>Ga0070741_10003731_pt1 | contig 36916 bp, 29 predicted proteins | sample Coa_R1_4_FD_66440 | JGI IMG/M metagenome (GOLD analysis project Ga0070741, IMG submission 66440) | Surface soil microbial communities from Centralia Pennsylvania, which are recovering from an underground coalmine fire - Coalmine... | ecosystem: Environmental > Terrestrial > Soil > Unclassified ... | reverse complement strand
CGGTACGGCAGCCTGAAAGTCTGCGCTACGTTCCGCGACGAGACGGTCCGCGCCCACTCCGCGCTGCACGCCAAGCAGTTTAAGATCGTCAATGTTGCGACCAACGAAGAACCGGCCGGCATGGGAGTGTAATCGGTGAGAGACGCGATTGGTGGCCGTCCGTAGCGCAGGCTTTCGAGCCTGCTGTACCGCCGACTTTCAGTCGGCTGCGCGTCTGTCACCAAGCTATCGGCGCCACCAACTGGTTTTGCTCTTGCCGGCCTTGGTCTGGGCGGATTGAGAATACTTTTGGATTAACCACTGGCTGCGCGCCGCCTCGAGGGTCATCCCGAACTCGTCGTAACTGAGGAACCGATCGGCGGGATTCTTGGCGAGGACTCGCACCAGCGCATCGCTGGTAAGCTGGCTAATTTCCGGCACCACTTGGTTCGGCGGAGTCAAGGCCGTGTGGACGTGAGCAGCGACGAGTTCCTCGACGCTCGGAGCCTCAAACGGCACGTGACCCGTTAAGGCATGATACAACGTGCAGCCCAGGCTGTACATGTCGGACAGAAAAGTTTCCCGCTCACGTTTGATCTTTTCAGGGGCAACGTAATAGGGAGTGCCTTCGGTGACAGTGCTCGATTCGGGCTCCGCTTCGACACTTCGGGCGAGGCCAAAGTCGACCAGCTTGGGCTCGTTGTCGGCATTGAACAGGATATTACCCGGCTTAATGTCGCGATGGAGCAAGTTGTGTTTGAGTGCCAGGTCCAGCGCGGAGGCGATTTTGATGCCGATGTCCAGAACATCCAGCTCGGCCAGGCGCTGCTGTTTTTCAATCCGAGTGTCGAGGCTCCCGCGATCGGCCAACTCCATCACCAAGTACCTTTGCGTCTCGAACTCGTCGAAGGTGTAAATATGGATGATGTTGGTATGGTTCAATGAAGCGCAGGCCCGCGCTTCACGGATAAAATTCTCCAGCGCGACCGGATCGCTCTCCAGCTCTTTACGCAGTATTTTTACGGCCACCAGCCGTTCCAGAACCGTATCAAACGCGCGATAAACTTTGCCCTGGCCACCCGAGGCAATCTTGCTGCGCAGTTCGAACTGGCGCAACTGCATCGGCATCATGATCGGATGGCCGCATCGCTTGCAGGGTTCGGTCGATAAAGGCGGGAGGTCTCCAGGAATAAAAACTTTGGCGTCGCACCCCGGACAGGTGACCATTTTTAAGCTACCGCTCGTGCTCATTGCGCTTAGGCCGGGCGCCGACCGGGAACAAGGCTTCGTTTCCCAACCTGGCGGGAATGCCTTCCGCCCGGTCTGCCCGCCATCAACGTCTCATGTGTTAACGGTTTTGTCACGTCTCGTCAAAGCCCAACCGCCAGTGCTGGAATAGTCCGGAACGCCGCATTCATGCGGCAGCTTTCACCGATTGTCCCAGGGCGCAGGGGCAGCGGAGGCCCGGTTCAAGGAAAACCTCAGATCTCTGACCCATCTGCGGTCGCCCTGAATCTGTGGGGAACTCTTGCAGGGACCGCCGACATACAGGTCAACTGCCGGGCCTTGAGAACGTGTCGTAAAAAATGCACCTGGGAATTTCCTAGTCCCGCAAGGGCTCTTGACAATGGACAACGCGGCGGCAAAGCGCATAATTCTGCATCCCGGCGCGAACTGCGGGCAAACATCCGACTCGCGACTGCGCCACAGGCCATGATGACGAAATTAAAACGGCTTGCCTGCTCCCAAATCTTGACCATCAGGGTTGCTCAAGCAGAATTGATCGCCCAGGCCGCTCAGCAACAAAAAGAGCTTGCCCGAGCCGAAATGGACGCAGCCCGCAAAACCCTCAAACGGGCCAGAAAGGTTGCCAGAAAAGCCGGCCGGAAATCCCGGAAAGCCGCAGCCAAAGCCGCGCTGGCCGGAGTGGGCCGAAGCCCCGCCGGGCCATAGCTCAGGGCTGAAAACCCCTTGACAGACCCCGCGCGGTGTTGTTTATTACCGCGCGTTAGAAGATGAAGACCACGATTAAAATCAACGTTCGCAACCAGCGCGTCACGGGACTGACGTCCATGTGGCACGGCTGCGCTTGCCACAACGGCGTCGTGGGAGGGGATTTCTAACAGAAACCTGGAATTTCAAAAACCCGCGATTGCCGAAGCAGTCGCGGGTTTTTTGTTAAATGAACCAAGCCATCGCGCGTCGATGGCGCAACCAGAAAGGCAAAATGACGACTAGATATAGACGAGTGCCCGCCGAATTCGGGCCTGAAACTCGGTTCGAGATAAGTCCGACACCGCCGGCGCCATTCCGGGCTTTCCAGGAAAATGAGTTCGAACGGCTCAAGGTCAACCTGTTGAGTGAGCGCCTCGGGACGTTGTGGAAACCAGAACTCAGCGCGCAGGTGCGCCGGGCCGCCAATGATGCGGCGGCTTTGGCCTGGGTGACACCGTATCCATTATTGGTGTTCCCTGAGCTCTTCGCCGAAAAGGCCGATGCTGCTGTAAAAACAGTGGGGCGCTCGGCGCCCGTGACTGACCGGGAGATTTGCTCAGTATGAATCAGAAAACAAAATGCCCGCAGCGCCGTTCTGCTGCGCGTGACTCTAGCCGGCCGACCAAGCTGAACCAGCGTCGAACTTCGGCCAAAACTGCGGCGCAGATTCTGGATCTATTGTGCTGCCCGCCCGCTGAGGCGTGCTGCCACGCGAACACAGTGTTCCTGAAGGGAACCCCGCGTTCGCGTGGCAGTGCGCCCGAAATGAAGCCAAACAGATTCGGAGGGCCCAGTTCCGCCGGGCGCTAACCATTCAGTATACTCCGCATTCCACATTTCTCCTCCCGCGTGCCTCATTTCTCGTGGCGGCCTCTCTGAAAGCCACAAATCGCAAATCCCAAATCTTAAATCACAAATCGCAGATCGTTTATCTCCTTGATCGCCGATTCAAACACACGCACGTTTTTGCAGTATGCCAAAACAAAGCCTCCGGGCGTATGGCCAAACCTCCCTCCTGTCTCGAATTCGCTGCCAGCTTGCGGGATTAAGGGCTAAGCTCGCGCGCTTGACCGTTGGTCAGGGTTTGGCCGGCTGTCTGCTCGGGTTTCTTTGTTCGCCTGGCGAGCTGCCGGCCCAAGCGTCCAAGGAAACAGCCAAAGATGGCGAACCCCTGAATTGGACAGCTCAACAGGATCACCAAAATATGATGCAGCAGTTGGGCATCACCCGGCTGCGCCCGGGACCCAGCGGCCAGCCGGGTGCCACCAACTCAGCCAATTACGATCCCGCCAAGGCCAACCCTTTCCCTGATTTACCCGACGCCCTCACTCTCAAAAACGGACAGAAGGTCACCACAGCTGAGACGTGGTGGAAACTGCGTCGCCCCGAGATTGTCGAGGACTTCGAACGCGAGGTGATCGGGCGTGTACCAAAGAACGTCCCCAAAGTGACGTGGAGCGTAGTCTCGAATATTACCGATGGTCTCGTCGGCAAGTTGCCGGCTAACGGTAAACGCCTCGTCGGACATGTCGACAACTCCGATTGTCCGGCCATCAGCGTGGACATCCGCATGACTTTGGTGACCCCGGCCCAGGCCAAGGACCGTGTCCCGGTTCTTATGATGTTTGGCGGATTCGGCGGTGACGGAATGCCACGGGCACCCGACTCTCCCATGCCGACAAACCGTTTTCCCGAGTTCGGCGGTCCGTATAAGGATCCCCCCTCGACCGAACAACTGCTGTCTGCTGGATGGGGCTACGCCACCATCGTGCCAGGAAGCATCCAGGCGGACAATGGCGCCGGCCTGACCAAGGGCATCATCGGCCTGGTCAATCGCGGTCAGGCGCGCAAGCCGGACGATTGGGGCGCACTGCGCGCGTGGGCCTGGGGGGCCGCACGTGGCCTGGATTATCTGGAAACCGATCCCGCAGTTGACGCAAAGAAAGTGGGTATCGAAGGAGTCTCTCGTTATGGCAAAGCGGCGCTGGTCACCATGGCGTTTGAACCGCGTTTTGCCATCGTGCTGGTTGGGTCCTCGGGTGAAGGGGGCGCCAAGCTGCACCGTCGCAACTTCGGCGAAGCCCTCGAGAACCTGACCGGCTCGGGCGAATACCATTGGATGGCCGGCAATTTCCTCAAATACGGTGCGGCCGAAGCCTCCTTCGGCAGCAAGAACGCCGGCGACTTGCCCGTGGACGCGCATATGCTGATCGCCTTGTGCGCGCCGCGGTTTACTTTCATTAGCTACGGCGTCCCGGCGCGCGGTGATGCCAATTGGCTCGATCAACAAGGCAGTTACATGGCTACCGTTGCCGCCGGCCCGGTGTTCCGGCTACTCGGAGCGAGTGACATTGGCGAGAAAGAAGACTACCGCACGGCTAAGATGCCACCGGTGAATACTGGATTGCTCGACGGAGAACTGGCCTGGCGCCAACACGACGGCGGCCATGAAGACCGATCCAACATGAAATACTTTATCACCTGGGCCAACAAGCTCCTCAAATACGCCCCGACAACTGCCTCTTCGAACAAGTAACGGTCATGCCGCTCACCGCGTGCAATCGCTTGCCCTGCGCCCAGCCAATTCATATTTTCCGTGAGTCGGCGCGCGCACGTGCTCCTTGGGCCCATAGCTCAGCGGTTAGAGCAGGCGACTCATAATCGCTTGGTCGGGGGTTCAAATCCCTCTGGGCCCACCATACTTACACAAGATCCCAAAAGTGTCTGTACCCTTTCTGTACCCCTTTTTCCGTTCTGAGGCTGGAAAAACACAAACCGCCGTTTCTGCTGCGTTTGCCGTTGCATAGGTCCGGAACGTCAAAAGGGCGGATTCGAATGAGCTGGCGCAAAAGCGCGTCCGAGATGCGGTGAAATTGGACGTGGCTGAGGATCTCTGTCGGTTTAAGTCCGCCAGCCGTGGCTGTGAAGTTCATGTGTCTTCGTTTCTTTTTGGGGTTGTTTTCCGGGTCGCAAATCCCAAGCAAAGTGCAAGTCCGTAAAACGTAGTTGTCGTTTTCTGGTGGATGGCATCCTTTCGTCCGAGGCCGTTGATTGCGCTTTGAGACGGAGTATCTTTTATTGTGAGTAAAGCCTTTACCCGTGAGTCCGATGAGGCGAGTGGTGAGGAAATCGCACCGCTACGATCTCAAGTTCCGCCTGGGGTGAAGCGTTACATCACTAAAGAAGGTGCCAACCGTTTGAGAGAACAGGCAAACGCTCTGCTCGACGAGAAGCGGGCTCTGGCGAATGGGAGCAACTCTGGAGACAATGAGGCCACAGCCAAGATTCGACGGATTGACGCGGCCGTTTTGAGGATACAGCAGGTGTTGGACTCAATGATTGTTGCCGAACCACCTGCTGATCCTGGGAAAGTCGGTTTCGGTGCAATCGTTCGCATCCGTGATCAGCAAGGAGAGGAAGAAGCTTACCAAATAGTTGGCCCTGATGAAGCCGAGCCTGGCCAGGGACGAATCAGTTCGATATCGCCCCTGGCACAAGCCCTAATGAACTGCCGAGCCGGCGACACGGTGCGTTTTAAATCCCCGGCGGGCGAGCAAGGACTGACGATCCTCAGCGTGGATTATTGACGTTCTTTTACCCGCTTGGCTACAGGTTCTGTTGCTCCCACTGCAAACAAGCGGCTCTGGCCCAGGCACCAGTTCCTGTTTCAGGAGAGCGACGGGCTGCTGGGGTTTAGTTCTTTTTGACGGTCAACCTTTGCCAGTATCCTTGGAAAATCGTTGTGCTCGCCATCTATACCAAATAACCCCACCGGTCAAAGCACTCGTGGCATTCTTTGCGGATCTCAAGTTTTAACTCCCGCGGCAGCTCTGGAAAGGGATTCTTTTTGTAATCGGCGAGGGAGTTCAGATAACGCCGAAGCGAGGGTTCGAACTCCCCGAAGTCGGGAAGGTTCAAGGCTGAGTACAGGCGACCAATCTCACCAATTGGATCCTTTTCCAATGACTCAAACGGGATTTCGTGAAAACGCCCGTCCGGAATACTGGCTTTTTGCTCGAAGAAAGCGCGGTGCATTTCCTTGTATTGCCTTAAAGTCCGCTCCTCCAGATCCCCGAACGAGTAACGCTGCAAGGTGTGCCATCCGTGGAGGATTCGGAAAGTGTGAAGGCTTGATTGGATTACTCGATATGGATCTCTATGAATGTGGATGAACTTCGCATCGGGAAACCACTCAAGGAGGTGCCGAATCCGGGCGGTGTGCGGAGGAGATTTGAGCACCAGAGGCCGGTTCACCCGAAATTGGACTTTTTTGAGGAACCAGAGAAAAGAGTCCCGCCACTTCGTCAGTTGCTCCTCCGACAGAGTTTCCAGAGTGAGGTATTTGCTGAATTCATATTTCTGATTTGGGAATACCCAAGCCAGGCAAGGCGACTGTAGCGTGCCGGCACAAATTGCGAATTCGTCCTCCTGCGGGCTAGAGAACTTCATTTCCATGCCATCCATGGGCCGGCGACGAGGCAGGAACGGGGCCATCATCGGAGCACTGAACTTCTCCGTCGTCAGGAATGTGTGCGGGAAGGAAACCTGGTAGCTGTTGGGATAGCCGAAGCGTTCATCACGGGCGAGTATTTCGTGTAACCAGGTTGTGCCGCTTCGCCAGTGACCCAAAATAAAGAGCGGCGGAAGAATAGAAATCGACTCGACCTTGTGGTCGAATTGCCGTGTCTCCAGTCCCGCCCAGAAGCTGTTATAGAAGGCCTGCATGGAAATTGACAGAGCCCGTGGAGCGTACCTCATCTCCATGGAAGGGCCCCGATCCCGCAAAAGCCGCAGCCAGGTTCCCAACGTGACTCCGGCCAACATCCCGGGCCCGCAAAGTTTCAGAAGATCAATACGCCATTCTGAACTGGCACCCATATTATGATCCAGTTACGTCTGGCAAGCAGCGGCGAAGAGGGGTGTTCATTGACTCTTCAGAATAGCCTCAAGGCGAGGTTTTGCAACGCGCCTGGAGGGACGAGAATGCGAAGCAACGACAGCTCGGCCTGACTCGAAGGCCGAGCTCCAGCATGGTCTATCCCCAAACGCTCTGCTGGCCCATCCTGTTGCCGTGCTGGTGATATTCGGCTTCTTTGTTTCCGCCACAACCCCTAAAGCCTCTTCCAGGAATTTGGTGGCTTGTTCGCAGTCAGGTCCTTTGAATCCCACGGCGTCAATTTGGATTTCGCCCGTGTTCCCGATGATGATTTCAATGGTGCGGCTATTCGTATTCCCACCCCCATCAGCACGAGTGCGATTGCGCCGTTTTGTTGTTGGCGTGGAAGCACGGATAGACCTTTCTTCCTCGCCCCCAACGTGGCTTTGTGGACGCCGTAAAGCTGGAGGAGCTTGCCGTAGCCTGCAGGTCTGTCAACGGCAGGTGGCAGGAGAAGCTCACGCCGTTAGTGGCCAGGCACCATCAATGCCACTGTGAGAAGGGCCTGGGCAAGAAGGACGGGTTCACGGGGATTGGGTTTCAGCGAAGGTTGCATTTGGCCGCAGTTACCGCCATTTGCGTTCGTGCCAGGCTTCGCGCACGTCTCGAACCGGGTATTCGGCGATGCAAATGACGACCTGTTTTTCTTCCGGAACCATCCAAGGATTGTCGAAGCGCGTCACGAGCCGAACTGACTTGAAAAAGGCTGCTAAATCTCGCTCTGAGATGCCGATACCCACGACTACTTCGCAAGTGCGATTCGTGGGTGCAGGCCAAAGCAGAAAGTTATCTGGCAACAAAATGGTTGAGGGCAAACCGTGGCGAGGGCCGAAGAACTCCAGAGCGCCCGCTTCGCCATAGTTGCGAGCAAGCAGCGCCGCTTGGGCGCGCTGGCCAGACGAAAGTGACTCATACGCCCGAGCCACGGAGGCCACTTGCTCTTCCCAGCCGAGCATGTCCGCGTAATCCTGAGGCAAAGAAAGCACTTCCTTGCGATTGGTGGTAACCGCCGATTTGCTGCCGAGGGCAGCCGCGTACCGAGCCATTTGTGCCGGCGGCAGAATGGGTAATCCCATCGGCAGCCCAATCAGCCCGCCTACGATAATCAATATGAGCAAAATCATCGTCGGAATGCGAACCCATCTCCGCGTGTTGTTTCCTAGAGCGGCGGCACCCGCCGCAAAAAGCACCGGGTAAATCGGGCCCAGGTAATACGGTTTCCCGTGGAGCAGGAGCAATTGGAGGAACGCGGCAACGCAAATCCAGCCCAGCGTTCGAAAGGCACGCAGAGAATTTCCCCAAAGCAATGTACCCAAGCCGGCCAACGCAAGGACAAGAATTGGTCCGAGCATTCCAATTTGCCCGAGCAGGAAATCGGCATAGGTAACCCGAATCAGTTGCTGGGACCGCAGGTCTCCCATGTGGATCATGACAGGCCAGTCGAGCCGCAGTTGGCCTACCAGGCTGGCGCTGCCAACCGCCAAGGCGACGAGCGCGGCGAGGTACGGCCAGCGTGTGGCTAAGACCTCTCGTTGAGGAGTTAACAGGAAAGCCGCGACCACTCCCAAAGCAAAGAAGCCGATGCTGAAATAGTGTGTCGCCAAATAGAAAACGGGCGGCATTGGCGAGAACAGCAATCGCCGGTGGAAAATCCATACGCCAGAAGTGGAGGTGTTGGCCCATTGCAAGATAAAGAAACTCGTCGCGATGGATCCCGTATGGAGTAAAGGCGGTTGTGAGAAGATGCAACAGGAGCTTGCCCAAGGCGAAGACAATAATCAAACCGAGGGCCAAGTGCGGGAGCGAGGATTCCCGTTCTTCAATCTTTCCGGGAATAGAAAGCGCGCTTTGAGTCATTTGGGGCCCGTTATTTTCACCTGGGAAAGCCGCACCCCAGATCAAAGAAGACGTACTCGACGGAGGAACTTGGCCGGAACAAACGGGTGTCCATGTTTAAGTTTGGCTTAAAACCAGAGAGTTCATCGACTTTTTGTCTTATGTCAACAGCTGCAGGACGTTCCATCACACGCCGGGCAAGAGCGCAGACCCAGACATGAGGGAACTATGCTGCTTATAACCTGCTTGGGGCAATTGACATCCAGTCCGGCAGATTTAGTCTCCGCGGCATGAGAATTGCCAGCCTGTTCATTATGATCGCCGCTTTGGCTTGTGCCCAGGCTCCCGCGCAATCGCCGATCCCTCACCTTGACCGCCAGGGCGCATGGACTCGCCTGATCGTGGACGGAAAGCCGTTCATCGTTATTGGCGGTGAACTCCACAATTCCAGCGCCTCGAGCCTGGATTACATGGAACCGATTTGGCCCCGGCTCGGACGCCTGAATTTGAACACAGTCCTGGCAACTGTATCGTGGGAACTCCTGGAACCCGAGGAAGGGCACTACGATTTCACGCTGGTGGACGGCCTCATCGAGGGTGCGCGCAAGAACGAACTCAAGCTGGTGTTCCTCTGGTTCGGCAGTTGGAAAAACGGCGTTTCCAGCTATGCGCCGGCATGGGTCAAGAAAGATGTGAACCGGTTCCCGCGTGTCCAGGCCAGAGACGGTTCGCGCGTCGAAATCCTTTCTCCTCTCAGCGACGAGAATCAAAAGTCCGACCAGCGCGCGTTTACCGCATTGATGCAACACATCCACAAAATGGATGTCACGAAACACACCGTGATCATGATGCAGATCGAAAACGAAGTGGGCACACTGGGACAGGCGCGGGATTTCTCGCCTGCGGCGGAGGCAGCCTTCAAGCAGCCGGTCCCCGACGCTCTATGCCGCTATTTCGTGTCGCATGCCAGCCAACTGATTCCCGAGTTTAAACAGGTATGGGTCGATGCCGGCAGCAAGCCATCTGGCACCTGGGAGGAAGTCTTTGGCCGGGGCGCTGACGAAGCCTTCATGGCGTGGCACATGGCCCGCTACATCGGGGAGGTAAGTGCCGCGGGCAAAGCCGAATATCCTCTGCCCATGTATGTCAATGCGTGGCTCGTTCAATCCCCTGGCCAGCCCGCCGGGGAGTACCCCAGCGGCGGTCCCGTCTCAAGAGTGATTGACATTTGGCGCGCCGCCGCTCCCGCAATCGACTTCTTCTCTCCGGACATCTACGTATCGGACTTCAAAGGTGTCTGTGCCAGCTGCACCCGTTCCGGTAACCCTCTTTTCATCCCCGAGTCCAACCCCGATTCCTCGAGTTCTGCGGGAAAAGCCTTTTATGCCATCGGCCAGCATGCCGCTCTCGGTTTTTGTCCTTTCGCCATCGATTCTTTTCCCGAGGACGGCTTGCTCAACAACGCCTACGCCGCTCTCAACAGTCTGGTCCCTACCATTACCGCCCAAGGCGGGCCGGGCAAAATGATCGGCCTGCTGCAACTCGAAAGCGAAACCAAAACCAACCTTGAATTAGCCGGCTACGGCCTTGAAATCCAATACGAAAAAGATAAGGCAGCCAACCCGGCTTATGGCTTGGTGATCAACGTTGGCCCCGACGAATTCCTGGTCGCCGGTTCGGGAATCTCCATCCACTTTGGCGCCCGATCAGCCGGGCCGCGTCACACCCGCATCCTTTCCATTGACGAACTCTGGTATGATCACGTCACCCACGGACCGAGCAACCTGTCCTCCAGCGGGCCATCTCGCGCGAAACCCCCGACCCTGATTTCCGGACGTCGCCTCAATGGCGACGAAAACGGCGGCGGCTGGCATCTCCAGATCCCTCCCGGAAAACCTGCCATCCAGCGGATCAAACTCTACCGGCATGATTGAAAAGCAACAGTGGGTTCGCCCTATTCTGACTGTGGCGCATGCGTACAAGGTGACGGCAAGGAGTATGCCGTGGCGCAAGTGTGGTCGCCGGGGGCGTCGGTGGCCGCCTGCCAACACTTTATTGGCCAGCGCGAGTTCAAGGAAATCCTCTTCAAGAACGGTTTGCCCTGGGTGTTTGTATTCGATGGTTTACGCAAGAAAGTCGGCGACGAACGCACGGGGCCTGCCGATCCCGACGACGGCACGGTGGTCGTCACCGGAGACCTGAGCGCCAGCTATGACAAGAACCGAACCTTGTTCCGCTCGGTGGCGGTGGCCAAAGATGCGCGTCTGGAACTCCCAGCCGAGGGAGGCAAGTTTATCCTTTATGACTTCTACGCGAACCCGCTGCCGGCGGAATCGGGGAAGATCGTTGTGCCGCTCAACCAGCTCGGCTATTTCCTTCGCACCGATGGGACCCGCGGCTCATTCGACAAGCTGATGAAAGCAATCCGCAAGGCAAAAATCATCGGGATTGACCCTGTGGAAATCGTCGCCCGCGACATGACGGCGCCGATCGGCGCCAGGCCGAAGCTCAACCTCAAAATCTCTGATGTGTTGGATCGGCCCGTGCGAGGGAAGCTCCTTGTGAAGATCGACGGGTTGGTCGTCGACCCTGAGGAACAGACCCTCTCGCTTCAAGGACAAGAGAGCCGAGAGGCCTTTGTCACGATCACCGGCGGCGATGCACAATTGGCATGGCATGTACTCCCTGTTCAGTTCCATCAACGCCAACGCCTTCCTGAATCGGATCCTGGTGTATGCTATGCCGGGCGAAGGCATGGAATTGGGGGAGCGCCTCTCGGTGGATCAGGCAAAGAAGAAGCGGCCGGCGGAAGTCATCGAAACCGCCCGGACCCGGGAGGAGCCAATGATTGGCCTGGGGGTGACCACGGCCGAGGCGCGGACTCAAGTGAGCCTAGTGGCTCTGAGTGGGGTGGCCTATCCTCTGGCGGGAGTGATGCCCGAACTGCCCCCCGACAGGCTGCCGTTGCTGCAGCGGACTCTGCCAACCATGCCGATCATGCCCGTTGACTTGTTCAGCCGCGGCACCGACCTGGAGTGGGATACCTTCAAGCACATCGGAGCGGACGATTACATTCACAACTACCCCGAGATTCTCGACTTGAAGGTGAACGACAAATCGGGCGTCTACGACGTCGTGGCACTGCCTAACTGGCGAAGCGCCAGCGTGACGAAGAGTGTCTCATTCTCTGATAAGCTTGGGCTAAGCCCCGCTTCGAGTTTTATCGCGTTCGACTTCTGGAACCAAAAGCTCCTGGGCGTGTTTCAGGACCGGATATCGGTGGAGATTGAAGGCCACGATACCCGGGTAGTGTTGGTGCACCGGTTGCTCAACCACCCGCAGTTGATCGGAACCTCTCGACATATCACTGGCGTTTACTCGATCGAGGATTTGGCTTGGGACAATTCAACCGGCACGCTGAGGGGTTCCTCAGAAACCATGCCCGGCGAAGCGTACACGCTCTTCGTCTATGTCCCTGAAAAGACGAGTCTGTCGAAAGCGCAAGCCAGCGTTAAAGGAGGGGACGCCGTTCCCGTCCGCCACGAACGGGCCGGCAATTTGTTATCGATCAGCTTTGACGGACGCCGGACTCCCGAAGTGCTCCAGTGGCAACTCAATTTCCCGGCCGGCGCGACGCCTTAACACAAACACCCGGCTTGAAACAGTTTTCATTTTCGATTGTATGAAATGAAAAAAGATCTTGTCTCTCCTTGGGTTTCCCTGCATTAATTGCGGACGTTCGTGGCACTCGCTATTCATGCCAAAGCTGTCCAAAGTGAAAAACCGAACCCTCGCAGCGTCGGAGGCGTGGCAGACTGCGGAATCGGTCTGGAGCGTCGAGGCCAGCGCGGTACAGCGCCTCCACCAAACAATCGATCCCAGCAGCTTCAGGCAATGTATCAATGCCCTCTCCCAATGCCAGGGACGGGTGCTGACGTCGGGTTGCGGGACCTCCGCAGCGGCGGCGCGCAAGATTGCTCATTCGCTCTGCTGCATAGAGCGCCCGGCGGTGTTTCTCGCGCCGGGCGACGCCTTGCACGGTGGGTTGGGACTGGCGCAGCCTTCCGACCTGGCCGTTTTGATTTCGAAGGGAGGCAACACGCGCGAGATTGTGAGCCTGCTTGCTCCGCTAAAGGCCAAGCGCGTTCCCATCATCGCGGTTACGGAGGATCCGGCTTCGGCCCTCGGCCAGGCTGCTGACTTTGTGCTGCGGGTCAAGGTGGAGCGGGAACCGGACGAGTTCAACATGCTGGCCACCGCCAGCACCATGGCAGTGGTTGCAGTGTTCGATGCCATCTGCATCGCGCTGATGAAAAGGACCCGTTACACGCAAGATCGATTTGCCATCATCCACCCGGGAGGTGCGGTGGGTGAGCGGCTGCTCTCAGGCGAAAAGCCCTCGAAATCGAGACCAGTAACGACCTCCAAATGAGAACGGCATGCCTGATCGGTCCCAAGACCATCGAACTTCGCGATTCGCCCAATCCGGGTACAGATTCCAAGGGGCTGATCCTCAAAATGGAAGCCTGCGGCGTTTGCGGCTCCGACCTGCGCAGGTGGCAAGAAGGACCGCCTGAGGACGCGCCCTTTCTGGTCCAAGGCCACGAGTTGGCCGGAACGGTGGTAGAGGCGGGCGCAGAAGTAAGCCATTTCACCAAGGGCGATCGCCTCGCCGTAGCGCCAGATATCCATTGCGGGGAGTGCTGGTATTGTCGAAGGGGACTATTCAACCTCTGTACCGACCTGCGACTCCTGGGCATTACTCCCGGCTATTCCGGCGGGTTCGCCGAATGCGTATCGCTCAGCAGCGAGGTGCTGGCCAACGGCATTCTCCACCCGTTGCCCGTGGAAGTCTCCTTTCAAGAAGGCGCCCTGGCTGAAACCATCTCCTCGGTTTTAGCCTCCCACGATCATTGCAGGCTAAGTTTAGGCGAAACGGTTGTGGTTCTGGGCGCGGGCCCGATTGGATGCTTGCACACGGTCCTCGGTAAAGCGCGCGGAGCGCGAGTTATCATGGCCGAGCCTAATGCGGTCCGGCGGCGTAATGCGGAACAGTTCAAACCTGAGACGATCGTCGACGTAACAACTCGGGACATTATTGCTGAGGTCAATCGGCTAACCGATGGTCTCGGGGCGGATGTGGTGATTTGCGCAAATCCGATCGCTTCGACGCAAACTCAGGCTGTGGAGATGGCCCGGCGCGGGGGCCGAATTGTCCTCTTTGGCGGGTTGCCCAAAGCCAATCCGATGGTAAGCCTCAACGCGAACCTGATTCACTACGGCGAAAAGGTCGTGCTGGGGGCCTTTTCGTATCACCCCAGCTACCACGAAGAGGCTTTGCGCGTTCTGGCTCGCAAGGTGGTCCGCGCGGAACAATTCATCACCCACGTTCTGCCGCTCTCGCGAATCAGTGAGGCCTTCAGGGTCGCCGCCTCGGGTGAAGCGCTCAAGGTGATGGTAGTGCCCGACTAAATGTTCCGTTCCCAATGCGATGAACGCCATCAACGAACGGCTGCTGGAGTTGGAGTCCAAAGGAACACCGGTATCGATCGGGCTCATCGGGGTCGGACAGATGGGCCAGGAGATTCTGTGCCAGGTACAGCTTATGAAGGGGGTGCGCATCCCTGTGGTGGTGGATGTCAGCTTCGAGCGCGCCGAGGTGGCGTGTCAAATGGCCCGGCTGCCGGCTGAGCGGCTGGCGAGGGTGAAATCCGCCGAGTCAGCGCAGGCCGCCATCGATTCGGGGCGGATCGCCCTCGCCACTGAGTGGGAATTCGTTCCGCAGTTGCGCGGCGTGCAGGCGGTCGTGGATGCCACTGGTTCTCCCGAGTTAGGAGTCTCGATCACGCTGGAATGTATTCGCGCGCGCAAGCACATCGTGATGATGAACGTGGAATGCGATGTGACCGTCGGCCCGATCCTGAACCGCCTGGCACGGCAGGCCGGGGTGATTTATACGCTCGCGGCTGGGGATGAGCCGGCTGCCATCATGGAGTTGTACCGGTTTGCCAAAGCGCTGGGCTTTGAAGTCGTCGCCGCCGGGAAAGGTAAGAACAATCCGCTGGATATCACGGCGACGCCCGAAGGCCTGGCCGATCGCGCGAAAGCTCGCGACATGAGCGCGCGAATGCTCTGTGAGTTTGTGGACGGCTCGAAGACCGCGGTGGAGATGTGCAGTGTCGCCAATGCCACGGGGCTGGTGCCGGACGTACGCGGGATGCACGGCGCCAAGGCCACACGCGAGACATTGCACCAGGTCTTTTGCCCTAAGTCTCAAGGTGGCGTTCTCGAGCGACCGGGCGCAGTGGATTTTGCCATTGGAGTTCACCCAGGCGTTTTCGTCGTGTTCACTACGGACCAACTGCGGCTCAAGCACGGCCTGATTCAGCGCGACATGGGTCGGGGCCCCAACTACCTGCTGTTTCGACCCTATCATCTATGCAGCATCGAAGTGCCACTGACCGCGGCGCAAACGGTCATTTACAGCGAGTCAGCCGGTCACCCGCTTGAACGTCCCGTGGCCGAGTGCATCGCGATCGCCAAGCGTCCACTCAGGGCCGGCGAAACGTTGGATGCCATCGGTGAATACTGTTATCGCGGCTCGATTGACCGACGCGAAGTCGCGCGGCGTGAGGGCCTGCTACCGTTAGGCCTCGCAAAGGGCTGCGTCCTCCTCAGAGATGTGCCCGCGGGAGAGCCTCTTCGCTACGCCGACCTTGAGCAATTGCCGCAGACGCCCCTGGTGCGAATGCGAGCTGAACAGGACAAACTCTGCGTTTAACAACGGATTCCCATGCAACTCATTGGACTGGACGTCGGGACAACGCGCTGCAAAGCGATTGTCTTCGACGAGGCCGGCCAAATTCTCGGAGAAGGTTCGCGTGAATACGGGATCAACTGCGAAGCCCCGGCCAAAGCCGAGCAAGACGCTGAACAAGTATGGTCTCTCACCAAACAGGCGTTGAGCGAGGTGATCGCGCGTTCGGGCGCGAAAGACATAGCAGCCCTAAGCCTCTCGGTGCAGGGCGACGCGATCATCCCGGTCGACAGCGATTTTCGGCCTCTGCACCCGGCGATCCTGGGAATGGACTACCGCTCCAAACCCCAGAGCAATCGTTGTGAGGACCTTTTTGGGGGGCTGGCCCTTTTCCAACGCACCGGGATGCGACCGCACCCAATGAACTCACTGACCAAAGTGCTGTGGTTGCGGGAACTGGCGCCGAAGGTATTTGAGAAAGCGGCCAGGATTGTCACTTATGGCGACTTCATTCTAGGGAAGCTGGGGGGCGAAGCTGTGATCGACCATACGATGGCGTCGCGCACGATGGCGTTCAATCTGCAAAGCAGGCAGTGGGACACTGGCATTCTCCAAAAACTCGGGGTGTCGGAGAGCCTCTTGTCCAGACCGGTCCCGTCGGGAACAGTGGCGGGTACAGTTCGGCGCGCAACCGCCGATGAGCTTGGGTTAACCTCTGAAGTACAGCTCGTCGCTGGCGGGCATGACCAGACTTGTGCGGCGATCGGCGCCGGTGCCATACGCGAGGGGATTGGAGTTGTGTCGACGGGCACCGCTGAAGTTCTATCGGCTGCGCTTGGACACCCGGTCGTTTCGCGGCTGATGTTTAAGAGCTTTTACCCCTGTTACCTGCACGCGAAAGGTGGGATGTACTTCACCTTCTCACTGAACCACGTCGGCGGAATCCTCCTCAAATGGTGGCGGGACAATTTCGCGCATGAAGAAGTGCTCGATGCCACCGGACCAGGCGTTAGCACCTATGCGCTGATGGATGAACGGATGCCCGAGGGACCCTCGCCCGTGATGGTCCTTCCACACCTCAATGGCAGCGGCACGCCGGCGTGCGACTTGAAGTCCAAAGGTGCGATCGTCGGCCTCACGCTGGCGACCACGAGGCATGAGATCGCCAAAGCGATCCTCGAGGGACTTACTTTTGAATTACGGACCAATGTCCAAACCATGGCCGCCTGCGGCATCGCGGTCGATGAGCTGCGTGCCGCAGGCGGCGGAGCGGGATCGTCGCGTTGGCTTCAACTCAAAGCCGACATCCTGAACCGGCCAATACGCAAAGTAGGAAGTCGAGAGGCTGCCTGCCACGGCGCCGCTTTGCTGGCCGGCGTCGCTGCGGGGGCCTGGAAAACGCTCGAAGAAGCGGTGCAGCAGACCGTCGGGGTTGCGCAGGACTTTACTCCCCGGCAGGGCCTGGCAGCGGCTTATGCAGAGCGATTCGCCACCTACTCCCAGCTGTACCCGGCCCTCCGAGACCTGAACGAAAGATTATGAATCCAGAGACCTCCTCAGTTTCAACCAACCCATCCGATCGCGTGCCGCATCGGTGCCTGATTCGGCTTCGGGGCATCTACCGTTCTCTCAAAACGGCCGAGCGCAAAGCAGCGGATTTCCTCCTGGCCTCTCCGGATGCCATCCACGAGGCCGGGGTAGTAGAATTCGCGGCTCGAGCCGGCTGCAGCGAAGCCACTGTGGTTCGTCTTGCCCAAAGACTCGGCTATGACGGTTATCCTGGCCTGCGCAATGACTTCGGCTCCCCGGAAGCGGAGGTCCCTTATCGCGACATCGCAACGACGGACCGGCCGGAAACCGTGTTGAGCAAAGTGTTCGCCAATTCCGTCCAGGCATTGCAGGACACATTGGCCTCCATCGATCCTACTCAGTACCGAAAGGCTGTGGATGCTTTGGCCGCGGCCAAGAGCCTGGCTTTCTTCGGCCTCGGCAACGCTGCCGTCGTCGCGCGCGAGGCTTATCATAAATTCCTGCGCATCGGTGTTCCATGTCACACGGCGGAAGATCCGGACCTGCAACTCATCATCCTGAGCAATCATCTGAACCGCGGGGACCTGATGGTCGCCATATCTTACTCGGGCGAGAGCAAACCCATCCTTTCGGCCATGCGTGCTGCGCAGGCTCGCGGCATCCGCGTGTTGGCAATTACCAATTTTCCACGCTCTTCGCTCGCTCGCGCCGCGGATCTCGTGCTGCTAACGGCCGTTTTTCAGGAACACATCAATGGTGAAATCGGTTCCCAGCGCCTGGCCCAACTTGCCGTGCTTGAAAGCCTGTATGTTAACTATCTCCTGCGAAGCGGTCCCAGTGTCCGCAAAGCATTGGCCTCGGCAAACGAGGTCATCGGGACCAATAAAAACCGCCAGTTCGATCCACTTTCCGCCTAAGTGCCTATGGGACTGAACGCCACACGCTCCATCCTCATCAATTCTGTCGGATGTGGAATTCTCGGGTTCGCCTTTTGCCTCGCCGGCACCGCACTTTCCGCCTTGGCCGAGTCGCTACCGCGGCTCAGGGTGAGCGAGAACCATCGCTTTCTCGTTACGGAATCGGGCCAGCCGTTTTTTTGGCTCGGGGACACGGCGTGGGAATTATTCCACCGGCTGAATCAGGAAGATGCGGAACGATACCTGGAAAATCGAGCGCGCAAAGGCTTTACCGTCATCCAGGCGGTCGTCCTGGCCGAATCGGCGGGTCTTACCGACAAAAATCCGTACGGTCAGTTGCCCCTGATCGAAAATGACCCCACCAAACCCAATGAAGAGTATTTCAAACACGTCGACTGGATTGTCGCGCGAGCCAACGCGCTAGGGCTCTATCTCGGGATGCTGCCGACCTGGGGCGACAAGTGGAACAAAGCGTGGGGTGCTGGACCGGAGATTTTCACGCCCGAAAATGCTGCCGCATACGGCGAGTGGCTTGGCCGGCGCTACCGGGATGCCAGCCTGGTTTGGATTCTAGGAGGCGATCGGGCGGTCGAGAATGATCGTCACAGGGAAATCCTGCGCGTGATGGCGGCCGGCCTACGCAAGGGGGACCAAGGCGCGCACTTGATCACGTTCCACCCAACGGGTGGCTCCGGCTCGGCGCAATGGTTTCATAAAGAGTCCTGGATGGATTTCAATATGCGGCAAAACGGTCACTCAGCAGAGTTCACGGGCCATTACGACCAGACGCGGGCTGACTATGATCGTACCCCGCCAAAGCCGGTGATTGACGGCGAACCAATCTACGAAGACCACCCGATCTCTTTCGACGCAAAAAAGTTCGGACACTCGGTGGCAGCCGATGTTCGCCGGCCACTCTATTGGGATCTGTTCAGCGGCGCCTGCGGCCATACCTACGGACACCACTCGGTGTGGCAGATGTGGGCGACCAACCGCGCGCCCATCAACAATCCTCTTCTACCCTGGTACGAAGCAATCGATCAGCCGGGGTCAGGTCAAATGCAGCATGCCAAACACCTGCTCCTGTCCCGACCCTTTCTGACGCGCATCCCTGATGACACGATCATTGTAGCGGAGCGCGTACCAACAAGCGTTCCTGGCGCGGGCCGCTACCGTTTCGTGGCCACACGGGACAACGACGGTCGTTACGCCATGGTCTATGCGCCGGTCGGCCGGCCTTTCAAGGTGCGCATGAGCGTGATCAAGGGAACGCGGGTGAAGGCATGGTGGTTTAACCCACGGGACGCTCAAGCCAACTTCATTGCCACTTTCGATAACAAAGGCGAGCGCCAGTTCGTGCCGCCCGATCAAGGCGAGATGCTTGACTGGGTACTGGTGCTCGATGACGCATCGGAGTCCTTTCCTCCCCCAGGGCAGGTTTCAACCCAATGACCACAAAATTCGTTTTGCAGCTTCTGCCTGTTCTTCTGGCTGCCCATGCCGTTGGCGAGAACTGGCCTGGGTTCCGGGGTCCGACAGGCCAGGGGCTGTCCACGGAAGCAGGGTTGCCGCTGAGATGGAGTGCGACAGAGAACATCGCCTGGAAAACGGTCGTGCCCGGAGAGGGATGGTCGTCGCCAATCGTCTGGAACGATCGCGTGTTCGTGACAACCGCCACGGAGGGCGGAGTGGGGTGCCACCTCATCGCGTTTGAGCGCACCACCGGAACGGTGCTTTGGGACAGAGAGGTTTTTAAACAGGTTCCCGGCCATAAACAGCAGCGCAACGGTTACGCCACGCCGACGCCGTGCACCGACGGCAAGCTGGTTTTTGCAGTGTTTGGCGACGGCAGTTTTGCCGCCCTGGATTTTGAAGGAAAGGTGGTCTGGGTTAACCGAAACTTTCCGTTTTACGGTGAGCACGGACTCGGGAGTTCCCCCATACTATGGCAAGAATTACTGATTATGGCCCGGGACGGGAGCGGCGAACCGCCCGACACCGGCGCAGGATGGCATTTTGCGTGGGACAAGGCACGTATTCTTGCTCTCGATACGCGCACGGGCAAATTCCAGTGGGAGGCAAAACGCGGGATGTCGCGGATTGCGCACGTGGTCCCCAGCATCTGGACCGCGCCGGACGGCCACGCGGAGCTCGTCAGCGGAGCCGGTGACGTGGTGCAAGGCTTCGACCCCAAGACGGGTGAACGGCTTTGGACGTCGAAAAACATCGGCGAAGGTGTTGTTCCGTCCATGGTGGTCGGAGACGGTCTTGCTTTCACGGCATCGGGCTGGGGCGGGCGAGAATCAACGAAAGCATTTCGACTTGGCGGCCGCGGCGATCTCGGGGAGACGAATCTGGTGTGGGAACAAAAAAAGGGAGCATCGAAGATTCCTTCCTACCTGTTTCTCAAGCCTTTCCTTTTTATGGTCAACGAGGGAGGAATTGCGACGTGTTTGAAAAGTGAAAGCGGCGAAATCGTCTGGCAGGAGCGCGTGGGCGGGAGCTTCTCAGCCTCACCTGTTTCCGGGGAAAATCGCCTTTATCTGCTCTCTGACGACGGCGAGACAGTCGTGATCGACGCCGGTCCACGTTTCCAGGTGGTGGCCAGGAATCCGCTCCTGGAGAAAGCGCAAGCGTCCATGGCGGTGTCTCACGGGCAACTATTCATCCGGACCAGAAACAACTTGTATTGCATCGGGCGTAACCGCGACGCGAAATGAAAGCACTGGGACATTTCATTGGGACGGCAGCAGGCCTGCTGGTCGCCAGCGCTACGAGTGGCGCACGATCGCAAAGCGCGGACTGGCAGACGGTCATCTGGCGTGAACCGCAGGTTCGCTATTTGCTAGCCGACATGTCGCTGGGTGGCAACGCGGCCCTGTATCGCGATTATGGGGCACGCGAGAGAGATCCCGATTCCCATGAGGCCATCCGACTTTGGGACGCTGGTGTGCACGTGGTGAACACAAACGAACTCGAACGATGCTGGGTGACGAACTCCTTTGGCAAGAATGGAAAGGTTATGCGCGTTGTTCAGCGTGGCTCCAACCGAACGATCAGCGGCAACGAGGTGGTGTTGTCGAATGACGGAACATTTTCACAGGCGGACATGAGGCTAACAATATTGGATCTGACGCTGGGCGGGCCACTCACGGCCTACCAGAAACGGGCCAAATCCGACCCAGCGATCGGAGAGGCGCTGCGTCTCTGGGCCAATGGCTGCCGCGCGGTGAATGCGCGTTGGTTCACGGCTTCGGGCAAGTCAACTAAACGGCATCTCAGCCTCAGCGCGAGCGGCCTGCCCGCCGACGGGGCTCGCGTCGTCTTGAATTCCGACTTGGCCTATCCGGAGGTCAATGTGCGTTACTTCCTGGCCGACATTTACCTTGGCGGATCGCGCGAATTTTATCATCGCGTGGCGGAAAGCGCTCATGAGATGGGTTGCCAGGAAGCCGTTGCCCGCTACGACGCCGGGGTCACGATCACCAATCTGGAGAAATTCGAGCGCAAACAGGTCAACGGCAAAACGCTCATCGCCCGCAAAGGCAGCGACGAAAGAATCAGCGGGCTGGAAGTGAAACTCAGCACGGACTAAGCCCAAGTCTCCGCTTATGAATCATTCCCTGTTGCTTTGCCTCCTCTCGGTCCTGGCTTTCTGCACGAGCGTTGCGGCGCAGGCGCCCTCTTCCGCCAATCTTATCCAGACGCAGGCGTTGGGGAGTTTCAACATTCTGGACTTTGGCGCTGTGGGCGATGGCCAGACTGATTGCACCACCGCAATTCAAAAATCGATTGATGCGGCGAGCCAGAAAGGCGGGTTGGTCGTCATTCCCGCCGGTCGCTGGCGCTGCAACGGACACCTGGAACTCAAGATGGGGGTGCACTTGAGCGGACTCAACCAGGCCCCGCAATCCTGGGAACCCGCCACCGGTTCCATTTTACTCCCTACCGAAGGCCGGGATCACGAGGACGGGCCAGCATTCATCGAGATGCGCAGTTCCACCTCGCTCAAGGGCATCACTGTCTATTACCCCGAGCAACGCGTGGAGGATATCCGGCCTTATCCTTGGACCATCCACATCCGCGCCAACCCGGCCAACACAAACGAAGTGAGTTTCGACAGCACCGTGGAAAGTGTCACACTCATCAACAGCTACAACGGCATCCGAACTGGGCCGACCGAGAATGGCCGGCACCGTCTTTCTCAGATCAATGGGTGCGTGCTCAGGCGAGGAATCCTTGTCGATTGGACCGGTGATATCGGCCGGATCGAGAATGTGCAATTCCATTCTCATTTCTGGGCCAACCCGGCCTTTGCGGGCAATTGGAAGCAGGTGGTCGCCTACATGCAGCAGAATCTGGAAGCCTTCATTTTCGGGCGTACCGACTGGGAGTACGTCAACAACACGTTCGTTTTTCCCGCAAAAATTGGATATCGATTTATCGAAACAGAAAACGGCGCCTGTAACGGGCAGTTCTCAGGCATTGGTGCCGACGCCTGCGACACGTGCGTGCTGGTCGAGTCGATCCAGCCTCAGGGACTGCTGATCAATAATGGCGAATTCAACGCCCATCGCATTGGACGCAGCACTCAAGTGGTGGTGGAACCCGGTTGCTCCGGCAGCATCCGGTTCGTGAACTGCGGGTTTTGGGGGCCGGTGGCGCATAATGCCCTCTTGCGCGGCAGCGCTTACGTTTCTTTCTCCGATTGTTATTTTTCAAACGATAACCACGAGGACCCCGGTTTCTCGATTGTCGCTGAGAACGGCAAGCTTCAGGTCCATGGTTCAACCTTTGACGCCCGTTCGCGCCAGCGCAAACCCGGAGATGCTTGGACCGGGAACGACGTCCGGAACCAGCCGGGAAGCGTCTGGCTTAAGTCGGGCCTGAAATCTGCGATTCTCGAGGGCAACAACGGCTATTATGGCGTGAAGATCCAGAACGACATTGGCAAGGAGGCGATGCTGCGAGATAACGAGCCTTTCCGCCCCCCTCAGCCGATTACCAAACAGCCATGAAGATCCTTGTCATTGGCGGCACCGGCAACATCAGCACTCCCCTCACGAAAACATTGGTTGCGCAGGGCCACGAGCTGACGCTTTTCAAACGCTCTTCGAAAACTCCCGAATGGCTGACCGGTGCCCGGATCATCACCGGAGATCGGACGAGGCGAGAGGAGCTCCGTGACAAACTCAGCGGGCTGGGACGATTCGATTGTGTCATCGACATGATCTGTTACGAGCTGGCGGACGCGCAGTGCGACATCGAAATCTTCCGAGGTCGGACACAACAGTTTATTTTCTGCAGCACAGTGGATGTTTATCGGAAGACACCGCAGTGTTACCCTGTAACCGAGGAGAATGGCGTGGTGGAAGCCCGACCGAGCTTTCCGTATGCACATAAAAAAGTGCTATGCGAACAGGCTCTGTGGGAAGCGCATCGTCGAGGCGAGTTCGCTCTGACCATCTGCCGGCCTGCGTTTACTTACAACGAAGCGTGGAGCCCGGGCATTCATTCGTTTGGCGGCCAGAGTTACCACCTCGATCGGTTGCGCCGTGGCAGACCAATCATCCTTCACGGTGACGGCACTTCGATCTGGGTAGCCACCTACCGGGATGACGTCGCCCGCGGCTTCACCGGCGCGATCGGCAACACAAAGGCCTTCGGCCAGGACTACAACCTTCCAGGGGACGAATGGATGACGCACAATCATATCTGGCGAACCATCGCTGGTGTGATGGGCGCGCCCGAACCGGATTTTGTCTACATCCCTACCGACCTCCTGGCCAACTTGGCTCCGAAACAAGCGGAGTGGTGCCTGGAAAATTTCCGGCATCACAACCTCTTTGATAATACCAAGGCCAAACGAGACCTGGGCTTTCGCTACACTGTACCCTTTGAGCAAGGCGTCCGGAAGTGCCTCGATCATCTATCGCGACATAACCTGATCGAGAATTCAGACAATCACCCCTTCTACGACCGCATCGTAAACGCCTGGCGGGCGCATGCGTCAGCTTTGGTTGAGGAATTCCGAATCAACCCGGTGTGAATATGACCGCCCCTGAAACGCGTTCTGTCCGCGGCTTGCTGTATACGGTCTATTTTATCTATTTCTTTTGCGGAATGGCGCTGTGCTTTGAAGGGGCGTTCAACCCGGAGTTCAAGGAGTACTTCCACCTGAATTATCAGCAACAGCAATACACCACTTTCGCAAAAAATATCCCTTTCGCCCTGGCTGTTGTGATCGGTTTTTTGCTTCCGCGCGCGGGATACAAAAATTGCCTCAGCATCGCCATGGCGTTGTTCGCAACCGGCACCCTCTTGCTGGTGCCTGGCTTGCGGAGCGGAAATTATACCCTGGTCCTGGTTGCCTTTTTCGTCATCGGGATGGGCTTCAATTTCCAGTTGGTCGCAGGTAACCCGCTCCTCTCAGGCCTGGGTCCCCAGGATGGCGGCTCGAGCCGGCTCAATCTGGGCAATGCCTTGGGCGCCATCGCCCAAATCATCGCCCCCTTCCTGCTGACACTGATCATCCCGGTTACAACTGTCGGCATAGAAGGCAAAATGCCCTATATGCAAGGACTCTTCCTCGTGATTGGCCTCGTTCTTATCGGAATTTGCCTGCTTACCTTAATGGCCGGCAACGTCGACATCTCGGCCAACCTCAGTTCCAACAGCGCCAGCCCGAAAGCCGCGCCGGCACCGGACAGTCTATGGGCTCGACCCAAGGTCATGCTTGGGTTCATCACCATCTTTCTCGTGTTGGGTGCCGAGGCTGGTCTGTTCGGCCTGTTTCGCAATTACCTGGAAGATCGGACGGTAGCGGGGATTTCCTCGCGCGGATCCCAGCAATTATTCACGGTCTATTTCGCGGTATTTGCTATCGGCCGGTTGGCCGGGTCCTGGGTCCAGAAGCGGGTGAAACCGGCGCACACCCTGGCGTTCAACGCGGTGGGCGCGCTTCTTTTCGTCGGCCTCATGATGGTCGCCACCGGAGGGATGGCAATCATGTCGATTATGTCTGCAGGCTTCTTCGTCTCGATCTTCTTCCCCACTCTTTATTCATTGGCCATCGAGGGGCTTGGCGAGCGAACTGCGCAAGCTTCGGGGCTGCTCACCACCGGTTTTTTGGGCTGCGCGTTGCTCCCGGTTCTGCAAGGGCGGCTGGCCGATACCATCGGGCTTCCGCGGTCTTTCGGGATTTGTCTCGTTCCCTACCTGTTTGTGCTCTTCTATGCCTTGAAGGGCTGCAAACTGACGACTACGCGGGAGATGCCCAACTTCCCGACTACCGGATCGGTTGCACCGGAATTAGGCAGCCCGCTGAACCCCGACACCAAGGACCAGGGGGCCACCACCAAATACCGATGAAACGTCTGGTCATCTCAGATAATCGACGCTTCCTCACCTGGGAAGCGGGAAAGCCGTTCTTCTGGTTGGCGGATACAGCCTGGGAATTGTTCCATCGCCCATCTTTCGAGGAAGCCGATCATTACCTGGAAAATCGCCGTCAGAAAGGCTTCACTGTCGTACAGGCAGTTGTGCTGGCGGAGTTCGATGGCTTGGTCACTCCCAATGCTTACGGCGAACGTCCGCTGATCAACAACGACCCGCTGAAACCAAACGAGGCGTACTTTCATCACGTAGATCGGCTCATCCATTTAGCCGCTCAAAAAGGTCTCTTCATCGGCCTGGTTCCGACCTGGGGCGACAAAATCGAATTGCTGGGCCACGGCAAAGGCCCGCTCATTTTCGAGCCGAAAAACGCTCGGGCTTATGGGGAATGGCTCGGCAACCGGTACCGCGACACCTGGAACATCATCTGGATCAACGGCGGCGATCGCCAGGGGGGCGGTGACAACCGCGCGATTTGGGAAGCAATCGCGCATGGTATCAAGTCAGCCGACCAGAACCACCTGATGACCTTCCATCCGCTTGGAGGTAACGGCGGCCACAGCTCTTCCGAGTGGTTTCACCAGGCTCCGTGGCTGGACTTCAATCTCGCTCAATCGGGCCACGAAAGAAAACATCTGGGCAATGATCAGATCATCGCCCGCGATTACATCCTCCTGCCGACAAAGCCCTGCCTGGATGGCGAGCCGCGCTACGAGGATCACCCTGTGAATTGGAAGCCGCAAGAGTTGGGCTGGTTCGATGATTACGATGCGCGCCAGGCTGCATATTGGGCCGTGTTCGCCGGCGCCTTTGGCCATACGTACGGCTGTCACCCCGTGTGGCAGTTCTTCTGCCAAAGCTATGCGCCAATCAGTTTTGCCCGACGCAATTGGCGCCAGGCACTGGACCTCCCGGGGGCGTGCCAAATGCGCCACCTCCGCAACCTCATCGAATCACGCCCAATGCTCTCTCGTGTCCCCGACCAATCAATTCTCCTCGAGGAAAAAACCGGCCCGGAGCATCGTCGTGCCTGCCGCGGAGAAGGATACATCTTAGTCTACCTGCCCCAGGGAGGGACGGTGACGGTAACCCTCGAGTCACTGTGTGCTGCTGCCCTCCAAGCATGGTGGTACGACCCGCGCACCGGCGACGCGATCGACGGTGGCTGTTTACCCGGCGTTGACCGGTTGGAGTTCACCGCCCCGTGGGCCGGCCCGTGCAGCGACTGGGTTTTGGTAATTGATAGCGCGGAAGCAGATTTCTCCCCGCCTGGAACCTTGCCCGACTTTGAAAGGGAAGCGACTAAACCTGAACCTAACCAACAATCATGAAACTCGCTCTCAATACTTACGTCTACGAGGTGGCCAAATGGCCAATCGAGAAGACCCTCAAAAGCGCCCACCGGATGGGCTTTAAGTTTACCGAGTACGCCGCCTGCGGCTCGGGAGATCCGACGGTAATGAGCGCCAAGCGGCGCCGGGAAATCATCAGGATGCACCGCGACTTCGAGTTATGCAGCTCGCAGATGTTGCTGGCCGAGGTCGAGCACATGGCGTGTCCCAGCGCCAGAATTCGCCAGCAGGTACTGGATTACATGAAGCGGTGCAGCGAGTTTCAACTCGAGTTGGGAGGCCGCCAGGTCCTGATTTGCTGGGGCTGCGGCGTGCACCGGGCTGAGATGCTTCCTGAGGTCGCCTGGCTCAATTCGATTGAGTCGATCCGCAAACTGGCTCAGTGGGGTCTCAAGCAGGGTTTGCTGGTGGACCTGGAGATCGAGCCTCACATTTACTTCATCCTCAACAGCACCGACAAGGCGGCTCGCATGGTCGAGGATATCGGTCTGCCCAACGTGTTTCCGAACCTCGACATCGGCCATTTCACCATCAACCGCGAAGGGCCGCAGCGCATCGAAAAGATCAAAGATAAGATCATCCACGTCCACTTGAGCGAAACGCAAGGCTACGATCATACCAACAGCATCATCGGCACCGGCACCGTGGATTTCGCCGCTTACATCCACAAGGCCCTCGAACTGGGGATCGAAGAGAATTGCAAACGCGTCGGTGAGCCGTGCATCGCCGGCATTGAAATGGGCGAGCCACACTACCCCGTCGACAATCCCGACCGGTGGATAAAGGAGAGCCTGAAGTACCTGGCCAAGGAGCTTCCGGAACTCACGCTTTAAAGCTGGAACGCACAGCGCATTTGTCTCCAAAACCCCTTCTTATGAGAAAAACCGAATTGACCTTTGGCGTGATCGTTGGAACCCGCGGGTGCTTCTCCGCTGAACTGGCGCGCAGCGGCCGTGAGCAGTTGCTCCAGCAGATAGAACGAGCGGGGAACCACAGCCTGATTTTGCCGCCCGGCGAAACCCCGACGGGCGCGATCGAGACGGTGGCGGATGCCCGCAAGTGCGCCGATTTCTTCAATCAGCACCGCAATCAAATCGACGGCGTCATTGTGTGCCTGCCCAATTTCGGTGACGAGCTCGGAATCGTGAACGCGCTGAATTGGGCCAAGCTGGGCGTTCCGGTCCTGGTGCAGGCCTGCGATGACGAATTGGACAAGCTCGACACGGCCCATCGCCGCGACTCTTTCTGCGGCAAGATTTCGGTCTGTAACAACCTTCGGCAGTACGGCATTCCCTGGACCGACACGGCGACCCACACAGTACCGCTCAGCAGCAACGCTTTTTTAAAAGATATCGAGTTCTTTGCCGCCGTTTGCCGTGTCACCAATGGCCTCCGCAACGCCCGCATCGGCGCCATCGGCGCCAGGCCCGCGGCCTTTCAAACCATGCGCTCCAGCGAGAAGCTACTGCAGGCATCGGGGATTACAGTCATCCCAGTGGACCTCTCGGAAATCATCGCGGCAGCGAACCGGGTTGATGTTGGCTCCGCCCGGGCCAGGGACAAGCTGGAGGAGATTAAAGGCTATGGGACCGTCGCTCCTGGCATCAAGAATCTCGACGCCAAGTTCGACAAGCATTTGCGTCTTTTCCTGGCGGCCGAGGACTGGATGCGGGCCAACGCGATCGATGCAGCCGGCTTCCAGTGCTGGACTTCCATCCAACAGAACTATGGCTGCGCCACCTGCCTCACCATGAGCATCATGAGCGATCACTTGATCCCGTGCGCTTGCGAGGTCGATGTCGCCGGCGTCACAGCCATGTATGCCCTTGTGTTGGCTACGGGCAATCCTGCGGCCATTGTGGATTGGAATAACAATTATGCAGACGATCGAAACAAGTGCGTCGCCCAGCATTGCGGCAATTATCCGAAAGGTTTTGTCGGCAAACCGGTCCAAATCTCGAACTTAAGCGTGCTCGGGAGTGTTCTGGGCGAGGAGCTGTGCTTCGGGGGAATTGACGCCAAGGTCGAACCTGGGCCAATGACCTACCTGCGCTTCTCGACGGACGACCTTAACGGTCGAGTGCGTGGCTACGTCGGGGAAGGCCAATTCACGGCGGATCCATTCAACATGCTGGGTTCCATCGCCGTCTGCCAGGTCCCGAACCTTCAGAAGCTGATGAAATACATTTGCAAACAAGGGTTTGAGCATCACGTCTCCATGGTCCGGTCCAACTGCGCAAACGCCATCAACGAAGCCGCCGCCACCTATCTAGGCTGGGAAATGTACGTGCACGAATGAGCTTCGCCGCCGCATCGTCGCCACTGCTCGAGGCCCGGGGAATTTCCAAGTCATTTCCCGGCGTTCGCGCCCTTCATCACGTGGACCTTGAGATCCGGCCAGGCGAGGTTCATGCCGTGGTGGGCGAGAACGGCGCAGGCAAGAGTACCCTCATGCACATTCTGGCCGGTGTATTCACTCCCGACGAAGGCATCCTAGCTTTGTGCGGGGCGTCTGTTTCGTTCACCAGCCCGTGGGCTGCTCAGGAAGCGGGCATCGCCATGGTTTTTCAGGAACGCAGCCTGGCTGCGCCGCTCAGCGTGGCCGAGAATGTTTTCTTTGGACGCCAGCCGGTCGGGCCCTTGGGGATGATCAATCGCGGGCAGATGCATCGACGCACACAGGAGATCCTTGCTGAACTGGACATCAATCTCAGTTCGGAAACCCCAGTCGAAGATCTTTCCCCAGCGGAACAACAAATGGTTGAGATCGCAAAGGCGCTTTCGATTGAAGCACGAGTGCTGGTTTTGGACGAGCCTACCTCCGCGCTTACGGAGGCTGAAACCACGACTCTCTTTCGCGTGATTCGCCGCCTGCGTGAGCGGGGCGCGGGTGTTGTTTACATCTCCCATCGCATGGCGGAGGTGTTCCGCATCTGTGACCGGGTGACTGTGCTAAGGGACGGCGAGGGCCAGGGCACATTCAGGTGCGACGAAGTTTCCGAGGAAGAACTGATAATGCGCATGGTGGGACGTGAGTTGTCTTTCAGTCGAAGCGAGGCTTCGCGGCAACCTGCCTCCGGCGCGGCCGCCCTGGAGGTTGAGGGTTTGAGCGATGACAGCTTGTTGGAGGGGATCTCCTTCAAGGCGCATTCGGGCGAGATCACGGCCTTCGCCGGCCTGGCCGGTTCTGGACGCACAGAATTGGCGATGGCGATCTTTGGCGCCCGGCGCATCACTGCGGGGACCATCCGCGTCGAGGGCCGCTCTATCCTAATTCGGTCCCCGAGCGACGCGATTCGGGCCGGGATCGGTTATCTGCCCGAAGATCGCAAGGATGCGGGTTTGTTTTTGGAAATGAATCTCGCGGACAATTTCGGCGCTGCCGGCCTGGAGCGATTTGGGTGTTGGTGGCTGGATGACCGCGCCATGGAAGAACAATCCCAAATGGCGGCGACGCGCCTGAGGTTGACCAACCCACATGCGGTGCAGCAACTCAGTGGCGGCAACCAACAGAAAATCCTCCTCGCGCGCTGGCTCCTGGTTCGGCCTCCGATATTCATCGTGGACGAACCTACCCGCGGCATTGACGTCGGCGCGAAAATGGAAGTGCACCAACTTTTACGCGAATTGGCCCGTCAAGGCGCGGCCATTGTCCTGATTTCCTCTGAACTCCCCGAAGTGCTTTCCCTGGCGGATCGCATCCTGGTGATGCGCGAAGGCTGCCTGGCGGGGGAAATCCCGCGCGCCCAAGCGACAGAGGAAAGCATTTTACGCCTGGCCGCTTTGTCTCCCTCCCTCGATTCCCATGCCTGCGCGTGAACCAGCGATCGACTTGCCCAGACCCGCTATACCAGCGGCGGCGAAATCCCTCTTCAGGCTGACCCGGGAGACGGTGGTTTTACTACTTACGATAGGCGCCCTCATCGGGGCGACGCTGGCTTATCCACACTCATTCCCAACCTGGGCTAACCTGACCGCGCTGCTGCGGAACATGGCCCTCGATGGGGTGATGGCGTGCGGCATGGTGGTCCTGATGGTGAGTGGAGTGTTCGATCTTTCGATCGGTTCGATGTTCTCCATGGTGGGGGTGCTCACGGGTTGGATGCTGACCAGCTCGCGAATACCGACCCCAATTGCAGTAGGCGCAGGGCTTGCCATCGCTGCTCTTGGCGGCACGCTCAACGGTTGGATGGTTGCCAAGGTAAAGGTCAACGCCCTGATCGCCACCTTGGGAACCATGCAGGTTTTTCGCGGTGTTGCCGTCCTGGTCGGCGGACCCGGCATCGCCAACCTGCCGGCGAGTTTTGCCCGTCTTGGACAGGCCGAATGGCTTGGGCTGCAGTCTCCCATCTGGCTCTTGTTGGTGATTGCCGTTGCGGGCCAGTATCTCATGTCCAAAACCCGCTTCTTCCGAAAGTATTATTACATCGGCGCCAATCCCAAAGCCGCGCACCTTTCAGGGATCGACGTCGAGCGGATGCAGATCATTGCATTTGCGCTCATGGGACTTCTTGCAGGCTTGGCCGGAATGGCGTTTGCCGCCCGCGTTGCCACCGCAACTTCCACCTCAGGCGACGGCGCGGAACTTCGCATTATTACGGCGGTCATTCTCGGCGGCGCCAGTCTGAGCGGCGGTCGCGGGACCGTGTGGGGAGCCTTGGCCGGAGTGCTCTTTATCGCTCTGATTAACAACATCATGATCTTTGCGCGGCTCTCGCCGGAATGGCAAAGCATCGTCATCGGTTGTGTGCTCATCATCGCAGTCGCCATGGACCGTTTCTTGTCGCGCAATCGATAAAATCTGAAATCCTATGAAAACTCCCCTTGGGAATCATTCCCGCCGATCCTGGTTGAAAAACATGGCGCTGGCCGGTACCGGCGGCTGCTTGGCCTCATGCCGCCAGGGAGAAAACGCAACCTCTGCCCCGGATGCCTCGAAACCCAAGGCCGACTATTCTAACGAGGAATACGTATGGATTTCGCCTCATGCGAACCTGCCGCTCTATAAGGCTCACGACCATCCCGCGCTCGAGTTGGCTGGCAAGGAGCTTGGGGTAAAGATAACGATCACCGGTCCCAGCACCCTCGACATGCCGATGTTCGTCAGCATGATTGAAACCACCGTCGCGCGGCGTCCAGCGGGCATGTTGATCAGCGCCTGGGACCCATCGGTCGTCATCGCGCCAATCGCGACAGCTTTCGAAGCCCAGGTGCCGGTGGTGACCGTGGATGTCGATGCGCCGACCAGCAAGCGCCTAACGTTTGTCGGCACGAATTGGTTCGACTTGGGCGTCCGCCAGGGTGAAGCCATGGCCAGGGCTCTGGCGGGCAAAAAGGGAAGAATTGCGTTGCTTGGGCTAACGGAACAGTACATTGACCAACAGGCGTTCGCCGGCTTCAGATCGGTGATTGAGAAGGAGGGCTTGACCGCCATGGAACCTCAGCATGATCGCGGGGACTCGGCGGTTGCGGCGCGCGTGGCGAGCGCGCTGATACAGTCTACACCGGACCTGGTCGGCATGGCGGGCTTTGATTCCGAAAGCGGCCCGGGCATCGGCCTGGCGGTGAAAGAGGCCGGCAAGGTTAGCCAAATCATCGTGACTTGCGTGGATGCTGAGCCTGTCCATCTTAACCTGATCAAAGAAGGGGTCGTCACGGCCGCTATCGGCCAGAAACGCGAGTTGTTCACCTACCTGGGTTTGCGGGTGCTCTTTGACTTGAACCATAGCCCCCTCAAGTTCACCGCCAACGATCGCAAGGCTGGTGTATTCCCTGCCCCGGAAGTCATCAATACGGGGAGTTACACCGTCACCCGCGAGAACGTGGACGTTTTTTTGAAAGCAGGATGATTCGCGCCGCTCTGCAGTTCCCGGTCTTAACACTGGTACTGACGACTCTGTGTCAGGTCCATGCAGCCCTGCCTGGGAACATTGGGTTGAAAACTTCAGCCACCCGCGTGCTTCTCCATACCGGCACCCAAAGCTGGCGATTTGAAAAGAAGGGCGGCCTCTGGGCATTGGCCGGTGTTGAAGTTAAAGGCCTGGTGGTCGCCCAGCCGGAATCGCGCGAGGATGGCTTCTGGGTCGGAGGTGGCGCGGCTTCGAGCTATGAAGTGTTGGCAGACAGTCCGACGGAGAAGGCGGTACGATTCCGACTCGATCACGGCAGTGCTGTATTCCGGGTGCGCTCTGGCGATCCGCTCCCGGTCGTCCACGTTGGTCTGGATTGCACAAATGAAACGATTTGCGTGTTTTGTGCCAGCTCAAGCGCCGCACGAGAGCACGGCGCCTGGGTGACGCGGGGATGGGTGGCGACCGATGCTGATGCCTCTGAGGTTTTCATCGACGCCAGCAATCCCCTGGTCTTCGGTCACAGCACGACCGGAGACCTCGATGTCGGGTATCTCTTTATCCCCGAAGTGAAGGGCAATGTTCAGCCAAATGGCCGCACGGAACAAAAGACCGCCACGTTCTTTAAAGCAAACCGAAGCACGGATGGAGCGGACCGATTCCGCGCCGCCTGGCAGTTGCGGTTGGGCGAGAAAGAACCAAAGGCATTTGCTGTGTTGTTCGACCGCGACTTGGGAGGGCGTCTAAGCGATGTGTGTGAGAAGTATTTCGCCGGAGCGGTGGATACGTTGGTAGATCTCACGAAGGTGCCGCGGAGTAACTTCGATCCTGAAAAATGCCTGCAGATCATGCCGGTCCGACTCGCCGCCCCGGACGCGTTTGTCCCTGGTTGGGGCTTGATGATGGATGAGTTTCCAAAGGCTTCCTACCCATTCGCCCATGACTGTGTGTGGCAAACACCGGCTTTGCTCGCCTTTGAAGGACTGGCTACCGGTCGGGATTGGGAGCGCAACTTCGCACACTATTTTTTGGACAAAACTCCGCTCGAAGGCCCGGACGGTAGAAGCTTCTTTGTGCGACGCCCGGGCGGTTTGACGCGCTGGGGTTACTTCGCCACGTACCGGGACGGGTTCGTGCCGCTCGACGGCGGGTCATGGTGGCAAGCCGATATTCTATATCGCACGGCAATGGTTCTGGCGGACGGCAAGCTTCGGCGAGCAGCGCTCGACATGGTTTTGCACGATCTCAACGTTAAACTTGACCTTGAGCAGATGAGCTACCCTCCCTGCTGGAGCGCCGCGCTCAATCGCGTCGGCGACGATCACCGTGATGACTGGTTTAAGACGCCCGGGCTTGCCTACTGCGCTTACATGGCGGCGCACGTGGCCTTCCCGGAAACCCAGGACCCGAAATATCTTCGCATAGCGGACCGTATCTGCGAGTGGTTTGCGAACTACATGGTTCCGGAACATAAGTTGAATTACCTCCAGGGTAACAACATGCACGCCGTCTTTTCACACTACCTTACTCTGGCTTTCCTGGAGAGGTATGACTGGTCCCACGAGCGGAGGTTCCTCGACATGGCACGCGATATGGCCTGGATCCATATCATGACTACGTGCACGACCGCCGCGAACGACGGCAACGGGAACCCCCTCACCGGAACCACCTGTGTCGGCGTTCGCGACTGCGTGGATTACGATTGCGCCCCCAACCTCTGCCAGGAAAAGGATCTCAACTTCGTTCACATGATCGGCCCGCTTCTGGATCACGTTTCCGGCCCGGCCTACGCCAAGTACGTGGCACTCTGCCGGCTTGTGCTCGACAAGGACTCGTGGAAGAGCGCCTGGACCATGGAATTGCGCGATACGAATCTCAGGACCATGTATGACACCTATCCTCGAGGTATGGCTAACCTGATATTTGCACTGAGTCAATCAACTGATCCATGGGTTATCCCAGTCGAAAAACTCGTTTCGAAGAGCGATGTCAATATCACTCACGAGCGAGACCTCGCGGTGCTTAACGGAGTGCCTGAACCACGCGTTACGCGGGTAAAGATCCGCTTCCTCCAGCCTGGCGACTACACTGTGAAGCTCAACGGCACCGCGTTGGTGCAAAAGACCCACCTGCAGCTGGCCCAAGGCCTTGACTTAAACCTGCCCGGCAATTCGATGCAGCGGGTTCAGGTTCATTCGCTCAGCATCGACCAACCGGCGCAACCTGGTCCCGGGGTTTACGATTCGAGCACCACCTGGCTAAGCAACCTGACACCCTTCGCCGCTCAACGCGGAACCGGTTTGACGCAGCCGGTGTACCGAACAAATCTGAGCTTCGACAACTCGCCGATGAGCCTCGGTGGAACACCGTTCACTAATGGGTTGGGGTGTGCAGCCAACACCGTTCTGGTGTATGAGCTCAAAGGAAACTTCGATCGTTTCAAAGCCACGGTGGGTGTGGATGGCTCCGTTTCCACCAGAACTAACCCTCCGCCGTCAGTCTTTTTTACTGTTTTCGTGGACGGCTTGTTGCGTTTTGAGAGCGGTCCGATGTTTTCAGACACCTTGCCCAGGCAAGTAGACGTGGATGTGAGCCATTCCCGGGTATTAATGTTACGACTTTCGTGCAACTGGGATGACAATGGCCAAGCTCGAAACGACTGCGGCGACTGGGCAGAGGCACGGCTAACCGGCAAAATGACGAAGCAGGCTTCAAAGGAGACGAACCGCCTGCCGCTTCTGCGATCGGAAGCCAGGGACCGTGAATAGTACTTATGCTGGAGCGTGAAATTGCCGGACGAATCTTGATTCTTGCCGGGCGAACACCGTGGTTCCATCTATGAAATCCTGTCCTTATAAACCTTTGGCGCTGTGGGCCGGGGTCTGCCTCGCCACTTCGACAGCCTTTCCCGCGGCGCCCGTCGATCGGTTGACCACCTTCGGCAATGTGGGCAAGCAGTTGTCCATCTTGAGTCGCCAGCATGAGACGGACTTGTTTCAACGGCGCGCAAAAGGCTGTCTTACGCACATGTGGTTTGGTGGCAACTTCAAGGACTACGACAAGACGCGCCTCCGCATTTATGTGGATGGTGAGACGACTGCCTCAATCGACGTGGAATTGTTCCTCGGCCATGGCATCGGTTTCGCGGACGGTGCCGCGCCCTGGGGCGTGGCGCGCATCGGGAAGACCGGCGATCCCAGCGGGATCTATAACACGTATCGAATTCCATTTGGGAAGGCCATCCGGGTTACCGCGCAACTCGCTCCCGGGTCGCCGGATCACCCGGAATTCTGGTGGATCATTCGCGGAACGGACAATCTGCCGGTACAGCTCGGCGGAGTGACACTACCGCGAATGGCACGGTTGAAAGTTTACAAACGGGTGGATTATCTCGCGCAGCCGCTGGAGGAGTTTTCGCTGTGTGATGTCAGGGGTGAGGGCGCGCTTTACCAAGTCACCATGACGGGTAAAGGACTCCGCACTTCGACCAACCCAGGGGATCGCTGGAAGGACTTGAGTTACCTGGAGAGCTGTATGCGCGCTTACCTTGGCGGTTCGACCAATGCCCTTTACCTTTCCTCGGGCTTGGAAGACTACTTTCTGGGAACCTATTATTTCAACAAGGGCCTGTATCATACGCCGGTTGCCGGGCTGACTCACTTGGACAAGGAAAGAAACGAGTTTTCCGCCTACCGGTTCCACGAGGACGACCCGGTCTTTTTTCATGGCGGCCTGCGTTTGACCTGCCGCTGCGGAGAAACACTGAATGGAAAAGGGCTCTGGGACCCGCCGCAGACTCAATACACCACCTACGTCTGGCTCTACCAATGGTAACTACGCGTTGGCCGGATCAGATTGATAAGGGCGCTCGCTGATTCCGCTTCCGGAGGTCCTTATGCGACGATTCGGTAAGCCCAACGCGTAATCAGAATCCCTCGCATTTCATGCAAGGACCTTTGCCTCCCGGCGCTCCTGAACTGGAAATTGAGCGTGGTTGAGTTCCGGAAGATTCGTCTGGCCAGCATAAAATGCCTCCGTCACGGTAGAGGAAGAGTGCCCGAGCAAGCGCTGTGCAGCAACAGTCCGAACGAGGTGGCGACGTACGAACCAAATTCCTTGCGAAGAAGGTGACACGGTTTGTCGTTGTTAATTTCTTTCATCCGCAACCTGGCAACCAAAGTCCGATGATGCCGCTCGCACCTGTAAGTACGTTGATCGGTACCTCGGTACTGTGCAGGTCGCTTAAACGCTTCATCTGGAGGGAGTGCTCGTCCACGAGTTGGGACATCATGTGCTGCACAAAGGAACCGAGCGTGCAGGACAGCGAACCACGCGACCGGAGCTCCTGATACTGGGGAGGTGCGTCATCT
>Ga0070741_10003730_pt1 | contig 36921 bp, 25 predicted proteins | sample Coa_R1_4_FD_66440 | JGI IMG/M metagenome (GOLD analysis project Ga0070741, IMG submission 66440) | Surface soil microbial communities from Centralia Pennsylvania, which are recovering from an underground coalmine fire - Coalmine... | ecosystem: Environmental > Terrestrial > Soil > Unclassified ... | reverse complement strand
TCCTGGCCGGCGGATGCCGTTCCGACCTCTCTCGAAACGACGACCGATTGGACCCAACCCTATGCGTGGCAACCGGACGGGGATCCAATAAATTCGTCCGATGGGACCAACAGCGTTGATGTCTTCCTATTTGAAGGGCCACAGTACTTTCGGTTACGACGAGTGCCCTAAGCTACGTCTGCGATGCAAACCAATCTTGTAACCACCACACGATGAATCTCAAAAAACTTCCAGCATTAGTACTAGCAACGGCGATTCAGATCTTACCCATGTGCCGGGTGGCTTGCGTCAACCAGGCGGTGGCTCCGACCGGTTTCGCCATTATAATGCGATGGTGCGCCGGCGCGGTAGCCTTGCTGGGAAGTTACCACGCCGTTTCCGGAGCGTCGGCAGCCATTTCGGGCGTAGCCGCATGGACCAAGATTACCAACGGCGTCGCGGCCGGGCCGGTATGCCCCCCCGCCACCGCCACCGGCACAGTTGGACAGCCGCTGCTTTACAAAGTTATCCTCTCCAATCCCGGCACTCAAAATACGCAGCTTGACTACTACAACTACGATGTCCTGCCGCCCGGCTTGACAATGACCACCAATGTGGGTGGCACTGACGGAATAGGGAACGAATTCATCACCGGGACTCCCACACAAGCGGGGACTTGGACGGTTAATCTCGTGGCAGGAAACCTTAATTGGCCACAAACGGTTACGAAGGCTTTCTCGATGACAATCTCCGGAGGTGGTACGACCCGGCCCGGTATAACTACCCCGCCGGCAAATCAGACCGTCACGGCCGGGGCGAACGTTTCTTTCAGCGTAACTGCCACCGGCACCGCGCCGCTCAGCTACCTCTGGAAGTTCAACAGCACAGCCATCGCCGGTGCCACCACTTCGAGCTTGCAGTTGATGAACGTTCAAACTACGAACTCGGGCACGTATTCCGTAACGATCACCAACTCGGCCGGGTCCACCAACGCCTCGGCTACGTTGACGGTTAATGCCGCCGCTACAGCGCCCACTATTTCGCAGCAACCGCTCAGCCTGACTGTCAGCAATGGGGCTTCTGCGGACTTCTCAGTGACCGCCGGGGGAAGTGCCCCGCTGGGGTATTTGTGGAGAAAAGATGGCAACGGCCTTGCCGGGGCGACTACTTCCGCCTACCACCTTGCCAGTGTGACCACAAATGACGCGGGCGCTTACACGGTGGTGATCACCAACTCGGCCGGGTCGATTACCAGCGATGTGGCGACTTTGACCGTCCTGCTGCCGCCGTCGATCCTGACGCCACCGCAGAACACGACCGTCAGCAGTGGGAATACGGCCACCTTCACGGTGGCGGCCTCCGGTTCTCCGCCTCTCACGTATCAATGGAAATTCAACGGCACCAATATCGCCAGCGCAACCACCACCAGCCTTTCAATCACCAACGCTCAGGTGGCCAACCAGGGCGATTACACAGTCGTGGTTAGCAATGCCGTTGCCGCTATCACCAGCGCGCCCGGTCATCTGACCGTCCAAGCTGCGCAGACAGGCCCGTTCCAGATCGGTAACTGGCAGATCGCCGCCGGGTCAGTCTCCTTCGACATCACAGGCCCAAGCCAAACCAATATCGTGATCTGGAGTTCCACGGACCTTTCACACTGGACCGCGGTGAGCACAAACTCCTCCGGCACAGGCACGGCCCATTTCAGTGCCGGTAAGGTGACCGGCTCAGTCGAATTCTACCGCGCGACCCTAAGCCCATAGCGGCGTGCCTGCCTTGGCCGGCGGGATTGTTCTTAACCAGGCAAATAAAAGGGAAATAGAAATAGGGAACCAAGAATGGAAACGCGGGTGGCCTCAGCACAACAGCCGGTGCTCGACCTTAATCGGGACCTTCGTCGGAAAGTTGCGGGTGTGGGTCTGGCGTTGGCCTTGTATGTATTGCAGCTCAACCGTGCCCTGGCCGAAGATCATGTTGATTATCGGTATGAGAATTATCGCGAGGATGGGGGACGGATCGGGGTCGATACGCATTCCTGGCTCTTTGAGGTGAAAGCCTTGCCTTGGTTGTCAATCCAAGGCGAGGCGGTTTGGGATGCCATCTCGGGCGCAACCCCCACCGGCGCTCCGCCGGCAACCGACATCAAAGTCCCTTTTCCTCCGCCCGGCCCTTATAACTCAACGGTGCCGTTGACCCATATGGAGGATAACCGCTATGCCGGTAACATTGAGGCGATCATGAGTTTTGGGCCGCATCACATCACACCCCAGTTCGCTTACAGTGAAGAAAGCGATTACATCTCCTACGGGGCCGCGCTGAACTATTCGCTGGATCTCAACGGAAAAAACACCACGTTGAACCTGGGGTGGTCGCATGACTTTGACACCATTCTGGCGACACCATTCACCTACATTTCAAAGAAGCAGGACAAAAACACGGACAACCTCCTGGTGGGCGTCAACCAACTCCTCAGCCCCAAGACCGTATTGACCGTCAATTTCACTTTCCGCAACAGCCACGGTTATGAGGATGATCCGTATCGCGGCGTCTTCTTCAGCGATTATCCCCAGGCGGACTTGAATAACCCGGGCCTCTTCGGAGAACATCGGCCGGATTTTCGGCAGAGCTATATTCCATACGCTTCGCTGCTCCAGTACATCGCACCATTGAACGGCGGGTTGGAAGGCTCCTACCGTTTTTACGATGACAGCTTTGGTGTCCGCGCCCATACCATCGCCGTGAGTTGGCACCAGAAGATCGGGAAGATGTTTTTGATCTCGCCCGTGTTCCGCTATTACCGGCAGACGGCGGCCGATTTTTACGCCCCGCAGTTCGCCGGGGATCCGTCGAATCCAGGCGATCCAAATCCCGTTCCCACTTATTATTCCGCCGACTATCGCCTTTCCAGGATGGAGACCTTCACCTACGGGGTTGAGGCCAGCGCGCGAGTCACTGACTGGCTGACGCTCGACCTCGCTTATAAACGTTACGACATGCGTGGTCTCGATGGGGTCACCTCGCAGAGCGCGTATCCAAAAGCCAATATCGTCACGGTCGGAGCCCGTGTATGGTTCTAACCATGCCAGATTCAAATGCGGTCGTTTACGAACGCGTAAAGCGCTCGGCCCAGACCACGCTGACGGGCGATTTTTACAAGCTGTCGTTCCACGCGATGAATACTATTTGTCGCGTGCACTTTCGCAGTACTAACGCCAGGCTGGCGCGGGAAGTTCAGGCCGAGGTGCTGGAGTGGGTCGCCTGGTTCGAGGCGCGCTATTCCCGGTTCATTCCCGACAGCCTCATCGGCCAAATCAACGCCGCCGCGGGCGAGCACTGGGTTGACGTTGATCCGGAAACTGACGCCTTGTTTAATCTGTGTCAGGAGATGATTTTTTTTACCCGGGGAGTGTTTGATCCGACTTCGCTCCCGTTGATCCGACTATGGAATTGGAAAGCCAATCCGCCCGTCGTGCCGGATGCGGCCGCGATTCAGGCGGCCCAAGAGTTGGTGGGCTGGCGCAGAATCCAACGCCGGCGCGGCGCGATTTTTCTTCCCAAGGCCGGCATGTGCCTGGATCTGGGTGGTATCGGCAAGGAATATGCCGTCGATCGCGTCCTCACACTGGTTGTGCAGAGGGGTATCCAAAGCGTTCTGGTGGATTTCGGCGCGGACGTTCGCGTTCAGGGCGAGCCGCCGGAAAAGGGCGCCTGGCATATCGGCCTGGAAGATCCAAAGAACCCGGGCCAGGTCTGGACTGGCGTTGCCGTGACCAATCACGCGGTAGCCACTTCCGGCGATTACCTTCGACACTTTATGCACCAGGGCCGGCGTTACGGCCACATCCTGGATCCCCGCACGGGATATCCCGTCAATAACGGGATTCTCTCAGTAAGCGTGATTGCCCCGCACTGCACGGTGGCCGGGATTCTTTCCACTTCCGTATTCGTTTTGGGTCCACAGCAGGGAATGGACTTAATCAGCCTTTGCCCCGGCGCCGAAGGTTGTATCACCACCGAAACCAATCGATTCCAAACCAAAGGATTTTATGCCTACACCACTTCGTAACCCAGTAGCGCAGACTTTCAGTCTGCTGTTCCGCCGACTTTCAGTTGGCAAGCCGTGGAGAACGGAAGTGCTTTCGAGTTTAGATCCGGCACAATCACAGTCGCCCGGCAGGTCAGAAGACCTGCGGTACAGCAGGCAGGAAAGCTTGCGCTTCGTTCCGGCTGTGTGGCTCGCGCTGTTTGTAGCCTTCAGTGTGGCCGGAAGCGCTTTGGCGGGAAATGTCAAAACGGGCGATGCGTTTCCCGACCTGGCCGGCTTCAAACTTGAAGGCAAACTGCCCGATTCCACGAAAGGAAAAGTCGTGCTGGTGGATTTCTGGGCTTCCTGGTGCGAGCCGTGCAAGCAGTCGTTCCCGGTGATGGAAGAACTGCACAAACGCTACGCCGAGCGCGGCTTGGTAATTGTTGCGGTGAATGTCGACGAAAATCGCGCTGACATGGAGGCTTTTTTGAAGAAAAACGCCGCGTCTTTCACCGTCATGCGCGATGCGGGACAGAAGCTGGTTGAAAAGACCGGTATTGCGACGATGCCCAGCTCGTTCCTGCTCGATCGCGACGGCAAGGTCCGCTTTGCGCACACCGGTTTTCGCGGGGCCGAAACTAAAAAGAAGTACGAAGAGGAAATCGAGTCTTTGCTGAAGTAGCACGCATGAAACCGCCGCAGACCAACAATGAATGTCTGGCGCAGATTCGGGGCGACCGCAGATGAACACATTAATTTTCTCCGCAGGCTCCGGACGATTACGATGAGGACGAAATCTATTCAATACTTGCTATTGGCTTTGGCCCTGGCGGCGTGCGCAGGGTGCCAAAATGTTAAGCCCTGGCAACGGGGAACGCTGGCGGACGTCACCATGCGGGCCGACCGCGACCCACTTGGCATCGCCATCGATGAACATGTGTTTTTCTCTCGGGAAGGAGCTTCCGGGGGCCGGGGCGTGGGCGGCGGGGGGTGCGGTTGCAATTAATGAAGACGCGCTCAAATAAGGCCTACAGGCCCGATGGTACCGATTGCTCAAAGGGGTGTGGTCTCTTAGCCAGAGGTCGTTCTATTGGAGTGATGCTATTGCTGGCCGGCAGCGGCTGGGCCGCTCCTCCCAGCCCGTTCGCGCTCAACGCGACCATGACTTTGAGCAACCAGATCGCGTGGGTCACCTTTGATTTCCGCGTGCCTCCCGAACACGTGCTTTATGCCGATCGACTGAGTTTCTTTGACGGGAATGACCAGGCTCTAAAACCAGCGACGATCGCCGCGCCGGAAATGCACCTCGACGCTGTGAGCGGGCAGAAAAAACTGGTCTACGACAAGCCTTTTTCCGCCACTCTAAAAATTGATTCACCGCTGCCCCAGCCCTTGATGGTGAAGTTCCAGGGTTGCAGCAATTCAGCGTGTTACTTTCCCGAGAAGCATCTCTTTACGGTCACCTCGACAGGTGTCGTGGCCCAGGTCGAAAAAGAAAGCGAAAGCGTTGACGCTGCTGCCCCATTGGTTTCGGAAATCAACACCAACGGTTTTCGCGTGACCGGGCGGCAAACCGGTTATGTTCCCAAGAAGGCTTTCCTGGCCTTCCTGGAAGAAGCCAAATCGGGCCAGGCAAAAAGCACAGATGTTCTCGACAAATTCAATCGGACCGGGCCACTGCTATCTTTGCTGCTGATCGTCCTGGGCGGGGCGGGTCTAAACCTGACCCCGTGCGTGCTTCCACTGATTCCGATTAATCTGGCGATCATTGGAGCCGGGGCAAGAGCCAGTTCACGCCGGCGCGGGTTTGTTTTAGGCGGAACGTACGGGTTGGGGATGGCCTTGGTGTATGGAGGGCTCGGCTTAATCGTCGTCCTGACCGGCGCCAAATTCGGAACGTTGAACTCCTCGGCGTGGTTTAATGTGGGCATTGCCGCAGTATTTCTAGTGATGTCACTGGCCATGTTTGACCTGGTCAATGTGGATTTCTCGCGTTTTCAGGGAAGGATGGGGGGGGCTGGTCCTTCACAAGGCAGCAAATACGTGGTCGCGCTGAGCATGGGGGCCATGGCGGCTCTGCTCGCGGGGGCATGCGTGGCGCCGGTAGTGATCTCGGTCCTGCTCCTGGCCGCGCACCTTTACGCCAAAGGCTCGATTGCCGGCCTGATGCTGCCTTTCCTGCTGGGGTTGGGAATGGCTCTACCCTGGCCCTTTGCGGGCGCGGGCCTGAGTTTCCTGCCCAAACCCGGGGTTTGGATGAAATGGGTGAAGTATTCGTTTGGGATATTAATTCTGCTGTTCGCGGGCTTTTACGGCCATACCGCTTATAAGGTCTTTCAGTCGGATGCAGAGGTGCGCGCGGCAAAAAATGCTCCGGGCGGTCAATCTTCCGAGGTGGCGGCTGCGAATACCGCGCTCATTGCCGCACTGCAGCAGGCCAAAGCACAGAACAAGCCGCTGCTGATCGACTTTGCCGCCAGTTGGTGCAAAAACTGCCTGGCTATGGATTCCACCGTGTTCCCCGCTCCTGAAGTGAAACAGCAACTCAGCCAGTTCGTGGTCGTCCGGTACAGCGCCGAAAAGCCAAACGAATCTCCGGCCAAAGAAGCGCTCGACCGCTTTGGAGTAATGGGCCTTCCAACTTACGTCGTGCTCAAGCCCGAGTAGGTTTAGAGCTGTATTGAAATACCGCCTTGGGCGTGGGCGTATGGGGTTTCCGCCTTTAGGCGGCCCGACGCCAAAACCGCCTGAAGGCGGGACTCCAAACCGAATTCTAAATCACGCTCCTAAGTGGTCATGCACATAAGTACAATGACATTTGTATTTATGTTCATGACCACTAAGCGCGCAACCGGCGACTATTGGGTCTTGCGCCGGAACGCCCACTCGAAGTGGATTTTTGACGCAATAGGCGCGTAACGCGCCGCGTCCCCAAAATTGTTGGTAAGGGTTTCGTCAAATGACCCGGTAATGCTGTTGCTATCGGGCATCTGGAAGACCGTTGCGGTTGAGGTGAACACCGGGAAGAGCAGCGTCTCACTTTGCAGGTTGGTCGTGATGTCTGGGGCGCTTATTGCGCCGTCACAGGTTTCAACGCGCGAATCTTGGAAATCTCTCACGACTGTATTCAGCAATGCATTACAATTCAGGGCCAGCAGTTGGTAGGTGTGGTTCGGGTTTATGATAAAATTAAAATCATACGTCCCGTAGGAGGAGGCAACGTCATTGGTTATCAGATGGCCCATGTAGTTAGTTACCCCAAAGCTGTCGACCTGCTCGATGAAGGTATTGTGGACAGTAGTTCCGTCTAAGCAATGCCCGGTCGTAGCACTGGTCAGGGTTTCATGAAACTGAATCGTCCCCTCGCCCATACATTGGAGGTAAAGCAAACCGTCGGGGAATTCGACCGAGTACCAGGTTTGTCCCTTGTACTGCGAATTTACCGTTTGATGGTCGTCGGTTGTGACGCCGTCCACCAAAGTGTTATCTTCATACTCGCCGATTTGGGAGACGGTCATAAACCCAAGCCAGGCATTGGTGAGACACTCGTTAAAGACTGCCTGAACGTCCGGGTCGTCCAGGAATTGCGGAAAACACGAATCCTCTCCCAGCAGTTGAAATTCCCGCAAAATGCCCTGGACTTCCGACAATTTTTCCGGGCCTTTGTGGCCCTCGCGGCAGCATTGAAGAGTTTCCTTGAGGCATTCATGAGCGCTGGCGCAGATATTTGCCAGATTGTTACTCACGGTTAACGAACAGGATAGGTTGGTCACGCCGAGGATCTCAATTTGGCGTTCAAGGCCGAGCGTGAATTCCAAAAGCACCTCTCCCAGCGCGCAATTCTGTGCGGCTTCCGTCCAGAGCGGCTCGATTTTTTGCTCGTAGAGCGGGCAGATATTCGTCATAGCGTCTTCCAGCAGATTCGTATTGTCGGCCTGGCCCAAAAGTTGTTGCTGGCGAGCCGTGGTAATTTGGTCGATCAAACCCTTCTGAAGCGTGCAATATTCGAATTGTCGCAACTCGGTGCGAACGGAGACCGCGCGTTCGACCAGTTGGGGAAAGCATTCCTGACAACTTGGAGGGAATTTGGATACATCGAGCGGATTATCGTCCGGCGCCTCGCAGTCACCTCCGGTTCCGCGCTTAACGAGGGCGGGGTGGAGGATTTTCCCGAGCTCGGTCTGTGTCGCCAGGCCCGACCCGTAAGTAGCGAACCGGGTGATGGGAAGGACAATTTGAGTGGTGGTTAGTCGATCCAACACCAGGCGAAAGGCCGAGCCGTCGTTGTTCACCCCGAAGCTGGCGACCTGGCGTGTGTCGATTCCCTGGGGTAAGTCAATCGCCAGCGAAGCAGCTCCGGAAAGGGTGAGGTCTTCGGGCTCCAACACGACGGCACCGAACGAGCCCTTGGAAAAGGGCAAGCCGACGATGTTGGTCACCAAGGTCATGGTAAACATTTGGGGCTCGACTACGCAGCCCGCCGGGATGGTCAGTGTGATGTGCCGGAAATCGGGGGTAATCAGTTCTGCAGCGCCGCCGTCGGATGTGATCACGGACTGGGCGGTATAGAATGGGGCGGTCTGCAGTTCTAAAGCAATGTTAGTGGCTGCGATTTGTTGGGTTGCGCGGAAAAATAAAACATGGTCCGTGGCCGCGCTGTTGTTGGTGAATTCGGCGATGCCGTTGGTCGTGGTGAGGGAGAACAAGGGTTGCCAGGAAAGAAGGTTCGTCGAAGATTCGATCAGATACTCGATGGTATCCTGCCCCTGGAGCCGCAATTGAATGGCGTGTTGAGGGTTGATCGAGACCAGTTGCAGGGAAGGCGGGGTGGAATGCGCGACCATGCTCCAGGTAACACAAATAAACAGCACGACCACAATCCCGGCAAAGGGCCTCTGGCTGTGCCCACAAAATCGGCCCTCAAACATTGGACTCCGTCGCTGTTGCCAGGCTTTCCACATACCCGTTTCGCAGTTGATACCTCACATAACGTGAAAAGCGATGCGGATATTTCAAAAAAGTGTACGCTTGCGAAACAGGCCGGATACGGGCGGACCGACCGCAAGGGGCCCTATCGATTGGACTCAAGGATGAGTGCCAAGAGCACGCCGGACAGCATTCCTGGATGCGCCGACGCGCCTGGATGCTTACCGCGCCGTATCGCCAGACGGCTTTGACAGAGTGTCGGTCGGTTCCACGGTTGTTGAGCGATAGGCTTCTTCGATTCCCGCCTTTTCGGCAAGGACTTCCGGCGGGGGAGTGCGCCCGCGGAACTCGAGCTGAATGTAAGCGAGAAACCGGTCCCGTGCGTTCCGGATGAACGTTTCTTTTTGGGGTCGATTCGCTTCGCCTTGGGCCAGGCGGAAGTACAATCGAGCCAGGTTCAGGTTGATTGAATCGAAGCCAGGTCGGAGTTGATCGGCCAGCAACAGGCTCGCCAAAGCTTTTTGCGGCGCGCCGGTTACCTCGTGAACAATGGACTGAAGGAAGACCAGGTTCCAAATCTCTGCCGCGGGCTGCGCGCTCCGGTCGGGCCACAGTTGAGTCAACCCGCTTTCGAGCACAACCGTCATGTGGCGCATGGCCAAGTCAGCTTCCGCGGGGTTTTGAGCAGCGATGGCCTGGGAATAATAATACGCCGCCAAATTGGCAAACGATTCGGGAGAGGGGTGTGGCAGAGTGGTGTGATACTGCCACAAAGTTTCGGCGTTGTGCCACGCCGGCTGGTACGAGAGCTTCTGAAACAAATTATTTCCGGCAATGAGTGCCGCAAGAATGAGAACCGCGGCCCGCAGCGCCGGGGGTGGCTGTCGCAGCCACTCGGCTGCGACCGACACTCCCAGGAGAACGGCAAAGAGCGAGGCAAAATAGATGTATCGATCGGTTACCAGGAACCCCAAGTAAGTAAGGTTCATGTAGGGGACCATCAGCACAAAAAAGGCGGCAAAGTACAGGAATAGATCTCTTCTGCGCAGGAACAGCCAGACTCCCAGGACGGCCATCAGCGCTGTGGTCGTGAGAGCGATCGTAATTTGCCAGGCCGGATAGACGCTTCGACCGGCCGGCCAGGTGTAGAGAACGCTCAAGGACCAGGGGAAAAGCAATTGCTTCAAGTACACGCACAGCGCCAGCGGCTCGAGTACAAGCAAATTCCACAAATGCGCCAACCCGCGGGCGTGGTGGTCGCGATCAAGGAGTCCCATTTGGGTTAAGGTCCGGCTATACCAGAGGTAGGTTGCGCCGCTCCCGATGAACGCCGGAAGAGCCAATGCGCTTTCGCGAGCCAGGGTGCGCAGGGAAGGAAGCGGGGCTCGCGACGGGCACTCACCACGCACGTACGGCAGAAGCATAGCGTGCAACAAAAGGACGAACGGAAAGGTAAGCACGCTCATTTTCGACAGAAGGCCGCAGGCGACCAGACCAATCGTAGCGAGGTACCACCACCCCCTGGTGGAGTCCAGCCGCCGGGTCTGAGCACAAAGAGCCAGCAACATGAAAAGGGCCGAAAGGAGATCTTTGCTTCCCATGATCCAACTGACCGGCTCGGTATGTACCGCCAAAAGCAGCCACGCAAACGTAGTCGCTAACGCCAGTCGGTACCTTTGGGTCGTTTGAAGCACAAACAGAAACACCAGGCCGACCACCGTTCCGTGGAGCAATACGTTCAGCAGATGATAACCGAGAGGGTTGCCAAAGCCAAAGAGGCGGCTGACCATCGCCCACGCCACGTCCCGCAATAGCAACGGTTCTTCACGCGGAAAAGAGGTTAGGAAAATCGCCTTGAAGTCCTGCCCCAGCGTTGGCTGTCCATACAGCTCCGGATGATCCCGCAGCAAACGGACGTCGTCGTAGTACACGAACCCGTGCCAGATGGAAGGCAGGTACAGCGACCAACCAACCAAAACCAGCGCCAACCCGGTGACCAGATTCCGATGACGCTGCGCCCAGCTCCGCTCGCGTGGAACTTCGGCGGCGCAGCTCAATGGCAGCGTCATGGGATGCATCGGATAGGCAATGCTTAGCACAACGTGGGCCAAAAAAGCGCGAGCGCGGCCAACGTCACCGTCGTCTGCACCTTGGCCAAAAACTGAATTGGGACATCCTACCGGGGTCTCGCGGACTCGACGCCCCGGTTACTTTCTGTGAACCCGGGCGGGTTCGGCCGCAAAATTCATGGGGGTGAAGGGTTTGATGTTTTTCAACTGCTGACAGTTCGCTGGATTACCGCGCTTTTGGCTGCAAGAACCTCGGCTCAATCTTCCACTTCGAGCACCAGGGCTCCCGGTTCAACGCGCAGGCTCTTGATGCCTTTGATGCCTTTCCACTGCTTGTTATCGCCTATCGCCTGGCCCAGCAGGTTCTCTCCTTTTATCCCGCCGAGCCACGCTTTGGGCAGGCTCAGGCCGAACACCGTCACATCCTCGAGGATGGCGTAAGGCTCGCCTCCGTTCCCAATCGAGACGCGGAATCGCCCGCGCGCCCTGAACATTTTGCCGCCGCCGATGGGGAAATCGTCCGGGATGCGGACCGCCAGGTACGCATTAATCGCGTCCTGTGCGAACTCGAGGCGGACCGATTTGCCGAGATCCGTGTTGGCATTGAGCAGCCCGTTGATTTCGCGTTCAGTCAGCTTCAGGGTTTTTGAACCGGGAACATAAATTCGCAAGTTCCGATCGTCGATCTCCGGGCCGGAGCCGGGCCTAATCGCCGGAGCTTCAGCCGATTGTCCTGGCCGAAAGGCCTGTTGGCCGGGCGGTGCTGAGGGGTTGGGAGAGCTCCCCGCTTCCAGTCTCTGCAACTTCTGGTCGACGACGGTTTTTTCGCGAGGAGAAAGGACCACTGGCTTGATAGGCCGTTGTATCCACCAGATAGTAAAGGCGGCGGTCGCGACGACGATTAAAGCCAGTGCAATAATCGTCCCGCACCCGAACAAAAAAAACCGCCCCCCTCGCCCGCGCGGAGCAGGGGAAGATGGCGGTGGTACTGACGGGAGCGGCGGCGGGGGTGGCGGTGACGGGTTGCCCAAAGACATGAGCTACTCTACCGCGCCGCGCTCCGTGTCTCAAGCAGCACACGCGCCCGACGCGCCGGCGTCAGGATCCATTCCAGCGTCCTGCCTGCTCGACAACCTTTACTTTTTCAGATGGCCGGAGACCAGTTTGGTCATTTCGAACATGCTGACTTGCTTCTTGCCATTGAACACGGCTTTCAAAGCGTCATCAGCATTGATCTGGGTTCTCTTCTTGGCGTCCTGGAGCCCGTGTTTGCGAATGTAAACCCAGAGTTTCTTCGTCAGCTCAGTTCGCGGCAGCGGTTTGTCACCGACTACCTGCGCCAGCTTTTCGTCCGGATTGACCGGTTTCATAAAAGCTGCGTTCGGTGTCCTTTTGCTTTTCTTAGTAGTCTTAGGCATCCCTCTTTAGTGCGCGATTCCGCAACAGAACACAATGACAATATGCATTTGCCTGGGCAATTTCTGCACCCAACCCGGAACCTTTTGCCATGTTCCGACGCCGACCCGGCAGGGAACGTCATGGCATATCCCGTGCTCAGCAGGTCTTTGCATGAATGTCAGCCTTTACCAGGCAGCCGCTGCCATGAACGCCAATTCACGTTGGCAGCAAGCAATCGCTGACAATATGGTTGGCGCCACGGTTCCTGGCTCACGCAAGCAGGAGGTCTCCTTCTCGTCCGTTGCCGCTGGGCTTGCTCCTGGCGCTACCGGCCTCAACGGCCACACCTTTGTCATGCCCAGCGCCACTACTTCGGTGAGTTTTCTCCAAGGCACCCTCCGGGCGACTGGTCTGCCCTCGGATTTGGCCGTCGAAGGCCCCGGTTTTTTCGAAGTCCAGTTGCCGAATGGAAGCCACGCCTTTACCCGTGATGGCGAATTGCAACTCAATGCCCAGGGGCAATTGGTGACCAAGCAGGGCTATCTCGTCATGAGCGACGGCGGCCCGTTGCAATTGGACCCTGCTAATTCTTCTCCGATTTCAGTTTCGGCGGATGGTGAACTCAGCCAGGGTGGGGCTGTAAAAGGTCGTCTGCGATTAGTTGAATTCAATCAACCCAACCAGCTTCAGTCCATTGGCGGTGGTTGTTTCATTGCCACCAATCCCGGCCTGATTCCCACCTCGGCTCAAGCGTCGCAGATTCGCCAGGGTTTCCTCGAAAGCGCCAATACTTCGCCAACCGCTGAAATGGCCAGCCTGATGACCGCGATGCGGATGTTTGAAGCCAATCAAAAGGTGATGCAGATGCAGGACGACCGCATGGGCCGCGTCATCAACGACCTGGGTAACCCGAGCGCGTGATGAAGCGAGACCTGAATTTTAGCCGCACTTTGAGAGCACGCTCCCTCAGGAGGGGACCCTCGGCATCCATAATCAAACCGTAAATTCGCTATGCTTCGAGCCCTTTACTCCGCCGCTGCCGGCATGCAGAGCCAGCAGATGAACCTGGACGTCATCTCCAACAACCTGGCTAACGTCAACACCACCGGCTACAAAAAGAGCAAGATCGAGTTTCAGGAATTGCTGTATCAAACCACCCGCGCGCCGGGCTCTGAGCAAGCCGCCGGCAATCAATTGCCAACCGGCATCCAAGTGGGGCAGGGCTCCAGGCCGGTCGCCACCTCCAGAATTTTCACCACCGGTGACCTGACTCAGACCGGGGCGCAACTCGATGTGGCGGTCCAGGGCGACGGTTTCTTCGAGGTGCAGATGCCCGACGGCACGCTGGCTTATACTCGCGATGGCGCTTTCAAGACGGATTCCTCCGGCCGCATCGTTACCAGCGACGGACTGCCGCTCCAGGGAGGGTTTCAGCCGGTACCGGCCGGCACGACTAATATCACTATTTCCGCCAACGGCCTGGTCACGTACACCGGGGCCAATGGCACAACCAACTCGCAAGTGCAGCTCGTTCGCTTCAACAATCCCGCCGGCTTGCTGAGCATGGGCAGCAATCTCTATAAGGAAACACTCGCATCCGGCACCCCGGAATTGGGGGCTCCCGGGACCAACGGTTTTGGCACCCTCAACCAGGGCTACCTCGAAATGTCCAACGTCAAAGTGGTCGAGGAAATGGTCAACTTGATCCTGGCCCAGCGGGCCTACGAAGTGAATTCAAAGGCTGTCCAGGCCGCCGATGAGATGATGCAGCAAAGCAACAACCTGCGCCGTTGATGAACGCTCGCAAAACTTTCACCTCGGTTTTGGCCGCGGCAGCTTGGGTGGGCTCGCTCGTCCTGACCGCGAACTCCTACGGCGGGGACGAAGGCCCGGTGTCCGCTGTGGACGCGCTCTCCCGCTCGACCACTTCCGGCAGCGCCATCACCAAGCCCGCCCCTGCGGCCACCAATGCGGTTGCCTCATTTAAGCTGCGCGCCAATCTTCAGGTGGACGGCGAAGGAATTTTCTTGAGTCAAATTCTCGAACCAGGTTCCGACGCGCCGCACCTGCGGTTGTGCGACTCGCCGGCTTTCGGGAAGTTAATCACACTTAAGCGCCCCGATATCATCACGCTCTCCTCCTCGGCAGGCTTTGATTCGGCTCTTACGAACTGGACCGGGCCGGACATGATCCGCATTTCACGCCGTGTTCGAGCTCTGGCCGAAAAGGAACTCTTGGAGCTGATCACCGCATCGCTTCAGCAGCATTATGTCAAGGATTTGGGTCAACTCGAATTGCACGCGGCCCGGCCGTGGTCACCCGTGAGCGTGCCCGACGAACCGTTTACGATTCAAATCAGCGATTTGCCCACCAGCGGAGTCAGCTCGGCTTTTATTGTCAGGTTCGATCTTCAAACCGCTTGGCGCGAGCAACTCGGTTCCTGGCAATTGCCGCTCCAGGCCAAGGTGTGGCGCGAGGTTTGGGTGGCCCGTTCCGCCGTCAAACGGAGTGAGTCGGTGCATGGCGCGGACCTGGTTCGTGAACGACGGGATATGTTGCTTTTTCATGAACCGTTCGCGGAATTGTCCTCTGACGATTCCTCCCTCGAATTTGTCGAATCCCTTCAGCCTGGCGCGCCGCTCTTGGCCCGGTTGGTTAAGCCGCGTTCGATTGTGCACCGCGGCCAAAGCCTGGCGGCCATTGTTCGCGACGGCGCTTTAATGATCACTCTCAAAGTCGAGGCCCTGGAAGACGGCAGCGCCGGACAATTGATTCGGGTCCGCAATCCTCTCTCGCGGCGCGATCTTCATGCGAAAGTCGTCGATGAAGCAAACGTTCAGGTATCTCTCTAATATGAAATCCCAGAAAAGTGTTCTCGTCATCTGCGCGTTGATCGGTTGCGCCCCGCTGGCCGGTGCCCAGTCTTTGTGGCGCGAGGGGGCCTCCCAGGCAATGTTCGCCGACAAACGCGCTTCCCGAGTTGGCGACCTGATCACCATTGTCGTTCAGGAGAACACCACCGCCAGTAAAGACAACGCGACTTCGACCAGCAAAAAGGCGTCCATGGACGCGGCGATCACGGCGTTTCTGTACAGCCCTGCCGCAAGCGGGCTGTTGACCAAGGGCGGCACGCTCCCGGCCCTTAAATACAATTCAGCCAACAGCTTTGATGGCGGCGGCACGATTAAGAACTCGGAGCAAATCGTGGCACAAGTGACCGTGCGGGTCGTGGATGTTCTGCCCAATGGCAACATGTTGATTGAGGGGACGCGCGAAACTTCGTTCAGCGGGGAAAAACAAAACATTATCCTTCGTGGAATCGTCCGTCCAGACGACGTAGCCGCAAACAATACCGTCTTCAGCTACAACGTGGCCGATGCCAAGATCCAGATCATCGGCCGAGGCGCCATCACCGACGCCCAGCGCAAAGGCTGGTTCACCAAGATTTGGGACAAGATCAGCCCTTTCTGATTATGCCGTTAGTGCCGCGTTATATCGGTCCTAAATTCTTCCGACCGGCCATGTTCGCAGTCCCGGCTTCAGCCGGTTGCGCCCCCCGGACGAAGGCGCTCGGCGGTTTGGACGGCATGTCGCGGGAAATCCGAAGGCCGAAGGCCGAAGGCCGAAGGAAATCCGAAGGCCGAAATCCGAAGGCCGAAAAGGAACCCCAGACTGGCGGGACAGCCAGCACTCAGTTCAACCGATCTTATTTCTGGGTATTTTGTTGCCTGATTTTCGCCCTGCTGATCCCTTTGAGTCTTCCCGCTGGCGGCGTGCGCATCCGAGATGTCGCGATGGTTGCCGGTGCTCGCGATAACCAACTTGTTGGGTACGGCCTGGTCGCGGGCCTGGCGGGCCAGGGGGACAAAGATCCCGTCTATACCCAACAAACCATTGCCAATCTCCTGCGGCGTTACGGAATCAATGTGCCGCCCACGACTCTCTCAGCCAAGAACGTAGCGGTGGTAATGGTGACCGCGGATATCCCCGCCTTCATGAAACCGGGCGAACGCCTGGACGTGCAGGTTGCTTCCATGGGTGATGCCCAGACTCTGCAGGGCGGCGTGTTGTTGCAGACTCCTCTCTTGGGTGCCGACAACAAAGTCTATGCGGTAGCCCAGGGGCCGGTCTCGATTGGTGGTTTCACAGCCGGCACGGGTGGAGGTGGTGGCGCCAGTGTTACCAAGAACCATCCCACGACCGCGCAGATCGTCGGCGGTGCCCTGGTTGAACGGGAGATTCCCACCAGCATCGTGACCGACCAGGTGGTGGAGCTCCTCTTGAAAGATCCGGACTTCACGACCGCTTCTCGTTTGGAGGCAGCCGTTAACGACGTGTTCACCAACTGCGCGCATGCGGTGGATTCGACCACGGTTCAAGTCCGTATTCCCGAGGGAGCCCAAGGGATGCCGGTCGATTTTATCGCGCATCTCGAAGGGATTGAGCTGACGCCCGATTCTCCCGCTCGGATCATTATTAACGAGCGAACCGGGACGATTGTCGCCACCGCCCGGATCCAGATCTCCAGTTGCGCGGTAGCTCACGGGAACATCACGATTAATATCGCTTCCACTCTGGATGTCTCCCAGCCCGGCCCCCTGAGCAGCGGCGGCCAGACGGTCGTGACTCCTCGAACCTCGACGCAGGTTTCCGAGAGCAAATCCGCGCTAGTGCCGCTTCCTGAGTTGCCCACGATCGAGAAAGTCGCCTCCGCCTTGAACAACCTCGGGGTCACTCCGCGCGATATGATGGCTATTTTCCAGGCCATGAAACAGGCCGGGGCTCTCCAGGCCGAACTCATTCTCCGTTGATATGGAAGTCACTGGTCTGCCAAAACATGTCGTCGCGGCGGATATCGCCCCCGAACGCCTGGCCAATAACCCGGCCTTGAGCGAACGGCAGAAAATCGCCGAAGCCAGCCGGCAGTTCGAAGCTATTTTGTTGCGCCAGATCCTGGCCGCCTCCCAAAAAACCGTCATACCGTCGAAATTTGCCGATAATTCGACTTCCTCGGAGATCTACCGGGACATGATCACCAATCAACTGGCTGACACGATGTCCAAGTCCGGAGGTTTCGGATTGGCGCAGACTTTCGAAAAGCAACTGACACGACCCGAGCAGCCCCGGGCACAGGTCGCGTCCGGCCGGCAAGCTTCCGCGGCCCACCCAACTCAACAGGCCGGCGTGACGTCGGCGGTCCCGGGCAAATACCTTTCCATCCACACGCATGAATGAACCGTTGAACAATCTCATCGAAGCGTTGCGCGAGGAACTCAAGCAGTACGGCGAAATGCTGGCATTGCTGGATCAAGAGCAGGAATTGGTTATGCACCGCCAGACACTCGGAATCGCGCCTTGTGTCTCGGCAATTAACGCGCAGGCCGATACCCTTCAGGCTGTCCGCCAGGAGCGCGAGCAGCGTCGGCGCCATCTGGCCGGCCTGTTGCAAATCCCGCTGGAGAGCAGCTTCAAGGACCTGATTAGCCGCTTGCCCGCTCCGTACCAACCTTTGCTGCAGGCCCTGGTCCAGGAGAATAAAGAATTGCTTTTCCGCGTGCAGCAGCGCGCGCGGCAGAATCACCTGCTCCTGAGCCGCATGGTTGAGCTCATGCAAAAGCTAATCGGCTCGCTCGTGCCCGGCGCCGGTCCGACCACCTATAGCCCGGGCGGACTCATGCTCGCTCCCTCGACGTCGGCCCAGCCTTTATACGATGCTTGCGGCTAAAGTTTATGCCCGGACTATTTGACACTTTATCTTTAGCTACACGGGCGATGCAGGCTCAGCAGGCCGCCGTCACCGTTACCGGACAAAATCTGGCAAATGCGAACAACCCAGCGTATGCCCGCCAGCGAGTCAATTTTCAGACGAGCGATCCGGTCCCGTTGGTCGGTGGCATTCAGGGCACCGGAGTGCAACTGGCCAGCATCCAGCAAATTCGCGATAGCCTGTTGGATAACCAGATAACTGACGAGGCTAGCGTTGGGGGATTTTGGACCGCTTCGCAAAGCTCGCTGCAAAACGCTGAAACCGAATTAGGCCAATTCCTCAACCAGGCCGCCGCAGGCACCGACGGTACCTCCAGTTCCAGCAGCGGCACCGGGGCGCAGGGAATGGCCGCGCAAATCGACGGGCTTTTCGCCGCTTTCCAATCCGTCGCCACGGATCCGACTTCGCTGCCCGCGCGCCAGGCCCTGGTGAGCCAGGCGCAGAGTCTGGCCGGTTCGTTCAACCAGGTCGCCTCCCGGTTGAGCGCCGTGAACGGCAATCTCAATAGCTCGATCCGCACAGACGTTGATTCCGCCAACAAGCTGCTCTCCGATATTTCCAATTTGAATAATGAGATCGCCCGGACCGAAGCGGCGACCGGCAGCACGGCCAATGATTTGCGCGACCTGCGCCAGCAAAAGCTCGAAAGCCTGGCTCTGCTCACCAACGTGCAAACTAGCACGGCTGCCGATGGCACGCTCACCCTTTCTATCGGCGGCGTGGCCATGGTGTCCGGCGCGAAGCTGAATGACACACTCCAGGCCTATGATCCCGGCAGCGGTCAACTGCTGATCCGGGCCGCGACCGCGGGCACGGCGTTGAATGTCACGGGGGGCTCGATCGGCGGGGCTATCGATACCCGCGACGGCGCGCTGGCCGGTCTGCGGACCGGTTTGGATTCCCTGGCGTCGCAACTGATCACTCAGGTCAATTCGGCTTACAGCGCCGGCTACGATCTCAAGGGCAATACCGGGGCTGATTTTTTTACGGGAACTAATGCCGCTAGTATTGGAGTCACTTCCGGTTTGGCAGACGACCCGGCGCAAGTTCAGGCGGCCGGGGTCGTCGGCGCGGCCGGCAATGGGGCGGTGGCCCTGTCCGTGGCGCGATTAGCCAAGCAGAGTAACGCGTCCTTGAACAATGAAACGTTCGGCGACGCCTACAGCCAGGTGGTCACCGACCTTGGCAACGCACTTTCCAATGCCAACGACCAGGTGGCCAATCACCAGGCGGTGACCTCGATGCTGGCCCAGCAGCGCGATTCGGTCAGCGGCGTTTCTCTGGAAGAAGAGATGACCAATCTGATGACCTTTCAGAAAGCATATCAGGCCTCGGCGCAAATCATCAGCACGGTCAACCTGATGCTTCAGTCGCTGATTGCCATGAAGTCCGGCTAACCCTTGGATCCAGATAATGTCTTATGCGTATTGCGGGCACTTCTTATAACGATTCGCTGGTAAACCAGTTGAATTTCCTAAGCTCACAGCAATTCCAATTGCAAACCCAGATCTCGACGGGGCAGCGGATCCAAAAACCCGAAGACGACCCGGCCGGCCTGGCCACGGCCTTAAACTTGCAAACTCAGGCTGCCAACGCCCAGCAGTACGCCCAAAACGTGGCCACGCTCCAGACTACCGCCACTTCGGCCGGCGATGCGTTGCAGCAGCTCAAGACGATTTCCGATCGGGCCGGCGAAATTGCCACCTCGGCCGATGGGACCGCGAGTCCCACTCAGTTGCGGGCCTATGCCGATGAAGTGAATCAAATGATCCAGCACGCCGTGCAGGTTGCAAACAGTAAGGATGGCGAGCACTACCTCTTCTCCGGAACCAAAAGCGATACGGCTCCCTTTAGCAGCACCGTGGATGCAAACGGGAACGTGACCGCCGTCAGCTACCAAGGCAACACCGATGTAGGCCAGCGCGAGATCGACGAGAACAGCACCATCACTGTCGATGTCCCGGGCGCCAATACTTCGGGCTCCGGCCCGCGCGGGCTTCTGGCCGATGACCGTTACGGCGCCGATTTCTTCAATCATTTGATTCAGCTCCAGAAGGATTTGGCCTCCGGCGATACTGCTGCCGTCGCCCAAAACGATCAGCCCGCCCTGACCAAGGACGAGGACAACCTGATCTATCACATCTCCAACAATGGCATTGTCCAGAGCCGGCTCGACTCTGCTGCCATCGCCGCCGGCAATCGCCAAACTTCTCTGCAACAGGCTCTTACCAAAGTCGCCGGAGTTGACGTCACGCAAGCCATCACGGATCTCAGCCAGCAAAAAACCACCTACCAGGCCGCCCTGGCCAGCAGTTCCGTCCTGCTCCAACTGCAGGAGTCGGTGATGCAGTACTTGTAGTCGGCCGGCCCGTTAGTCCTGGTTTTCCTACGCCGGCGGAGTCGGCATGTTCTTGGAGCCAAGCGGCAAATTTCACCGGTGACGGCTACCCAAAACTGCCCGTCCAGGGCACCGGAAAGGCGATTCGGCATTTTCGTTCTACCGCAATCGGCTAAATTCGCCTGTTTATGGGCGTTTTTGGGGCGCTTGGAAGCGTTTGCCGGTCTGGCATACCCGTTGCTTAGCAGTCCTCGGCATGAAATGTTTGACCCTCACAGAAACGGATACGCCCGAGATGGCCGCCGCCAGCGAGGTGCGTCTGCCGATGGGCCTGCTCGGCTTCGAGCATCTGAAGGACTATTTGCTCGTTGCCAATCCCGGCGAAGAGCCTTTCCTTTGGCTGCAGGTCAAGGACAACGGCCCGCTGGCGTTTGTGGTCGTCAATCCCTTTCTGATCGCGCCGGATTATCAACCCGATCTGCCTCAGGCAGATGTCGAATTTTTGGGGATTGAACAACCGGACGACGCTTTGCTGTTTAACATCGTCACGCTCCATCATGGCGGCCGGGCCACGGTCAATCTGAAGGGCCCGATCATCGTCAATCGCCATACAAACATCGGCAAACAAGTCGTGTTGGCCAACGCTTCAGAATACGCCGTGCAGCACCCGCTGCCGCTTGCCGAAGCCAACGCCTGAATCCTTTGCCATCACCATGCTTATCCTGTCCCGTAAATCCGGCGAAAGCATCGTTATTGATGGGCGCATCAAGCTGACGATCATTCGGATCGAGGGTGAGGCGGTTAAAGTCGGCATCGAAGCTCCCGTCGAGGTCCCCGTTCACCGGCAGGAGGTCTACGAGGAAATCCAACGCAGCAATCAGCAGGCAATTACTCGGCATCGCGTCAGCCTGCCCAAGTTTGCCGTGGCCGTTCCACAGAAGATTATTGGAAAATCCGTCAGCCCGGCAGCCCAGAAATCTTAGGGTTAATACTTGTGATCGACACCGCCAACCATTTGTTCTCCGTCCAGAGCCAAACGCCGCATTCCCGCGCGGCTTCAGTAACCGTTGCTGATCGAAAGCGCCACGCCCAGGCCGCTCCAATCGAAAACGAATCTTCGGTGACGGGCTCCGGAACCGCCGGCCCGGCACCGGTCGCAGAAGCTACTACCCGGAACGCCACCGTGACGTTGCCGCCGATTCTCGAGCAGCAGCAAGCCATTCAGGCAACTGAACACGCCCGCGCTCTCATTCAGGCGCAAGCTCGTGCCGCCTTGGTTGCGCAGGCCAACGCCAGTTCACAAAGTGTGCCGCGTCTGTTATCTTAAAACTGTCCAGCGAATTTCGTCGGTCGCCTGTTGCAACACGGCGAGACCGCTGGCTCCTTCCACGGGCGGACCGGGTTTTACCCGGCCCGCCCGAAATTTCAATCGGCGGGATTGATCCAGGCCGCTGACATTGTTCCAAAACCCACTTTTTGCGCCCATGGAAAGCGAACCTCGCCAGGCTGTGAAATCCAAAGAGAGCCCCACTGAAGCTGCCGCCGCGGGCGGCGTTTCCGCAGTGGCAGAAGAGCGACTTGCCCTGGCGGATCAGGCTTTTGCAAGGGGAGACTTGAGGGCGGCACGCGATTTTTTAAAGAGCGCGCTCGAACTGACGCCAAAATCAATCGTGCTTTGGACTGCCCTTGGGAACATCCAGTACCAACTCGAGGCATACTCCGAGGCTTTGATCGCTTTCCAGCGGGCCGTGAATGAAGACGCCGGAAATGTGGATTTGCTGGTCCGGCTGGCGAACGCTGCCACGCGTTGCGGCAACCGGGAGGTGTTCAACGGCGCGTTGGCCCGTGCCCGCGATCTGGACGTACGAAATCCGATGGTGCTGCGATTGGGCGCCAATGACGACTTTATGTCCGGTCGCTTTGCCAGTGCCGCGGAACAATTCTGCGCGTTGTTAAAGCCGGGCATCCAGGAGACTGATTTGCTGTTGCAACTCGGGAAATGCTTGTATGAATTGGGGGATTCCATCTCGGCGCGCTGGTGTTACGACCGCGTTCTGGCGTTGGATCCCGCGAACGAAATTGCACGACAGGCCCTGGCGTGCCTGGCCTCGGCTTGTGCCGTCATGCGCGGCGGTGCGGACCCGATAGCGGATTTCTTGCGACATACTCTGGATTTTTGCACTCAAAGGCTGGATCAAAGTGATTTCTGTGCTGCCCGTGAGGCTCTTTGCCGCGCGCATCGGCTCGCTCCCAGCGACCCCCAGATTCTGCTTCACCGCGCGCGTTTGTCGCTATTCCTCAAAGAATATCACGATGCCAGCCAGGATTTTACGGCAGTGTTGCGCCTGGATCCGCGTTGCGCCGCAGCGCAATCAGGTCTGGCCCAATGCCATCTGCGACGCGGAGCCACTGCGGAGGCTCGCGAATGTGCGCAACGCGCTCTGGCGATGGACCAGGGGGATGAGGAAGCCGCCTCCGTGCTTGCCTCGCTTTCTGAGCGCGCCCGGAACCGTCCCGTCCGCCGTAACCGTCCCAAAGTGCTCTTTCTGGCCGACCAGCCCGGGTGGGCTTACGACACGGCTGCTCAAGCCATCTCGCGGCGCTTGGCGGATGAGTTTGATATTCGTGTTGAATACTCGTTGCAACGTCCCGATTTAAGGGCCTGGGCCTTCGACCTGGCCTATGTTTTCTTTTGGGGCGAGACCTACCACCGGCAGGTCATCACGGACCCGCGGCGTGTGGTTAAGGAGATCAGCAGCCACCGTTGGGCGAATGAACAGGCCTACGGCTATCTCTCGGCGCAGGAGATGGCGGCGAGATATCTGCCGGATGCCGCGACTCTTACCGCCACCTCCAAGCGGCTCCAATCGATGTTCTCTCCCTTCCGGCGAGTGCTGTGGACTCCGAATGGTTTTGAGGAAAACCTCTTCTCAAATCGCGGATCTCGCTCTGGCGCGTTACGCGTAGGATGGGCGGGCAACGCCAACGAGCCGTGCAAAGGTCTTAAGGACATTTTGCTGCCCGCGTCGGGAAATGACCTGGAGCTGCACGTGGCCGGAGGTGAACTTTCCCGGGCGCAGATGGCCGAGTTTTATAATTCGATCGATGTGCTCTGCATCGCTTCGACTGCGGAAGGCGAACCTCTCACGCTCATTGAAAGCATGGCTTGCGGTTGTTTCCCCGTCGCCGTCGATGTGGGCATTGTTCCGGAGTTGGTGCAGCACCGCCAAAACGGGTTGATCATCAATCGGAACGTGGCCGCATTCCAGGCCGCGTTCCAATGGTGCAAACAAAATCTGGAATATGTTCGTGAAATGGGAGTGCTCAACGCCCAAGCGATGCTCCAGACCCGCACCTGGGATCGCGTGAGCGGATTGTGGCGCGCTGTCCTGCGCGAATCACTGCAGAATCTGGCTCCCAGCCGTGCCAATGGAAAGGCCGTGTCCACTTTTAACGATTCGCCAAAGCCCGCGTCGGAAACGCCACAACCCGCTGGACCACCAACGGGTGCCGATTCCGAGGCTCGCGCCATGTGGCATCGCAATCTGGGCGACCATTTGCTGACTTGGCCCGAACGCGCCCAGGCTTGTGCCCGGGTTATCCAATCGCTCGGGCTTCCCACCGGGAGCACCGTGATCGATCTCGGCTGCGGACACCAGACATTGCGCGCGCTCCTTTCTCGCGACCTTCATTATGTTCCGATCGATCGCCTGGCGCGCACCCCAGACGTCGTCGTTATGGATCTCAACCAGCGTTGTCCCGAGGGCCATTACCAGGCCGCCGTTATGTTGGGCTTGCTCGAGTATATGGATGATCCAGGGGCTAAGCTGGCTTGGGCCTCCGAGCACGCCGATTGGCTGTTGTTTTCTTACAATGATTGTTCGGATCCCGCCCGCTGCGCGAAACAGCATTGGAAGAGCCGCCTTACCTTCCACGAGCTCGAATCCCGGTTGACCGCGTCCAAAGGCGAAATTGTGGAGAAAATCGACTTGGGGCGCTCCGAGTTTCTTTATGCCGTTCGCTTTCGAAAAACGATTGCCCACGCGACGTTCGCTGTCGACCGGCGGGAACCCGAGTCAGCCGGCCGGACCGTCGCCTTGTTCAGCGCAGCGGTGAATGGAGACAATTCGGGCGATTCGTTAATCGTCGACGCCATCCAGCGTCTGTTGGGGGGGCAATCCACCCGGATCTTTCCCTTGCTGCAAACTCTCACCGACGAGCAAATCGAGCAGGTTAATGAATGCGACCTGGCGATTATTTGTGGAACAAACCTCTACCAGGACCGTTTTAGTTGCTCGCTGAGTCCACAAATCATCGACCGCCTGAAAGTGCCCCTTATTCCTTTGGGGCTGGGATCCAGCGCTCCAATCGGGCAATTGCCCATCATGGATGAGGAAGGAATTTGTGCGGTTCGCATGATACACGAACGCTGCGCCGTCGCGAGCGTGCGCGACCCTGCTTCGCTCAGGTTTGTGCGCAGCCTTGGTATCCGCAATGTTGAGCTGACCGGCTGTCCGGTGCTGTTCCACGGGCTACATCAGCCAGCATTTTTGCCAAGCGATACAGCACGATTGATCGTTTCCGTCCGCGCGAGATTGTTGCATTTGGAAGGCAATTGGAACTCCAAGGCGTTTAATACGTTGGAATGCTTGTGCCGCGAGTTCAACCCTACCCTGATTCTCCAGAGTCCGTACGACCTCGAGATAGCGCGGTCTCTGCGGCAAAAGTACGGCGTCAATTTCAAACACGATGACTCCTACGGTCACGAGATGATGCTTAGGGCTGTGCAGCGGGCTTCGCGCACGGTTGGGTTCAGACTTCACTTTGGCATGCTGGCATTGAGCTACGGCAAACACGCCATTTTCATCGCGACCGACACCCGCACTTCGGAGTTCTGCTCCATGATGGGCTTGCCGTTCCATGACATGCGGCAGTACCGCGACGAGACCCTCGTTCAACAATTGCGCGAGCCGGTGCCGGATATGACTTCCTTCCTTGCCAATTGGCGAGCGCTCTCCTCCGCCATGGGAAGCGTCCTCGAGCGTAACAACCTAATCGGCGCCAATGCGGTCTCTGCCCAAGCACTGTCCCATGAATTCGCGTAAGCCTTCGCTCATCGTCACCATTGACACCGAGTGTGATAAAACCGCCAACTGGCACACCGCCAAGCCGTTGTCGTTTACGTCGGTAACTCGCGCCATTCCCGGGCGTTTGCAGCCGCTTTTTGCGCGTGCGGGAATTCGCCCCACATATTTTCTCAGTCCGGAGGTGATGGCCGATCGCGAAAGTGCCGCGGTGTTGCGGTCACTGCACAATTGCGAGTTGGCGACGCATCTGCACGGCGACTACATCCTGCCGAAAATCAAGACCTGGGATTTCGCCGAAGAGATCACCAGCGACATGCAATGGGAGTACCCGCCCGCCATTGAACGGGCCAAGTTGGCCGCCCTGACGGAAATGTTCGTGCAACAGTTCGACTATTCTCCAAAGAGTTTTCGCGCCGGCCGTTTTGGGGTCGGTCCAAACTCCGGCCGCTGGTTGCGTGAACTGGGGTATCTTGTCGATTCCTCCGTTACTCCGCACCTGTGCTGGACCAGTCCAAAAGGAGAGCCCAAACCCGACTTTCGGGCTTCTCCGGAGAGACCCTACACTATTAGTCCCGATGGCGATATCTGGTCCGCCGGGAACTCGAATTTTCTTGAGGTTCCAATCACAATTTTGGCGCCGGGAACCGTTCCGGCCAACAATCCGCGAGACCCAATCTGGTTTCGGCCATGGTACTCTGACGCGGCAACGCTGTGCAACGTGTTGCGCCATGTTGCCTCGCAACCGCCCGAAAACGGGATGCACCGACCGTTAGTGATGATGTTCCATAATGTGGAATTGGTTGCCGGAGCATCACCCTATCCCCAGACCGAAGCGGACGTGCAGCGGTACTTGGACGCGCTGGAACGGGTGTTTGCCCTGGCAGCAAAACTGGGAATCGAATCGTGCACGTTGGCCGAATTCTATCAAAAATACAGTCCCGCAGCGAGCCACCTCGAGCGGAGACCACGGCCGGACTCGCCCGCATATGTGACCTCCCAGCCGATTTCCACGGCGAGACTCTCCCCCGAACAGGCATGTAAAAGCGTCCTTGAAAAAGGCATCAGTTACTGCGGGGCAGGGCGCAAGCTGGAGCATATCGTCGAAGCAGTCAAAGCAGTCGCCCGCCAGGGCATTCCGGGAATCTTCCTGGAAGCTGGCGTCGCCCTGGGCGGCTCGGCCGTCGTCATTGCTTCCGCCAAGCCCGACAACCGTCCTCTCCGGCTTTACGACCTGTATGAGATGTTACCGGCGCCGGGCCAGGAAGACGAGCCTCGCGCTCATACCGTCTATCGCGAATTCATCTCTGGCGAACGCGCGGAGTTGATCGATCGCACTTATCTCCAGGCAGTCAGAACTGGCTTATTGGATACCGTCAAAGAGAACCTCCGCGTCCATGGCCTGGATTTCTCGCGCGACCAGATCGATTTCTTCAAAGGCGATTTCCACACTACGCTGCACTTAACCGAAGCGGTTGCTTTCGCGCATATCGATTGTGATTGGTACGAGTCGGTGCGTTGCTGCCTCGAGCGCATCGCCAATTGGATGTCGCCCGGGGGCGTCATTGTTTTGGACGATTACAAATCATTTTCCGGCGCACGCAAAGCAGTCGATGAGTGGCTGGCGCGGGATTCAAGATTTCGAATCAAGGCCGCCGAGGATAATGTCATCGTCGAGCGCCTTCAGGACACGAAGCCGGCTTCGGAGGCCCCCGGGTTGGCTTTGCCCGCCGAAATGGTGGAGGCCGCGCTCGAGCGGTATGAAGTGCAACCCTGGTTCAAACACGCCTTCCGCGATCGAGTTGGGCGCTGGGATTGCTGGCGGCCTTGCGTTTGGGTTGCCCACAATTTTCCTAAAGATGCTGCGGTTTTGTCGTTGGGCACCGGCGTCGGTTATAACCTGGTCTGGCTCGCGCAACACGGCTTTACCAATCTGCATGGCCTGGATATCGACGCGCGCGCCATCGCCGCCGGTAAGGAAATCGCTCAACGTGCCAATCTGCCCATGAATCTTTGGGTGGACGATGCGCTGCACCCGCAACAATTGCCGAGCGAGAAGTTTTCGGTCATTGAAGCGCTGGTCTGGATCCATTTGCTCAAAGACTTCTTGCTGCCTGAATTGCTCGAGCTTTACGTGCCTCACCTGGCGGAGAACGGCGTTTTTATCGTGGACATGATCGATGCCGAGTTCAATGCCTTACCAAACAACCAGTATCACACTCAGGACTGGGAGAAACCTGTCGCGGAGCGGCGTCCTTCGGAATACAAAACCCGGCTTTCCGAGCAGCAAATGCGGGAGATATTTTTGTCAAAAGGCCTGCAGCTCGCGGAAGTGATCCGTGAACCGCAGAAGGTGCCCAAGGCCGTTTACGTAGCTCGTCGGCAGTCGGTCTCGAAGCTCGTCAGCCCGCCTTCCGCGCTGCCTGCCTCAACAAATCACGGTTCCAAGTCAAAGGACAAGCCGCTCAGTGTCTGTTTCTTCGCACATAGCGCCCAGCTCGCAGGCGCGGAACGCAGTCTTTTGGAGCTGGTGCGGGAACTGGTTTCCGGTCACGGCGTCCAATGCTCGGTTGTTCTGCCCGGTGCGGGACCGTTGGACCAAGCCCTCAAGAGAGTTGGCGCGACGACCATCCAGGCCTCCTATCCTTGGTGGTGCGAGTCGCCTGGCGGTAATGCTGCCAATGGCACCGATCGATTGAAATCAGGATTGGTGACCATGCTTCGTTCCGTCTTGCCCGCCTTAAAACACATTAACGCGGACGTTTTTGTCACCCACTCGCTGGTTGTGCCTTGGGGAGCCGTCGCGGCTTCCTTGTTGGGGCGACCGCATGTCTGGTCCATCTGCGAATATGGCGAACGGGATTTTCGCTTCTTTTTGCCGTTCGAAACTGTGATCAAGGAAGTGGCCGCCAGCAGCGAATTCGTCTTTACCGCCACCGAAGGAATCCGCCGCACGCTTTTTCCACAGTTAACCGACGAACGATGTCGAGCCTTGTATCGGCATATTCCGATTCCTTCCAGTACGTCCGGCCAGACCGCCTCGGGGACTTACGTCTGTGCGGGAGCGATTCGTTTAGGCGTTTTCGGGACCTTGACCGAGAACAAAGGCCAGGAAGACGCGGTGCGAGCAATGGGTCTACTGATGGCGGCTGGACGCAATGTTGAACTGGTTTTGGTTGGCGCGGCTGATCCGGAGTACCGCGCTTCGATCGAAGCCATGATCCGCGAGTTGGGAATCCAGGAACGTGTGCATTTGACCGGGTTTCTTGCGGATCCGTTTCCGTTGATGAACGAAGCCGATATTTTGATGGTTTGCACGCGTAGCGAGGGTTTTGGACGAACCGCCGTGGAAGGAATGTTGCTGGGCAAGCCGGTGATTTACGCGGCGGCGGGCGGTTTCCTGGAGTACATGGTCGATGGACGGACTGGGCTGTCATATCCTTGCGGCGACTATGCCGCGCTAGCAAACCGCATCGCTCTGCTGATCGATCAACCGGGGGAACGTACCCGTCTCGGAGCCGAAGCCCGCGCTCATGCTACTGCCAAATTCAGTCCCGATGCTTATGGCGGCGAGGTCTTTCGGACAATTAAGTCGATTGTAGCCCGGCAGGCGCCGCCGGCGCGACTTTCAGCGCAGTTGCAGCGACTCGTGGGCAGTGCGCTCAGTGAGATAATCGACCAACCCGATCGCCACGAGCCAGACCGGCATTTGGCTCCAATTGCCACAGAAGCAACGATGCCTTTAGAGGATGAATTCGACGAGAAGGCCTATCTGTCCCTGCATCGGGATGTAGCTCAGGCAGTGAAACAAGGGCGTTGTAAATCGGGTTGGAGCCATTTTGTTTCGTCCGGCTTCCGGGAAAAACGACAATGGTTTCGGCGTGGCACGTGTAACGGGTCGGTTTCGGCCATTCCCCGAACCGAGCTTCCCGAGGGGATGGATCAATTGCAGCGCGGCTGGGACTTGCTGGGGAAAGTCGATCCTTTGTGGGCCATTCTTTCGGACCCTAAAAAAAAGAATAATGGCTGGAAAACGGACGAATTCTTCCTGTCGGGTGAGGGGACGATCGCCAGCGCTGTCCAGGAAGCGCGGCGTTTACAACCGGCTTTGCGTTTGGGCCGCGCGCTGGATTTTGGCTGTGGCGTGGGTCGGTTGACGCAAGCCCTTTGCCAGCATTTCCAGGAAGCTCACGGAGTAGACATAGCCCCTTCGATGATCGAGCAGGCGAAGAGCTATAACCGCCATGGAACCCGCTGCCAGTACCACCTGAACTCAGCGACGGACTTGCGATTATTCCCCGATCACCATTTCGACTTCATTTATTCGCTGATTGTGCTGCAGCATATCCGTCCCGAGTTCAGCCGGCAGTACATCCGGGAATTTGTGAGAGTCCTTGCGCTTGACGGCGTCTTGATCTTCCAGATCCCCGGCGACCAGAATCGCTACCTCACCGGCCCGCGCAGCCATCCAGAACTGGGTTCGGCAGATGCAATATTCGTTGCCGAACCCGAACGGCTCATCGAGATGCATGGGTTGGCCCGCGCCGAGGTGATAACTCTGCTAGAGCAACAAGGAGCAACCATCCTCGACATTCGAGCAGACTCTGAAGCTGGCAAAGACGCCGAGAGTTACACGTATTTCGCCACCCGGAAGTAAACCTCATGAACGCACAACCTAATCCAACCCCATCGCAGGCCATTAACCAGACGCCCCCCGGTTTACCGGGCGAGCAGGACATCGCCGTTTGCACGATTGTTTCCAAGAACTACCTGGCCTACGCGCGCGTTCTGGCCCGCTCCGTTCAACGCCACCATCCGCGCGTGAAGATCTTCGTCCTGCTCGTGGATCGCATCGAAGGTCGTTTCGATCGCGCGCAGGAGCCCTTTGAAACCATCGCGGTGGAAGAACTCACCAACATTCCCAATCCGTCGCATCTTTACTTCAAATACGATGTGATGGAACTGAACACCGCCGTAAAGCCCTATTTCATCAGTCACTTATTTGAGAAACGCGGCTTTCAGAAAGTGGTGTATTTCGATCCCGATATCCTGGTGACGGGTTCCTTAAGCCGGCTTTTCGCATTGCTGGACCAGCATATGATGGTGCTAACGCCCCATATCACTCAGCCGTACGAAGACGCGTTTCATCCTAACGAGATCGACATCAATCTGTCCGGCATTTTTAACCTGGGTTTCATCGCGTTGGCCAATCGCGGAGCGGCGGGCGAGTTTCTTGCTTGGTGGCAAAGCCGGCTTTATGATTTCTGCGCTTCGGAAGTGGCGCGCGGTCTGTTCACGGATCAACGCTGGGTGAACTTTGCTCCCACCCTGTACGAGGGAGTCCATATCTTGCGCGACCCGGGCTACAACATCGCTTATTGGAACCTGCATTATCGAGCGCGCCACTTGCGTTTCCAAAACGACTCGCTTAGCTACGGCAATAGCCCGGCGGTTTTCTTTCACTTCAGCGGTTTCGACAACAACAAACTCGAGCAAGTGTCGAAACACCAAAACCGATTCCAGCTTGGCGATTTGCCCCAGTTGCGTCCTCTCTTTGAGCGGTACCGGGAGTTGCTCCTCCAAAACGGACACCGCGAAGCCTCTCAATGGCCCTATGCCTTCGACTTCTTTGACAACGGCGTTCGTATTCCGACCATCGCCCGCAAGATCTATCGGGATATGGCCGGCCAGGCCATGTTCTTTGGTGATCCGTTCGAAAGCGAACCCTTCGGCAGCTTCTTTCGCTGGCTTAACCTGGACGCCAACACCGAGGGCAAGCGCGAGACGGTGCCGATCACAAATCTATTGGTATGGATTTACTTGCTGCGGCCGGACTTGCACCGCGCTTTCAAGTCGCCCGCCGGAGAAGACTCCAAAGGATTCAGAGATTGGCTCCTGCGAGAAGGTGTCAAGACCTTTAAATTGGACGCGGCGTTCATCCCTCGCGTCGGGACTTCCCACAACGCACCAGCCGATTCAAAACCGAATGCAGTTTCTGCGGCGGGCGGCCGTGCGCGGTTACCGTTTGGTGTCAATGTGTCCGGATTCTTAAGCGGTGAATTTGGGAATGGCGAGACGGCCCGGGCGAACGTCCGTGCACTCCAAAGTGCGGACGTACCCTGCGCCCTTAACGGCATCCGGTACAGCTTGCATCGACACCAGGATCGGAGCCTGGCGGCGTTCTCGGCCGATAATCCGTACTCGGTCAACCTCATTCACGTTAACGCGGATACGACCCACGTATTCCGTAATGTAGTCGGGCAACGGTATTTCAAGGACCGGCACAACATTGGTCTGTGGTGGTGGGAACTCGAGCAATTTCCCGAGCGCTGGCGCCCGCAGTTTGAGTTTTACGATGAAATCTGGACGCAGAGCTCGTTCTGTCAAAAGAGCATTGCCCGACGCTCGCCTATTCCGGTTAAAATGATACCCCACGTGGTGCACGTGGATGAAAGTTGTCTCAAACCGGATCGGGCCCGTTTCGGAATTGAGCCAGACACCTTCGCGTTTCTTTTCACGTTCGATTACATGAGCTTTATCGAGCGGAAGAACCCCCTGGCGTTGCTCAAGGCTTTTCGGGCCGCCAGTGCCGGGAAGGATGCCACCCTGGTGATAAAATCCATCAACGGCCACTGTAATCCAGCGAAGCGGGCGGAACTCAGGCAGGCAGCCGAAGGATTGAACGTCCGCTTTATTGACGAGCATCTCACCCGGCCGGAAGTGCTGTCGCTGGTGGCGGCTTGTGATTGCTATGTGTCCCTTCATCGGGCCGAGGGATTTGGCCAGGGATTGGCTGAGGCGATGTTCCTTTCCAAACCCACGATTGCCACCAATTACTCCGGCAACATCGATTTCATGACCGCCGAAAACAGTTTTCTCGTGCGATACCGCCTGGTGGAATTGGAGCGGGATTTCGGGCCATACCAGAAAGGGTCAACCTGGGCTGAGCCGAACGTGGAGCATGCCGCAGAGTTGATGCGCTTGGTGAGCACGGAGCGGGAAGTCGCTCGCGCCAAAGGGCAGAAAGCCGCCCTTGACATCAGAAAGAATCACAGCGCTGAGCACGTTGGCAGGCTCATGAAAGAACGATTGCTAGAGATAACCGGCGGTTCCCCGAGAACCCATGTGCCAGTCGCCATCAAGTTGCCTGAAAAATCCGGCACTTTGCCCAAGCCGGCGGCGGTGAGTATTGTCATTCCGACTTTCAACCGCGTCGAGCTCACCCGCCAATGCTTGCAGGCGGTGCGTCAAAACACGCCGGCTGACCAATATGAAGTGGTCGTCGTGGACAACGGCTCAACGGACGGCACGGCCGATTTCCTTGAGACCGAGCAGGCTGCGGGCCGCTTGCGCGCGATCTGCAACTCTCAAAACGTGGGCTTTGCCCGCGCGTGCAATCAGGGCGCGGCTGCTGCTCGGGGCGCGCACATAGTCTTTCTGAATAACGACACCGAGGTTCAACCAGGGTGGTTGCCGGCGCTGGTCAGCACGGCCGAGAGCGATCCCCAGGTCGGCGCGGTCGGCAGCAAATTGCTCTTCCCCGACTCGACCATTCAACACGCCGGCGTCATTATCCTTGATGACCGGCGATTGGGCGATCCTCTGTTGGCCAAACATGCCTATCATCGCGCGCCACGCGATTTGGCCGAGGCTAACCGCCCGATGTGCTATCAGGCTTTGACCGCGGCTTGCCTGTTGGTTCCCCGCGAGCTTTTTACCGGCGTCGGGGGCTTTGATGAACAGTTTTGGAATGGCTACGAAGATGTCGATCTTTGCTTCCGGCTGGCCGAGGCGGGACGCCTCGCAATTTATCAGCCTGCCAGCGTGGTGCTGCACCATGAATCGCAGAGCGGTCCGGAGCGGTTTCGCAAAGTCCCCCAGAATATCGCGCGGTTGCACCAGAAATGGCTGGGGCGCGCCACGCCTGATTTTGTGGTTGGTACTGACGGTCAAATGACCAAAACCGAAGCCAACCGGTTGCGGGAATACCGCGGTCCCGCAGCCCCCCTTACTCACGGCAAAGCCGTTGCCTCGATCATTATCCCGGTGTTGAACCAACTCGGCGACACGCGGCAATGTCTCGAAAGCATTGTGGCGCATACTACGGTTCCTCATGAGGTCATTATCGTGGATAACGGCTCCAACGAGGAAACGTTTGCCTTCCTGAAGGCGTGGCAAAAGGGCCACGCCAACTGCAAACTGATTCGCAACTCGATCAACCGCGGTTATGCTGCTGCCAATAACCAGGGGTTATCCGTGGCGACGGGCGAGCACCTCATTCTGCTCAACAACGATACCGTCGTCACCGACCTATGGCTTGAGGGTTTGCTTCGTGTGTTGGAACAAGATCCTGGCGCCGGCATCGTCGGTCCGATGTCGAATAATGTTTCCGGCCCACAATACGCCGGAGAGGTAGCGTACCGCGATCTCCGCGAACTCCCCGCTTTCGCCAAGGCCTGGTCGGAGTCGCATTACGGCCAATCCATCGAAACGCCGCGCGCGGTTGGGTTTTGCCTGCTCATGGGTCGATCCGTTTTTGAAAAGATCGGCGGCCTGGATGAATCCTTCGGCTCGGGGAATTTCGAAGATGACGATTTGTGTATCCGCGCCCGGATCGCCGGATTTCGGATTCGAATTGCCCGAGAGGTTTTCATTCATCATTCGGGCAGCCAGACTTTCAAGGGCGCACGTATCAATTACCGGCAGGCCATGCTGCGGAACTGGGAGATCTTCCGTAATAAGTGGCATCTGCCTCCCGAAACCACTCTCGAGAGTGGCTATCCAGTGCCAAACCGGCTTCCCGAAGGCGCCCACCTGAAAGTCGAGGTTCGGTCCTTGGAAGGCACTCATGAGCACCAGGGTGAGAGCTGCTGGATCCAGAAAGCGCCCCAATCATTCACTCCCCAATGTCTGCCGGGGGTTGCGTCATTGGGCAATCTGATGAGCGCGCGCGAGTTGTTGCAGCAGCGAAACCTGCCCGCCGCTTGGAAGGCAACGCTTGAGGCGAGTGCCGCGCGGCCTTTCCATCCCGAGGCCTTTCTTCTTTTGGCCGAAATTGCCGCCGCCGCGGGAGATTCTCAAGCCGCCAGGCAATGCGCCCAGCACGCCCGGGTTGTGGCTCCGGACTGGAAAGCGGTCCGGCATTTCCTCCAAAAGTCTATCAAAGGGAAAGCGCGCCCGGACTGGCTCGTGCTGCCGGAAGCGCTAACTCCAGAAACGGCCCGCGACGGCCGGAATGCGCCGCGCATCACGGTTTGTGTTATTGCGAAGAACGAGGAAAGATTTCTCGCGCAATGCCTGGAATCGGTGAAGGACCTGGCGAGCCAGATCGTCCTGGTGGATACCGGTTCGACCGATCGGACGGTCGAGATTGCTAAATCCCTGGGCGCCGAGGTTTACAAAACCACGTGGTCTGACGATTTCAGTGCCGCCCGCAATGCAGCTCTCGAACATGCGCGGGGCGATTGGGTTTTGATTCTGGACGCGGACGAAGAACTGCCGGCCGACCAACACGCGGCGCTGAAGGCAGATCTGCGGAATCGCAAAAATATCGCACTGCGCTTGCCCTTGGTGAATCGAGGACAGGAAACCGAAGGTTGCAGTTTCGTTCCACGGCTCTTTCGCAATGCTCCCGGTGTTTATTTTACCGGCCGGATACACGAACAGGTTTTCCCGAGCCTGGTTGGGTTGGGCAAAGTCTGGGGCCTGGGCACGGCTTTGGGCGCCGCCCAAATCCTGCACCATGGCTATTCCAAGGAGAATCTCGCCGAGCGCAATAAAACCGAGCGTAACCTCCGGCTTCTGCGCCAGGCCGTCAACGAATCGCCCGACGATCCGAACCTGGCGATGAACCTCGGGCTGGAGTCCGTCCGCTCCGGTGACCTGGCGACCGGCCTGGTGCAGTATCGCCGCGCCTTCGAGCTCATGTCAGGGCGAACGCCGCAGGAAACATCGCCAGAGTTGCGCGAAGCGCTGCTGACCCAATTCACCTCACAACTTTATAAGGCCGCGGCTCACGACCAGGTCATCGAGGTCTTGAGTTCACCGTTGGCGCGCCAGGCTGGACTGACCGCCTCGTTGCATTTCGCGCTGGGTCTCGCCTTCTTTGCAACCGCCCGCTACGAGCAGGCCGTCGAGCAAATGCGCCAATGCCTGGCCAAACGCAATCAACCGGCGCTGACGCCCATTAACACAGATATTCGCACTGCCGCACCCTATCATTGCCTGGCGCTGGCATTAGCCAAATCTGGCGATATCGCCGGCGCGGAAAGCGCCTTTCAAGCCGGCCGCAAAGACAAAGGACGCGAAGAAGAAATACACCTGGACTATGCGAAGTTCCTCGTGGAGCAAAATCGAGCGGTTGAGGCAGTGCATTGTCTGCACGAGTTTGTCACCGGCCATCCACAGTCGGCCGTCGCTTGGCGTCTCGGCGGCCAGATTGCTTTAAGCCGCGCTGATTTTCTTGAGTTCGCCTGCGACTGGACGGCTGAAGCGGTAAAGCAAATGCCCGAAGACGTCGAGATCCTCGCGCAACGGGCCGAGGCGCTGCTCCTAAGCCTGCAAGTGAAACCGGCTCGCGAACTTTGGCAAACCCTGTGGCAAAAAGAGCACCAGCCTCGAGCCGCGGCGGCGCTGGTTATCTGCGCATTGATGGGCGAGCAGGTGACAACTGAGTTCGATGTGTATGAGGCCGAAGTGGGTGAGATCAGCCGCGCCTTCATAACGTGGTATCAGCGGTGTCTGGCCCTGCGGGCCCAAAGCATCGTCAGCCGCATAAACGACCAGCTTGAGACTTTACGCTCTCGACTTCCTGGAGCCGCAAACATGATCGAAGCGGCTCTGGTGGAAGCGCGAGCCGAGTCGGCCGAAACTCCAGAGCCCTGCCTCGCGTGACCCGGGAGAGTCGGCGTGTGGCTTCGCCTTCATTAGCGTGGGATGCGTGCGGGGCGGGAACCTGACGCAACGGTCGTGGAGATGACGGGGTTGAACGGTACAAGGCGTTACAGAGATTTTTTTCTAACTGTTAATAGACTTTAGTAGGCGATACCTGGCTATACTTGGTGATACATGGCTTTACCCAAAAGCTCGGTTACTGAGGCTCTGGCTGACTGCATGGGGTTGCGCTGGCGCAGAGGCCCAACCTGTTGCCGCGCTCGATGTTGCGCTTGGACCAATGGCGGCCGGCGAAGATCCCGCAAGACCGAAGCTGGACAGGCTTTACAAAATGGTTTGCAGGATTAGGCTAACATTAGTGAAACGGGAAATTTTTTCCCCGGGGACGTTCTATGATCCTGCCAAATGGCAGGATCATAAGATCTATCTACTCACTTGTT
>Ga0070741_10003728_pt1 | contig 36942 bp, 24 predicted proteins | sample Coa_R1_4_FD_66440 | JGI IMG/M metagenome (GOLD analysis project Ga0070741, IMG submission 66440) | Surface soil microbial communities from Centralia Pennsylvania, which are recovering from an underground coalmine fire - Coalmine... | ecosystem: Environmental > Terrestrial > Soil > Unclassified ... | reverse complement strand
GCCAGCGCCGTTGCCAGGGGATATTCTCCCTCGTAAATAGCGCCTGCCTGGAGCGCGGGCCAGACGAAGTAGTTTACAAAGTCGGCGCGGGCATCGACCACTAGAGCTTTGACCGCGCCGATTTGCCGGGCGCGCTCGGCGATGGCTGGGAGATCCCGATCATTGCCCACATCAATCGTGAGGGCGATCACATCCAGATCGTATTGTTCTTTAATCCAGCGAATAGCGACCGAAGTATCCAGGCCGCCGGAATACGCCAGTACAACCGTTGACATACACTACTCCTTTATCACCCCTATATTGCAATTGTCGATTAACTGCTGGATAGCTGTCTTGAAGCTGGTGTCGCGTTCCTTCCAGGTATCGCGTGCCTGTTCCAGCCGTTGCTGAGCGATCTCCAGTCCAAGATTGCCTGCGCCTCCCAGGTGGTTGCGTGCCTTGAGACGCGCCACGAGTTGCTCCTGGCTCTCGACGGGGAAGGGGATGCGGCGATCCAGTTGCGCCAGCACCTCCGCTCCGACGATGCGATACGCGTCGCGGAAGGGCAGATTTGCCTCGGTCGCGAGACTATAGGCGCGGTCGGCGGCGAACAGCTCAAAGGTGCAGGCAGCGATCATGCGCTCGGCATTGACCTGAATATTGCTGATGACGAGCTGGCAGATTTCCAGGCTCTCCTGCGCCAGCTCCAGCGCCTCCATAAAGGGCCGCTTGGTCTCCTGGTAATCCATGTTGTAGCCGGAGGGAAGGCCGCTCACGATGCCAAGAATTTGCTGCTGGAGCGCCAGCATGGTCTGCGTGCGGGCGCGCACCAGCTCCATCACGCCCAGGTTGCGCTTCTGCGGCATAATGCTGCTGCCAGTGCAGAGTTCCTGCGGAATCAGGAAGAAGCCATACTCGACCGTGGAGAAGAGCAGAATATCCTGCGCCATCTTGCTCAGGTCGAGCATGATCTGCGCCAGCGACTGCACGATAGCCGCCTCGATCTTGCCCCGACTGTTCTGCACATAAATAACATTGTTCTGCACGCGGGAGAAACCAAGCAGATCGCCGACCTGCTGACGATCTATCGGGATGGGAACCCCGTAGCCAGCCGCCGAACCAAGCGGCGATTGGTCGGCAACGGCGTAAGCTGCTGAGAGCAGTTGCTCATCGTCAAGCAGTGCTTCGGCGAAACCGGCGGCCCACAGACCAACGGAGGAGAGCATGGCGCGCTGCATATGCGTATAGCCGGGCATAGGAACGTCAGCGTGAGCTCCGGCAAATTCCAGCAGCGAGCCGCAGAGCGCAAACAGTTTCGCGCTCATATCGTGCAATTGCTCTTTCGCGTAGAGACGCATATCGACCAGCACCTGATCATTGCGCGAGCGAGCCATGTGGATTTTTTTCCCTGCCGCGCCCGCCGTTGCCACCAGATAATTTTCGATACTTGTATGCACATCCTCATCGGACGGCTTGATCGTAAATTCGTGAGCAGCTTCCTGCTCCAAAATGCTGCATAGGGCTGCATGTAGCGCCTGATGCTCGCCCTCGCTCAACACGCCGATGCTTTGCAACATCGCGGCGTGGGCAAGCGACCCCCAAACGTCATAGCGGATCAGGCGGTTGTCGAGGAGGCTGTTTTGAGCCGCCTCGAACTGTTCCACCTTCTCGTTAAGACTGTAGCCCTTCTGCCACAGCTTAGACATATCTCTACCTCTTCCCTTAAAAGGGCAGGGGCTAGCCCTGCCCCTACGTTGTTCTGGGCTAACAAGGCAGGGCTAGCCCTGCCTCTACACCCTATACGATGCCCGCCTCTTTGTTGCGGCGCGCGATCAGTTCGTAGGGCAGGCCGCGCAGGTGGGCCGCGGGGGCGCACTCCTTCTGGTTAAAGCTCGCACTGCTGATCGAGCGTACATCCGGGAAGAAGAGGCCGCAGGCAGACGAGCGCGAGCGAATATCGATGTTGCCTTTGTAAAGATCAACGACGTACTCGCCATTAACCACTTTTTGCGTGCTGGCGATAAAGGCGTCAATCGCATCCTTTAAGGGGTGGAACCACTCGCCATGATAGACCATACACGCCCATTGAGCGTCGAGCTGGCGTTTTAGCTGGATCTCCTCTTTGGTGAGCGTATATTGTTCCAGATCGCGATGGACCGCCAGCAAGATCATGGCAGCCGGACCCTCGTAGATTTCGCGCGACTTGAGGCCCATGATACCATCCTCGAAGATGTCAATCTTGCCGATTCCGTTCGCGCCGCCGATGATGTTCAGCTTTTCAATAATCTGATCAAGCGGCAATGCTTCCCCATTCAAAGCCACGGGAAGGCCATGCTGCCAGGTTAGTTTGATGGTGGTGGGCTTATCGGGCGCTTTGGTTGGCGGCACAAGCCACATCCAGATCGAATCAGGGAGTTCGGTATCAAGACCAATACCACCGCTGGCAATCGAGCGGCACCACATCGTCTTATCGTCGCCGCCCGCGATCAACTCCTCAACCGGCATGCCGAAGTGTTCCATCAGCAACTGCTCCTCGCCGCGTGTGAGGTCGAAGTCGCGCACCGGCACGAAGATTGCAACGCCAGGAGCGAACAAGCTGAAGGCATTATGCATGCGATACTGGTCATTGCCCTTGCCGCTTGAGCCTTCCATCAAAGCATCGCAGCCCAGTTCCAGCGCCTTTGTTGCCACTTTTGCCGCGATCAACTGGCGCGTCATCGAAGTTGAGACGGGATAGCCGTTATAGTCGGAATTGGCCCAGATAGCTTTGGTCAGCCAGTGCTGCGTAAACTCCTCCTTCGCGTTGATGATCAGCGGGGTAATGCCTAGCTTCTGGGCGCGCTCGATGCTGGTCTGGATCTCCTCGTCGCCCTGCCCAACATCAACGCTAATGGCGGTGAGCTTGCTGGCATGATACTTTTCTTGAGACAGCTTGACGCATAGCGTCGAGTCGAGGCCGCCGGAATAGGCCAGCGCGATGCTTTTGCCCTGCGGCACCTCGACGGCTGCCAGCTTTTGCAAGGCCAGGTCGAGAGCTTTGTCCTGAACGGTGGTCGTGGTCTGGGTCATGCTACCATGATTGTTGGTTGTCATCGTGTGTTTCTCCTTCAACGAAATGAACTTATGGAAGGAGAGGAGGCAATAAAAAACCCCCGCCCCTTCCCGAACATTGAAGGGACGAGAGTGCAGGGATGTAGAAATATGGCCCTGTACACACCCGTGGTGCCACCCTAATTGTCTTCCGGTCTCCAATGAGCAGCCACTTCTCAGCGACTTGCTGCCCTACCACGTTGTAGCGAGGACGGAAAGACCACTTTTTCCTGGTTGCTATGCCGCGCGGGAACCGCCCGCCTGTCCTACTTACTTTGCTGGCGAACCGGCAAAGTTTTCTTCGGCCAGCCGCTCACGAAGGCGTTCTAAGAGCGCATCTCCATTCCGAACTTCCACTCTACTTCGGATCGCTGTCGGTCGCTACTCTTATACTTTGTTCGATCAACGCGGGTCAGACTTGATCTATTGGTTTGTACCTGCTTTAAGGATAACAGCAGATTGGGGAATTGTCAAATTGATCATTGTCGAAGGTTTGTCTCTCTAGTAGAGAGGTGATATATTTTATGCTAAAATTACCCCATGTATTATGGCAATGCATTCACATCTTTAACTGCTGCATATCGTATCTAGACCACAAGGAATTATAAGGTAGGTTTAAGGATATGGGACAACAAGGCAGAGGAAGTTCAAGAACCGTCGGATGGATTCTCATTTTGATTTTTTTTCTTTGTAACGTTGTAATCGGGCTGATTCAATACAACTCGAATATCATCCTCTTCTTTGCTGAACTTCTATCTGGACTTGTTGGCACCCTTTTAAGCGCGCTACAAGCCTTCCCTGATTTATTCGTTTCACTACGCGGCATAAACCTTTTTCGATGGAGAGGCTTCGTACGCAGCACTAAATGGATCTATCTTATTGGACTCTTTATTCTTCTCGTCTCGATATCGCTCAATGTCAAACTTTATTTAGATTCGATATCCCCGAATACTGCCCATTCGCACTCAGCGAATTTAGGAAGCACACCGTCTGCTGTGCCCTCATCGCCATCACAGCCCAAAATCACGCCTTTCCCTACCAACGCACCTTCCTCTCACACCTTCGATGAGAACATAAATATAAATTGCACCATCAATTGCAATGGCGATATTATTTTGGTTGTAAATTTTATTACAACGGACACTTCAAGTATCTATAATCAAACGTGGGATTTGACGATAACAAATGGTAATTCGAAACCATGCACTCTGGAATTCTCTCGTCTGGCGCTGCAAGATATAAATACAAAGAGGTATTTTGATGGGAGATCACCAATCACAAATTCTGGAACACCCTGGCAGCCAGAGCCCATTGCCAGCAGAGGAACAATCAATGAAACTCCATATTTCTCCAGTGGCCCGCCGACGGGAACATTCATCCTCTCCGCAACGATATCTATTTCCTGTGAGGAAGGGGTTAGTTTCCTTGCAGAGCAGTATCAAAGCGATCAAATTACTATTTAATCTCAACTCTCTCCTGGACTTATGGCTTCATAACACTCTAGATAGCATCCCGCGAGATATCCGTTCGATATCTCGCAGGGTTAGTATCGCTCATTTTGTTGAGCCAAGCAAGGCTTTATCTCTGCATGGCCTTTCTTAACTTGCGCAGCGATGCTCGCCTCCGGTCACCAAGCAGACGACCAATCCATAACAATATAAACGTCAGGGTTGCGAAGGTGGTCAATACAACTTTGGTGGCATCTACCACAGGTTGAACGCGCACGCCGTCCTTTGACATAATGATGATCGCTATAGGTCGGCCTGTAGCGCCACCACCGCCGCCGCCCCCGCTACCCGTGGACTGTTTCCCTTCCGCGTTGCTAGCAACAGCCGGACCGCTCCCGAAGCCCATGCCCAGTCCCACTGAGACCTCGGAGCAAGGAATAACTACGATGCCATTATGTTCAATTGGCTGACCAAATACAGCCTCTACTTTGGCCGTTTCAGTCAGGTGATCCATGACCTGGGTCACGCTACTGGTGGCCGGTTCAAGTACTTTTTGTTCGGTAATCATAATGCGTTACTCCTTCGAAAGCCGCGTTGGAGCCAGAGTGATGCCAGCAGCCAGAACAGTAGCCCGGTCAAAGCGATACCGACCATCGCAATCCGAGTGGTATCGCGAATTGGCAGGCGCTGTACGTCGTTTCCTTGCTGTACTTCGACCGCAATGGGGCGATGCCAGGCAAAACCACCACCTCGCCATCTGACTTGCAGCGTACGTCCTATCAAAGTGATTTGCCTGCCAAAGGCGGTTGTAGGATTGTTCCTGGTCTCGCTGGTGCGCCACTCCGGCATCTTCAGTCTTTGTGGCATATGCTTCACACAGATCCTTTCAGTCAGCGGCCCTACTCTCCCTATTACCGCTTCAAATCCAGTCCCATCATATACTACCGATACCTCAACCCTATCATTTAATACGTGATAATTCGTAACAACTTCATCACGATATCAGATGAAGGTTGGTAACAAGGAATCGTGCGTCCGTAACGACCCGGTTTACTGCGTCCAGTTTACTGCCATTCCTCTCTAATGTGCTGCTCTAATGTGCTGCGCCATGCTGCTCGAAGGACGACATACGGGAGAGAAAACAATCAACAAGCCATTTGAACAAAACGGTATTGACGCGTAATAATAGTATGATATGTTTCATATGATGTAATGGACGATAGACGATAAATCGGACGCGCTAAAGCTGGTCACTACGAAGATAGCATATAGAGCTAGTATACGGAGATAATATTGCTGTTGGGGAGAGAGGCGCTGAAGCGGACGCGACGGAATCGCGTCGCCACGGGCACTTCAGAGATCCCATCAGACTCATGATTACACGCGTCATTCCCGCGTTCATTGGTTAAAGTCCAGAATCTTCTTGATAGAGCCACTCCAGCCAGCGCCCGTGACTTTCGCAGTAGGTGAGCAGCGTTTGCTGAATCTCGCCCTGTTGGTAGTGATAGAGCTCAACCTGAGCCTGTTCCTGGCCTGCAAACCACTCCTGAGAGACGCGAAAGAGATCATGAGTTTTCCCATAATGGGCAATCAGCTCTAGAATCTGTTCGCGGATAGCTCTAGGGGTCTGATTAAGGGCATAGCTGTGATAAATGCAGAGGGTCGCATCAGTTGGCATTTCAGCGAGTACAGCGGGGAGCAGATTGAGGGCGTTGCCTTTGAGCAGTGTGGGCGGATATCGTCGGGCCAGTTCTAACGCCTGCGTGAGCAAGCGCGCCCGGCCTTGCTGTTCGGGCCAGATCAGCGCCCGCAGCCAGCGCGTTGCCTGCTCATCGTTTACATCGATGGGCAACAGGTCGATGCCGACGCGTTTGACCACCTGCGGCATCGTCGCGGGCAATGGCGGCAGCAGTTGACCGCGCGTCTGGCAGTGAAGTTGCACGGGCGATGCTTTGTCGCCTGCATAGCCCGCTGAGCCATAATCATAGCCGAATTTGTCCCAGAGCATGTTCAATCCTGCACTCGGCCCGATCTCGATCATCGCCAGTGGCTTGCTATTCAGCCGACCAACGCGCTTCCGCGTTGTAGCTCCCCGATTCATCGCGGGAGCGCTCAGGTCGTCTGTAAGGAATTGCTTCCGCTGGCCCAGGCGCGAAACCAGTTCAAAGGCTGGCAGGAAGGCGCTACAGCGTCCGACCTCGTTGGTCTGGACGCGTTGCGTTGAGACCAAACGACGAATATCGTCAGCATGTTCCAGACAGAAGGCGCGGAAAAAGGGATAAGCTTCTTCGTTCGGACGCGGCGATGCGCTCAGGCTGGGATAGAAATCGGCTAAGGGATGCTGTATGCCGCTGAGCAAGAGGAAGTGGACCGCCGCAAATAACAGGTTCGAGACTTGCTGATTTCTGTCCGCTTCGGTGATCAGCGCCAGCACAGCGGGATCGGCGGCGATGGCGGGACAAAGTTGAGTGTAGAGCGGCGATCCATTCTCCCTGTCCGGGTTACCATAAGCATGAACCCCATGCCATTCAACGCTCCTGGCAAGCTTCTCTAGCAGTTCATCCTGATAAGGCCGCTGAACATCCATGTTATTTCCTCATTATGCTTTTTTCGCTATTTAACGCCGTGTGCAAGTTGTTGCTGCCGCCTGCGGCGGCGAGCGGGAGGAGAAGGGTGGGGACAATTCGCTAGCTCGCGACGTACCCCACACCCCGCCAGGGTCTGCGCCCCTGGACCCTACTTAGAACAACTTGTACATCGAGCTGCCTATTTTTATCCTGTATTCCTCAATCCCGCCGCGATACCATTAATTGTTAATAATACCGCATAGGTCAGACGTACCCGTTCGTTTTCCTCGGCGCTTAGCTGCTCCTGCCCCGAATGCTCCGGCATCAGTGGGCCTCCAAGTGTACGCAGGCGGCGCAGCAGCACCACCTGGAGGTAGCTCAGGGGATCGACATAGGGGTTGCGCCGGCGAATCGATTGTTGCAGGACGGGCGCGGTATCAAGTAGTTCTCTGCCGCCGACAATCTGAGTGACCAGTCGCTTTGTACGCTCATACTCTTCCTGAATATTTTGCGAGATACGCTGGCGTAACGCTTCGTCGTCAACCAGTGTGGCGTAGTGCTGGGCAATGTGCATATCCGCTTTGGAGAGCGTCATCTGCAAGTTGTCCAGGAAAGCGCGCAAGAAGGGCCACGCGCGATACATGTCCGCCAGTTGAGCAAGACGTTCGGGATCTTCGTCGATGTACTCCTCCAGCGCCCCTCCCACACCATACCAGCTTGGTAGCACGTAGCGGCTCTGCATCCAGGAGAACACCCAGGGGATGGCCCGCAGATCTTCAACGCCGCGCCCCTTTGTACGACGTGCCGGGCGAGAACCGATATTCAGCCAGCCCAGCTCCAGAATGGGCGTCGCCTGCTCAAAGAAGCTCAGGAAGTCGGGATCGTTGTAGATGAGCTGGCGATAGCGCCTGTGCGCGCTGGCAGAGAGTCGCTCCATCGTCGCTTTCCATACCTCCGAGGGGCGCGGATGAACCTGCGATTCGCTGGTAGCCTCGTCTGGCATGCTTGCCTGCACCACGCCCGCGACCACCAGTTCCATGTTGCGAATAGCGATCTCATGCAGGCCATATTTGAATGAGAGCATCTCGCCCTGCTCGGTAATACGCAGCCGTCCGTTGACGGTATCGGGCGGCTGTCCAAGAATCGCCTCGTAGATGGGACCGCCGCCACGACCAATCGCCCCGCCACGACCATGAAAGAGCGTGATATCAATGTGCTGGCGTCTGCCAAGCTCGGCCAGCCGCGTTTGCGCCTTGTAGAGTTCCCAGCTAGAAGTGAGGATGCCACCGTCCTTGCTGCTATCCGAATAGCCCAACATCACCTGTTGCTGCTGCTGACAATTGGCGACGTAATTCATATCCGCCCGCCTGACCAAAGGTAGCGCTGTAGCTCCCCGATTCATCGTGGGAGCGTTGGCGGGCGGAATTTCAAGGTAAGCGCGATAATCAGGATGCGCGAAAGCCTGCTCCAGAATGTCGGTGCAACCATTCAGATCGTCGATGGTCTCGAAGAGCGGCACCAGGGGCAGATCGGTGATATCGGCCTCTTTACAGAAGAATTGCACTTCCAGCAGATCGCTCAACGTGTGCGCCATGCTGATGATATAGCAGGTCACAGCTTTTTCGCCAAATTCGTCGCGCGCCTGGCGAATAGCGCGAAAGGTGTTGAGAATGTGCCACGTCTCCTGGCTAAGGTTCAAGCCTGGACGCGTCAGGATGCGAGGGTCGCGCAGCAGGTTCTCCAGCACTCGTATTCGTTCATCTTCAGCAAGCTCCAGATAATTTTCCTGTCTTAGCCCGCTCACACGCAACAATTCGGCCAGGGCTGCGGCATGACGCTCGCTATGTTGGCGCACATCCAGGGCCGCGAAGTAAAAGCCGAATAGCTCAACCTGCCGTATCAGCTTACTGATCGCGCCCTGAGCGAGATCAAGCTCGCCATCAGCCAGCAGGCTGGCACGCACCAGCTTTAGATCGTCAAGCAGCTCCTCCGCGCTGTGATAGGCTGCTTCTGCTAAGCATTGTCTATACGCTGCACTTTCCTGCAACGATTGCGATGCATCAGCATGATTCAGGGCGAGCGTCGCTTCTAGCCGCTTCCACATAAAAGAGAGCTTGCGCCGATAGGGTTCCAGCGCCGTCTGCGGGCCAAGTTCGCGGTCATATATAGGCAGGCGCGCGGCATCTTCTGCGAGAGAACGTTGCAATTCAGGCGTGATATGTGCATGGTTGAGCGATTGCGAATACTCCATAGCCAGCTTCTCGATTGCCGCGCGATAATGTTCGATGATATAGCCCTGTTGTAAACGCAGAGCCGTCAGCAGCGTGTCGGGACCAATGAATGGATTGCCGTCCTGGTCCCCGCCGATCCAGGAGCCCAGGCGCAGAAACGGAGGCACGTCGAGCTGAGGATACGCGAATTTTAACAACTCTTCGAACTCGCTGTAGAGGTCTGGGACCGCATCGTAGAGAACCTCATCCAGATAATAGATGCCCATTTTGATCTCGTCCATCGGCTGCGGGCGCACATGACACACGGCATCCGTACGCCAGAGCAGATCGATGATGCCATTCAGATCGCGCTGCCACTGGATACGCTGGCGCGGCGTTAATAGCTCCTCATGGTCACGCATCTCCAATAACTCGGCGATCCGGCGCGACTTGGTGATCAGGCTGCGTCGCGTCGCTTCAGTGGGATGAGCGGTAAAGACCAGCTCGATGGAGAGTCGGTTGAGCAACTGCTGAAGGACTGTCGCCCCAACGTTATTTTTCTGCAAGAAAGCGATCAGCGCCCCCAGCGAGCCGCGCTGAGGCTGATTGGCGTTGCTGATCTCGTAGAGCCTGCGCCGGCGAATGCGATGATATTGCTCGGCAGTATTGACCAGATGAAAATAGATGGTAAAGGCGCGAATCACATCGATGGCAGTCCCCAGGTCGCACCCTTCAACAATCTGCACAATTTCTCGATCAAGCGTATCAATCTCCGCATGGAGTTGTAAAGCCTCTTCCGGCGACGCCTGGGGGAGCCGTTCGGCGCAATCGCGCAGCCGCTTGCAATTGCCACGCAGCCGCTCGACTGTGGCAAAAGCGACCTGTCCGCCATAACGCTGGATGGCTCGTCCCAGCGCATCGCCAAGCGTACGAATATCCTGACGCAGCGGAGCATCTCTCTCCCTGCGCTTCTCCTGCTCTGTCATAAGCGATCCTTACCGTGCTACTCGTTACAGACGGCCTGAGCGAAGCTAGACGCGAGAGCGACGTTGGCCGTCTGCATAGTAAGCTACTACAACATTCCACCTGCTTCTATGACTCCCATTCTAGCATATTCTCAGATCATGCGAACGGGCCATACAAACTGCACAAAGTCAATAGGATCAGCCGCCGCAGGGCAACCGCCATTCCTTGCCCCTCCCATCCCGCCTGTAGGGGAGATATTGAAGGCAATTGTGATATTACGGGTGGTAGGGGCAAGGGATGGCGGCGTAGGGAGGATGGGGCCTCGCGCTTGACCCGATGGCTCTGCAAAAGGCTGCATATTTGTGCAACTTATACAAATATTCATATTCTAGCTTCTGCTGTTTTGTCTATATTAGAAACATAGAAGTTTGCGTATACTTTTTATTGGACGATAACTTTTTCATAGGGCCATAAAACTGGTGAAATTGTACAAACGCAAGAAGTTACGGTGCGGTAACAGAGCCATAGGCGGTAGATAGTTATAAGACGAAAGCGAGATCGTATATGGCAATGAAAGTACCGGACAACGTTGGTATGAAGCCCACCCTGGGTTTAACCGGTATCACCATCAACTCTATGGCGCTGATCGCGCCAGGCGCATTCCTCTGGACGACGTATCAATTGCAGGCCGCGCCATCCTCCGCGCTGAATATGTGGTTCTCGGTCTTTGTCGCGACTGCCATCGCTCTCTTTACAGCCACCGCCTATGCCGCGCTCGCCAAACGCTACCCGGAGGCCGGGGCGGGCAGCTCTTACTACTTCGCGGAAGCGTCCGTACTGCATCGCGAGGAGCACCGTCACTTTAAATTTGCCCGCCTGAGCAAATTTATCGTGGGCTGGGCCTCCCACCTGTACTACTGGGTCTACCCCGGCGTTATGGTGGCATTTATGGGCATCCTCGTCATCTATATCGGGCAAACCTTTAATCCCAATTTTGCCAGCGCGGCCTGGGAGAAGGTGCTAATCTGCCTCGTCTTTGCTGGCATCGTCGGCCTGATCTCCTATATCGGGGTCACAGGATCGACCTTAGCGAATATCGTGATCAATGTTATTCAGATTCTCGCCCTGGTGACGTTCTCGGCTCTGGCTATCGCGTTCCGCCTGACGCATCCCACCCTGCACTACGCCCACTCTACGGCGTTGAGCGTGATAACGCCGCATAGCCTGAGCGGGCTGATTTTCCAGTCTACCATCGCGATCCTGTTAGTGGTCGGCTTCGAATCCGCCACTGCGCTGGGAGCGGAGGCGAAGAATCCAGCGCGCGATATCCCCCGTGGCGTGCTACTCTCGCTGGTAATCCAGGCCGTCATCTTCTACTTTTTTGAGTACTTTGCCGCCAACTTCTTTATTGGCGATTTCTACAAAAACGGCTCCGGCTCCGGCTTCGCTGCCGCTTACGCTTCTGGCGCGCCGATTGGCGACATGGCGACCATCATCGGCAATCAGATGCTTGGCGGCAATGGCATTGCCTTTGCTATCATCCTGGCAATAACGGTGGTAATCGCGCTGGTTGGCACGGCTCTCTCCTGCCAGAATACGGGTGTACGCGTGACGTATGCGATGGGCAAAGATACCGAGCTGCCCCTGGTGTTTGGCTTTCTGCACGGCAAATACCGCACGCCCCACGTCGCGGTAATCGTGCTCACAACCGTCTCCGCCATTATTGGTGCATACGGCGTGCTCAATATCGACAATCTGACGCAGGTCACGCTGATTTCCAATGTTGGCACGTTCCTGCTCTACGGCATGACCAGCATCATCTGCCTGGTCGCTTTCGCCGGCGTCAAGGGGCGCAGTTTCTATGGAACGGTCATCGCTCCCTCGCTTGGCTTCCTGTTGAATGTTGCCATGCTAGTCGGCGTGCTCTACTTCGCCATCACCGGCGGCGGCTCAACGCAGGTCGATACCATCATTGCCTGCATTTTCGCCCTGGCCTGGCTGGTTATCGGCTTTGCTTTCCTGTACGCCCGCAAGCTAATTACAGGCGCGCCCATTCTGCATCCTGAGGATTACAAAGAAAAAGCCCAGTTCCCCACCAGTTCGGTCGCGACCGAGCTGACGGAGTAGCTTAAAATGTTCTGGGTTCCAACGTGCTGGTAGGGGCCATCCCTCGCGGTTGCCCACAGGAAATATTGGTCGATCTGCCCACCTGGGATGTATGTTATACTAGTGCCAGGAACTCTGTTGCCTCAGTTCGTAATAGCGGCGGGGATTCATGACGACAGTATACGCACCAGGCGCGCAGATCGACCATTATGAGATCATTCGCATGCTCGGGCATGGAGGGATGAATCGCGTCTATCTCGCGCAAGACCTGCACAACCAGCAAAAGGTCGTGCTTAAATTTCCCAATGATGACTTGATCGGCAATGTTGCCGTTTTTGAACGTTATAAGCGCGAGGCCGAGGTTGGCAATCGCCTGCACCATCCCCATGTTCAGGCTCTGCTCAACACTGGTGAAGAGCGTTGCGAACAGTATCTGGTGGTGGAATATATCAATGGACGCACCCTGCGCGAGGTGCTGGAAGAGCGTTTTAACGCATCAGGCCCGCTACCTCCTGCGGAAGCTATCCAGCTTACGCTCCAGATTTGTGATGCGCTGGCATATTGTCATGCACATGGCGTTTTTCACCGCGACATTAAGCCTGAGAACATCATGCTTCAGGAGGATGGCAGCGTCAAAATTATTGATTTTGGCGTTGCCTTGCTTGAAGGGGCGCGGCGCGTGACGTGGCGCGGCTTCTCCAGTACCGTGGGCACGCCTGACTATATGTCGCCCGAGCAACTCCGGGGCGAGCGCGGAACCGCCAGCTCCGATATTTACGCCGTTGGCGCCATGCTCTACGAAATGCTCTGCGGCCATCCTCCCTTCGAGGGAGAAAACGTCTTTGCCGTCATGAATCAGCACGTTTCGCAAGATCCGCCATCGATCCTGCATTCCAATCCCGACGTTTCGCCCAGGCTGGCAACCGTCGTCATGCGGGCCATCCGGCGCGACCCCGACAAACGCTATAAGTCGATGGACGATATGCTGCACGACCTGCGCAACCTGGAAGAGGTCACGCCCGTCCCCTATCAGCCCGACAAGCCAGGAGCCAATCGCGTTCGACAGCAGGTCATCCTCGCCACGCTGATTATCATCGCCGTTTGCCTCGTGATCATCGCGCTGGGCTTTCTGGCCCAGTTCGCTCATCAAGTCCGCTAGCACAAAGCAGGACGCTCCGCTTTCAACAAGTTACTATATTCCCTTTCTCAACGAAAAATTGAGTAGCTGTGCTTGCTCCCTTGTTTTCGTTCGTTTGAATATGTTATACTCTGCACAGCAAGTCATCTCGCTGATCCTGCTATGAGCTATGCCGCTCTCCTAAATATCCCAAAGATGTTCCAAAGGGCGCTTTTTTGCGCTTTGTATGAGGTGGAATCTGCCCTTTTCAGGGTTCATACAACACAAATAATGACTTCGACTTTCGCTGTTTGATGGTCGAAAACTCTCCGGCTCCAGCGCGGGTGCCTCTAGCATTGGCTGACTATCTCTTTTCGGGAGACAATGCATGAAGCACGAGCATGATATCGCTTACCCACTTTACGACGGTCGTTGGGAACATGACGCCTGCGGCACCGGCTTTCTCGCCAGTGTCTCCGGCGAGGCCAGCCATGCGGTCGTAGACACAGCCCTTGAAGCCCTGGCCCGTCTCACCCATCGCGGCGCGCAGGATGCCGACGCCGAGACATACGATGGCGCGGGCATTCTTACCCAGCTTCCCAGCAAGCTGCTGCTAGAGGAACTTGAGCAGCAGCAGATTATCGTTGCCAATCCCGCTGACCTGGCGGTCGGCATGATTTTCTTGCCCTCCACCGAACGATCTCCCGATGCAGCCCAGGAGAGCCGCAAGATTATAGAGCAGACGCTCATCAACGTCGGCCTGGATTTTCTGGGCTGGCGCAACCCGCCACTTGACCAGACAGTGCTCGGGACGAGAGCCAGGGCAACCGCGCCTTGTATCGCGCAGGTCTTGCTTGCCTGTCCGCCCCAGCTCGCCCTTGAGCAATACGAGCGAACGCTATACTATGCTCGCAGATTGATTGAACGCCGCTTGCGCGAAGCGGCGATTACCGATTGCCACATCGTTTCTTTGTCGCATACGACGCTTGTTTACAAAGGTCTGCTGGCACCGAATCAGCTAGCAAGCTTCTATCTCGACCTTGCCGATCCCCGCTATACCACCGCCATTGCCGTATTCCATCAGCGTTACAGCACCAATACCTTTCCGGCATGGCATCTCGCCCAACCGATGCGGATGCTGGCGCACAATGGCGAGATCAATACCATCCAGGGTAACACCAACTGGATGCAGGCACGCGCAAGCACCCTGGCCTCACCTCTGTGGGATGATAAGATCAAAGATCTCCTGCCGGTCATCCAGCCAGCCAGCAGCGATTCGGCTCAGCTTGATAACGCGCTTGAATTGCTGGCACATGCGGGACGCGACCTGCTGCATAGCATGCAGATGCTGATACCTCCTGCATGGGAGCAGAATCCTGAGCTGGACGACGCTCAGCAGGCATGGTGCGAGTATCACGCGGGCCAGATCGAACCCTGGGATGGTCCCGCCGCGCTCGTCTTTTGCGACGGTCGCTTCGTCGGGGCCGCGCTTGATCGCAATGGATTGCGCCCCGCTCGCTATACGCTGACAACGCAAGGCATGCTCATCGTCGCCTCTGAGGCTGGCGTTATCCATTGCGAGCCACACGAAATCATAGAACACGGCAGATTGGGACCGGGCGAGATGATCGCGGTTGACGTGGAGCGCGGCGTATTGCTGCGTAATGCTGAAATCAAAGAAGCCCTGGCGCTGCGCCAGCCCTATCGCCAATGGCTGAACGACCAGCTTACCCATCTGGCAACGCTGAACGAGCCAGCAGACGAGGAGCTGGATACGGCAGCGATCTTCGCACGCCAGCAACTCTTCGGCTATACCCACGAAGATATTGAGATGGTGTTGCGACCCATGCTGACGGAGAGCAAGGAACCTGTCTGGAGCATGGGCGATGACGCGCCTCTGGCAGTTCTCTCCTGTCAATCGCGCTCCTTTGCGGACTACTTCCGCCAGCGTTTCGCCCAGGTTACCAACCCACCCATCGATCCCCTACGCGAACGTATCGTTATGTCGCTTGATTGCTACCTGGGTCGTCGCCAGAGCCTGCTTACAGAAACGGCCCAACATGCGCGGCTCCTGCACCTGGAGACGCCACTGCTGAGCGCCACGCAATTGACCGCCCTGCGCAACCTTGCCGATCCCGATTTTCGTACCCATACTTTAAGCGCAACCTTCGCAATCGCTGACAGATCCGATGCCCTTGAGGCTGCGCTTGGACGCTTGATTGAGGAGGCGAGCGTCGCGATAACGGGAGGGGCTACGCTGCTCATTTTAAGCGATCAGCAGGCAACGCCCGAGAATGCTCCTATCCCGATGCTGATCGCAGTCGGCGCGGTGCATCGCGCATTGATCCAGCGTGGATTACGCATGCAGGCGTCCCTGATCTGCGAAACTTCTGCCGCCTGCGACATTCACCAGATTGCATTGCTGCTGGGCTATGGAGCGGAGGCGATTGTACCGACATTGGCAATAGCAAGCGTGCAATCGCTGGCGGGCGAGCGCCGCCTGGAGCATATCACGCGCCAGCAAGCGGTGGCGTCGTACTTTCATATCATTGAGGATGGCCTCTGTAAAGTCATGGCGCGCATGGGAATTTCGACGTTGCGCAACATTGTCGGCGCGGGCCAATTCGAGGTCGTGGGGCTTGCTCCCGAGATGGTTGAACGCTGCTTCGCAGGCTCCGCCGTCCATCCTGGCAAAATCACGTTCAAGCATATCGCCGCAGAGGTCATCAAACGCTGCACGTCGCTTTTACAGCCGCAGGAGAGCAACGGGGCGAGCGAGCGACGGCGCAAACTGGCTGACCTGGGACGCTATCGCTTCCGGCGCGATGCCGAGTATCACGCCTACAATCCGCTGATCGTGCGCGCGCTCCAGAAAGCGGCCCAGAGCGGCAACCCTGACGATTATCGCCAGTTTACGAACATGGTCTACCAACGTCCATCGACCAATCTGCGCGACCTGCTCTCGTTCGCGCCAGCAACGCCCATTCCATTAGAGCAGGTGGAGTCGATGGAGTCGATTCGCGCGCGCTTCGTCATCTCCGCCATGTCGATTGGCGCGCTCAGCCCTGAAACGCACCGCGCAATTGCCGCCGCCATGAACAGCATCGGCGGGCGCAACAATACGGGTGAAGGCGGCGAAGACCCCGCCTGGTATCACGAGACATTGGAAGGGCACGCTGTGAGCAGCAAGATCAAGCAGGTGGCTTCGGCCCGCTTCGGTGTGACGACTGAATACCTGGTACGCGCGGAAGAGATAGAGATCAAGATGGCGCAGGGCTCGAAGCCTGGCGAAGGCGGGCAGTTACCGCCGACGAAGGTCACCCCGTTTATCGCGCGCTTACGTCATACCTCGCCCGGCGTATCGCTAATCTCGCCGCCGCCGCATCACGATATCTACAGCATCGAAGATATCGCGCAACTAATCTACGACCTGCACCAGATAAATCCGCGGGCACGGGTAGGCGTCAAGCTGGTCGCGAGCATTGGCGTCGGAACAATTGCGGCAGGCGTAGCCAAAGCGCATGCAGACTACATCTTGATCAGCGGGCATGATGGCGGGACAGGCGCATCGCCGTTACAATCGATCAAACACGTCGGCATGCCCTGGGAGCGCGGGCTTGCAGAGACGCAGCAGGTGCTTGTGCGCAACGGGCTACGCAAGCGCGTCAAAGTGCGCGTGGATGGCGGCCTGAAAACGGGGCGCGATGTGATCATTGGCACCATGCTGGGAGCTGAAGAGTTCGGTTTTGGCACGGCGGCCCTGGTAACGCTCGGCTGCGATATGGCCCGCCAATGCCACCTCAACACCTGCCCGACTGGCATCGCCACCCAGAGAGAGGACCTGCGCGCCAAATTCAGTGGCAGAGCGCAGCACCTCATCAACTATCTCACGCTGGTCGCTGAAGAGGTCCGCGAGTTGTTAGCACAATTGGGAATCGCTCGCCTGGATGATCTTGTTGGGCGCGCTGACCTGCTGCACGGCCCTAACGATTGCGATATTGACCTGGATGCCCTGCTGGTCGCCAATACCGAAAGGTTCTCGCCCGACGCCGTTGCCAGCGTTCCACCATCGCCGGTAGCTGAACAACTGCTGCTGGACGCCGAACAGGCTCTGGCTGGCGAACGCAGCGTGCTGACCCGGCATGTTATTCATAACTATGACCGCTCGATAGGAGCCGGGTTGGCGGGAGAGATCGCGCGGCGCTACGGCAATACGGGGCTTCCAGGCGTAAGCATTACCTGTCACTTCCAGGGAGCGGCGGGCCAGAGCTTCGGCGCGTTCGCTGTGCCTGGTATGCGCCTCCTGCTACATGGAGAGGCCAACGATTACGTTGGCAAGGGAATGACTGGCGGCCAGATCGTGATTGCACCGCCCACGGATGCAAGCTTTGCCTCGCAGGAGCATACCATCCTGGGCAACACTGTCCTTTACGGAGCGACCGGAGGGCAGCTTTTCGCCGCCGGACGCGCAGGCGAGCGTTTCGCCGTTCGCAACAGTGGCGCGCTGGCTGTTGTCGAGGGTGTGGGCGCACACGGCTGCGAGTATATGACCGGCGGTATGGTGGTCGTGCTGGGCGAGACCGGCCCCAATTTTGCTGCGGGCATGTCTTCCGGCATCGCCTATGTGCTGGACAACGTGGGAAAATTTCCTATGCGGTGCAATTCCGAACTGGTGGAGTTGCACCGCATCGATGATTGCGACGAGGCTGAGGCGCTACGTACCATCATCGAATGGCACGCCAAAAAGACCCATAGCCGCTACGCGGAGCATATTCTCAAGCAGTGGCATCGCATGCAGGGCCTGTTCTGGCGCATCCTCCCACGCGGCACCAGCACATCGGCCTGCGATTTCGTCGATACCAACGAATACGACGACTCACGCTTGAGCGTTTCACACTAGGGGCAATGCCTGGCGCTTGACCTGTGGCGGGATGAACACCATTGGGGGTAGGACGGGCAATAAATTGGACGCGCTCAAGCGGGTCGGTACGCAGGAATACCCGAAAGGGCAAGCGCCAGGCATTACCCCTACCTCCCAGATTCCAAAAGTACCGGAAATCTTACGAATATCGTACCGACCCGATTGATCGCGTCCGCTTCAGCGCCCGTGTATCCCTTATCCCGCTCCAAAGCTCTCTTTATACCACCGTTCCGCCGTTTGCAGAAACCGTACGCCACAGACCATCACCTGTAAGGCATCATCCAGACTATGTGTTTCGCCAAAATAGCTGTAGACGGCACGATAAAACGCGCGAATCGCTTCGCCCATCGGCTCGTTTTCAGGCAGCAAAGCGATAACCTCCTCCTTAGGAAGCTTCCAGATGGCGAAGGGCGCGTCATTGCGGAGCGTAAGAACGCTGTAGAGCGTCGGCCAGACCTCCGTACAGCGGAAACGGGCGTGCCGCTGGAGCTTATCGCTACCGTGATCAAGAAGCTGTCTAGAGGCTCCTGCGATCCAGGTGGGAACGCTTTGCAACGTATGATGGCACCGCGCAACGACCTGCGCCTCCGTCGCCTCGGGATGAGGCATAGAGCCTCTTAGCAGGTGATATGTGTCGGGGATGACGCTAATCCAGTGCGCAGGTTTTGCGTCCGAGGCATGACGAGCGAAGGCATAGGTCTGGATGTATTGAAATGGCGCCGGGTCAACAGAAGCCAGATCGCGATGAATGGTTGCGGCAAGCTCTATCGGCAGCTCGCCATATTGATCAAACGCCTCATCTTCAAGGTAGAGGCGCAGATCAATATCGCTACAACCCGGAATGAAGCCGCCTTTATAGGCCGACCCATGAATGAGCAGACCGATAAACCAGGGTTGGGTATGCCTGTAATAAATTTCAGCGGCAGCCAGGACGACCGGCTGTACAAGAGGAGATAAGGGAGCCACATCGAACATAGCAGCAATTCCTCGCATAATTTATTAAGTGATTTACAATATTTATAAGTGGTCATCTTCCGGCGGCAATATCACATTGCGATAAACGCTCGCTACCGAAAACTGAATGTCCAGGCTCGCCAGTTCCAGCGTATCCTCGGCTCCAAAGGCACGATAGAGCCAGAAGTTATTTTTTTCGCGCCTGAACACCTCAATCCACTGTCGCTGCGTGTCCACAAGCATATATTCCTGAATAGAGGAACATTGCTGATAATAGGCAAATTTTCTCCCCCGGTCGTATCTCTCAGTACCTGGTGAAAGTACCTCTACCACGACTTTGGGATATTGGATCGTCTCTTCCTGGGTCTGGTCTCGCCCATCAGAGCTTACAGTGATATCAGGATAGACAAAGCGCGTTTCCGAGAGGCGCACACGCGCCTCAGAGGTATAAACACCACAGGAACGGTGCGCAAGTAAATTATTGAATGCAGTAACAATATTGCCGCTGATCTTCGCGTGATTGGGCGTTCCTCCTGCCAGCATATACGCGTGCCCGTCAATATACTCGTATTTTGCTTCAGTGCTCTGCCTGTCAAGTTGAAGGTACTCCTCAACGTTCATAGATGGATGATGTTGTAGTGCCATAGTTTTATGCTCCCCTGCTTCCCAATACATACAACAATCGCTTCAGCCCTACTATTATATGCTCCGCACCACCAAAAACCAAACGCCCATCCTCCGCATGATTTGTCCCCCTTACCACCGGCAATATCGTAAAATAGCTAGAGAGAAGGCAAGGGAACCAATCTGCGGAGGTGAGCAATGGACGATCATTTAGATAGCCACGAGCATAAGCATACCGATGAGCTAATTGACACTCATACCCACGACCATGACCACGAGCATACGGACCACAGCCACGCTGAAGATGAGCATGATCATGATCATGTGGAGCATAAACATGGTCATGGGGGGCATGGGCACGAGCATGGCAAGGTTAACGTCGATCTCTATGGGAACAAAGCCGGGCTGCGCGCCGTGCAAATTTCTACCTTCGGCATGTTTCTTGTCTCGATTATTCAGCTCACGATTGCTCTGATAGGCGGGAGCGCCGGTCTGTTTGCAGACGCGTTGCATAATACGGGAGATGTGCTGACCACCGTGGCGCTCTGGATCGCGTTCGTCGTTGCCAATCGGGCCGCGAACCAGCGTTACACCTATGGTTACTATCGGGGCGAAGACCTGGCGGGCATTTTTATTGTGCTGGTCATTATCGCCAGCGCGGTCCTCAGCGCCTTCGCGTCAATCCAAAAGCTGTTTAGCCATACCGCTCCTACTCAATTGTTGCTCGGCATGGCTGCGGCGCTGGTGGGCGTCGCGGGCAACGAGCTGCTGGCCCAATATAAAATCAACGTGGGCAAGCGCATCAACAGCGTCTCCCTGGTTGCCGATGGGCAGCATTCTCGCATCGACGGCTTGACCTCGCTGGCAGCCTTTCTCGGTCTGGTATGTGTGGCCTTCGGCTTACCTATCGCAGACCCTATCGCTGGTATCATTATTACCATTGTGATCCTGACGGTTGTTTACTCCACTGCTCGCAGCGTGCTCCAGCGCCTGCTTGATGCAGTAGATCCGCGCATTGTCCCGCGCATTATTACATTATCGAGGGAGGTGCCAGGCGTGGAGGGCGTCTCCGATGTGCGTGCGCGCTGGGTGGGGCATACCTTGCATATTGTGCTAAATATTGAGGTAGAGCCAGAGCTGACGCTGATAAAAGCGCACGCGATAGCCGAGGAGGTCAGGCATCGCCTCTTTCACGAGGTCGAGGGCGTCTCCGAAGTGGTGGTGCATACCGATCCGGCGAGCCGCAACGGGGAAGATCATCACCAGGCGCTGGCCCATCATATGCAGGAGGCGCAACGCCCACTGGTTGAACGCTAGTACAACAAGACGAGCCTTTCTTGTATCATGACCAGGCTCTTCTCCTACGAGAGAAGACAACTGGGGAGCCTGGTACTCTTGTGCTTTTGACGCTATATAATACAACCTTTTTGTGGGTTTATTCGTCTATTTGATAGATGGATCATCTGTGTACTACGACTCCGCGCTCCGTAGGGGCCATCCCTTGCGGTTGCCCTGTAGGGCGGAACATTTCAAGGCATTTGCAGCGTCTCGGCGTACACAAATTTTTCTTAACGGATTATCCTGAATCGTCTCGTACCTGCACTATTGGACTTGCATGAATAATTTTATCGATCATTACGCGGCATTAGGCGTTACACCGGATGCATCATCGGACGTTATCAAAGCCGCCTTCAAAAAGCTCGCCTTGCAGTATCACCCTGATGTCTATAAGGGGGAAGATGCACATGAGCGCATGCGCGAGCTGCTCCAGGCGTATCAAACCTTAAACGATCCCGCCGCGCGCAAGCAGTACGATATGCAGCATGCGGAACATGTACGTTCTGGTCAGAGGTATTATAGTGCCAGTATGCCGGATAGCGGGCGGCGAGGAGCAGCGGGACGAGCAAGCTCGGTTGTATCGCCAGGGGCGCGGCGGGACCGCCAGCGCCATTACGATTTTCCCGATTTTCGTGCCGGTCAATCCGTTCATATTGATCTGATCGATATAGCCTACACGCTCGCGCCTGCGGAGGCTCGCACGCTGCTTGAACAGGGCATGTTGCGCGGCGTCGCCCCCGAAGCAGAAGACCATACCTATTATTGTCACCGCTGCCGTCACCACTGGAAACCCTCATCTCCCAATTCGCGGGCGGCTCAGACAGGGCTACCTTTCTTCTGCCCCAAATGCCAGGCGGCTGACTGGTCCGAGTACCTGCTGCTGCGTTGCGTGCATTGTTGCGCCGTTTTTGAAAGCGAGCAGATCCGTTACGAAATTGGCGCGTATAGCTATGGTAAAGACCACAAAGGGAGGGACGCGGGGATGTGTCCGCCCTACGAACTTTTCCCGCTCTGCCCTTATTGCGGCACTGCCCGCTGGTGCCCCGCTGAGGATGCCCGCGTGCATGAATTGCGCCTGCATGCCGAACAGCAGGCAGCATTGAGACGTAAAATATGGCTCGGCATCGCTATCGTGCTTGTGGTTGCCGTGGGCATCATGGCTTTTGCCCTGTTGCATTAAAGAAAAAGCGCAAAGGGTTCCTCGCGCGAGGAACCCTTTTCTGCTCTATCATCAGTCATTCGCGCTATCAACGCTCATGATCGAGCCGGTAGAGCCATTGAAGACAACTTCCACTTTGACCGCCACATTGTTGCCAATAGATTGAGCATTGGCGAAATTTTTCAGGTCCGCTCCGGCGTCGATCTGGTAGCTAAAGCCCTTGTTGCCCACTTTAAAATTGAGCTTGTTGTCCGCGCCAACCACGCTGGTGGTGACACCCTGATAGGTGATAACATTCTGCTGCTGCACGTCATCAGCCTTAGGCATATCCAGTTTAGAGAGCATGAAGCTGCCGTCCGGGTTCGCAACCGCCTGCACCTGCACAAGCTGACCCACACCAGGAAGTACGCCATTCAGATCGCCGAGATCGCTCTGACCGTTAACAATGTTCATCTGTAACGCTTGCCCATCAGGCATGCGTACCGTAATGCTGCCGTTGCCTGATCTCTGCACCGAGCCGATATATTCAATCGAGCCGGGCTCGTTGGTTCCAGGGGTATTTTGCGTGGTAATGCCCGGCGTCCCGTTATCATCTTCGTGGGGATCGGTACCGGTGTTGATAGAGTAAGTGCTGGTTCCGGCCTGCGTGGCCTGGATCGTATACTGCTTGCCCACCTGAGTTTGTAATGCCTGCACCTGCGCGTCCGTCAACCCACTGACAGTAACCTGCTGACCACTGACATTGAGCACCACGCTATGCGTCTGCGGGTTAACCGAAACGACAGAGCCTGTAACCTGGGTGCTGCCATTCGGCCCAGTAGTGCCGACAAGGGTTCCACTACAGGCAGTAAACAACACCATGATAAAGAGACTGCATACACTCACAACCAACAGCCGTAAGCGGCTTACCAGGACTTGCTTCATATCTTCGCTCCTTTATTGACGTAATTTTATGAATACGTACACTCATCAATATTTGCTGGCAGTATAACGTACTTTTGAGAGGCATGCTATGCTTAATGGCACAGTTTGTCTGTGAAGCATTTCACAGCTATCTGTCTTAGCCGTTTTACCAATATTTATATATATTACAAGCCTGGCAGCAGGGCTTTTCAGTGTTCCTCTCCTCTCCCTCCTGCCGACGGGATTCGCGCCCCGTTCGGGGCGCAGGGCAAGGGGAGAGAGGTGCAGGCAACGCCGCGGCGCGGCGTTGCCTGCACCTCTCTCCCCTTGCGAGCATGACGAAAACTAAAAAGCCCTGGCCTGGCAGTATGACAGGTCAATAGAGGCGAGGCTATATGCTATAATGCTTCAGACTTAGTAATTTTTCATCACATTCATGCAGGCTGGAGCAACACTATGCTTGATACATTACCCGGCGGTATTTATCCCCCGCTACCAACCTTTTTTGACGATCATGAGGAGCTTGATCTGATCACATTGCGGCGGCATATGGAGCGGCTTGCGGATAGCGGCATTGCTGGCTACGTGCTGATGGGGACAAACGGCGAAGCAGTTCATCTTAACGATGACGAGCGCGCACAAGTGATTATGACGGCGCGCGAAACTGTGACGCAGTCTGGCATTACCACGCCCATTATCGCTGGCTGCGGCGCTCAATCGACGCGCACAACCATCGAGCATTGTCGGCAGGCGGCTCGTCATGGAGCTGATGTCGCGCTCGTCCTACCTCCCTTTTATTATCGTGGGCGTATGGATAACCAGGCGCTGATCGCGCATTATCGCGCCGTGGCTGATAGCAGCCCTCTCCCCGTGCTGCTCTACAATATGCCTGGCAGCACAGCCGGGCTTGACCTGGACGCAGCTACCATCCGCACATTGGCGGAGCATCCCAGGATCATCGGCGTGAAGGATAGCGCAGGCAACATCGCCAAACTTTCCGAAATTATTGCCAATGTGCCCTCATCGTTCCGCGTGTTCGCGGGCAACGCCGGTTTTCTCCTGCCAGCGCTCGCCGTTGGCGCCGTTGGAACCGTCTCCGCCCTTGCCAACATCTACCCACGCGCCACCTGTCGCGTGCAAACGCTTTTCGAGGAGGGGCAACTTGAAGCAGCGCGGGCGTTACAGGCGCGTATCATTCCGCCCAATGCCGCCGTCACCACGAAGTATAGCGTTCCGGGCCTCAAGGCCGCGCTTGAACTGGTAGCCAGCTATGGAGGCAGGCCACGCCAGCCATTATTGCCCATCACAGAAGCCGAACGGGCCAAACTGGCTGAGATTCTGCGCAGCGCACATTTAGAGGAGATCTAGCGATCTCCTCCTCTTGTCTTCGTAAGGCTCAAAAGCAGTTATTGCCATTCAGGAACAATCGCCGCCGACGGCATTGCCGCAAGAGGAGCGATTACGCCAGTGCTTGTCTGCGTACCTACAGTGAAGCGCACCACCTGGGCCAGTTGCCCGTTAAGGCAATCGGTATTCGTTGTCCAGTACAGTTCGACTGCGCCCTGCGTGGCCGTATTATATATCCGATAAAAATACGCCACCTGGTTTTCAGGGTTATGTTGCAGATTTTCGGTATCGGCTAGCTGATTGTTCTCATACCATTTAGCAATGCTACAGCCTGGACTCCCGTTTGAGTTGATGTCGAAGACAGCATAAACTTTTTGTCCGGGAGTAAACGCGTTTGTCAGGTGCGTCGGCACAAAATTGCTATCAACGGATGAAGTCGTGCGCACATTGCTAATAACGGCAGCAGCCGCAGGAGAGATCGGTTGACCAGAGGGGCTTACCCCATTTGTCGTGTTTTGAGTGGTCGTGGTTGATGACGTATTGGTAGTGGGATTTGAATTTCTGCTCAATGCAGACACGGCAACAATGCTTCCCACGCAGGCCAGCACGACAATTGCGCCGATCACCGCCAGGATAACGCCGACGTTGCTGCGACGCCTAGGAATCGGCGCGGCTCCATACATGCCAGGTTGCATTCCAGGAGCATAGCCCTGAGCCGGATACGCTGGCTGGTTGCCATAGTTATAAGCAGGAGGTACCTGCGCGTTGGCCGGAGCGCTGTAGGGATTTTGTGGCGCAGGGGCATTATACGGCTGATACGGGTCCTGTGGTTGTGAGCCTGGATATCCCATCGGGGGGCCGTATTCGGTCGGCGGCATTGGCTGACCACTACCACCTCCATACGGACTGGCAGCCACCGTTGGGCTGTAGGGCGTTGAGCCTGATGAAGATGTATAGTAGGGTGTGGGCATGCCACAGGAAGGGCAATATGTAACGCCGGGCGCAATGGTGGTACCGCAGGAACTGCAATTCATGGAAAAACCTCCTGATAGCACATAGCATTCAGCAATATATTTAGATGAATAATAGATGATACAGCATACAGGTCCGCAACTTATCTGGTAAGGTACAGATTGAGTTTACTATATCATGTTTTTCTATCGTTGGGTAGACGCTACAGCTTTTATTTTTTATGGGTTCACCGTAAAATCGACCCGTTGCGCCAGCATCTTATCGGTACAAACCGTCGAACTCGCCCAGTAGAGCTCCACGTAGGCCGGTCCGGGATCACCTGCATAGGTAATAAAGGAATAAGCTGGCGACGAGACGCCATTCACACCAAATTCAAAGTGGGTGAATTGCTTATTATTCACGTACCAGAGCAGGCACACGGCCCCGGGATGTCCGCCAGGATGCAGCGCAAAGGTCACAAATATCTGCTGACCCACTCTAAAGCTCGTCGTTTGCACAATGGGCAGGGCCGATCTTGTATTCACCTGGCTCGCCATCTGCGCATTATCAAGATATGATTGACCTGGATACGCCGGCGTCGGCGAGGCGGCAGGAGTCGGTGAAGTATTGGCGGTATTGGGGGATACCGTGGGAGTGACATTGTTTACCACTGTTGTACTCTGGACTTTGTTCAGAGTTGTAACTACTGGCGCGGCAGATGGCAAACCCAATGAGATGATATAGACAAAAGCCAGAAGCAGCCCACCAGTAAGAACGCATAGGGCAGCGATAACAAAGCCCTGATTGCCGCGACGTTTCCCTGCATTTGGTGACGCGATAGGACGAATGAACGGCTGAGGCTTCCCTTGCATTGCTACCGCCTGGGCATAATATGGCTGAGAGGACGACATCGGGCCAGGCGTCTGTGATGGGGGTGTCATTGCAGCAGGAGCGGAGGGCCATGCCGACATGGGTTGTTGCGATGGTTGCCAGGGAATAGTTGCATCCGAGGCGTGTGAGCCAGGAGGCGGCGTTGCCTGGGGGAATGGCAACTGCTGGGGCAGATTGCTGTTATTCTGCGGGTAAGAAGACGGCGATGCTTGTGCTGTAAAAGGCACCTGCTGGATATTCCAGGGAGTCGCCGGGGCAGGTTGTCCCCGCTGTTGCTGGTTTACTGCAACTCCAACGTTCGCGCCCCCAGAGCCGCCTTCGGAAGCCTGGTTCTGAACCGAACCTTGCGCGCCTGCCGTAACCGGGGCGCCGCATCTGGCGCAATGTGTATGCGATGGTGAAAGCGGCATACCACAGCGTATGCATCTCATTATCAAAATCCCCCTTGTCAGACTTCTGCCTCAACCTGAGCTTATCACACACTATAACGAATCTGCATCCATCTTGTAAAAAAAACGCAGGAGGGTAGGAAATTTGTCTTGCGCAGTTCCGATTGAGCGAAGGCCAGATTGGGCTTGACACTGCTAGATAGCACAACTACAATAAACAGTACAAAGCAGGATGATGGATAGTCATTGTTAGTGTGGGACGCAGGAGACGGGAAAAAAAAGTGACATACGATGCCGGTTTAGAATCAATCCTGGCACAACATATAACCCGACTGAGGGTAAGCCTGCAACAAGTTTCAGGCGATAGCAACGGACCCGAAGAGGGGAGCGATGCCTGGTTACTCCTCAACGCTCTGATAACGAGCGATTCCTGTGCTGACTATCACACATTCTCTACGCGGTTCGAGCAGTCGGGACGCTGGCTGTCGGAACAGGGAGGCAAATTAGATACGCGCCTGGACGGGCTACAGCGCTATATTGATGCTCTTGCAAGTGAGCTGAAAAAAATTCTGGGGACGCAGCCAGAGCTACTGCTTGAGGCTATCGAACGCCTGCATCGCCTACAATCACTCTATGTGCTCGCTCTCACGCGGGGCTACCAGGGAGTCGCGGACCAATCGATGCTTGAAAGCAATCATGTTGCGCAACAACTGGAGCACCGTCTGCTTGCTTTGCAACGCATTAACGGCGTCAGCAACTCTGCGATGGATCTCGATCAGACCCTCGAAGTCATCACTCAGGTTGTCGCCGAAGAATTGCAGGTCGAACTCTGCTCTATTTTCTTCTACGACGATTTGCAGCGCGTCCTGACGCTACGGGCCACCAACGGACCGCGCCCGCTGGGTGGGATGCATTTCACTCTCCATCTCGGAGAAGGTTATAGCGGCTGGGTGGCGGATAAAGGGCGGCCACTGCTGGTCAACGACGCTCAAAGCGACGCCAATTTTGTCACTGAGGCGCGGACCTATCCTATCGAATTTCACGGCTTGATGGCACTGCCCATCATCTTCTTCGGCAACGCGGAGCGCCTCATCGGAGTCATTAGCGTACAATCGAGCATGCCACGCGATTTTATCCGCGACGAGATCAGCTTTGTTGAGGTCGTTGCGGGCATCATTGCCATTAATATTGAGAATGGCCGCCTTTACGAACAAACAGACGAGCAACTGCGCCGTAAGGTTCATGAGCTGGCAACCATGCATCGTGTCTCATCTATTATCGCGTCTACGCTCAACCTGGATGAGGTGCTGCAAATCATCACCACTCAGGCCGTGCATCTTTCAGGCGCTGAACGCTCCTGCATCTTCGAGCTTGACCCAGACCGCCGCCGCCTGCATGTTCTTGCTCACTACGGCCTCAATAGCAATCTGGCTAGCAGTATTCAAATTGGCGTGGGGCAGTGCTGCGCCGGGCGCTCTGTCCAATCAGGCCGTCCCAGTATGGCCGTCGACTGCTTCCATAGCGATGAGCACTGCTTTATTCACGGCGACCCGTTTATCTCTTCCGAGATTCATTCCGTGCTCTGCGTTCCGCTCAAGGTCAAGCAGAAGATTCTGGGCTGCATCTGTATCTACAGCAGCCACCGCCACCTGCTCAGCCCGGAGCAGATGCAACTGGTGATTACCTTCGCCAATGAGGCCGCCATCGCCATCGAAAATGCCCGGCTATATGAAGAGACGAGACGCGGCCTTGAACTCAAATCCGTGCTCTTGCGCGAACTACACCACCGCGTCAAAAATAATCTTGCCACGGTTGCCGGCATTCTTTCCCTGCAACGCAGGCGCACCAGGTCGCTGGAGGTGCGCAACACGCTTTCGGAGAGCGTGAACCGTGTGCAGGGGCTAGCCGCGACCCACGATCTGCTCGCGCACGAAGATGTGAGCGAGGCCCGCGTGGATGACATTGCACGCAAGATCGTCGGAGTGGCTAATGCCAATCTAAGCCCACCTGATAAGCATATTACATTTCAAGTCGAGCCCTGTCCTGTCGTTATTCCGTCGCGCTCCGTGACTATTCTCGCGCTGGTGATCAACGAGATGATCTCCAATGCCATTAAACATGGCCTGGACAGACAATCCAGGGGCACCGTCATCATTCGCGGCTGTGAGGAGGATGGCATAGTGATCGTACAGGTAATCGATACGGGCAAGGGGCCGCTCTTCGAACTCCCACAAGAAGAAAGCGGCGATAGCGGAACATTTGAGGGGCTGGGCCTCTCCCTGATTAAACATCTTATAGGAGACCTGGAAGGCAAGTTCTCTCTGCGCCGTGTGGCCTCTAGCTCATTACCAACTCCACGAGCTGAAGCAGGCACCAGGCCCCAGGAGCAGCCAATGGAGTATACCGTCGCTGAAGTGCGTTTCCCACTGGTAAGGCATAGTCGTACATAAATGTTGTATTCAGTATGCTGGTGGATAGAAGAGGTGAAATAAATGTATGAAGCTGCAAAAAATTTCCGTGTCCTTGTCGTCGAGGATGAAGCGGCTATTCAACATGTGCTCTGTTTTTTCCTGAACCATCATGGTTTTGAAGCTCTTGGAGTTTCAAGTGGGCAAGAGGCAATTCGCGTTATTCCAGAATTCAACCCTCACCTGATTATTCTTGATCTGATGATGCAGCCAATCTCTGGCTGGGATGTATTGCACTGGCTGCGCGCCAGTCATCTTACACCGCAGATACCTGTGTTGTTAGTAAGCGCGCTGGTGCATTTGAAAGAGCAAATGCAAGGCTTCGAAGAGGGAGCTATCGAGTATATCACCAAGCCCACACAGCCAAGCTTCATTGTCGAGCGCGTGCGGGCGCTCCTTTCATTAAGCTCGGAACAGCGGGCCATGCTCCACCTTAAACGTTTGGACGAGCAGCGGAAGACGCTGGAACGTCTGTATGCTATGCAATCAGACGAGTACGTTCATTAGCTGAGCGTAGCCACTGGCGTTTTCCTGCGTCGCACTTATAGCGGCTGACCGCATTTGGTGCAGAAGCGGTTATTTGCCGGGTTATGGACGCCGCACAACATGCATTGCTTGAGCGGATAGCCGCAGCGTGTGCAAAAGCGCGTTGAGGCTTTATTGAGATGCTGGCATTTATAACAAGGGTAGAGCGCGCCGCGGTGGACATCCAGCACAGGCGATTTCTGAGTCACATAGGGTATGCCAGCCTGCATCCCAGCGTATCCCGCCTGGGGAACCTTAACAGCCAGCGCCTGCGCAAGAGCTTCGGCCATATCGGACGCTTTTTGAAAACGCTGCTGAGGGTTTTTCATCAGCGCGGTCATAATTACACGCTCAATTACAGGGTGAATCGCTGGATTAATTGAGCTGGGTCGAGGCGGCATTTCGTAAACGTGGCTGTGCGCCAGGGCAGGGTAATTGTCGCCATTGAAGGGGGGACGCCCGGTGTGCGCCTCAAAGAGCATTACGCCGAGAGCGTAGATATCGGCCCGCCCATCAATGGCGCCTCCCTGGCACTGCTCTGGGGACATATACTCTGGCGTACCCACGCCCGCGCCCGGGTGGGTTAAATTCGTTTTTGTGCTGGCAAGAACCTTCGCAATGCCAAAATCGGAGAGGATGGGCCGTCCTGAACGATCCATCAGGACATTCACCGGCTTGATATCGCGGTGGATCACGCCCTGGTTATGGGCATATGTCAGCGCATCGGCAAGCTGAGTGAAGACAGAGACAACCTCCACCACATCCATCGCCCTGCCTTCGGTCAGCAACTGGTCCAGGCGGTGTTTGAGAGTTCCTCCATCCACCAGTTGCATCACAATATAGAGGTGACCATGCTGCTCGCTGGCATCGTGGACCGTTACGATATTCGGATGCGATAGCCTGGCAACCAGGCGCGCCTCCAGATTGAAACGTTCCACAAAGCTGCGGTCTGCGGCATACCACGGGGGAAGCACTTTTACCGCCACTTCCCGGTCAAGATTTTCCTGGTATGCCTTATAGACTCGCGCCATTCCTCCTTGCCCGAGCGCGCCCAGGATACGATAATTGCCAAGCATTTTTCCAATTAGATCGTCTTGCTGCATGGTATTGTCGAGCCACCTGCGCGCATCCATCCACCCCAATAGCGAATATCGTGCGCGTGTGCCGCTGCTTCCCTCTCTATCTGCTAGTGGGCGCGCTCGGATGAATGCGCCCAACAAGCCCCATCTTATCGCCTGGCAAAAACGAGCACGGTTTGACCGAGCTGGACGCGATCACCTTCTTGCAACGGGTAAGTCTGATACTTATTGACCAGTTGCCCATTGACCTTCGTGCCATTGGCGCTACCCTCGTCCTTCAACGCATAGTTGCCATTGCCCATATTGAGAATGGAGGCATGCAGGCGAGAGACTGCCAGATCCTCAAGGAAGATGTCGCTTTCGCGGCTGCGCCCGATGCTGAGCGATTCCTTGCGGATCTCGTAAATGCGACCAGGCTCTTTCCCTTCTTCGACGCGGATAATGCCAAGACCGGCTCCCGGCTGCTGCGCGGGTGCGCCCCCGGACCGCAGCACGGTTTTATCTGCGTCCAGAGAGCCGAACAAAGCGCCCGAATCTGGTTTCATGCCAGGGGTGGAGACGTTCTGCCCAAAGCCTCCCTGCTGCCACGAAGGCGGAGAAGAGGCCGCGGCTGGAGCAGCCCAGGGGTCCTGCGCTGCCTGGGCTGGCTGGGCTGGCTGCCCCCAGGAGGGATTACTACTACCGAAGGAAGGTTGCCCCTGTTGCGCCTGAGGATTGCCCCACGACGGCGCCTGAGCGGCTGCGGGCGCGGAATCCCAGGGAGACGACTGGGCCGGCTGTGGTTGATTACCCCAGGCTCCTGCCCCTTGCTGAGCTGCTTGCTGAGCCGGCTGTCCCCACGGGTTTTGCGCCTGTCCCGCCGTTCCCCATGGGTTGGCTGGCTGCTGCGGGGCGGCATTCTGAGCGCCCCAGGCTGGTTGTTGCGCCGGGTTCTGGCCGCTCTGACCGCTCCAGGGACCGGTATTCTGCTGCCCTGGCATCGAATTCTGCGCGCCCGCTCCCCATGCACCTGGCTGTTGCTGGTTTTGCATCCCCCAGCCAGCCGGTTGCTGCTGTTGGTTTTGCATCCCCCAGCCAGCCGGTTGCTGCTGCTGACCCCACGCGCCCGCCCCGGCCTGCTGGTTCCATGCGCCCGCGGCTCCTTGTTGGCGCTGCCAATCGCTCACTCCACTACCAGCCATCTTGCCGCTTGCATTCTTCCGGCTCCGTAGCAGCAGGAAGGCTCCCACGCCAACGAAGAGAAGAATGACGACAACAGCACCCACAATAATCGGGATGCTTACAGGAAGCGCTGCTAAAACTATCATTAACGATCCTCTCATAACAGTTCACCCCTCCGGTCATAGGGGCGGCGTTTCATCTCTCCCACCGATATCTTCTACACAAAAGCAATTTTCGCGGGAACGAGCCTGCTGCCACCCGATCTGGATCGGGTACCCGCCAGGGGTACCCCTACAACTTTATCGCAATTCAAAGCGCACCTCAACGCTACCAAAACGTATCACATCGCCATCTTTGAGTGCTCGCTCCTCATGCGGTGCCAAAATTACTCCATTCAAGCGCGTCTTATTCAGAGCATTAAGATCTTCAACGGTATACTTTCCTTGCTGATAACGCACATATGCATGCCGCCGCCCGACCGTTTTGTCCGCCAGATTAATCTCTGGGAATATTCCCAGCGTCGGGTCCTGCCTTCCCACCACCATCAAGTCACCATTCAACGCAATAGACTGCCCGCTGGAAATAACGATGATGCGGGCCTCCTTAGATGCTGCTGCTACAGGTTTTGCCTGGTTCGCCTTTCCATTGGCATCTCCAGATCGCGCGACTCGCTCGATTGGGGGCATGGCCTGAATACGCTCCTGCAGTTGTTCGAGCGCGCTGATAAACTCCCGAGGGGTCGCGTAGCGGTCCGCAGGCGATTTAGCCAGCGCCTTCTGCATAAAATAATCCACCTCTATGGGCAGACCCGGGCGTAAACGACAGGCGGAAGGGACCTTGTCATTCATGTGCTTAATCACGATGTCTACCGCCGTCTCCCCTTCATAGGGAGGACGGCCCGTCAGCATCTCAAACAGGACGGTGGCAACGGAATAGAGATCGGAGCGGGTATCCGCCGAGCGCCCGCTCTCCGCCTGCTCCGGCGAGATATAGTAGGCTGTCCCCATAAATACATTGGACTGGGTCAGGGTGACGGTTTCTCTGCTACGCGCCAGGCCGAAGTCGGTTATCTTCACCATATCATTGCTGTTGATGAGGATATTCTGCGGCTTAATATCGCGATGCACAACCCCCTGTTTGTAAGCTGCATCCAGCCCCTCGGCAATCTGGTGGGCGTAATTGAGCGCATGCATTGGGTCCATCTGGCCTTCCTGCAACATGTGGTACTTCAGGTTCTGGCCATCTATGTAATCCATGACGATATAATGCGTATTATTATCATTCCCGTAATCAATAATCCTTACCACATGAGGATCATTAAGATTCAGGAGGATGTGGGCCTCCCTCTGGAAACGAGCTAGCAGTTCCTCTTCGTTCGAGAGTTCAATATGCATCACTTTTATAGCATAGATACGGTTATTTTCCCGGTCACGCGCTACGTACACGGTGGCAAAGCTGCCCCGCCCACGCTCATCGATTAGCTTGTACCGACCTTTGATGACACGTCCTATCATGTCACCATTCATTGCGCGAACTCCTCTTAACTAAGGCTACTATTAGCGGCTACATTATACACCATCCATTCGGCTGTGTCATGATGCTGCGGTTTTAACCAAAAAAGGCTATCCTTAGTTCCGCTTTGTGACCAGCATGTACTATATTAACGCAACTCTCACCACATTTTCCTCTGCGCACCTTTTCTGTTCGCCAACAGCTAATATTCAGGGAACATTTCGCTGATGCTTTCGCGGTTATGAATGCGCTTAATCGCTTCGCCGAAGAGCGAGGCGACCGAGACAACCTCGATCTTTTCTGAGAACTGCACTGGTTGATTTTCGACGGTGTCGGTGAAGAAGAGGCGTTTGATCGGGCTGCGATCAATACGCTCGATGGCATCGCCGGTGAGGACGCCGTGGGTTACGGCAGCGTAGACGTCGCGCGCCCCGTATTTGACAAGCTTAGCTGCGACGCTGGCTAACGTGCCGCCTGAGATGGTGAAATCGTCTACGATGACGGCGGTCTTATTCCTGACATCGCCGATGATCTGCAAAACATCGGCCCTCTCATCATGACCTCGTCGCTCTTTGTCCGCAATAGCGATGGAGACCCCCAGGCAGGATGCATAGTGCCTGGCTTGCTTGGCAAAACCGACATCGGGCGAGACGATGACCATATCCCGAAGCTGCATAGCGATGATGCGCTCACACAGGATAGGCAGCGCGTACAGGTTATCGACCGGCCTGTGGAAAAAGCCCTGGATCTGCGGCGCGTGCAGGTCCATAGTGACGACGCGGTCCGCTCCCGCCACCTCAATGGCGTCCGCACAGACGCGCGCCCGAATCGAGACCCGCGGCTCGTCTTTTTTGTCTCCTTTAGCGTAGCTGAAGTAGGGGATAAGGACGGTGACGGTTGCCGCGCCCGCCCGTTTGAAGGCATCGATCCAGAAGAGGAGTTCTACGAAGTTATCATTGGTGGGGAAAACAGTTGATTGGACGATATAGACATGGCGCCCGCGCACGTTCTCCTGAATACGGACGAAGATATTGCCCTCGGAGAAGCGGATGGTCTCGTTTTTCCCTTGCTCGATTTGTAAGTACTGACAAATGCGCGCGGTGAGCCGTAAACTCCCACTCCCTGCAAATACCATCATCGGGTCATCATTCATCGTCGCTTACCTCCTCTTAAAGACCACCGCTTGCGTGATCAGGGTTGGATCAGGTAGTCACTGAATAGTATTGGGTCGCATTAGATCACATCAGGGCGCGTCGGGTAGCCGTGTCGGGTAGCGAGGGGTAGCCGCGAGGGCTACCCCTACATTCATTAACAGTAAGATTGGTATTACGCTTCGTAGCGCCCGCCGAGATGCTGGGCGAGAAATTTTTCGGCGGCGGCGTAGAATTTGAGCCGGTTCTCGGGTTTAGCGAAACCGTGTCCCTCGTCCGGGAAGAGCATGTATTCGTAATCGATCCCCTTGCTCTTCATGGCTGCGACGATCTGCTCGGACTCGGCCTGCTTGACGCGCGGGTCGTTGGCCCCCTGCGCGATCAGCATGGGAATCTTGATCTGATCAACCCTAAACAGAGGAGAACGCGATTGCAGAAATTCCTCTTCGGTGTCGGGATTGCCAACGCGTCTATGAAATGTGCCCAACATAACTGACCAGTAGGGAGGAATGGTTTTAATTAGCGTCACCAGGTTACTCGGACCAACGATGTCTACCGCGCAGCAGAAGAGATCAGGGGTAAAAGTAGCGCCAACCAGGGCCGCATAGCCGCCATATGATCCCCCATAAATGGCTACTTTCTTGGGATCGGCGATCCCCTGCTCCACGGCCCAGTTGACGGCATCGACCAGGTCATTATGCATATTACGTCCCCATTCCCTATCGCCCGCGTTCAAAAAGTCTTTGCCATAGCCGGTCGAGCCGCGATAATTTACCTGGAAGCAGGCGTAACCGCGATTGGCGAGCCATTGCGCTTCAGGCATATACCCCCAGGTGTTGCGCCCCCAGGGACCGCCATGCACGTTCAACACCAACGGCAGGTTTTTATTACGCTCACCAGGAGGCAGGGTAAGGTAGCCATGAACGGTCAGGCCATCACGCGCGGTAAAGGTCACCGGCTGCATGGTCGCCATAGTATACTGGCTCAACTCGGACTGATTGTTGAAAAGGAATTTCGCGCTTTGCTTTTGCCGATTATAGACGTAATAAGCAACCGGCCCATTATCGACGGTAAATGCGACCACCCAGGTATTATCGGCATCATCGCGGCTCGTGATGGCGAAATCCCCGGGGTGAATCTGGCGGACCACGTCAAAGTCCCGCTTGATCGATTCGTCGAGGACCTGCCACTCGACCCGGTCCCTGTTGAAGGCAACGGCCTGCGCCTCATAAGTATCGGGATGGATCATCACCGCTCCAACGTCATAATGGGGATCTTGTGCGATAACAGAGAGATCGCCAGTGGCCAGGTGCAGCTTGACCAGGCGCCCTGCATTGGCGTCGCGCGCATCTTGCAGGTAGATCGCCTGACCATCTTTAGTGAAGCCTATAGGGCCGCTACCGAGCGCATCATCCGGCCCCCAGGTCACAATTTTTCTCCACTCGCTCTCTTCGTTATCGCGTACAAGCAGCTCCAGCCCACCATCAGGCCGAGCCACGCCAGCGCCACGCACTTTAAACGCTGTATCAGTGACCCAATCGGCAATATTGCCAGGATTTTTGGCCCGCAGAGCAAGCTCACCGGTGATCAGGTCAAGGTGATAGACGTCATGAACCTGCGGATTCTCTTTGTTCATGGCAATAAGCAGTTCATTGGGGAAGTGCTTATCGTGCGCAACCACCCGCACCTGGACGTTTTCGAAGGGAGTCAGGTCCCGCGTCTCTTTTGTTTCCAGGTTCGTGGCGTAGAGACGCCAGTTCTCGTTTCCTCCGACATCCTGAATGTACATGATATGCTTGTTATCCGGCGCCCAGAAATAGAAGCGTACTCCTCTATCTGTGTCCTGCGTTACGGGCCGGTAGTCATCCCCACCTACCTCGCCAACCCACACGTTGAGCACATCCTTGACGGGCGCGAGGTAAGCCATCTTTGTACCATCAGGCGAGATTTGCGGGCTCGCTTTTTCAGGATTGCCAAACAAAACTCTTCTTGGGATCAACTCGACGCCTGGTATCGTAGTCATAGCAGCTTGCTCCTCTAGTGCAGTATTCTCTCTACAGATACTATGATATCGCCTGATGTTGTC
>Ga0070741_10003727_pt1 | contig 36949 bp, 38 predicted proteins | sample Coa_R1_4_FD_66440 | JGI IMG/M metagenome (GOLD analysis project Ga0070741, IMG submission 66440) | Surface soil microbial communities from Centralia Pennsylvania, which are recovering from an underground coalmine fire - Coalmine... | ecosystem: Environmental > Terrestrial > Soil > Unclassified ... | reverse complement strand
CGGCTGCCGCCAGCGCCTGCGGCGGGTGATCATCGACGCTCGCGGCCATGTCCATGGTGAGCACGTCCGCTATGTAGTTGTTGGAGAACCGGAGCATCCGTCCGAGCTGCTCGCGCAGACTCAGCCCCTCGACGGTGGCCATTGAGTAGCTGCCGGCAGGCGGCCGGCTCGCGCGCACGACCACCGGCCCGTCGACCACGACGCCGATTTCCCGCAGGGTTTCCTTGAGCAGCAGGCCCGCGCCGAGCGCCGGATTGGACATGGAGCGGTACACCGTCTGGTCGTCGCCGAGCGGAATGTCACCGCCGACTTGCAGGACGTCGCCGCCGGCGGCGGTGGTGCGCCGCTCGATCCAGAATGTCTGCCTGTGCCCCCGTGCCACCGTCCGGATGAGGCCCTGCACTTCGACGGGAAGCTGCGTGACACCGCAACCGCGCACCTGCGCTGCCGTGCCCGGCGCCGTCGGCCGGACGACGATGCACCAGTTGCCGAAATCCACACCGATCGCGGCGAGTGGCGCGTTGTACGCCGAGTCACTGCGCTCGAGCGCGTGGCAACGATCCTGCGTCTCGCAGGTGACGACCCCGAAGGGGGCTGGATCGACGAAGAGGTCACCGCTCACGATCGTCACACCGGTGCCGCGCACCTGCGCGGCCAACTGCCACAACGACTGATCATCCAGCGATGGATCGCCGGCCCCTTCGAGAATGAGATCGCCCGTGACCCTGCTGTGGAGGATGGGCGCGTTCGCCAGCAGCCTCGTCTGGAACATCTTGTCGGCGGGCCACGTCTGCAGCGCCATGGCCGTCGTCGTGAGCTTGGTCAATGAGGCCGGCGTCAGGCGGCTCGTCGCGTTGAGCTCCTCGATGACGCTTCCGTCCTCGAGGTCTATGGCGGAGGCTGAGACCAGCGCGCCGCGTTGCTCGAGCGCGTGCAGCGCGCGCCACTGCGCGTGCGCCGGAAGGCCGGCTGAAGCAGCGGCAGCGAAAAGGAGCAGGGGAAGCGCTTTGCAGCGGGACGGCAATGAGCAGTGCGTCATCAGGCGGAAAATTATGGCATCCCCGCGCGGCTCACGCTCGCGTAACGTCACGGAAGGGTGAAGTGGAACGCCGCGCCCCGATCGGGCTCGCCCTGCGCCCAGATCCTGCCGCCGTGGCGCTCGATGATGCGGCGCACGATCGAGAGCCCGACTCCGGTGCCCTCGAATTCCTTCGCGCCGTGCAGGCGCTGAAAGATGCCGAAGAGCCGGTCTGCGCGCTGCGGATCGAAGCCGGCGCCATTGTCGCGAACCGAGTAGAGCCTGCCTTCGGCCCCCTCTGCACCCTCTATCGTAATGATCGCCTGCTCGCGGCGACGGGTGAATTTCAGCGCGTTGGCGAGGAGGTTGACCCAGACCTGGCGCAGCAGCGACGGGTCGGCCTGCGCGAGCGGAAGGCTTCCGATGCGGATCTCGAGATTGCGCGCGGTCTCGCCGGCGCGCAGCTCACCCACGACCTCCTGCACCAGGGCGCCCATGTCGACCGAGCGCTTCTGCAGGGGCTCACGGCCGAGCCGCGAGAGCCGCAGCAGATCCTCGATGAGCTCACCCATCCGCGTCGCCTGGCTCGAGATCGCCTCGATGTGCTGGCGCGCTTCTGCCGGAACGCTTGCGCCGAAGTCCTCCTGAATGACGTTCAGCAGGCCATCCATAGTGCGCAGCGGCGCGCGCAGGTCGTGCGACACGGAGTAGCTGAACGCTTCGAGCTCTCGGTTTGCTGCCTCCAGCTCCCGATTGGCCGTTTCCAGCTCGACGGTCCGCAGCGACAATCGTTCGAGGAGCGCTGCGTTCTCCCGCCGCAGCCGCAGCATCGCCTGCGTGCGCGCCAGTACCCGCAGGATCACCCGAAGGTCGAACGGCTTGAGGATGTAATCGAGTGCACCGGCTTTCATCGCCTCCACCGCCGTAGCGATGGTGCCGTGGCCGGTCATGACGATTCCCGCAAGGCCGGGATCGATCTCACGGGCGGCATTGAGGAAGGCGATGCCGTCCATGCCGGGCATGGTGAGGTCCGTCAGAACGATGTCGAATGGGCCCGAGCGCAGTGCCTCGAGCGCCGCCGAGGTGGCGGTGAAGCCCTTTATCGCGTAGCCCTCATCCTCGAGCGTGCGGCACAGCGCCTGCACCTGCGCCGCCTCGTCGTCCACCACCAACAGTCGGTTGATCGCCTCGCCGTCCATCGATCCTGTCCTCCACGGCCGAGCATACGCCAGAAGCGCCCGAGGCTCACCCGGGACGAGCATTGTCGCTCATGCTCGAGGCACGCCGATTGCGACCTTGCCTCCATCTGGACATTTTCGGGGGAGGTGCTGCTATGAAATCGGCAGCAGTCGTGCTGGCTGCGCTGCTTTGTACGTCTTGCGGCGGTGGCTCCTCAGAGCAGACAGGCTCATCGATGGCATCACCCCCATCAGCAGCTGCAGCCGCAACATCACCATCAGCCGGCAATCCCGCGCCCATGCCGCCGGCCTCCTCTGCGCCGGCTCCGTCAGCTCCCGCACCGCCGCCCCCGCAGGACCCGCCGGCTTCGCCCGCTCCGGCCTCGTACCGCATCGTCGAGGTCCCGCGCCTGGCTCCGACCGGCTCGATCACTGCGAGCGCGGTCAATGATCATGGAATCGTGGTCGGCAATCAGGAGACTTCGACCTCGCCGAGAGCGTGGATGTATGAGCAGAGCTCCGGCGCGCTCAACGAGCTCACCTTCGAGCCATCCGAGACCGGCGCTGCGGCAGGCGGCATCAGCAATACCGGAACGATCGCGGGCTATGAGATAGATGCCAACACGGCATCGATCCGGGCAGGCTTCTGGACTGCCGCGGGCGGCGCAATGCTGCTGACCGGCCAATATCAGGAGTTCACCCAGGCCCTCGCCGCCAACGACAGCGGCGCCATCATTGGCAACTTCGGTGAATCCGGCAGCATCTCCAGTCTGCCCCTCCTCTGGAGCGGGCCGGAATATGCGCAGACGGTGCTTCCGGGACTTCGCTGCGACCAATGCGATCCGATCATGATCTCCGCCAATGCCATCAACGACGCTGGCACCATCGTCGGCAGCAGCAACGCGAGCGTCTACAACGGCGGACAGTACGTGAGCGGTGGCATATATGCCGTCGAATGGCAGTCCGGCAACATCACCTCACTCGGTGCTTTGCAGGGAGCGAGCTACAGCGCCGCATTCGCGGTCGATGGCGGCGGCGACGTCGTTGGAAGCTCGAGAGTGGGTGTTGCCTCCGGAGCTCCTTCCCACGCCTTTCTCTATCGCCAGGGCGCCATGCTCGACCTGGGAACCCTGGACGGTGACACGGACAGCTCGGCGAATTCCATCAATGACGGCGGACAGATCGTCGGCCGGTCGGAAAACACGGCGGTGGATGACTCGGCCCGGGCCTTCCTCTACGAGAGCGGCCACATCTATGATCTCAACACCCTGATCGACCCGGCTGATCCGCTCGCCGGATCGGTGCGCCTGCAGGAAGCGGTCAGCATCAGCTCCAACGGGCTGATCGCGGCGAACGGCACGGATGACGCCGATCCGGGATGGCAGCGGGCCTTTCTGCTGATCCCTTCGCAATGACTCAGGAGCGCCAGGGAACCGGCTCGAGATCTTCTCTCAGGCAGTCCACGAACCGCCCGATCTTCGCCGTACGCCCGGCGCGCGAGCGCAGCAGGATGAGCACATCGGCTGCCGACAGGCGCCAGTCCGGCAGGATGCGTAGCAACTCTCCCGTGCGCAGACAGTCCGCGACATCCCATTCGGACCGGACTATCACCCCCCAGCCCGCCGAGTCCCCAGCCGCGCACCACGTCGCCATCGTTGCTCGAGATGACGGGCTTCACCCGGATCGTTGCCGTGCGTCCCTCTTTGACATGGGTGAAGCGCCATAACGTCACGTCTTCGTCGTTTTCCCGCAGGGCAATGCAGTTGTGCGCCGCGAGATCCTCCGGAGTGCGCGGCTCACCCCGGCCGGCAAGATAAGCGGGCGAGGCACAGGCCACCCGCTCATTCGGCGCGAGGCGCTTCGCTATCAGGAAAGGTGAGGTCCAACGGCTGACTGGAGCGGGCCACGTGAGCGGGATCATGCCGCTGCCGCAGGGAGGGTTCATCTACCTGCTCGACACCCTGACCGCACCGGACGATCTGTGGCGGCTGGATTTGCGCGGAACGGCCGCGCGGCTCACCGCAGTGAATGGCGCGCGGCTCGCCGGAATCAGCTGGCCGGTAGTGAGGCGCTTTGCGTTCCGGGGCGCCGGCGGCGATACGGTGTGGGCGTTCGGGGTGCGGCCGACGGATTCCGTCGGGGCGAGATCGCCGGTTGCGCTCTTCGTGTACGGCGGTCCGCAGGGAACGATGGGCGATGCCTGGTCCGATCGTGTGAATCTGGCGGCCTGGGCCGGGCGCGGCTATGCGGGGTTTCCGTCGATTTCTACGGCAGCATCGGCTATGGGCAGGCGTTCACCGATTCCATCAACAACGATTGGGGCGGCAAGCCGCTCACGGACCTCGAGCTCGGGTTGCAGGCCGCAATCCAACGCTTCTCATTCCTGAATGCGGAGGACGTCTGCGATTTTGGCGGCTCTTACGGCGGCTACATGATGAACTGGATCGAGGGCCATTGGCCGCACCGCTTCCGTTGTCTCATCCAGGACGACGGCATTTTCGACGTGCGGGCGATGGCGTACGAGACCGATGAGCTCTGGGCGGATCGGTGGGATCACGGCGGCAAACTTTATTTCCAAGCGCCGGCCGCCTATGAGAAATGGAATCCTGCCGATGCGGTCGCCGCCTGGAGCACTCCCCAGCTGGTGATCACCGGCGAGAAGGACGTCCGCTCGCCATCCACCCAGGCCGTCGCCGCATTTACCGCGCTGCAGCTGCCGGGCGTGCCCTCGCGCCTGCTGGTCTTTCCCGACGAGGATCACTGGGTACAGCACCCCGCCGACAGATTGCGGTGGTACGGCGAAGTATTCCGCTGGATGGACCAGGACCCGGCCGCCGTCGACGCGGCCGCCAATCGAAGAAGAGGTGAATTGGCGCCCCGCGTCGGAACCATCCGGGGCGTTGATTTATATCTGCAACGGATATAGCGTTGTGTCATGAGCAAGTTTGGTTCTGCACGACCGCTAACGCGCGCGGTCTTTGACACTCCCATATGCCTCGGCTCGCCGGAATTTGTGTTCCGGCGGGGTCAGCTTGGCTCTGACGGCCGTTCGGACCGTCGGAGCGGCGGATGAACTATGTGGTGGGGTGGATTGTCGTCTCCCTGGTTTTGGGGATCGTCATCAGCCGTGTGATGATTCACTTGCTTGGACATCAACCAAGTCGTCCGCAGGATCGCCGAGGCGCTTTCAGATTGCTCGCGACCCTGGGTCAGAGGAACCTCTTCACGGACATAGTGCAAGGCATCATCACCGGTTGCGTGCTCGCTTTCATCACGTTCAAATTCATCGCCCACGCTTATGTCGCCAGGGTCGACGGGTGGACCACGATGTTCGGATGCGGCGAGCCCAGCAACAGCATTCTTCTACGCGGGGCATGTGCCAGTGAATTCCCTGGCCCAATAAACGTGTCGCAAGAAGCCTTCTATTGGACGACAAAGGTAGATGGCGCAGGCAAAAAGCTCTCTGGAAGGCACGACTACATTTTGCATTTTCCGCCGGGGGGCCTGCCGCCCAACAACGCTTTCTGGTCGCTAACGATGGCTGATGCTCACCAAGGCTTTGTGCCGAACCCGATCAATCGATACAGCGTCAGCGATCGCACCGGCCTTGTGCAAAACGCCGACGGTTCTGTCGATATTTACATCCAGCATACCGCGCCGGCAGACCATAAATCCAATTGGCTACCCGCGCCCTCGGGCGCGTTCATTCTCTGGCTGCGCGCGTATCTTCCCGGTCAATCTGTTCTTGATGGCACATACAAGGTGCCACCGGTCGTTGAAGCACGATGATATCACCCATAAAGCACAAGCATCTCATCACGTTTGGCTCGGCCACGTTTGTGACGTGGGCGGTCGGCACGTTCCTTCTCATCTACTTCTGGCCGCACCTCACCTACAACCACTTTAGAAGGGCGATCGTCGAGCAAGGGTTCGGCGACGGTCCGGTCCCGATCAACACGCTCTATACGGAATCTCAAAGGCTTTTTGGAGATCCTTTTCGCACATCGCTACCGCCTGGAAGCTCGAACTTGATGACCGTTGGCGTGAACCACGACACGCTCCTTACGGTAGGCGTCCTGAACCTCAGTAAGGGACCGCAGGTTTTGCATGTACCGGACTTCGCCGGGCGCTATTACAGCGTGCAGTTCACCGACCCGTTTAACGTTGACTTTGCTTATGTCGGCGCGCGCGCCACCGGGACGCATACGGGCGATTACCTTCTAACGGGGCCGGGTTGGCAGGGACCGGTGCCGCAAGGAATGAGGCGGATATCCTCCTCGAATAATTCGGTCCTCGTAATCGGCCGCATCCTCGTCTACAACGATAGCGACCTGCCGACCGCTTATCATCTCGCAAAACAGATACAGCTCACGCCGCTAGAGTGAGGGCCGGCAATAAGGTTCGTCACGCGGGGAAGTCATTCTCGAAGTATCGGAGTCCAGACTGCTGTGGCGGTTCGAAATGAAGACGCTGCCGAATCTTGACTATATCCGCAACGGATATATCATTGTACAGATAGGCCAACGAGTTCAGCCCCCAATAGCGCCCAAACTAGAAAAGCGGGGCCGGGCAAGACTCGATACGAGGCTGATGCAAGGACTTTGAAATGGATAGAGAAGCAGCTATCGTGGTTTCCGTGGTGACGATGGTGGCTATCATCGTTGGCGTAGATTTCGCGTTCCTGCAAACCAACTTCTGGGGGCGGTTGATGGCAAATATCGGCATTGTTTTGGTGTTTTTGGCCGTCTATTTCGCATTTCTCAGGCATCTATAAGCCCCCTACGCTTAACGGATTGGCTAAGCTCCCAAGTCAAGTGAACTCCCATCATTCCGAAAAACTGAAACTGAAATCCACAGCAGGCGCCATGGCCTTGACCAGCGCCGCGATGGTCCCTGTGACCGAGATGGCGGTGACGTTGACTATAACCGTGACGGATATATCGTGCGGCCTGTGAGCCACGGCGGCCCCGCGGGCCCGCTTACGCCGGCGGTCTTCCATATCCTCCTGGCCCTGCATGGCCGGGAGCGCCACGGCTACGACATCATGCAGCAGGTCAAGGAGGACTCTCAAGGCGCAGTGAAGATGGGTCCAGGTACGCTCTATGGATCGCTCGATCGAATGATCGAGGCAGGTTTGGTCGTCAAGAGCGACACCAACGATCCGCGCCGAATCTACTACAAACTCACCGCACTCGGGCGGACCACGGTGCAAGTGGAAAGCGGCCGACTGTCGGCCGTGGCTGCCACAGCCCGTCGGCAGTTAAAGGCAACATAGCTCCATGGCGCGCACCGAGCAGAGAGCGCCTCGGTCCATGGCAATCTACGGATTGCTTCTGAACCTCTACCCGCGCCCGTATTTGCAGCAACACCGAGCAGAGATGCTGCAGAATTTCCAGGACCTCGAACAAGCATCACCATCCAAAGCGAAGCTCTGGCTGTTTCTTGCGAACGACCTCGCCATCAGCCTTCGGTCTCAATTCATCAAAACGGTTTGGGGACAGACCGTAATCGTCATTTTGGTTCTTTCCATTCTTCTGGTGTATGCCGGTTGCCATGCCGTTGCGCGAGAACCCATTGAGAGTTTCTGTTTCGGCTACATCCTCGGATGGTTCGGCAGGCAGTGGCAAGTCTCCGTCAGTGATAGATCGACCTGGATCAGCTCGTTGCCGACGCGGGCGACGTTCATCGTAGGCGTAATTGTCTTTGCGATCGCCGCATGGCGAGCCGGCTCTGGTTCACAAAGCCACTTCATCTGGGCTTTTTGCTACGGGCTTCTACTCGCGTGGTTCGCTGGATGGATTGGAAGTCGCCAGCAAAATCGCTCATCGGCTGGCAGTGGACCACCACACTCAGATCGTTGACAGTCGGCGCGAGCTCCCTAGCAACGGGAGTGCGCTTTGAGAATTGAATTGAGGCACATGCGTTATGCAATTGCGGCTGCCGACTCCCGCAGCCTGCGCCGTGCTGCGGAGCCGCTCCATCTCAAGCAGTCAACCTTAAGCCGCCGCGTGCGCGAGCTGGAAGAAGAGTTGGGCGTGCTGCTGCTCGACTACAGCCAGCGCTATCCCGGCGTCGATCTCTGCATCGTTCGCCGGGCGACCTGCCGAAAGTCGTTCAGCACGAGGTCAATGGCGAGACGATCAAAAGCCTGGTCGGCGCGGGCCTCGGCGTCAGCATCACCTGCGATGCCTATCTCGGCGTCCACTATGCGGGCGTCACGACCGGGGGCGATGGGCCGTGGCGGCTCGGCTACATGGCGCATTGGGCGGCCTTCAACAACGCGCCCCAATGATTGTCGACCTCGTCCTCAAGGCCCGCATAACCTTCAGGATCGGCGCCAGGCTGGGGATCGCGGCTGGCGCTCCGACGACGCGCACCGCGGTGCTGGCGAACAGCTTGCTGATCCGCGCGCTTTCCCGTTCCTCGGCGAGTTGCTGCTGCACGGGATCGACGGTCGGTGTCGCCGGAGGTTTGCTCTCCGGCTTTCAGAACGGGCCGTCCCAGATCGCCCGGCAGCGGCGCGCCAAGTTGAGGGACGTGGGTGTAATCCCGCGGCATGCTCACAAGGCCGTCGGGCGCGGTGGCAGGATCTGCATGGGGAAGCTTAAGATCAATCTCAGCCAGGCGTTCGCTGGCCAGAAGGTCGGCGTCAAGCAGATCGAGGCAGGATCTGCTGGTGAGCTTTATGCAGTACCACCTAGGGTTTTTTGATCACCAAATGGCGCGCCCGGAGAGATTCGAACTCCCGACCTCATGGTTCGTAGCCATGCGCTCTATCCAACTGAGCTACGGGCGCGCCGTGGGATACTCTGCGCACGCAGAGCCCTTTATGATAGCACATGCACCCGCACAGCTCCACCTCGGGACCGGCGCGACCCGCTCCCTTCGCCCGCAATCTGTTCTGGTCTGACCGCCTGCAAATTGTATCTGTTATCGCGCATGGGCATCGTTCACGCTATTGACCCATGGCTTATCGGGCAATCGGTTTCGCGCAGAAATTCGAGCTGATCACGGAGAAGTGGCAGCCCAAGGTCGTTGCGCAGATGAACGACTACCAGTTCAAGCTCGTGCGCATCGAAGGCGATTTCATCTGGCATAACCACGAAGAGACGGATGAGACCTTCATCGTTCTCGACGGGACCTTGCGAATCGACTTCGAGGATGGAGCAGTACGGCTGCGCGCCGGGGAGATGTTTGTCGTACCGAAAGGCGTGAGACACAAGCCCTGCGCGGAGGGAGAGGTGAAGCTCCTTTTGATAGAGCCGCAAGGCCTCGTGAATACCGGAGCCGAGGGCGGCGAGCGCACGGCGCCCAATGATGTCTGGATCTGAAGGTGTGTCTTGCCCGTCCATCGCGTCGGTTCCTACACCATCTCCGATGAGCGCAACCGCCTCGATCTGCACGCAATACACGCGTACTTGAGTCGGTCGTATTGGTCGCCAGGCGTCCCGTTCGAGGTGGTCGAGCGTGCGGTCGGCGGCTCGCTGTGCATAGGCGCCTATGATGCCGGCGGAGCGCAGGTCGGTCTCGCCCGATTCGTTTCCGACTATGCGACGTTCTGCTACGTCTGCGACGTCTACGTGCTCGAGGACCATCGGGGCCGAGGTCTATCGAAGGCCCTGCTCCAGATGGCCTTCGAGCATCCCTTGCTTCAAGGTCTTCGCCGCTGGAGTCTGGTGACCGACGACGCGCACGGCCTGTACCGCCAATTCGGCTTCGTGCCCGTCGCGCACCCCGAGCGGCACATGGAGCTTCGGAAGCCCGATATCTATCGGGCCAGATGAGCGCGCGGCCGGGAAGGACTCACCAGGTCGGGGTCGAGTGCGCGGCCGGCTGCAACTGCCGCTGCTCCTCCCGTCGCCGCTCCTTCTCCTCGCGCTGTTTCTTTTTCGCGAGGTGGTGGCCGACGACGCAGCCGGCTACCGCGCCCATCACGGCGTGATGGCGCGCGACGTGGCCCGCAACGGCGCCTACGGCGGCACCCTTCAGGCAGCCTTTCGCCTCGGCACCGTTCGATGCGCCGAGCAGGAGCAGCGCGGCCACGGGGACCGCAACCCATTGTTTCGATGGAGTCCAGGACATCTCGAATTCCTCGTCAGCGAATAGTACTCGAGTAGCGGTGCCAGCAGGCCACCGTGGTGTCGGCGACACCGCTCATGCGCCAGAACACGGAGACACGCGAAAAGTTACTGCGGCGGCCTGGGCCCCGCATTCGCGGCTCACCCGCCGCTCGCGGCCGGATCCAGCGAATGCGCGGCGCCCCGCAGGGGCCCAAAGCGACCTCCCCGGCAGGCATGCTGCAATGGGCCGCGCCTGTCACAGACGGCGCCCCCCGCCCGTCTATAGTGAGGGAGTGGCTATCCGAAGGGTGTTCCGATCGTGAGCCCGATTCAGGATCGCTCCGGGGAATTCGAGCGCCATCGGCCGCGGCTGTTCGGCATCGCCTACCGCATGCTCAGCTCGCGCGTCGATGCTGAGGATGTGCTGCAGGATGCCTACCTGCGCTGGCATCGCGGGGCATCGGACGAGCTGCGATCACCCGAGGCCTGGCTCGTGACCACCGTGACGCGGCTGTGCATCGACCGGCTGCGCGCCGCGCGCGCAGAGCGCGAGCACTATGTCGGGCCCTGGCTTCCCGAGCCCCTGATCGGCGAATCCGCGCCCGCCGCGGACGCGCAGGCCGAGCTGTCATCCAGCCTTTCCATCGCATTCCTGGTGGTGCTCGAGCAGCTCAGCCCGGATGAGCGCGCCGCATTCCTCCTGCACGAGGTGTTCGACACCGACTACCCCGAGATCGCCCAGATACTCGGCAAGAGCGAGGCTGCGTGCCGCCAGATGGTGAGCCGCGCCCGTAAGCGCGTGCGCGATCAGCGGCCCCGCGCCGAAGTGACTGAAGCGGCTCGCCGCTCGGTCCTCGAGCGCTTCGTGCATGCGATCCAAACACAGGATAAAGCCGCGCTGCTCAAGCTCGTGGCCGAGGGTGCGAGCTGGACTTCGGACGGCGGCGGCCGGGCTCGAGCCGCGCTCAAAGTGATCCGGGGGCGGGAACGGGTCGTGCGCTTTGCGCTCGGCGCCGTGGGACGCCACCTGGATCGACTCACGTTCGAGATGACGGCGGTGAACGGCGAGCCGGCGCTTGCGCTGCGGGCCGGAGACACGCTGTTTTCGGTCATTACCGTGCGCACCGACGGCGTGCGGATACTCGATGTCTTCACGGTTCTGAACCCGAGCAAGCTCGGCACGCAGGCAGTCGTTGCGGGCGATTGAGCGTTCCTGTCACAAACAGGCGCTTTTCGCCGTCTATGGAACAGACATCCCGTCCACCAAGGAGACCGACATGAAACCCCGCATCGAATTCCGGAACGCCAACCCCAAGGTGATGCAGCTCCTGTTGGCGATCGAAGCCTACCTGCACGCCACGAAACTCGAGCCCCGCCTGCTGCACCTCATCAAGACGCGCGCCTCGCAGATCAACGGCTGCGCCCATTGCCTGGATATGCATACCAAGGATGCGCGTGCCGAGGGCGAGTCCGAGCAGCGCCTCTACACGCTCGATGCCTGGCGCGAAACGCCGTTCTTCGACGAGCGCGAGCGGGCAGCGCTCGAGTGGACCGAGGCGGTGACGCTGGTCACGGCCGGTCACGTGCCGGATGAGGTGTACGAGCGTGTCAAGCCGCATTTCACCGAGGAGGAGCTGGTCGACCTCACGCTGGCGATTACCAACATCAACGCGTGGAATCGTCTCAACATCGCACTGCGGACGGTTGCCGGGAATTATCATCCGGGTATGTACAAAACCCTCATTGCGGGGGCGCACGCCAAGCAATGACGCAGCGGCTGAAAGGCCTCGGGACTTTCTCGTCTACGGCGACCGGACTCCCGGCAGCGGCAGGTACCGTGGAGGAACGGGCGTCGACTGTACGATGGACGTCGTGGTCTGTCCGTAGGCGAGAAACTGATCGAGGACCACATCGAGCTTGTCGAGCGACTCGAGGTACACCTTGAGGATGAAGCAATCCTCACCGGTGATCCGGTGACATTCCACGACTTGAGGTAGAGACGCCGCCAGCTCGATGATCTTCGGGAGCTTGCCGAACGTCGGACGCACGCGCACGTAGGCCGCGAGAGGGTAGCCGAGTGCCGCCGGATCGACCTCGAGCCGGCAGCCACCGGTGACTCCCGCCTCCTGCAAGCGATCCATCCGCTCACGAGTGGCGGGAGCTGACATCCCCACGCGCCGCGCCAGCTCCGAAACCGTGATGCGCGGGTTCTCCATGAGCAGGCCGAGGATCCTCACGTTGAGCTCATCCTGGAGCAGATGCGCAACTTGAAGGCCTAATCGGCGATCTACCTTTACATTGACGCGCTTTCTCGCTATTGACATTAGTGTTCCCATTATAAATGCGGGTTTGGGATGCGATTATGCTCCCCCTATGAAGCCCGCACCAGCGCCCTCGATCCGCTTCCCCTCATCCCCGGCGGTATCCCGCCCCACCGAGCGCATTCCGCCCCTCGCCTTCTTCCTGACCAGCGCGGTATTCCACTACCTTGGCCCTGCCTTCGCGGTTTTGCTGTTTGCGCGCGTCGCGCCACTCGGAGTGGCGTGGTTGCGGATCGCGAGCGCTGCCGTGGTGTTCGCGGCGTGGCGCCGGCCGTGGCGCTACTACCGCGGGCTGAGCTCCGTTGCCCGGCGGAGCGTGCTGATGTTGGGAGGCGTGCTCGCGCTGATGAACATATGCTTCTATCTGGCCATCGACCGGGTTCCGCTCGGCACGGTCGGTGCGATCGAGTTCGTCGGCCCGATCGGGCTCGCTGCATTCGGCGCGCGCAGCGCGCGAAACATCGGGGCGCTGGCCCTCGCAGTCGCCGGTGTCTACCTGCTCGCCGACGTCCGTTTTTCCGGTCAGCCGGTGGGATTCCTCTTTGCCTTCGCGAACTGCGCCCTGTTCGTTCTCTACATCATCCTCGGCCATCGCCTCGCCGCCGACGGCGGCGCCGCGGGAATCGACCGTCTGGGCGTTGCGATGCTCGTATCCATGATCGTCGCCTTCCCGATCGGGATACGTGATGCTCTGCCGGCCTTCCAGAGCCCAACGCTGCTCGCGGCGGGCATCGGCGTCGGCATCTGCTCCTCCGTGATTCCATACGTCTGCGACCAGCTCGCCATGGCTCGCCTGCCGCGCGCCACGTTTGCGCTTCTCCTCTCGCTTCTGCCGGCAATGGCGAGTCTGATCGGCGCGCTGGTGCTCCATCAGATTCCGGGTATCACCGAGCTCACCGGCATCGGGCTCGTCATCGGCGGCGTGCTGTTACACCGGACGCGAGCTGCCTGACGCTCACGTACCTGCGGCCGGCAGCGTGCTCGCGCGCGAGCGCGCCCGCCTACTATTGCCTGCTTGCGGCGGGTGTCAGCTCGGCGTCGCCATAACTGCCGTGCAGCCGCCCATCCCGGGCAAAATCGCGGAGCATGCGGAAATAGCCCGGCGCAGTTTTGGTCGAGACTCGCGAGCCGTCCGGGCCGGTCTCGAACAACTTGATGCCGTGCTCCGCCTTGGGGTAGTAGGCGATGGTGAAGGGGCGCCGCTGCGCGATGAGTGAATCCAGACGGCGGCGGGTCTCGGCGCTCGGGGCCTGATAATCCTCACCGCCCAGCACCCATAGCTGCGGGACCTCGTCCGCCCTCAGCGTCGGCATCGGATCGTAGTTGAAGGGTGTGTGCCAGTCGAACTTCGGACCCATCGCCCGCAGCTCCGCCTTGGAACGCGGCAACACGAGGAATATGAAGTCGCCCTGCATGTCCTTGAACCAAGGTTTGTTCCGATAACGGGACCGCACGGCGTCGAACTCGTCGATGCCGCTCTTGAAGTCACTGACGAACACGGCCTCGGCTGCCCTCGCGACCGTCAGGGCATCGGCGATGTCCCTGGCGGAATAGCCCTTTTCGCCGAGTTGCAGCGCTACTGCCTCCTGATCCTCGGCGATCACGCTGACCGCCAGTCCGTAGGCGACGATGACGAAGTCGACCGGGGCGCGGTTGGCGGCAATGGGCGCTACCCATCCGCCCTGGCTCGTGCCGTGATAGCCGATGCGGCTCAGGCGAGCGCCCGCCAGACGCCGCGCCTCTTTCACCGCTGCAACTGCGTCGTCAGCCAGAAGACTGAAGTCCTGCGTGTAGGTGCCTCCGGATCTGCCCGTGCCTCGCTTGTCATAGACGAACATGCCGACGCCTTCCGCGGGCAGTATGCGCTGCAAGGCCCAATCATCGACCGCCGAGCTGTTCTCCGACCCGTGCACGAACACGATGACCGCGACCCTGCCCGTGTCCCGGGGCAGAGTCAGGCGGCCGGCGAGCGTGGTGCCGTGACTCTTGAACGTCGCATTCTTCACGGTGAATGCGATCCGCGTGCCGGAAACCCCAGCGAAGTCGATGCGGCCCGCGCCGCACCCCGAGAAAGAGACAGTGTTGCCGTCGGCGCGTCCGGTCGCGCCCAGAGTGCTCTTCCACTCTCCAGTCGCACTCCTGTGCAGTACGCCAGTCTCGCCATCGAATTGCAGCCACTCCAGCGTATGGTCATCGTCAGCCGAAATGTCGACCACCTTTCCATCGGCCAGCCGATAGCTGCCTACTCGGCAGTCCTGCGCCTCGCGTGCATGCACTGCGGGGATTGCCGCGAGTAAGGCGCACAGCGCGGCAGCGGCTACAGTGCCTGGGAGCAAAGACCTCGACATTGGAGCGCCCTCACCTTGACAGGCCTCTTTTTTAGCGCGCAACCCGCACAGCGTCTTGGACGGATTCAAGGTCAGCCAGCGGAGCTGCAATGAGCAGGCGATCAGGGGCGATGCTTCAAGGACGCGTTGAGTGCCGTGGCGAGCGCCGCCTCGCCGCTGACCAGGTCGTGCCACGCGAATTCCAGTCCCTTGCGATGTCCTTTGAGCACGAGCTTGAAACGCTCGGGCTCGATCGTGAGCACATACGGCTTCTGATCGATCAATAGTTCCCGCTTGAGCGGCTTGTCGAGCTTCGTCATCGTCAGTTACCTCGGCATTCGAGAGTGGATGTTACAGGTACGCCACCTGACGTAGGATTTGAAGGCATACGGTGATTGAGCCATCCTTCGGCACAGACAATCACGAACGTTCCTCTAGAGGGGAGAACCATGTCGAAATCCCGGCGCGAATTTTTGGCGTCGTCAGCGGCGTTGCTCGCAGCGAGCGCCGGTGCTTCGCAAGGTGCCACCAAGCGCATTGCCAAGCGTGGGGCACCGGAGGGTAGCCTGCCGTCCGGCTCACCACCAGTATTCGGGACTGCGAATGGCGTCGGGCCGGAAGTGACGGCTGCCACTTTCGCGGAGGCAGAAAAATTGATGCAGGTGCGGATGAGCGCCAAGGACCGCGCGGAAGCTGCAGAGAACTGGCGCGTCAGCATGGCGCCGCTCTACGAGCGGCGCACGGGTCCACGCAGAGTCGATCTCGACCCAGGTCTCGCACCCTACTCCCGATGGAATCCCGTGCTTTCCGGACCCAGTCCGGCGTCCCGGCCGGCTCAGTTCGTCGGCAGCGGACGGGACCCCGGGCCCCTGCCTTCCAGCGATGCCGACATTGCTTTTGCGCCGCTGTGGAAGCTCGCCCGGTGGGTGCAGTCGCGGCAACTGCAATCCGAGCGGTTGACCGGGATCTATTTACAGCGCATTCACACCTGGGACGCGCGTCTGAAGTGCGTGATCACCCTCACCCGCGACCTTGCCCTGAAGCAGGCCAGACAAGCGGACCGGGAGATCGCGGCAGGCCGGTACCGTGGCCCGCTGCACGGCATCCCCTGGGGAGGCAAGGATCTCCTGGATACGGCCGGTATCCGCACCACCTATGGCGCGGAGCCTTTCAGGGATCGCGTGCCGGCGAAGGATGCAGCCGTCGTACAGCGACTGCACGAGGCCGGGGCGGTGCTCATCGCCAAGTTGAGCCTCGGTGCGCTGGCGCTGAACGATGTCTGGTTCGGCGGCCAGACCATGAACCCCTGGCTCCTCGAGGAAGGCTCGGGCGGCTCCAGTGCCGGCCCCGGTGCCGCGACTGCAGCCGGCCTGGTCGGCTTCTCGATCGGCAGCGAGACCGAGGGGAGCATCGTCGATCCAAGTACCCGCTGTGGTGTTTGTGGTCTGCGACCTACCTTCGGACGAGTGCCTCGGACTGGAGCGATGACGTTGTGCTGGTCGCTCGACAAGCTGGGTCCGATCGCGCGCAGCGTCGAAGACACCCTGCTCGTCCTGCAGGCGATCTCGGGGCCGGATGCAGGTGACCTCTCCAGCGTGCCGAGCACCCTCGATTTCGATGCGCGTGCCGAAATCAGGGGATTGCGGGTCGGGTATTTCCCCCGCTGGCAGCGCGAGGCGACGGATGTCGATCGGCACGCCGTGCAGCAACTCAGGCCGCTCGGCCTCGAGCCGGTGGAGGTAGAGCTGCCGGACTGGCCCTACGACTCGCTGAACGCGATCCTGTTCGCGGAGGCTGGCGCGGCGTTCGAAGAGCTCACACTCAGCGGCAAGGTGGACCAGATGCGAATGCAGACGCCCGATGCCTGGCCCAACTCGTTCCGCCAGGCCCGTTTCGTGTCGGCCGTCGATTTCGTGCAAGCCGATCGCTTCCGGCGCGCGGTGGCGCAGGAGATGGAGAAACTCTTCGCGAAGGTCGATCTGTTGCTCGTACCCTCATTGCGTGACGAAATGCTGACGATCGGCAATTTCACCGGCTACCCGTCGCTGACCCTGCGCGCGGGTTTCATGTCCGTCAGTCAGGCCCGCAGCGACTGGGCGCCGGACCCGCACCGCCCACTGCCGCGCTTCGATCCGCCGCGGCGCGTACCACAGAGCGTCACTCTGGTGGGGCGTCTGTTCGATGAGGGCACGATCGGCCGCGTCGGACTTGCCCTGGAGCAGGCGCTCGCGGTGGAAGACGAGCGTCCTCCGGGGTTTGGCTGAAGTGGGCCAGCCTGTTACCCGAGTCCTTTCTCGACTTTGAAGCTCATCCCGCCGTTCCACAGGATCTGACGACCGATCTCGGCGAGAGCCGGGATCGGATCGTCGATCCTCAGTACGGGATTGCCATCGAGCGGGCCGACCTTGCAGGCGAAGCGCACCATGCCATACGGGATCAGGAGCTCCGGCTCGCTCAGCTCGCCGGCGTAGAGCACAATCTCGCCCGGTCTCGGCTCACGCGTCGCATTCTCGCGCGGCAACCGCACGCCGGGGGGCCATGAATCACCGAGAGGCGACCAAAGCGCCTCCCCGCTCCAGCGGGCGTGTATGGCCGTGGCGCGATAGGGCAGCATGCTCATCAGGCGCGCGCAGGAGTGCGGCGCCAGATCCTCGCGAAGCGTGGCGGTGAATCGGGTGCTGCCTATCTCCAGGTCCAACACTGTGGCTTGCAAAGGCATCGAGTCATCCCCGGTCGTAACAGGACCCGACCTTAGCCGGGCTCCCGGGGCGCCGTATTGGATGGATTCAAGGCAAGGGAATATGCTCGCAAGCAGGATGGGCATGCCGATTGCTGAATTGGGGCACGTTGGCACCCGCCCTCAGGCGGTCAGCTCTACGGGGCCGTCACGTGAACCATCCCGACGTCGAGACCTCTTCCGCCGGCTATGCGCGGCGGTTTTCCGGGCGCGCAGGGCGCTACCTTCTCGAGGTCCAGAAAAACGCCCTGATTCGCACTCTGCGCGATTGCCCGCCCGGCCGCGTATTGGATGTCGGCGGCGCCCACGGGCAACTCGTGGATCCTTTGCGATCCCTGGGATGGTCCGTCACCGTCGCCGGAAGCAGCGAGGAATGCGGCCATAACCTCCGCATCCTGCACGGGAAGCGCGACTGCCAGTTCATCTGTTCCGACATCCTCCACCTTCCCTTTCCGGATGCCAGTTTCGAGCTCGTGACCTCCGTGCGCCTGCTGTCGCACATGGAGGACTGGCAGCGATTTCTGGGGGAGCTCTGTCGCGTCTCGGCGCGATGGGTGGTCGTCGATTATCCGAGCACCTCCGGCATCAACGCGCTGACACCTCTGCTATTCGAGGTGAAGAAGAGACTGGAGGGTAATACTCGCACCTACCGCAGTTTCTCCGCCCGGGAGCTGAACCAGGTCCTGCTGTCGCATGGCTACAGAGTGGGCGCCGTATCGAAACAGTTCGTGCTGCCCATGGCCCTGCACCGCGTTTGCGGCTCGGCGGCACCCCTGCGGGTGGCGGAGTCTGCAAGCCGCGCCATCGGGCTGACCGCAGTGGCCGGCTCTCCCGTGCTGATGCGCGCGGACCGGGTTGCCGCTGCCCCGCACAAGGAACCGCCGGTCCTGCTCGCGCGGCGGCCAGGCACCCTGCGCGGCGGTGTACCCGATCCGAACGGGCTGCCATCCGGTAGAGCCGGACGGTCCCGTAGTGAGCTCGCACCCGCCGACGCCGCGCGCGAGGATTGAGTATGATTCGTGCGCTGGCGTATCCACGCACGACGTTGGACCTGATCGGGGGATGTATGAGCGAGCAGAGTGAGGAGAAGGCGCTTGAGGAGGGACACGAGTGCGCCATGTCTGCGCTGACGGCGCAACGGAAAAAGATCGCCTCGTTGGGGCCCGGGGATCGGCTGCACTGGTGGCTGGGGTTCCTGGCTGCAGCGATGGGCGCCGCTCTTGCCAGCGTAGGAGAGCCCGCATTGCGCGTGCTGCACTCTGCCCTCGGAGACGATGAAGATCCGACGATGGCAGCCCAGCGTACCCGAAGAACCTACATCAGGGGCGTTGCGACCCGCAACAAGAAGAAAGCATGAGTGTGCCTGTCAGGATCAGGGGTGACGATCCTCCCGTTTGAGCCAGGGATCCGGTAGATGGCACCCGGGAAGCCCGCCTCCGTCAGTCCGTAGCGCTCTCCAATGCCGCGATGAGAGGACAGCGCACCTTCCCCGTGTTGCTGCTGCATTTCCTGATCAGTCTCGCCAAGGCACTTTCCATCGTGGTCAGCTGAGCGATCCGCTCGCGCACCGCCGCCAGCTTCTGCCCGGCGATCTCTTCCACCTCGTGGCAACGCAGACCATCCTCCAGGGACAGCAGCTCCCCAACCTCTTCCAGACTGAATCCCAGCTGCTGCGCCCGCTTGATGAAACGGAGCCGCTGCACGTGCTCCGGCGCGTAGCTGCGAATGCCGCCCAAAGGTTTCACCGGCTCGGGCACGAGCCCGCGCCGCTGGTAATAGCGGACGGTTTCCACATTCACCCCGGCCCGTCGGGCCAGAGTACCGATGGTGCATCGCGCGGCCATATTGACTCCGTAGTCGACTACGGGCCTAAGGTTACGCCCGCACGAGATATCGCGACAGACTCCTTGGGTGACGCCGAACATGCGGAGGACAGCGGTGAGTAACAAACCCAAGATTCTTGGTGTCACTGGCGGGGCCGTGGCCCTGAGCGGGTTGGCGCTCGCTTTGGGCGCCTGTTGCGTCGCACCCTGGGCCGTGGGCCTGCTCGGCGTGAGCGGCGCCGTGATGCTCGCCAGGCTCGCCGGCCTGCAGTCGGCACTCGTGGCGCTGACGGTGGTGCTCACCGGGCTGGGCTTCTGGTACGCCTATCGCAAGCCGTCCGGCCCACAGAGCGAGGCCTGTCCGGTGGACGATCGCAGGGGCTTGCGGATCGCGCTGTGGATCGGCGCATGGGTCGTGGTTTGTATCGATGTGGCGTCCTACGTGCCGCGTCTGGCATCGTTCTGGTAATGCAGACGTGATGTCGCGGCCCGGGTTTCTGCTCGTGATGATGGTAGTCATCACCACGCTCTGTCTCACAGGATGCGGTCATGGCCGCGACGCGACTGCCGCCGACATCCATTACGCCGCACTCGACGCCGACGCGCAGCCGCTGCGCGAAGACTTCAATCGCGATCGGGGCAACGTAAGGCTCGTATTCCTCGTGGACCCCATCTGTCCGGGTTGCCTTCGCGGATTGGCCGACATGGGTGACGATCTCATCTCCAAGCTGGCCGCTGGCGCGCCGGTAAAAGTGTACGTCGTGTTCGAGCCTGTCATTGGCGGCCGGGCCAAGGACATTCCGGCCGCGGCGGCGCTACTCCGATCGTCGGCACCCAGGCTCTACTGGAATCCGACTGGCGATTTCGGTGAGAAGATGTCGCACGCGCTCAATTATTGGAATGGCCACCGCTGGGTGTACGCGTGGGATACGTGGCTCATCTACGGACCCGACGCCACCTGGAGCGGCGCGACACCATCCGAGCCCGCTTTTTTGATGCATCAGCTCGGAGGTTTGCCGCACACCGCGCAGTTTCCGCACCTCGACGCCCGGACCTTCGCTGCCAAAGTGCACACGATGGTGGACGGGCTCGGTCGACCCGCGGCTCCCCGATGACGGCACATACCCCCGCCAGCATCCCAGTGACGAAATCGGAGCTGACCTGCCCATTCTGCGCGGCGCTCCACAGGGAGACGATGCCGACCGACGCCTGCATCTACTTCTTCGAATGTCTCGCGTGCGGCTACCTGCTCAGACCCAAGCCGGGCGATTGCTGCGTGTTCTGCTCCTACGGCTCGGTGCCGTGCCCGCCCGTTCAGCTGGCACGGGCCGCAGGTGATCCGGCTTGTTGTGGGTGATCCCGAAATGACGATCGAGCACCGAAGCGGCTCACCCATATCCTCTGCACCCTCCACAGACTGGCTGCGCCAGCCAGTCGGCGTCCTCTTCTGGTGGGTGTTGCCGCTTGCCCTCGGGGTGTCAACGAACTTCCGGCATCTGCCGCTCTCATGGACTGCCGTCACGTGGGCAGTCGCCTTGGCGTGGATGGGAACGGGGTGTGTCCTCAATGCGGTCCGTTGCGGCCGCCGCCACTGCTTCATCTCCGGTCCGGTGTTGTGGCTCGGCGCCCTCGCAACCGCGTTGGTCGCACTGGGTGTGCTCTCCGGCAGGAACGCGCTGGGGGAAGCAGTCAATGGAAGCCTCGCTGTGGCTGCGCTCTCTTTCCTTTCCGAGCGGTTCTGGGGGCCGTACGCAGGGAGCAAATAGCCAGGATCGGCCCCTCCGCGGTCAATGCGCCCCTTGAACCAAGGTTTGCCAAGCTCCGACCAGCTGCTGCCATGCCGGCCGCAGGCTCTCCTGCAGCGAGCCGAACGATTGCCGCAGATCGTGGCCGTGATGAGTGAAGTACCACACCACGAAGATGAAGAGACACACGCCGAGGAGCCCGTCCCAGAAGGAGTGCCACGGATAGGCATAACCGTAGAAGCGCGGCATCAGGCCATGTCGAACGGCCCGCAGCGGCCATACCACCGCCTGGTAGATGAGGACGAGCGCGATGATCGCGGCCCACAGCGGCAGATGAAACGGCATCCAATCGAACACCGCGCCCGTCGTGATCAGCGAGAAGAGCGCGAGCAGCCAGACTACCGTCACCAACACTGCGACGAGGCCCAGCGCGGCCCATATCAGGCCGGAGATGACGTGCGCCAGTGGTGGCAGCGGCGGCTGAGGTGTCGGCGGAATGGGGCTCGGCGGGACACCTGCCCATCGATACGCGCGCCAATGGGCGCGGCTCCTGCGCCACTCCTGGCGCCATTCCGCTCTGGCCTTGCGCCACTCCGCTTTCCACTGCGCGCGCGCCTCAGGCGAATGGTTGTGCATCGCCGCTTGAGCGGCAACGTCAGCCAGGTGCGCAGCCTTGAGTTTCGCCTGCTCCACCAGCACCCGCGCGTTGAACGGCAACCCTCTGGCTGCAGCGTACTCCTCCGGGGTGTTGGCGTACGGCACGATGAACATCATGGCGACGTACAGTAGAGCTGCGAGGCCGCCGGAGAGCACTGCTGCGATCACGAACAGGAGCCGCACCAGCGGCACATCGATATCCATGTAGACGGCAATGCCCTTGCACACTCCACTGATCAATGCCCCATCGCTGATCTGGTAGAGCCGCTTCGAGCCCGCAGTGCCCGTTTGGGGCGCAGCACCCGCCGCTGCGCCAGCAGGCCCGCTATCTCCGGCTGCCGCATCGGCCGGGGCACCCGCGTGCACGGTGCCACTTGCGGCGCCCGAGTCCACCGGCCCCATCTCGCGGATGACCTGCTCGACCTCACCGCGAACGATGACGGTCTTGTGGGGGTTGAGACAGCGCTCCAACTTGTCCGCGATCGCCTGCTCGAGATCGGCAAGGATCTCCGTCTGATCCGGATTGCCAGCGAGCGCGCGAGCGGCACGGTCCAGGTACTCTGCCAACGCTGCGTGCGCGTCATCTTCGAGCTGGTAGGCCCGGCCGTTCAAGCTCACGGATATGACCTGTCGCATGGATCAAGTCCCCATCGAATCGATTGTCTGATTCAGGCGCGCCCAATAGGCGTCGAACTCTGCCAACTGCCGCTGCCCGGCGGCAGTGAGGCGGTAATACTTGCGCGGCGGACCGGCCTCGGATTCCTGCCACTGGTAATCGAGCAGTCCCTCGCGCCGCAGGCGGCTCAACAGCGGGTACAGCGTTCCCTCTTGAGTCGCGAAGTCCGTCCCATCGAGTTTCTTCAGTATGTCGGCGGCATACACCGTGGAGCCGCTGATGATGCGCAGGACCAGGAACTCCAGGAATCCCTTGCGCAGTGCCCCGAGTTTTGGATCCTCACCCATTGAAATGCAAAGCTACCTTGTTTCGTAAAGGTACCATGCAGTGGCAATAGCCGCAAGAGCGATCAAGGAAATGTCCACGGGGATGCTCGGGCGGACCGCGCAGATCGGGGATTTATCGGCGGGCCGTCAGTTTTGGCGGCAGGCTGGGTGAGTCAGCGAGGCACGCGCGGGTCGCCCATGGATCGACTGGGCGGAGGATCGGCAATACGTGCACGCGGCCGTTACGCCTGGCGTGATGGCGCAACGCGTCTCGCGCTCCAGTCGCTGAAACCGCGAGTAACGCGTTTTCGAGCGGCGTTGGAGCGCGAGCACTCCACTGCAATACCCCGCCCGTCAGTGCTTCAACACTGCGCGCACCCGTACGACATCAGCTTGCAGACGCGCCACTCCTCTATGCTCGTCATCGATATACCCATTCGCCACCTGCACCATCTCAGGTGTTGGTTGCACGTAGGCATAATCGACGCGGGTGTAGATCGCGCTCAGCCAGGAGCGTAGCCGCGGCGGGAATACATCGAAGCCCCTGCTGGACTGGATCTTGAAATCGATCACGGCGTCGATGTCACGATTGAGATTCGCAAGAGCCTTCTGTGCCCGCCTCGCGGAGACCTGTTTGTCCGCTACGGCCCTCTCGATCCTGCTCCGTGCATCGGTTGCATCGTTCAGCGCGATATCGAGTCGGTTCATCGAGGCCTGGATGCTCATCAGCAAATCGAAGCGCTGCTGCAATCCGGCCTGGGTGGTGCTCAGATTCGGATCGAGTTTGACCACGAAGGGCTGTTTCTGGGTGTCGCCGCCATAGGTCAGCACCGCGTAGTACGTTCCCGGCACGACCTCCGGACCGATCGGCACCGTCACCGAACGGCCTGCGTGATACGCCCCTCTCACATCCACTGCGTCCGGGTATCGCAGATTCCACATGAAGCGATTCACGCCGGGGTGGAGCTTCTCGGGCTTCGCGGCCCGCCTCCGCGGGCCGGAGCCGGCTTCATTCGGCTTCTGCGGCAGCATGAAGCTGCGAATCAGCTTCCCGTCGGCATCGGTGAAGCTCAGCTTCACCGGCTGTCCCGCGTAATCGGCCGGCAGGTTGAAGAATACCGTAGCGCCGGTGGGTAGATTGGCACCCCCGACACTGCCGCCGCCCCCTTCGCCGAAATCAAACGTACTGCGCTTGACCAGCCAGGTCTGCTGCGGCTTGAAGAGGTACGGTGAATCATCCGCTACGTGCGCACGGGTCAGTTGCTCCAGGAACTGCAGGTCATCGAGCGCCCAGAACGCCCGTCCGAATGTGGATAGCACCACGGTGTGCTGCGCGGACTGGATGGCCACGTCCGTCACCCGCACCGGCGGCAGGTTGAGGCCCAGCGGCACCCACTGGCTGCCGCCATCCAGGCTCATGAATACCGTTGCACTCGTCCCGACGAAGAGAAGGTCCGGATTCTCCGGGTCCTGGCGTACGCTCTCCACGTACTGATCAGCGGGCAGCCCTGTGGTGATCTCCGTCCAGTGCCTCCCGTAGTCCGTGGTCTTGTACACGTATGGGTGAAAGTCGTTCCACTCAAAACGGCTCGCCGCCATATAGACCGTGCCAGCGTCGGTGTGGGATGGCTCGATGCAGGTAATGGTTGACCAGGTCGCCAAGGCCGGCGGACGGACCTGGCTCCAATGACCCCCGCCATCCGTCGTCACATACACCAGGCCGTCATCCGAGCCTGTCCAGATGATGTTGTCGCTGAGCGGCGAGAAGGCAATCGTGGACAGCGAGTCGAACATCTCCTCGCCGGTCATGTCGGCGCTGATCGGGCCGCCGGAGCGGATCTGCTTGCTCTTGTCGTTGCGCGTCAGGTCCGGGCTGATGACCTTCCAGGGCAGGACACCGGGATCCAGAGACTCGAACACCACGTTCCCACCGACCAGGAGCTCATGCGGATTGTGTGGGGCGAACACGACCGGCCGATGCCACCAGCCGTAGCGATACTTGATCTGCGTCCCTGCCAGACCGAACTTGAACTCGGGCCACGGGCTCACATTCGTGATGAGTCCCGTCCGCTGATCGTCGCGGAACTCATCGCTGTAGTAAGCATCGGCGTAGGTGATCCACGGCCGCCCCGGTGTCGGCACCACCCAGCCCTCTTCACCACCCTCGACCCTGGGCCATACCGGAGGCAGACGACCTGCCGGAACCGCGCTCGGCCCGAAGTATGAGCCGTCATCCTGCTGAGAGGCGTAAATGTTGAACGGAAACCGTTCATCGAGATTGGCGTGATAGTACTGCCCGGTCGGCTGATTGAGCTCAGAGCTCCACGTCTTGCCGCCATCGCGCGTCACGGTCGCGCCGCCGTCGTTCCCTTCGACGAAGATCTTCGGATCGTTCGGATTGATCCAGAACGCGTGGTTGTCGCCGTGCGGAGGCTGGATCTCCGCGAGGGTCTTACCGCCATCATGCGACACTTGTATGCTGGTGTTCGGGATATAGACCGTGTTGGGGTCCTTGGGATCGACGTACACCCTCATGTAGTACATGGCACGCTGGGTGATCGCCGGACTGTTGTTCATCAGCGTCCAGCTTTCCCCGCCGTTCGCGGAACGAAACAGGCCGCCGATCTCGCCCCGATACTTGACCTGCATCAGCGTGTAGACGACATTGGGGTCGCTCGGTGCGACGGCCACCGTCACCTTTCCCCAGATGCCCGGCGGAAGCCCGGAATGGTGCGAAATGTTGGTCCATGTGGCTCCCCCGTCCGTGGTCTTGTAAAGGCCGCTTCCCGGTCCGCCGCTCGAAAGCATCCAGTGGCGGCGATAGGCCTGCCACATCGAGGCGTACAGCACCTGCGGCTTCGACGGGGCCATTGCCAAGGTGATGGCTCCGGTCTTGTCATCGACATAGAGGATTTTCTTCCAGGTGGTCCCTCCGTCGGTGCTCTTGAACACGCCCCGGTCCGGGTTGGATGCCCAGCCCTGCCCCAGCGCCGCCGCATACACGACGTTCGCGTCGTTTGGATCGACGATGATCCAGCTGATGATTCCGGTCTTCTCCAGCCCGATGTTGCTCCAGGTTCTGCCGCCGTCGGTCGATTTGTGCATTCCGTCGCCGGTCAGGAACGTATTCCGGAAAGCCGGATTGCCGGTACCCACGTAAATGACCTTCGGGTTCGAGGGCGAAACTGCAATCGCGCCGATGTTGTTGTTCTTGAAATATTTGTCGGAGATGTTCTTCCAGCTGCTGCCGTAATCCCTGCTCTCCCACACGCCGCCGCCGCCCGCACCCATGTAGTAGTGGTTGGGCTCGCCGGCTATGCCCGCGACCGTTTCGACGATGCCGCCTCTATATGGGCCGAGGCTACGCCATTGCAAGGCGTGAGCGAGCTCCGCTGGGGGGACGGCGGCCGCGAATGCCGGCGGCACGGCCAGGAGCACACCAGCGAGCATCCCTAGCGGCCGAAAATCATTCATCTTGAACATGACCAGTCACCTCGAAGCTAGCCACCGTTGTCGGTCGCCGTTATGAAAGCCGCAGTGGTGTCGTGTAACTTCTTCAGCGCAGGAGCATGCGCGTAAATCATGTGACCCGAATCATAGAACTCCATGTGTATGTGGGAGCGCAAGTCCGGCGGTATGTTCAGATGATTCATGATGTAGACGGTCCCGAAGTACGGCGTCGCAAGATCGTAATAGCCGTTTTGAGCCAGCACCTGCAGGCCGGGATCGCGCTTCATCGCCTGCGCAAGATCCACGGCGACGGTCGCGAAGCCATCCTGCGGCCGCCGCGTGAGCGGATCCAAATGCTCCAGGCTCCAGGGACGAACGTTCCCTTCGAGCAAATAGACCCGGTCGCGGCCGAATTTGAGCGTGCCGTGCACGTAAGCGTTGAAGGCGGCCGCGTACGCTGAGCTGATGGCCGCCGATTGCGGATCATAGAGTGCGCCCTGGCTCAGTGGGTCCATGCTCGGACCGGAGAAGCGCGAATCCAGGCGTCCGATGGTTGCGTCCTCACCGGCTAGCAATTGGTGGAAGAACTCCTGATCCGTGACGCGCAGATTGGCCTTCTCGATGAAGGCCGTGCTGAGGCCGGTGTACTCGTGCAGCTTTTCCGCAACGGCGCCGACCTGGTCGGCGCTCAATGCATTGCCGGCGTTCAATGCGGCAGCGTAGTCGTTGAGCGCGAAGTGCTCGACCTCCTCGAGGAAAGGCTCCAGCGCGACCGGCTGCTTCGGCAACCGATGGTGATACCATGCCGTGGCCGCATACGACGGCAGGAACACCTCGTAAGGAACATCGTTGTTTGGCCAAAACCTGTTCGTGAGATGGGTGAGAACGGTCGACTGCAGGATGACGCCATTGATGTCGGTGGCATTCCGCTCCTGCAGATAGTCGACCAGAGCCGCGCTGCGCAACGTTCCGTAGCTCTCACCGTAGATGTACTTGGGTGAGTTCCAGCGATCGTTATTGCTGAGGTAGCGGCTGATGAACTGGGCAAAGGACGCCACGTCCGCATCGATACCATAGAAGTCCTTGGTCGCTCCGACGCCGCCCTCGTCCTTACCTATGATGCGGCTATAGCCGGTGCCGATCGCATCGATGAAGACCTCATCCGTGACATCCAGCAGGCTGTACTCGTTGTCGGCCGTCTTGTAAGGCGCCGCGGGCGTATGCGTGTGGTCGCTCGTCACCACGCGCCATGGCCCGAACGCGCCCATGTGCAGCCAAACGCTCGAGGAGCCCGGGCCGCCGTTGTAGAAGAACGTAACGGGACGCCGGCCTTGGTCCTTCACCCCGCTTTTCACGTATGCGACGTAGAACATGCTGCCCGTGGGCTCGCCACGATCATTCTCGAGCACGATGGTGCCGGCAGTGGCGGCGTAGTCGATCCTGCGTCCCTCGACCGTCACGCTCCCCTGCGTAACCGATTCGACAGCCTTCGGGGAGGAGGATGTGCCGGCCGGCCTGGGGCCCTTGACCGGTGGCTTCGCCGTCGCCAGTGACGAAACGCCCCAAAGCGCGAGGAGTGCAATCGGCAATGATCCCACGAGTCTCTTCATATTCGAGCCTCCCCCGCGTATTCAACGACTCCATCGCTGGGAGTGTGTCGCTTTTCGTTCTGAAGCAGCCGCATATCCGGATCGGTGTCGCCCCCGCCCAGCGGCTGAGGCACGATCACTGCTCAGTGTGCCGAGCCCAGAAGTTGGCCGGTAATGCGCTCCGCCATCCCTCGCGCATCAGCATTCGGGTCGTTGGTCAGGATGATCACCGCCGCATGGCGTGAAGGGATGCGAATGAAGGCGGCACGTTTGCCGTCCTTGGTCGCGTAAGCCGCGAACCGTTGCACACCGTCGAACGTGTCGACCACCCAGCCTCTGGAGTAATCGGCCTTCGGCCAGGTCGCGGGATACTCGAGCCCCAGGTCCATGCGATAGAGCTCATCGACATCCGACACGACTCCCTGAGCACCCGGAGGGACCGTCGTGCGGTGCATGCCGATCGGCGCCGAGAGCCGGGCAACGCATTTTTCGAGCGCGGACGAATAGTACGTGGGCCGCGGGGGGCCGCCAGGACCACTCCGAGCGGGAACCTTCGCCGGAAGTTGCGCGCAAAGCGCAGGGAAGATTTTTCCGATATCGCCGAGGGGGAACTGCGGGAGCGTCGTCTTCGGCATGTCGCGGTCCTGCGGAGGAATGCCAAACGCACGGTCAACGAATACCTCGCCCCCCTGTGCAACGAGCACCGTCGCGCCACCCAACAGAGGCGCGTCGTATTTCTTGAATAGCGCCGTGATGAATTGGCTCGTGACCGGAGATTTATCGGCAGCACGACTGACGACTTTACGGGTATACAGATTGTAAGAATCGCCCGGATAGAGCGTCAGATACGGCATACCCTTGTCCGTAGGGCCATTGGCAGCATAGACGAACGCCTTGTCACGGCCAATGATGTGTCCCACGTCCCCCTGGACAACCCATGCCGTTCCCTCATCCGCGGAGATACCGAGCACGCCCGGATGCCTCGCGAGTACGTCCGTCAGATCGGGCAGACGCTCACGAGCCACGACGTGCATGTCGGCGGCGGTATTGCGCAGGTAGCCGAATCCCTTCTCGTGTCCCGGATAATCCTCGATGTAGTTGTTGTTGCTCGGCGCGCCGCGAACGAGAAAGTCGCCGAGGACGGCCATGCCAGCCGAAGAGCCGCCAATGACCCCGCCACGCTCGAGGACGCCGCGGAATGCACGCTCACTCCTGGTGCCGCCATAGGCCGCCACATCGAGATACTGGCGGCCGCCATCGAACCAAATGCCTTTGGCCCTGTTGATCACGGCCACGAACGCATCGCTGTCGGCAACTTCGCGGCTCTGCGTGAACAGGACGCGGACGTTGTGAGCACCGTTTTTGCGAAGTCCTTCGCCCGCCCATTTTGGGGCGGCGTTCGTGCGTTCCGGAATACTGTTGTTGGGTACATCGAGGATTAGCGCGTCCGGGCCGCCCGCTGCATCGATGAACGCCTTGTATATCTCAGGCCCCTGTGCGCCACCGCCGACGGCGATGACGGTACCGCTCGGCGGGCCGACCTTGACGGGTCCGCTGCCGAAGGGCTCGGCTTTGAATGGCGCATCGAAGGGCGCCGGCGCCACCGGGCCAGCCGCGGGCTGGGCGGCGAGGCCGGCGGCGGCCGAGAGAGCGAAGGCGAGACCGGAGACTGCGGCGAAGGTCGTGCTCTTGTGCATGGCATTTTCCCCTGAGAACCGCCCGTCAGAACTTCACCCCTATCCGGCCGTAGAGGAAGCGGCCCGGAATGCGGTACCCCATCTCACCCTCGAAGTTCGGCGGCGCACCGGCCGTGTATGCGATCGGGAACTGCTGATTGAACACGTTCTGTACACCCAGCGTTATGTTCGCGCTGAGCGGCTCGATGTTGTAGGTGAAGGCGACGTCGTTGTATATGGTTCTATTCAGCTCGTGCTCGCCAATGCTGCCCGTCGGCGGGTAGACCGTCTTCGGCAGCGTGCATTCATGCAGCTGCGTCGTCAGCGCAGAGCAGTTCTCGAAGATCTTGCCGATGTAGGTGACGTTCCATACGGCGGAGAAGTCTGCGAGGCTCCAGTTCAGACTCATCGTACCCCTGACCTTGGGAATCTCGTTGGTCGCGTAACTGAGCTCCTGCACGGACGTGAAGCCGCTTGCGGCCGTGGCGGAGGGCAGGCTTTCGATGAACGACCGCACGAAAGTCCAATTGGTGGTCACACCGAAGCTCCCGAGACGGGTCGGCCCGAGCGCATAGCTGGCGTTGACGTCGACGCCGCTGGTCTTCTCGCCCCCGATGTTCTGCTCGATGTTGTCAATCAGCGTGATCGAGCCGCTCGTGAGGGTGATGAGATTGCAGTTTTGCGGACTGTTCTTGTCGTAGCACTCGTTGAGGATGTACTGAGCCGGTACGGTCCCGATCTCGTTCGTCAGGTCGATGTCGTAGTAGTCGGCACCGAAGGTGAGCTCGTCGATCCAGTGCGGGCTGTAGGTGAACCCGGCGCTGCGGGAGATGGCCTTTTCCGGAGTGAGCAACGGATTACCGCCGGTCTTCGTCTGTATCCGATTCGACCCCTGGGTATGCACGATGCCCTGGCAACCCGAAGGCAGAGGTGTCCCGACGACCCAATCGCCGTTCTGGGTCGAGGGCGCACAGGGATCCTCGAGAATGTTGTAGCTTGCGCCGCCCGAGTTGTACAAGTCGGAAACGCTGGGCGCCCTGAAGCCCTGTGCCCAGCTCGCCCGTACCAGCAGATCCTGGACCGGCTGCCAGTGGATCTGCACACGCCCGGTGCTGGCCGAGGTGCCATTCTTGAGCCCTGCCTCCGGAGTCCCCGGGGTGCCGCCCTGCCACCTGAACTGCGACCACCGGTTCGCCAGGTCGACGCCGAGAGACTTGGCGAAGGGGACGTCTTTGAGTATCGGAATGCTCAGCTCGAGATACTCGGCATAGGTCCATGTCCGCCCGAACGTCGGCTGGATGCACCGCAGCGTCGTGAGGCATTCCTGCAGCAGGTTGCCGGGTATCTCGGATCCCTGCTCCTGCAGGGATTCCGCCCCGGCCGCCAGCGCCAACGGTCCTCCGGGCAGCGTCATGAGTCGCCCGGTGAGGTCCGCAGAGAAATCGCGTATCGTGACCGCGGTGATGAAGTTCTCCACCGCCTGATTCCAGCTCGCCATGTCCGGCGTTATGGCGCTTTGGCCGTTCACCGAGTTGTAGCCGCCAAATGGATTGACGGGTACGCATCCGGGAATCAGGATCTGATAGTACTTGCCGTTGATCTGGTCCCAGGTGCCGGAGCTTCCGGGCGCAGCCTGCCCCGGGCCGTTGCACTGCAGACCCCCGGGCGAGTCCAGCTGCTCCGACAGCCTCTCGTTATTGGTAAAGCCGGTATCCTGCGCCGAGTCGTGCGTCTTGCCGTAGTTGTAGGTGGTCTCCCAGTTCCACTTGTTGCCGAACACGTTGAAGAAGCCTTGCAGACCCATGCGCAGGGTGGCCGTATCGATATTGTCGCGGGAGACGCGATCGTACGCAGGCGGTATCGTTTCGCTGAACAGACTCAGCAGATAATTGGGCGTACACGAGGCCACAGGCACGCCACCGAGCGTCTTGCCGTCCGGGCAGTACTGTGCCGGATTTCCGACCAGATCCACGCCGAACGGGTTGTACGGGTTGTTGGCGCCAATGCCGTAGCCGGCGCCATTCACCTGGTACGCCCCGCCGGTGCCGGCGCTCCAGGCGGAGCCGATCTGGCCCAGAGAATTCTCTATGTTGTAGGCCGCGAGGGTGGTGAACGTCACGTTCGGGGCAAGCTGGTAGTGCGCATTGACGTACAGGGATTCGTTCTCATCCGGCTTGGTCAACAGGAACTGACTCGGGCCATACGTCGTGTTGAACAGCTGCTTGGTGAAGTTGTCCAGCGTCGGATCGAAATTGGGCCCCGATCCGGGCTGCAGCGCGCAACTGCCCTTGCTGGTGCAGGTGGCGCCGCCGATCGTCTGGTTCGCCAGCGCCGGGCTCTGAATGGTCAGGGTCGGCGGGACATAGCCGGGCAGATAAGTGCTCTGCGTGAACGGCCCGGGCGCGCTTTCGAAGCGATTCTGCGCGAAGACTCCGTTGTTCTGCTGGAACTCGCCGCTCACCATGATGCCGGAGCGCTCATCGCTCTTGCCGATCGCGAAGTCGTACTCGTTGGTCCTGCCATCGAAGCCCGTGCCCGGATTATCGTACCCGCCGGTATAGGCATGAGCTTCGGCGCCGTTGAAGTCCCGCTTCATGATGATGTTCACCACGCCCGCGATCGCATCGGAACCGTAGATCGCAGAAGCTCCGTCCTGCAGGACATCGACATGCTCGATCATGGACGCGGGTATCGCGCTCAGATTTACCGTGCCGTCCAGCTGCGGAGTCCACCGCTGGCCGTTGACCAGCACCAGCGTGCGATTGGCGCCCAGATAGCGCAGATTGATCTCGGTGGCATCGCCGTTGCTGCTGTCGGACTGAGCCTGCGATGTCAGCGATGCGCCCGCCTGCGGAATGTTCTGCAGGACCGAGGAGACGTTCGTGTATCCCGACTGCAGAATCTGGTCGGCCGAAATGCTCTGGATGGGCTGCGTCGCTTCCGCGCCCGGCTGCATGATGTGCGTTCCGGTAACCAGTACCGTGGACAACTCTGCAATGACCGGCGTATGCCCGGCGTCGTTGGCCGGGCCGGCCTGAGCCGACTCCCGAGCGGCGGCGGTCGCATTCGGGCCGCCGCTCGCCGCAGCGGTTTGAGCGAGCGCGGCCGGGGCTACGAGGGCCGCCAGGGCACAGCTTACCAGCGCGTATTGCACGCCGCGATGAACGGTTGTATTCACGGAAGAAGCTCCTAAAGTTCTTGTCACGGATGAAGCTCCCACCCTCGAGGATGGCCTACAGGGATACTCCGACACCCAGGACTCGACTCCCGCGTGGCGAGGCAACATGTCGCCTCACCGCGTCTTCCACCCCGGTTGATCGTAATCACTGCGGAAGCGTATTCAGGATTGCACAAATCGGCGGCAGAGGTTCAGTCGGGGTTGGAATAGGGCGATTCCGGATTGGAAACCACGGCGTATCCATCGCGGTCTACTATGAAAAAGCCAAGAGCGGCTGCCCTGCGCGGCCGATGGAGCGCCAGGTGATACCGGTTGCCGCAGATCCGCGTTCCGCAACTGCATCGGTGGAGAGCGTTCGGCAGCGGTTGACCAGGAGAGAAATGCGTGAATCCAACCGGTGAACAGGATCGGCTGCACTTCTCTCACCTGCCGACGCCGTTGGAGCCGATGGACCGGTTGGGACGCTATCTGGGAGGGCCTCACCTGTTCATAAAGCGGGACGACTGCACGGGGCTCGCGACCGGGGGAAACAGCACCAGGAAGCTGGAATTCCTGATGGCGGACGCCATTTCCGCCGGAGCGGACGTGGTCATCACCCGAGGCCCGATCCAGTCCAATCACGCGCGCCAGACCGCCGCGATTGCGAGCAAGCTGCACATGCGGTGTGCTCTGGCCCTCGAAGACAGAACCGAGGGCGATGACAGTTGCTGCTCGGGCTCGGCCAATGTGCTGCTCGATCGCCTGTACGGGGCCGACATCCACCGCTTCCCCGACGGATTCGACATGGACTCGGCCACGCGCGCGCTGGCAAAGAGGTACGAGGCCGTTGGCAAGCGTCCCTACCTGATCCCGAGCAGCGGCTCCAATGCCGTGGGCACGCTAGGCTATGTCAATTGCGCTTTCGAGATCGCGCAGCAGCTTCGTGGACAGGGATTGCGAATCGACCGAGTCGTTCATGCTACAGTTGGCGGCGGAACGCAGGCTGGACTGATCGTTGGATTCCAGCTCGCTCAGATTAAAATCCCGGTCCTCGGCATCAGCATAGGGCAGCCCAGATTGGCCCAGGAACAGAAGGTATACGACTTGGTCCGGCAAACCTCGGAGCATCTCCGGCTGCAGGAGATTCCATCGAGGAGTGACGTCGCGGTGGACTCTGATTACATCGACGATTGCCATGCCGCGCCGACGGCAAGTACTCTTGCGGCCCTCACCACGGTGGCGCGCTACGAGAGCATATTGTTGGACCCGATTTATACCGCCAAAGCGATGGACCGGCTGATAGGTCTCATCGTCAACGATCGACACTTCAGAAAGGGTGAAAACATCCTGTTCCTACACACCGGAGGGAACATTGGCCTGTTCGGCTGTATGTCGCGGATCGACAATTTCTTGACGTGCGCGAGTTGCGACGAGTTGCGGAGCGTAGATGTCGCCGCCAGCCGCTGACGATGGCCATGGACGCTGAGAGAATGGAACACGGGGCGCGAGAGCAGCTCATTCCAACGGGCAGCGGCCTGATTCGTGCCGTGGGCGTCGTCGTCGTGGCATTGTCTGCCGTCGCTCAGGAGTACGGCAGCGGCATCAACTTCGTGATGCCGCACAGTCTCGAGAGCTATCCCGGAGTGGAGGGGCTGGTGCCGCTGGCGATGCTGGTGGCGGGCATCGTGCTGATTCCGCAGGTCGTACTCTTCGCCCGCTATTCGATCGTCATGCCGACAGCCGGCGCCACCTACGTCTGGCTCACTCGCGGGCTGGGTCCCTACGGCGGATTTGCCATCGCCTTCCTCTGGTTCATAGGCATCTGCGGCGCGATCGGCTTTCTGGCTTACGCGACCGGCACGTTTCTCGGCGATGCCGCGCACGCGAGCGGCTTTGCGACTCAGTGGTTCACCACACACACGGGGCATCTGGTAACCGGCTTGATCGCGATCTGGCTGCTGACCGCGCTACACGTGAGCGGCGTCAAAAATTACGGCTATCTCATCTACGCGGCCGGCGTGCTGGTAGTCGTTGCGGCAGCGATCGTCATCGCGGCCGGATTCGCGGCCTCACCGGTGAGCGCAGTCGGCAGGATCAGCGCCATGGCCGGCATTCACGCGATGCCACAGCCTTCACATCCCTCGCTGACGGCGTTCGTTTCGGTGATCGGGTTGTTCATGTTTGCTTACGGTGGGCTGGATGCCTCCACGTCGCTTGCCGGCGAGGTGGCTGACGCAAGCCGCAACATGCCGCGCGGCATCGTCGCCGGATGGGCGATCGCCCTGGTGCTCTATACGCTCGTTTCCTATGCGCTCTTCCATGCGGTGCCGTGGTGGACCGCATTGCCGATCGTCAAATCGGGCCACGGGTATCTCCTGACCACGCCTGCGCTGGTCGGAATGCTCACGCCGCGGGCCGTCGATGTATTCCTGAACATGCTCGTGGCTCTGGTGGTCGTCAAAACCATCGCGCCGCAGTTGCTCGATGCCAGCCGCTTTCTTTTCGCCTGGGCTCAGGATGGATTCGTATCGGATCGACTCGCCGGCACCAACGAGGCGCATGCGCCCGCGGCAGCCGTGCTGCTCTCGGCCGTCATCGGCAGCCTCTTTCTGCTCGATGCGGTGTTTGGGGGATGGCAGATCGGCGTGGCCTTGCGCGCGATAAGCATCGCCCTGGTGTTCGCCGGGCTCGGAGTCGGGACCCTGCTGCTTGCATGGTGGCCGAGCTGGCGGGGGAAACGCGAGTTCGCGCTGCATTGCACGCGCGGTGGGTTCGTGAAAGCCATGGCCGTGTGTGCGGTTCTCATCGGCGCGGTGCTCGCCGCGTCCGTGGCTCACGAGAGCGGCACGGGCTGGTATTTACAGCCTTGGTTCCAGCTCGCCGTGGCCGTTCTTCTTTCGGTCGCACTCGCCCTCAGGGCGCACAGACGCACGATATCGCAAGGCGGTGACTTTTATGCGCGCTTCCGGAGCTCACCGCCGCAATAGTCCGCAGAGCCGTATCTGGAGAACAACATGAAGCTATTCGATTTGCCGCGACGGGTGTACACGGAGTTCGCCACACCGTTGGAGCCTTTGCCGCGCCTCAGCAAGGCTTTGGGCGGCCCGGAGATCTGGATCAAGCGGGATGATCAGCTCGGACTTGCCGGCGGCGGCAACAAGACGCGCAAGCTCGAATACGTCATGGCTGCTGCGCTCGATGACGGCGCCAAAGCGGTCATGACGGTCGGGGCGGTGCAGTCCAACCACTGCCGGCTGACACTCGCCGCCGCGAAGCGGGAAGGACTCGACTGCTATCTGGTGATCGAGGAACGGGTCAAGGGAAGCTATTCGCCGCAGGCGAGCGGCAACAACATGCTGTTTCACCTGCTCGGAGTGAAGGGCATTTTCGTCTCGCCTTTTGGAGCAGACATAAAGGCGGCGATTGCCAAAGCCCGTGAGACGGTCCGGCGTGACACGGGCGTCGAGCCTTATTTCATTCCCGGGGGCGCCTCGAACACCCTGGGGGCATCGGGCTATGCAGCCTCCATGCTGGAGCTCCTCGGACAATGCGCGAGTCAGCATCTCTCCTTCGACAATCTCGTCGTCGCAAGCGGCAGCGGCGGCACTCACGGTGGGCTGCTTGCGGGCAAGGCGTTGTTCGGCTTTCCCGGAAGAATACTGGGAGTGAGCACTCGCCATCCGACGGCGGTGCAGAAAGCGCACATCGAGTCGCTCGCACGTGAGACGCTCGCCTTCCTGGAAAGCAAGGCAACGATCCCCGCGGAATGGGTGAGCGTCGGCGATGATTGGGTCGGGCCGGGCTATTCGATCCCCGATGAGCGCACGATCGAGGCAATCCGCATCTTCGCGAACGAGGAAGGTGTCCTTCTCGATCCGGTCTATACGGGCAAGACCGCGGCAGGGTTGATCGGCATGATTCGGCGCGGCGATATCCCCAAGGGCGGCAAGGTGCTGTTCTGGCATACCGGTGGCTGGCCGGCACTGTTCGCATACGGAGATTATCTCGAGGCTCACGGCACTGCGGCATGAAGGGATCTCACGCGAAGATCCGGCGGGCGGGCGTGCTCGGGGGCATGGGCCCCGAGGCGACGGTGGTGTTTCTGGAGAAGTTCTACTCCCTCACTCGCGGCCGCCGCGAGCAGGCGCGCCCTGCCCTGCTGGTGGACATCGACCCTGGGGTGCCGGACCGGAACGAGGCCTGGCGCGGCTCAGGCACCAGTCCCGCCGCCGCACTCGCGCGCATGGGACAAACCCTCAGGCAGGCCGG
>Ga0070741_10003726_pt1 | contig 36958 bp, 34 predicted proteins | sample Coa_R1_4_FD_66440 | JGI IMG/M metagenome (GOLD analysis project Ga0070741, IMG submission 66440) | Surface soil microbial communities from Centralia Pennsylvania, which are recovering from an underground coalmine fire - Coalmine... | ecosystem: Environmental > Terrestrial > Soil > Unclassified ... | reverse complement strand
GCAGGCCGAGGTGTTCGCCGCCATCCGGGAGCACTTCGCCATTCCCCGCGACGACAACCTGAAACTGCGCGACTACCCGACGCTCGGCCACGTCATCGGCTTCGTCCGGGACCGGGCCGGGTCGACGACCGCTGTCCAACCCGCCGGCGAGATCACCCCGGGCCCGGCCAGGGTGCGGACCGTCCCCGCCGACGCCGCCGCCCTGGCCGCCGGCATCGACACCGCCAACACCGTTCCCCGACGGATCCCCGTCCCGCTGCTGCGTCCGCCGCTCGAGTGGTGCACCCCGACGGGCGTCAGCCTCGCCGCCGGTTCCCGGGTGATCGTCATGGCCGACCGCGGCGGCGTGGCTCGGGCGCTGACCGCCGACCTCGCCCATCGGGGCGTGACCACACTCGTCGTCGACGATGCCCCCGACGCCGACGGGCTCGCCGCCCGGATCGACGGCTGGCTGGCCGACGGCGCGATCCACGGCGTGTACTGGCTTGCCGCCCTCGACGACGAAGGCTCCATCGACGCCCTCGAGGGCGCCGCCTGGAAGGAAGGGCTCCGCATCCGCGTCAAGCTGCTCTACGCCACGGCCCGGCACCTGCTCGCCGCCGCACCCGACACCCCACCCTTCCTCGTCACCGCCACCCGTCTCGGCGGACGGCACGGCTACGACGCCCCCGCCACCGCCCCGATGGGGGGCGCCGTCACCGGTTTCACCAAGGCCTACCGGCGCGAGCAGCCCACCGCCCTGGTGAAGGCGGTCGACTTCGCCGCCGACGCCGACGCGCCCTCGATCGCCGCCGACCTCATCGGCGAGACCCTGCGCGATCCCGGCTGCGTGGAGGTCGGCCACCGCCGCGGCCAGCGGACCACGGTCAGCCTCGCCGAGCATCCCCTGGCCGCCGACCCGATCGGGCCGGTCGAGATCGGTCCGGACACCGTCTTCGTCGTCACCGGCGCCGCCGGCGGCATCGTCTCCGCCGTCGTCGCCGACCTCGCGGCGGCGTCCGGCGGGGTCTTCCACCTGCTCGACCTGATCCCCGAACCGGTTGCGACCGACGCCGACCTGGCCCGGCTCACCACCGACCGCGACGGGCTGCGCCGCGACGTCGCCGAGCGTCTGAAGGCGGCCGGTGAGCGGCCCACGCCCGTCCTCATCGAGCGGCAGTTGTCCCGCCTCGAGCGCTCGGCCGCCGGCCTCGGGGCCATCACCGCCATCGAGGCCGCCGGCGGCGAGGCCCACTGGCACCAGGTGGACCTCACCGACACCGCCGCCGTCACCGCCGCCCTGGCAGCGGCCGGCTCCGGCCGGGGACGCATCGACGTGCTGATCCACGCCGCCGGCCTCGAGATCAGCCGGATGCTGGCCGACAAGGCCCCGTCGGAGTTCGACCTCGTCTTCGACGTCAAAGCCGACGGACTCTTCAACCTGCTCCACGCCAGCCGGGGCATTCCGGTCGGGTCGCTGATGGTGTTCAGTTCCGTCGCCGGCCGGTTCGGCAACGGCGGCCAGACCGACTACAGCGCCGCCAACGACCTCCTGTGCAAGACGATGTCCGCCTTGCCGTCCCTCCGCCCCGGCACCTCCGCCGTGGCCATCGACTGGACGGCCTGGTCCGGGATCGGCATGGCCACCCGGGGTTCCATCCCGAAGATGATGGAACGGGCCGGGATCGACATGCTCGAACCCGACGCCGGCGTGCCAACCGTGCGCCGCGAGATCCTGGCCGGCACCGCCGGCGAGGTCGTGGTCGGCCGGCGTCTGGGGATCATGACCGACGAGTGGCATCCCACCGGGGGAATCGACCCCGACGCCGCCGCGGTCAACGGCCCGTCGGATTTCGGGCCGATGGCCGCCCGGGTGACCGCCGCGCCACTCTTCGGTGGGATCGTCGTGGAGACGCCGCTCGACCCGACCGAGCAGCCGTTCCTCGACGACCATCGCATCGACGGGACGCCTGTCCTCCCGGGGGTCATGGGCATCGAGGCCTTCGCTGAGGCCGCCCGACTGCTGCTGCCGGATTGGCACGTCGCCGGCGTCGAGGACGTGGAGTTCCTCGCCCCGTTCAAGTTCTACCGGGACGAGCCCCGCACCGTCGTCGTCGAGGCCCGGGCCGTGCCGTCCGGCGACGACGCGGTGACCGTTGCCTGCCGCCTGCTCGGCCGGAGGGCGCTGGCCGGAGGGCAGGAACAGGAGACGGTCCACTTCACGGGGACGGTCGGGCTGTCCCGCACGGCGCCGCCGCCGCCCGAGCGCCGCCCCGCCCCGCACCGCAACGGCGCGGTGGCCGTCGGGCCGGCCGCCGTCTATCAGGTGTATTTCCACGGCCCCGCCTACCGGGTGCTGGCCGGCGCCTGGCGGGACGGCGGCGACGTGATCGGCGAATTCGCCGACGGCCTGCCCGCCGACCTGGCGCCGGGCGGCGACGGCCGCCGAGGTGAGTTCGTGATGTCGCCCCGGCTGATGGAGCTGTGCTTCCAGACGGCGGGGATCTGGCAACTCGGCCACGACGGCCGGATGGCGCTGCCCCGCCGGGTCGGGCGGGTCAGCGCCTGGGCGGTCGACGGCCCCGCCGGCATCGAGGCGATCGTGACGCCGGCGGGCGACGGCTACGACGCGGTCGTGGTCGGGGCGACCGGCGAGGTGCTGGTCCGGATGTCGGGGTACGGCACGGTCGAGGTCCCCACCCCGATGGAGGACGGGCTCATCGTTCCCTTGCGGGCGGCCATGGTGTAGGCCGGCGCCGACCCGCGGCGACGCGGAGTTCCCGCTGCCCGTTTCCGGCGCCCTACCCTTCAGCCGGACCGGGCAGCGGGGACGTCAGGGGAACCGTTCCACCAGGCGAGGATCTGGCCGTAGACGTCGTCGTGGTGGGCCAGGGCGAGGTGGCCGACGCCCGGCACCGTCCGCACGTGCGCCGCGCTGACCAGCCCGAAGCCCCCGGTCGTCAGCGTTCGCCCGGTGGCGCTGAAGCCGGTGACGAGGGGGTCGCCGAGCAGCTGCGCCGCCAGGTGGTCACCGCCACCGGCCAGCATCCCGACGATCACATAGTGGTCGGCGGTGGGGACGACCGGGACGGCGGTCCGCTGCGGCCAGCGGAGCGCATCAGGGTCACCGCCGGGCCAGTCGTCCTCCACGAGGGCACCGAAGCGCAGGTCCTTCACCCCCGCGCTCCGCCGCCGCAGGGCGCGGCCGACGATGCGGGTAACCGGATTCGGGATGGTGGTGAGGGTGACATCGGCGAGGTGCAGCAGCTTCTCGAGCGGAGTGCCGGACAGGGGAGCGCCGAGCAGGAAGACCCGCCGGAGCTTGTCGACCCAGCCGTGGCCGTGCAGCCTTCCGTAGTGCGACGCGCTCCTGATCACCAGGCCACCCATGCTGTGGCCCACGAGGTTCACCTCGTCGAGGGCGACCGGCCAGGCGCCGGCCAGCGCCTCGAGACTGAGCGCCAGCTCTGCGCCGTTGTGCCAGACGTGCCGTCCGGAGTTGTAGCCGACGAAGACCGGCGTGACGTCGCGATCGGAGGCCAGCCGCGAGCCGTAGGTCGTTCCCGCCTGGCCGGGGAAGCGCCAGATGTGGTCGCCGCTCATGAGCCCGGGCACGAAGACGCAGACGGCGCCGGTGACGTCGCCGAGCCCTTCGGCGAGGTTCTCCCGGCCGATCCGGACCTGGGCGCCGCCACAGCGCAGGGTCATGGGAACGGCCAGCGGCGACCGCCGCTCATGGAGCACGTCGCCGAACATGCCGTTGAGCACGCTGAGCGCCTGCTCCGTCGTGATCACACCGGCGATGCTACCGGGGCGGAACCGTCGATCAGGCCGACCGGTCAGCCCGGGACCGGGCCGCCGAGGAACGTCGGAGGCCCGACGGGCTCGCCGCCGCGGTGGGCCACGGTGAACACGTAGGGTCCGAGACGACGCCACCAGCCGGCGAGCTCGCCGCCTTCGCCCAGGGAGACGACCAGCGGCTCGAAGACCACGCCGACGGCGTCCGGATCGACCCGCACCTCGACCGAGCGCGTCGGGCGCCGCAGCCCGGCCCGCAGCACCTTGAGGGCCGACTCCTTGGCCGACCAGACGAGGTTGGCGGCCAGGACAGGATCGGCGGCGCCGGCCACGATCGCCTGCTCCGCCGGGGTGAACCAGTCGGACACGAACAACCGGCTGCGGGGCTCGAGCAGTTCGAGGTCGCAGCCGACGACGATCCGGGCCGGTGCCAGCGCACAGGCCGCCCACCCGGCCCGGTCGGTGAGCGACAGCGCGAACGGAAGCCGTTCGCCGCACCAGCGGGCCTGGGGTGCCCCGTCGGCGTCGTTGGCGATCTCGATGTCGCAGCGCCAGCCGAGCGCCGGCCCGAGCACCTCGCCCAGGGCCTCCTTGGCCGTCCAGCGCCGCAGCCGCCAGCCGGCCACCCGGGCGGGAACGGTCATCGCCGCCGCCCGGTCGCTCTCGGCGCAACTCAGCCATCCGTCGGTGGCGGGCACCGCCGTGTCGGGGCGGGTCAGCCACACCACACCGCAGGGGCAACCGTCACCGGGCGGGACGAGCTCGCCGTCGGCGGCCACGAGGCGCAGCGACCGGACGGCCGTCATCGGCCGACCTGGATCGGTCGGGCCATCCCGGGGCCGCCGGCCAGCTCCCGGGCGATGCCCCGTTCCAGCGCCCCGATGATGTAGGGGCGCAGCGACGACGCCGGGACGATGCGGTCGACCGACCCGACCTCCAGCGCCCGCTGGATGCTGTGGACGGCGTCGAACTCCTCGGCCACCTCGCCCAGCTTCTCGGCTCGGACCGCTTCGGTGACGGCGGCCAGCTCCCGCCGGGCGCTCTGCTGCGCCCGGCCTGTCGAGCCGTCGACGGCCTCCGCCGCCGACACCACCCGCCGATCGGCCCTGGTGCGGACGTCAACCTCCCGGGCGAAGACGACCGCGGCGGCGGGGGCGCCGCCGATGACCGAGGCCATCGACCCCTCCACCGCCGCCACCTCCATGGCGTCGTTGAGGCGCTTGGAGAACACGACGAAGGCCCCGCCGTGGTAGCGGGAGATGACCACGAAGACGATCGGGCCGGAGAAGTTGACCACCGCCCGGCCGATCTCGGCGCCGAACTCCAGCTGCCATTCCCGCAGCGATTCGGGGGAACCGTCGAACCCCGACAGGTTGGCCAGCACGACCACCGGCCGGTTGCCGCTGGCGGCGTTGATCGACCGGGCCACCTTCTTCGCCGAGCGGGGGAACAGCGTGCCCGACGTCCAGGCCGCCGGCCCGTCCCCCGGCACCATCCCCTCCCGGGCGACGGGATGAGACTCGAACCCCAGCAGGCACACCGGGATGCCGCCGATGCGGGCGTCCCACGTCACCGCCGTCTCGGCGTCGCGCATCCGGGCCCAGCGCTCGAGCGGCGTGTCGTCCTGGTCGGCGACGGCCCGCATGACGGCCCGGATGTCGAAGGGCTTCTTCCGCTCGGCGTTGCGGGCCGGGGACAGCACGTCGCCGACCGTCGTGAAGTCGCTGTCGGCCACGGCGGGGTGCGGCGAGGCGGCGACGTCACGGTCGGCGGGGTCGGCGGTCGGGGTCCGGCGGGGGAAGCGTTCTCCCGGTACGACGTAGGTGTAGCCGTAGTGGCGGAAGAGGATCTCGCAGGCCGCCTCGAGGTCCGGGGCCCAGTACTGGCCCTGGCCGTTGGGGCCCATGATCCGCTCGTAGCCGCCGATGCCGAGGTTGTCCTCCGCCGACACCCCACCCGAAAAGTCGAGCGCCTGCTTGCCGGTGAGGACCATGGCGCTCTGGGGCAGCATGACGAGAATGCCCTTGGTGTGCATCAGCATGGTCGCTTCGGCGTTCCAGTACGGCTGGGCGCCGACGTTGATGCCGGTGACGACCACGTTGACCTCGCCGCCGGCCTGGGTGAACTCGATCAGCCGGCGCAGGACGGCGGCGATCCAGTCCATGTTCTCCGTGCCCGACGACATCGAGATGCGGGCTCCCGACGACACGGCGTACCACTCCAGCGGCACGCCGAGGTGCTCGGCGAGGTCGAGGGCGGCGATGATCCGGCGGCACTCCGCTTCGGCCAGCGCCCCGAGGTCGTGGCTCGGGTCGCCGGCCACCAGCACCCGGGTCACGCCCTCGGGTACCGCCGGCAGCGAGTTGCGGATCACGCCGACGACGAGGTTGGCCCGGTTCTCGCCCCTGGGCCGCTCAACCGGCGCCAACCGGCCGGTGTCGTCGAGGTCGAACTCCACGAACGTCCCGGCCGGGAAGTCGGAACCGGCGCCGGCCGGGGGCGTCAGCAGCCGGATGAGCTCGTAGGGGTAGACCGAGCCGCGCCGCTCCGTCTGAACGACCCGCTGCCGGTAGGCCGACAGCGACGGGATCGGGCCCTCGTCGGAGCGGGCCAGCTCGACGACGACGCCGCGGGCGCCGGGATGGGTGACGTGGAGGGTGGCGTGTCGCACCTCGCCGCTGCGGTGGTCGGGGATCCGCACGTTGACGATGACCCGTTCGACGCCGAGGCCGGTGACGGCCGGCGCCAGGCGGTGGGCGAGGTGCTGCCAGAAGACCGCCGGGACCTCCCACGGCGGGCGGACGTGGAGGATGATGAGGTTGTCGAGCAGCCGGCGGCTGAGCGGGCGGTGCGACTGGAACCGGCGCATGCTCGACAGCGTCTCCATGACGATCCGTTCCAGCAGCGGGAGGCCGACGATCGTGCCGTCCTCGCTGCGGACCGGCGTGAGGTCGCGCACCTCGGCCAGGGCGAAGAGCCGCTCGTCCTTCGGGTTGTCCCGGGCCACGGCGTGGAAGAGGTAGATGTCCTCGGCCGACGCCAGGCGGGAGATGTGGAAGTTGGCCAGCCGGCTGATCTCCAGACGTTTGGCCAGCATGGGGTGCAGGTTGCGGTAGAGGAGCTCCTCGCTGAGGCGGCCGCCGGCGTCCCGATAGGTGAAGTGATGGGTGACCGGCGCCAGCGGCGCCGGCCGGTCGCTGGTCACTGTCACGTCGACGCGCTGGACCGGCTGCCCGAAGCCGCGCTCCTGCATCGTCGCCCGCAGCCGTTCGGACAGCGCATCGGCCGAGGCCGGCTCACCGGCCGCCCACAGGTGGACGTCGAGGATGGGCCGCTCCGCCCCCACACCCCCCAGATGGTCCCCGACGGCGCTGACGAGGTCGGCCAGCTCGTCGACCGGGGCGTAGGCCACCATCAGGTGGAAAACGTGGCCGTCGTGATCGTATTCGGCCACCGCCAGGCGGTGCCGGCCGGCGTCGACCAGGCGCAGGTCGTTGATCGGGCGGATCCGGTAGTAGCGCCGGGTGGCCACCTCGAGGGCGACGTCGCGCATGGCGGCGTCGCCGTGGCGGAAGCGTTCGAGCAGGACGGGCCGCATCGGCCGGGGGCAGTCGACGAGGCGGGCGAGACACTCGGCCCGCCCGGCCGGCGGGGGGCCGGCGGGGAGGACGGCGAGATCGGCCCGCATGGCGGCGAGCGTCTCGGCCTCCGCCTGGTCCAGGACCGGCTGCTCGAAGAGCCGGTAGCGCAGCTCCCGGGCCAGGCCGCTCACCACGGAGAAGCGGGACTCGGCGGCGGCGACGAGCCGGTCCAGAACGGCCCGGAGCTGGTCGTCGGCGGCCGGGCGGGCCTCGTCGACCAGACGCAGCCGTCGATCGAGGACCGCTTCGACGACCGGCGCCACCTCGGCGATGCGGCCCTGCGACCGGTAGAGCCGGAAGAGACTCTCGTCGAGTTCGGGCCCCCGCTCCACGGTGCGCACGCCGTGGCGGGCCAGGACGCTCTCGACGCGCCGGGTGAAGCCGGCGGGGAGCCGTTCGGCGCCCGACAGGGGGGAGCGGATGTAGGCCAGCAGCTGCTCCTCGGGCGCCCGGCCGACCGGGCCCTCTCCGCCGTCGCCGGGTTCCCGGCGGGAGATCGCGCCGAGATCGGCGAAGAGGCGGAGCAGGTCGTCCTCACAACGATCGAGTTCGGCGTCGGCGGCTCGGGGCCGGCCGAGGACGGCCGGCAGCTCGTTGAGGAGCGCCCGGATGGAGGCGGGGTCGAGGTCGTAGCCGAGCAGATAGGATCGCAGCCCGTCGAAGTGCGACCCGCACCCGCCGGCCGGCTCGGGGGCGCGCTCCGGCGGGGCGAACTCGAAGCGGAGCGCTTCGATGTCGGCCCTGTCGCCCGACGCGGCGGCGACGGGTTCGAGGTTGAGCAGCGGGGCGCCGAGCGCCACCTGCGTGCCGGCCCGAGCCTCGACGGTGCGCACCCGGCCGGGGAAGGCGGCCGCCACGACGGTTTCCATCTTCATCGTCTCGAGGACGGCCAACGTGTCGCCGGCCGCCACCTCGTCGCCGGGAGCGACCGCCACCGAGATCACCACCCCCGGAGACGGCGCCCGGACGACGCCGCCCTCGTCCCGGACGATGGTGTGGCTGATGCCGTCGACCTCGACGGTGTGGAGGGGGCCCTCGGCCACCGAGGTGACCTTGAACGACCGGCCGCCGATGGCGACGTTGCGTTCGTAGCGGCCCACCCGGTCCACGGTGAGATCGACCAGCGTGGCGCCGGTGTCGACCCGGTAGGCCCGCGACGACAGCCGGTAGACGACGAAGGGGTACGACCGGCTGCGATAGCGGAACTCGACCCGGCAGCCGCCGGCGCCATCCTGGGCCGGCCGGCCCCGGGAGACGGCGACGAAGAACCGGCTGCGGACGCCGGCGTGCTCGACGTCGTAGGCCTCGACGGCGGCGCACAGCAGCGCCTCGGCGGCGAAGGGCCGTTCGAGGAGGTCGGCCAGGTTCCGGTTGACCCAGCCCGTATCGAAGTGGCCGGCCACCACGTCGGGGTGGTCGAGCAGCGTCAGCAGAAAGGCTTTGTTGGTGCGGCCCCCCTGGAGGATCGCCGTCGTCTGGGCCACGGCCCGGGCCAGCCGGGCCCGGGCCTCGTCCCGATCCTGGCCCCAGGCCAGCACCTTGGCGATCATGGAGTCGAACTCCGGGGCGATCTCGTCGCCTTCGGCGACGCCCGTGTCGACGCGGATGCCGGGGCCGGCGGGCGCCCGGAAGTACTGGACGGGGCCGGGGGTGGGGGCGAACCCGTTGTCGGCGTCCTCGGCGCAGAGGCGGGCCTCCATGGCGTGGCCAGTGACGGGCGGGCAGCGGCCCTCCAGACGCCCGCCGGCGGCGACGTGGAGCTGGAGCTTGACCAGGTCCACGCCGGTGGTGAGCTCGGTGACGGGATGCTCGACCTGGAGCCGGGCGTTGACCTCCATGAAGTGGAAGCGCCGCTCCGCCGGCGAGTACAGGAACTCGACGGTGCCGGCGTTGCGGTAGCCGGCCGCCCGGCAGAGGCGCACCGCGGCGTCGCGCAGCCAGGCCTCCTGGTCGGCGTCGAGCAGGGTGCAGGCCGACTCCTCGATGACCTTCTGATGGCGGCGCTGGAGGCTGCAGTCGCGCACCCCCGGCGCCCACACGGTCCCGTAGGCGTCGGCGATGACCTGCACCTCGACGTGGCGGGCGGCGCTGATCTGCCGCTCGAGGAACACGGTCGGATCCCCGAAGGAGTGGTGGGCTTCGGCCCGGGCCCACTCCACGGCCCGGTCGAGTTCCTCGGGGCTTTCGACCCGCCGGATGCCCCGCCCCCCGCCGCCGGCGGACGCCTTGACGAACAGGGGGTAGCCGATGCGCCCGGCGGCGGCGTGGGCCTCGGCGGCGTCGCTGACCGGTCCGCCGCTCCACGGCGAGACCGGGACGCCGGCGGCCTCGGCCAGACGCTTGGCCTCGATCTTGTCACCGAGCCGGCGGATCACCGCCGAGGGCGGCCCGACGAAGGTGATGCCGAGCCGTTCGCACAACTCGGCGAAGGCGGCGTGCTCGGCCACGAACCCCCACCCGACCCAGGCGGCGTCCGCCCCGGTGGCGAGGAGGGCGGCCTCGAGCCGGTCGTAGTCGAGGTAGGTGTGGACCCGGGACCCGTGGGCGTCCAGGGCCGTGGCCGGGCCGAGGCAGTAGGCCTCGTCGGCCTCCCGCACGAACCAGGCGTGACGGTCGGGTTCGGTGTAGAGCGCGATCGTCCGCAGGCGGTGGGGGGCCGCGCCGCTGGCGGTTCTGCCGGACCGGTTGAGTTCCGCCACGGCGTGGAGCAGCCGCAGGGCCGCCTCACCCCGGTTGACGATGGCGATCCGTTCGAATTCCATATCGAGACCTTCCCGTCAGAAGCGGCCGGGGCCGCAACGTCGCCGGGTCCGCCACCACGCGATCGTCGCCACCCCGTCCGTGCCGGCGGCGCCGAGCACCCCGGATCCGCCGTCGGGGCGGCGGGCGGCGCCGCCGGCCCCGGGCACGACGCCCCGGTCGGGGTCGAAGAAGACGGCCCGGCGGCCCGGCGCAGCCGACGGTCCACGGACCGGTGGAGTCGGCGGCGCAGTGATCTCGCTCATGAGCGACCTTCCGGGGTGATGGACCGGTGAATCCAGCCTCGCCGTCGGCCCGCGCCGGCCCATAGGGCCAAAGGTCCGCGGCCCCCGGGGTCGAACGCCCCCGATCGCCCGGCCCGATCCGAGACGCACTCGGGGCGAACGGCACGCCGACACGGGACCTTCGCCGCCGGCGGGCCGCGGCCGGCTGGGCTCCAATGGGACGAGCACCCGACCAGGGAGACGAGCCATGGAACGCACCGTCACCACCGAACGAGCCGGGGGCGAATCACCGTTTCCTAACGGGCCCCCCGGCTGTTTGTACTGCGGTCGGGTCGAGCTCGACCCGGTCTTTGACGGGGAACTCACCAACCACTTCTGCCCCCTGTGCGGTCGCTGCTGGCATTTCGAGCCGGGGTTCGCCGTCCTGGTTCACCCCGAGATGTGTCCCGGCTGCGGCCTCGAGCCGGTGTGCTGGAAACGGTTCGCCTGACCGAGCACGTTCGTGACGGGCCGGTCCCGGACCGGCGCAGCCAGGCGCCGACGACACCGGCGGTGAACGGGCCGATCGTCCCGGGCACGGAGGCCGCATGGCCCTGGGAAGCAGTGGCTCGACGCCGCAAGGATCGGGTCGTCGTCCAACGCGGAGGTGGTCGGCTTCACCATGGAACCTCGGGACTGGGACGCACGCTATGCGGGCAGGGAGTCGGAGCCATGGCGGGGCCCGAACGCCTTTCTCGCGGACTTCGCTGGTGAACTCCCCCCGGGCCGGGCGATCGACCTTGCCTGCGGCGCGGGCCGCAACGCCGTATGGCTCGCTGAACGCGGCTGGGAGGTGACCGGCGTCGACTTCTCTGCGGTGGCGCTGGAGCGGGCCCGGACCATGGCGTCGGCCCGAGGCGTGAAGGTCAGCTGGCTCCGAGCGAACCTCGTCGACTACCAGCCGCCGGCGGCGGCCTTCGATCTCGTCGTCGTGTCCTACCTCCAGCTCCCCGCCCGGCAGCGTCGGGAGGTGCTCCGCAGGGCGGCCGGCGCGGTTGCCCGCCGGGGTTTCCTGTTCGTCGTCGGGCACGACAGGGCGAACCTTACCGACGGCGTCGGTGGTCCCCGCGACCCCGAAGTCCTCTTCACGGCCCCCGAGGTGGTTGCGGATCTCGCCGGCATCTCGGTCAATGTCCTGCGGGCGGAACGGGTGCGCCGCCAGGTTGATCGGGACGGTGTCCGCGCAGCGGCGATCGACGCTCTCGTCGTGGCCCGCGCACCGGGCTCCGCGGCACCTGTCCCGCCGGGCGGGTGAACCAAACGGCCAGCGAGCATCGCCCGGCGGCTGCCCGACCACCGGCCACGCCCTCCCAAGGCGAAGACTTTCTGAGCGCTGGCGACCGGCGCACGCCTGACCGGACACCGTGGCGTCCTGCCAGCGCCCTCAGCGAGTCCCGCCACGCCTACCTGGCGGCAGGAGTGGATGACTTCACGGCGAAGCCCGAACCCCCGACGCGCCGGCCGCCGTCCTGCGTCGGGCCGCCACCCGGGGCCGGTCGTCGTCGTGACCGGTCCAGGCCCACCGCCGGGTTGGGCGTCGGAGTGCCCGCCGGAAGCCGGTCGACGGTGGCCGCGCATCCGGTTGCTCCGGAGAAGCGGTGGAGCCCTGGGTCACCCGGCTCCACCCCGATTCCGGCGCATCTGGAACGAAACTCGAACTGAGCCTTGTCCTTCGCCGGTCAGCGCACGCGCTGGTACTGCTTCTTGCGGCTCTGCATCCCGACCGCCTTGGTGGTGACGGAGGCGTGGACCGGAAGTCGGAGACTTCGCGGGTACGCCTGGGCGGCGAGCAGGGCGGCGCGGGCCGTGGCGGCGTCGGCCGCGGCGGCGTGGGACGCGCCGGCATCGAGGCCTTGGGTGTGCTCGTCGACGGTCACCGTGGCGGCCACATCCGGGGTGGCCGAGTCGCGGAGCGCTTCGCCCCGTTCGTCGCCGGCGACCGCCTGTGCGGCGGTTGCGTCGTTGACGTCTCCCGGGTGCCGCTCGAGGATAGCGGTGGCTTCGACCATGGCGTCGACGGGTTCCAGACCGTCGGCGAGGCCGTGTCGGTAACGGTCGATCAGTTCGGGGATGAGCATGTCGAGCCGTTCCTCGGCTCGGCGTGCCACTTCCCGTGCGCTTGTGTCGTGTTCGATCCACGGCTGGGCGGCGGCCCATGCGGTGGCCGCTTCCGTTGCCGAGGCGGTGGTCATGAAGCGCTGTTCTAGGGCCGGTGTCCAGGTGAGGCGGGCGGCTGCGTGCTCGCTGCGCAGCATCGCCCGTTCGGCGTCACCAGCCGCCCGATCGTGGGCATGCTCGCTCCGCAGCTCGCGGGCCCGAGTGTGGACCGCGGTCTGGCCGGCGACGGCGATGATCGTGGCCAGCTGGGCTGTCGTCTGTGCGGTCTCGCCCATAGCGCCGCCCAGCAGGTTGCCGTGGTGCTGCTCGTTCATTCCGCATCACCTTCGGGGGCCGGCCAGTGGTCGGCAGGGGAGGGTACGACGGGCAGGTCGGGCGGCGGGTTGTGCTCCGCTCCCTCACAGGCCTGGAACGGCCCGCTGTCGCCCATGAGCACCTGGCGTTGGGGGTCGAGGTGGTCCCGCAGCCAGGTGGCCATCCCCAGGTTCGGGTCGAGCCGCAGCGTCTCCCAGGAACGCCAGAGCGCTTCGAGGCGGACGATGGCTTCGGCGTGGCGCCACCACTGGGCACACCAGCGGGTGGTGCCGAGCCGGCGTGCGAAGGTGGGGGAGAACCAGCCGGCCACCCACGCTTCCACGTCGGGATACAACGGCTCGGGGACCTGCCTGTCGCTCGTAGGAGTTGCCGGGGTGGGGGAGGGGAGGGCGAGGGCCTCTTCGAGGGCTTCGTAGGAGGACTCGAGCCGGGCCAGGCGAGCGTCGAGCTCTGCCACGGCGGACGGGGTCATCATGCGGCCTCCCGTGATCCCTTTTTTCCAAATGGGATTGTCCGAAGGAGGACAGCGGCTCGCGTCGAATGCGTCGTTCTATGTGGGACGACAAGGGAGAGCTGATCTGCGCTCTCTGCCGGAGGTCCGTCGAGTGGCCGGTCATGGACCATTGCCACCATTGCGGCATGTGCCGCGGCTGGGTGTGCCGGTCCTGCAACGGCCGCCTCGTCCGTCAAGTCGCGGATCTCTTCTACTCCACGGCCGGCGACGGGTTTCGCCGCGTGGAAATGTGTCAAGACAACCCGGCGCAGTGGTATAGGTCGGGATGGGCCAATCTGGCTCATGGGTACCTGAACGAAAACCATCCCCGGTGCCCCGACTCTGGTGGCGTCCAGTACCGCGACTTCCAGGCCGCCCGTCGCCGCCTCGCGATATGGCCGTTGTGGGGGCCGGGTGAACCTGCCGAGGAAATCCTGCTTCAGGCCGGCCTGTATTAGAAGCGCCTGCGCGCGCTGTCGTCCGTCTGGCGGATTCATGCGGCCTCCTCATCCTTCGCGGTCTGATCGGCAGCGTCGACGCTGTTGGCCCGGGCCCTCAGGGCGGCGAGCGTCTCGTCGTAGGCAGCCCGGATCTCGGCCGCCTGCGGGCCGTCGTACCAGGGCCGCAGCGACACGAGGGCGGGGCGGCAGCCGGTGGCCAGGAGGAGCGCGTGCCCCTTGGGTAGCTGGCGGAGGTCCTCGACGGCCAGGATCCGCTGGCGCCGCACGGAGAGGTTCTCACCATGGCTTCCTTGGCCGTCGTGGACGGACCGCACGGCGACGTCGTGCTCGCCGACGAGCCGCGAGACTTTCTCGAGGAACTTGTCGTCGTCGAGCCCCGCACCGACGAGCTTGACCGTCGCCGCAGCCCATAGAGTGTCCATCGCCGCCTCGCCCCATACCCCGACACCTTGTGGGTAGCTCTGGAGGATGGTGACCGGCACTATGCCCCGGGACCCCAGATGGGAGTAGAGCTTGGGCAGGTCGGCGATCTTGCAGATGTTGGCCGCCTCGTCCAGTACGACGAGCAGCGGCGGGTCGAGCCGGCCGCCGCGCCGTTCGGCCAGCCCGGTGGCTTCGACCATGACCCGGTCGGCGAATGCCGCCACCAGCGGGGCGGCCCCGCCGGCGGAGTCCTTGGTGAGCAGGTAGAGCGTGTCATGCGTTTCTGCGAACCGAGCCGGGTCGAACTCGCTGAGGTCGTACGGCGGCGGGGTGACCCAGGCCATGATGTTGGGGTCCCGCAGGCATTTGGCTGCGGTGCGGGCCGTCTCGTAGACCCCTTCCCTGGTTTCGTTGGCGCCGGCTTGGCGGCCGGCCAGCCCGTTTGCCGAGGCGAGGTGACCGTGCTGGCGGAGCAGGTCGACCGGTGTGGGATTGGTCGGCCGGTTCAACCAGTCGTACACGTCGGCGAGGGTTCGCCCCGAACTGCCGGCGGCGAGGAACAGTGAGGCGAGCACGTCCTCGGCGGCGGCCGACCAGAATTCCCGCTCGCGCTCGCCGCGGATCTCGGCGATGAAGTGGGCGGTGAGTCGCTGCGCGGCCTCCACGGTGGTCACGCCCCGGAGGGGGTTCCACCACCAGGTCTGGGGGGTGAGGGCGATCCGTTGCGGGTCGAACACCCAGCAGGTCCCCTGTTCGGCGCGGGCGGTGTGGGTGAGGGCCCACAGGTCGACTTTGTTGCTGGTGGCCACGACCGCGCCGGGCGCGGCCAATAGCTGCGGGGCTGCCAGGGCGGAGGTCTTGCCGCTGCGGGGCGCCATGAGCACGACCATGACCTCTTCCCATGAGGCGGCCAGGTCGGGCCCGGCGGGCCGGAGCCGACCGAGGGGCACGCCTGCGTCGGCCGCGCCGATGGTCCTTTCGGCGGTGATGGACGGCCGGAGCTGGCGGGCCTTGGCGATCACGCCCGCCGGGCACAGCGGCGCGACGTCGGCCGGCCGCGCCAGCGAGGCGAGCGGGTCGCCCGGGTCGGGGCGGCCCCGCCAGGCAGCCACCGCGAAGCCGACGGGGACGGCGACCAGCGTGGCCAGCAGCGCAATCACGCCCCATATGGCGATTGGCGGCACGGCGGGCCACGACGCTGCCGGGCCGGTGACGGGGAACCGGATGGCCCATTCGACGGACAAGGGCGGGCCGGTGAAACCGTGGCCGGTCCCCCAGGAGGCGATGTGTCCGCCCAGCCAGACGATGCCGGCGGCACCGGCCGGGATCCACATGACGCCGATGAGGATGAGCGGTGCGGTGGCCTCGGAGGGCAGGCCGACCTTGGGTCCGACTGCCCGTGTCACCCCCGCTCCCGATGGGGTGCGAGGTTGGCGGTGACGGCGTCGTCGGTGTCGTACATGACGGCCTCGTCGGCGACGTATTCGAGCTCGACGGGGATACCCGACCGCAGCCCGGCCTTGATGAGGTACTTGCCGCGGCCAGGGTGCTGGGTGCCGCCGGCCCACGACGTGGGGGTGGACCAGGAGGAGACCATGCGCCGCTCCTCGGCGGAGAGGTGGCCGACGACCGGGGCGAGCGCGGCCAGCTCGCGGGGTGGCAGTCCGGCGAGGATGGTGATGCCGCACCGTTCGACGAACCCCCGGGCTTTGGCCCGGTCGGCCTCGGTGGGGAGGGCTTCAAGGTCGGCGAGCGAGTGGGTGAGCATGATCTGGCCCATTCCCTTCTGCCGGTTGACCCGGGTGAGCGTGTCGGCCCGGTCGACCAGCCCGGGCGCGCCCCGCAGGGCCCGCCACAGCTCGTCGAGGAACGCCACATAGTTGCGGCGAGGGGCGAGACCCACCTCGGCCAGGGCGAGGGCGGCGTCGACGACGCCGAACCCGTAGGCCCAGGAGCAGAGCATGGCTGCGGCAACCGCGGTGTCTTCGGCGCCGTTAGCGACGGCGGAGATGTCGACGTCGATGGCCGGCGCGTCGAGGTCGAGAGGCTGGGTGGTCGGCCCGTCGAACATGCCCCGCAGCGAGCCTTCACAGAGCAACCGCAGTGTCTGGCGCAGAAGCTTGCTGTCCCGGTGGAACTCGTCGGCGTCATTCACCTCGGCCAGTTCCACTAGATCGTCCGGGGCGGCCCGGATGATGTCGAGCACCTCGGGGATCGTCGGGTCGGAGCCGGCGGACCGGGTGGCGACCAGGTGGTCGATGGCCGCGCCGAGGACAACTTCTTCTCCGGGGGTGACCGGCTGGTGGGCCCGGCCCAAGGCGCAGAGCGCGGCGAGCAGTGCGATGCGCCGCCCACGCAGTTCGGCGAGGAGCTGCCCGGCGAGGGCATCGTGTCCGCCGGCGCGCAGCCGGCTGATGGCCTCGCCGAGCGGCCCCGAGTCGAGCGGATTGATCCGGTCGAGCCCCCGGCCGATACGGATCACCTGCCCGCCCAGCCGGTTGACGAGGCGGGCATAGTCGGGCTTGACGTCACCGAGGACGATCGAGCGGATACCGAATCCCGCCATCCCGGTCAGCAGGCGCTTCGCGAGCGACGAGTTGTGAGTGGGAATCATGGACCGTCCGGCCAGGAACATGCCTGACGGGCTGGCCACCTGGATGCACTTTACGGCAACCGATGCGACGGGGCGGACGTCAACGATGTAACGGTGGCTTGAGCGGGCGCCATTGCCATGAGACCGTGCAGCATGCAGGGCGGCCTTCCTGGCAAGCCCAAAGACGGTCTTCGTGGTGGTGAAGGCGACTGTCCAGACGGTGCCCACCGCCCTGCCGTTGAGCTTGGCCGGCCGCGAGCGAAGCGTCGGGCGGAACCCCAGCGAGACCACCAGTTCGAAGACGTCTTTGGCGAGTCTCTCCGAGCAGTTGGCGAACTGCACCTGCCCGGTAGGTGCAACGGTCCCGTCGGTATCGAGCAGGCCTGCGAGCAGAGCCTTCCGCTGGGTTTCGCTCGCCCTCAAATAGAGAAGCGGAATGTGCTTGTTGCCGAGGACGCCGAGCTGACGGAGTCGTCCAGCGAAGGTGGTTAGTGACCAGCAAGAAGCGCAACGCACACCAATACTGCTTCGCGCCAGTTGCTTACCGCAGCCCGCGCAGCTTCGCTGAGGGGATCTCGGGGCGCCTGCCCGTCTGGCGGCCCCGGCGCACACCTTTGAGCAGAAGCGTCGATGAGCGTACTTGGATGAGACGGTGGTTCCGCAGACCTCGCACGCGATGACCCTTCGCGTCCGCCTCCCCGACGTGATGTTGTATGCGTATCGCCCCGCCGCCTTCTTGACGTGAAAGCCCGCCGATTCGAAGACGTCGAGCAGTTCCACGTCGGCTGTCGTGAAGGAGCCACTAGCGCTGTGCCCGTCACCGAGCCACAAGCCGAAAGCACGCGGTTCGATGGGGAGGTCTGCGTCGCGCAACTGGAGCGGGCCGTTCACGACAACGCGGTGGTTTAGCTTGCCGTTGCCGCTGTGGAGACTCTCGCGGATTTCGCGGGTGGTTACCGGCTTCTTCGGCGGAGTCCGCCATCGTTGGTCGTTGCACGGGCTGACGAGGCGCCGCAAGGTCTCGAAGAGGAGATCCTGTCGGTCGTAGCGGTATCCCACCTTCGACCGCTGGGGTAGACGTTCGATTCTCTTCGCCGATTCGTACAACCGACTCACCGACCCGCTGCCATGCCATCCAAGTTCACGGGCCAGTTCCTGAATGGCCGTCGTGTCACCCGGGCTGGTCGAGCTCAGGGCGCCATGCACGGCCGCGACCTCCCATGGGGAGCCGAGAGGCTGACGCTTGACCTGTCGGCCCGCCCTGCGATAGCGGCTGAGCCGGTCGGCTACTGTGTCCGTAACCCACAGGTGATCGGCGTCGGCGACGATCACCGAACCGTCGGAGAACTCGACTTCCAGGCATTCCCGTCCGGTCATCACTTCGGAGACCGCGACAACGGCCGTCGGGTTGCCGTCCTCATCGAAGACCAAGTCACCGGGCTCGAGCCCGCCCATGGTCGACCAACCCGATGGAGTGGGGATCGGTGTGGTGCAGTCGAGAGCTTTGCCCACCCCTGGCTCCCCGAGAACGAAGATGCCGGGGTTGGTGACCAGTCCGGCGTGGAGCCACCCGAACGGTTCGAGGCTGACGACCTGGCCCCAGTGGATGTGCCGGCCGACGGGCACCCCGATGTGGGGAGCGCCCGACCCGGCCACGAACGGAAACAGTCCGCACACCTGCGACGTGGTCCCCTGGTATTCGGCAGCTGGGGCCACATGCGATGCCCGGCCGCTAGCGGCTCGGCGCCATCCCCAGGCCGGAGCCACCTGCCGGGGATCCAACGTCCTTTCTTCCGCGGTTCCGTCGTGCAGCGGCTCCTCCCGCAGTGCCCGCCCTGCCCCGCCACCCCTCTTGGGGAGCCCTCTCATCGCCGGCCCCGCTTGGTCAGGTGGGCGGGGTGGACGCCGGCGGGGAGGGTGGCGCAGAACCCGGCGAGCTGGCTGCCGGCCAGGCGGCGCAGCTTGATCTTGGACTGGCCGGCCCTCGCTTCGACTTCGGCCACGGCGGTGGGGAGTTCGGCGGGGTCGGTGACGGTCACGGTCACGTAGCAGGAGATGCGGACGAGTCCGGCGCCTATGGCTTCCTCCCTGGCGGCCTGGACGGCCTGGGCCCGGTCGGCCTGGTCGCGGGCGGTTTCGTCGCGGCCCTGGGCCCGGCGGACGGCTTCCCGGAAGGCGGCGGCGTTGACCTGCCGTTCGAGCTGGTCGGCGGAGTCGGCGGCGGAGTAGGGCCGGTAGAGGAGGGTGACGCGCTTGGGGAACCGGCCGGGGGTCATGAGCCGAGCGAGGACGTTGGAGGTGACCCGCTGGCGGGGCGCCTCATGCCATCCCCACACCACCGACACGCCGGTGTCGTGGACGTACTGGCGCCACTCTTCGACGTGGCCGGTGGGTCCGGCCTCGTTCCACGACAACAGCTCCGGGCCGAGGCCGGTGGCGTGGAGGTGCTGCACCTCACCGCGGGCCGCGGGGTCGAAGGCGGTTCGGAGGATGCCGGCCAGTTCCCAGTCCTGGGCCCGTTCGATGTTGCCGACGCCGCATTCGGCCAGGGCGGAGGCCATGCCGGTGAGCAGCCGGCTCACGTCAGCCGCCTGGTCGGCGAGGTCATCGAGCCGTTCGGGCGAGGCGGACGGGTCGAAGGTAATGGACACCCGGGTCTGCACGTCGGCGGCGGCGGCGGGGGAGGTGCGGACCAGCTCGGCCATCACCCACCGGGCGTATTCGGGCGCCTGCGGCTCGAGCCGGCCGGCGACGTAGTCGGTGAGCGTGGACCCGGGTTCGGGGGCCGAGTCGACGGTGACCGCCACCCAGGCGACGGTGGGTTCGTAGCCGAGGCCGGCCAACCACGCATGCCAGTTGCTGACCCAGCCGTCGCTCTGATCGCCGTCGACCAGCCAGGTGGACAGCGCGGTGCATTTGAGCGTGGCGGTCAGGAAGCCGGTGCGCTGGTCCCACACGAGACCGAAGCGGCCTCCGAGACCGTCCTCGGCCGACAGGAGTCTGGTGGGGGCGAGCGGACCGGGCAGGTCCCAGGCGCCCACGGATTCGGTGACGACGCCGCAGCGCAGCCGGTGGTAGCCGCACAGGGTGCCCCACCACCACCGGGCCCGCCGCAGCGTGATCTCCGCCAGCGATTCGCCGTCGCGACGCACCACGGTGACGAACACCACTGCCGTCGCCAGCGGTGCGAACAGGACGATGAGCCGCAGGTTGATGGAGGCGGCGGCGAGGGTGGCGACGATCGAGGCGATGACGACAATCGTGCCGACCTCGCCGAGGCCGAACAGCCCGATCCCGCGGGTGCGACGCCACCCGCCGTAGCTGCGGACCTCGATCTCGGCGGGTTTGAGTTCGGTGACGGTCATGCCGGCGGATCCCCCATAACGTCGTTGGCCTTCTCAGCCGCTTTGCTACCGGCCTGCTTGGCCGCCCCGACGGCGGCGAGCGCCACCCGGGTCCCGCCCGCTGCCGGGCCTGTCGCCCCCCCGGCCGCTCCGGCGACGCCGGCCTCGCCTCCCGACTCGGGGTCGCTCGATGCGGTCGCCGAGCTCGGCCCCGCCCCTGCCGGACCGGCGGGGCCCGACGTGGGCGGTGGCATGGCCGGCCCTCCGTCCCAGGACCCGTGTTGGGGGCCGAGGTCGGAGCGGAGGTAGCGGGCCTGTTCGACGGAGCCGTGGCGGCCGGCGCCGCCGGCGTAGGCCATGGCGTACATGCCGGTGGAGGCTGCTCCGGCGAGGGCGCCGAGCCCACCGCCGCCGGTGCTGGTGGCGGCGGGGACGGCCCAGGAGAAGAACTTGAGCAGAGCGGGGAGGGCGAAGATCGACAGGAACATCATGGTGATGCCGATGAAGACGGTGCGGGCGTCCTGACTTTCGCCGACGGTGCGGAGAGCGGCGTAGTAGACGATGGCGGCCATCGGCTTGTAGGCGATGAGGGCGAGCATCCAGGTGAGGAGCCGCTGGAGCCAGGGGCGGGTGGCGGCGGTGAAGTTGCCGGCGGCGGCCAGCACGATCAGCCCGGTGAGGACGATCAGGGCCCCTTCCCGGAGGAACATGAGCACCGCCTGGAACAGGCCGACGAGGATCATGACGAGGCCGAGGACGAGCACCGCCCCCGATGATGAGACGCCTCCCAGCGAGGCGAGTCCGGCCAGGCGGCCGGCGACGGCGCCCTGCGCTCCTTGGTCGAGCACCCAGGCGGAGAACTGGTCTGCCGCATGGAGTGCCATGGAGACTCCGGTGATGCCGAGTGCCGACCAGGCGGTCACGGCGACGAGTCCCCGGCCGATGTCGACGAGACCGTTGGGCTTGCGGCTGAGGGTCATCCGGATCCCCTGCCACATCACGCCGGCGGCCGCGACGAGCACGGCCAGCCAGAAGACGATCCGCTGGATGTCCTGCACCGGCGCCCTGCTGAGGTCGATGGACGGGACGTTGATCCACCATCCGACCGTGTTCTCGATGACCCAGCGCGCACCGTCTCGCATCATGTCGGCCAGGTGATCACCGGTCGACGTGATCACCGAACTGGCGGCACTTCCTACGGCGTTACTAACGACACTGCTTACGCACTCCAGCGGGTTCGGGACACTCAGGCCGTCGATGCAGGCCACTGCACCTAACGCTTTCCTTCGAAGGTCACTGATCCCGTCGGGATGGAGCCGAGTTCACTAAAGGCGTTTTCGATTGCGCCCTGCTTTGGGGCTACGAGCCTCCAGTCCCCGTTAATCCACCGGACCTCGGCGGTACCCGCGAAGAACTTCTGGGCGTCGACCCCTACTCCGGAGATCAGCGTCACGACCGCGCTATCGGGGCCATAACGCTCGATCTTGTAAGCAAGGAGGCGATTGCCGCCGCTGTTGCTCGGTATGGGGCGTCCTTCGGGCAGACCGAGCTCCTCCCGTTTTTGTTCGTAGCCTGCTTGTGCGCGCGTGAGCATGGCGCCGGAATCATCGCCAACTACTTGATTCCGTATCGTGATCTCGAAGACTGACGGACCATGCGCACCAGCGGCTCGATCCGAGATGTGTATCGCGGCCATCACGGCTCCCAACTCGCTATGAGCGAAGCCGGAGGCAAGGCCGTTGTTCTGAACAAACGGCCCTGCCGAGCGGATCACTGGGAGCTGCGTCCCAGTAGCGACGGTCTCCCACGTCAGATCGGGCCCCTTCGCCGCCCCTCTTGATGGGGAGCCGCTGTCAGGCCAGAGCTTGACGACGAGCACGACACCGACGAGGAGCGCGGCGAGGATGGCGGCGCCGGCGGTGATCGCCCGGCGGCGGGTGTGCTGGATCTGGGCCATGGTGTCCCAGCTTTCCAGGGATGTGGCCATGGTCAGTGGAGGATGGCTCCGACGAGGCCGGAGGCGAGGGTGATGACGGACAGGCCGGCGACGACCCAGGGGATGCCGGTGGCGCCGTCGACGGCGGTGGCGGAGCGGTTGCGCCGTCCGATCATCATCATGATGCCGCAGACCATGAGGCCGACGACTCCGGCGATGAGGCCACCCCATTTGAGCCAGCCGAGGAAGGTGCTGGCGACGCCGTCGAGGCCAGGGGGCGCCTCGGGCGACGGGTTGGGGACGGAAGCGGCGAGAACGGACCAGGGCATGACAGGAACCTCCGGGGGGTGAGCGGATCAGGCGGTGGCCTGGTTGGCAAGGTGGCCGTCGCGGCATGCGCAGTAGGCATCCCGCAGGCGGGCGAGGGCCCGCTCGTAGCAGGCGGGGATGAACGACGGGGTGTCTTCGAATCGCCAGCGGGCGATGTAGGGGACCCGCACGACGGGGACGTGGCCGGAGAGGGCGCGGAGTCGGGCCCGGACGGCCAGCGGTTCGGCCCAGGGCCCGTCGGCCACGACGGCGACCACGATCGTGGCGGCGCCGGCGGCCTGCAGCGCCGCGGCGGCGTCGATGGCCAGACGCGAACCGGCGACGGTGCCGCGGGCGACGACGACAACGGCCCGGCCGGCGGCGAGCGACAGTGTGTCCGGTGTGATCGGCCCGGCCTCCCGGGCGGAGCCGAGGTGGGCCGTCAGGATCGTGGCGCCGGCGCCGCCGTGACAGCCGTACACGACGACCGGCGTGCACCCGGCCGCTGCGGCGACGGGCTGCGCCGTCGATGCGATGGAGCTCATGCTTGTCCTCCCAGGGGTTGGAGGGATTCGGATTCGGTCCACGGTCCGGTGGGACGGCGTCGCGCCGAGGTGGCTCGGTCCCGGCGTCTGCCCGCCTGAACGAGGCCCTCGGCGGTTCCGACCGGCGGGGGGCCGGTTCACGCAGTCAACGGGAATGGCGATCCCATATGACGCCCTTGTCCAAAAATGGCATCGAGTGCCGGGTTTTGAGGCGATGGCGACGCAATGAGGCGAAAGGGACGGTTCGGGCGTCATGACCGGTTCGCTTCAACGTTGACTTTTCGGCGACCACCTCGGCTCGCCCGGCTGCTCAGCCGGCCGCAACCCCAGTGACGTCGGGCCGGACGTCACACGGCAACCATCCGCCACCACGGTGGGCCGCCGGACCGCTCCTTTCGGTGTCCTCACGCTCTGCGGGCGTCTCCATGGGGCGGCCGCTTTCCCCCCGGGCCGTCCCTGCCGGCGACGAACCTCAGTCCACCCCCACCCACTTCCAGGAGGAATCCGATGAATACCGTCTGTCTGATTGGCCGTCTGACCGCCGACCCCGAGCACCGGGCCGGTGAGAAGCACGAGTCCGCCACCTTCCGCCTCGCCGTCCCCCGGCCCGGCAACGCCGACGCCGCCGACTTCGTCGACATCGTCACCTTCGACACGCTCGCCTCGGTGTGCGGCGAGTACCTGGCCAAGGGCCGCCAGGTGTCGATCACCGGCCGGTTGCGTCTCAACGAGTGGGCCACCGCCGACGGCGAGAAGCGCTCCAAGCTTCAGGTTGTCGCCGACGACGTGTCCTTCCTCGACAAGCCGAAGGTCGACGGCAACGGCAACGGCGCGGCCGCGAAGGATGAGCCGGCCGAGCGTCCGGCGGCCGGCCGGTACCGCAGGGCCGGCGCCACCCGGTAGTCCACCTGATGGGGGCGGCCCGAGGGCCGCCCCCATCATTCCTTGAAGGAGCTATCCGTGGAACTGCTCGTGAACTCGCTCATCGCCAATCTGCTCTTCACCTTCGACGTGATCCGTGGGGTATTCGAATGGGCCGACAAGGCGCTGCTCATCGGCGTAGCCGTGGCCGCCGGCACCTACCTGGGAACCAGAGCGGCCCTCAGCCGCTCCGGGCGCTCCTCGGCAGGGCTGCGGGGTGGGGCCCATGTCTGAACGGCGGCGCGACTGGCCCTTCCCCACCCCGCCGTTTCGGGTGGAAGGAACATACCTCGCCGACATCGAGCCGCAGACCTCATGTCGCACGGTGGGCTGCGCCGTCTCGGCGGCGTTGTGAAGCGGCTTGACCGGGACGCCGTCGAGCTCGCCGCCTGGTGGGCCGAGACCCGGCCGGTCCTCGAAGGTGACCTTGAACCGGGCGAGCGTCGCCGTCACCTGCGCCACGCCCGCATCCTGGCCCGGATGCTCTCCGTCGCCCTCGAAGGCTTGGCGGAAACGATGACGCACATGGCCGCCTGCGACGCCATGGCCGCCGCTGACGAGGAGCTCGCCACGTTGATCGACCGCGCCATGTGCTGGGACTTCACCTCGGCCTACCGCCAGGAGGACGACGCCGCGGACGTCTGTGATCCGCTTGACGACCCCGAGGGATTCCGCGTCGAGCTGCGACGGCGCCTCGAGGCGGACAGCACCCTCAGGTAAACCCGGACGTCCCATGTCCCGATTGCAACGCATCGGTCTGGTCACATCCATGGGGTGCGCTGACGTGACAGCCACGCTCCTCGAGGGCATCGACCCATGACCGTCCCTTTCTGCGGTCGGCGGACGGAGCGCCACGGTGCCGCCGGGCCCCTCCCGGGCGGCAAGGCCGGGCTGTCGTCGGCCGGGGGCCGAGCCTTGCCGCCCTTCCTTCCCGACGGCGATGCGGCTCCCGTTCCGCCAGCCACCGCGAAGGGAGCAGCCATGAACGACCGTGCCGTCCGGGCCGTCGCCGCCGTCGAAGAGCTGGTCGACGAGCTGACCCACGCCGACACGCTGATCGCCGAACAGCAGGCCCGCATCGAACAGCTGGAAGGCCAGATCCGGCTCCTCCAGTCCCTTCTCAAAGCGTCGGAGGCCGCGTGAGCGGCCCGCACCCGGCCGGTGGCGCCGGGGGAGTGGTCCAGCGGCCGCTGGCCGCCGCTCTCGGCTACGCCACCCGGCGCTGGGCGGTATTCCCTCTCCACACGATCATCTCCGCCCGCTGCTCCTGCCGCCAGGCCGACTGCCCGCATCCCGCCAAGCATCCCATTGCCCGCCACGGCCTCCACGACGCCACCACCGACGAGCGCATCATCCGGTCCTGGTGGGACCGCTGGCCGTGGGCCAACGTCGGCGTCGCCACCGGGGCCGACTCCGGTCTGATTGTGATCGACATCGACCCCCGCAGCGGCGGCGACGACTCGCTCGCCCACCTCGAGTCCCTCATGGGGAGCCTGCCTGCGACGTTGATCGCTCATACCGGCGGCGGTGGCCTCCACCTCATCTACACCCACCCCGGCGGCCAGCTGCGCAACACCGCCGGCCGTCTCCCCGGCGTTGCCGACCCGCTGCCCGGCATCGACCTGCGGGGCGACGGCGGCTACATCGTCGCCCCGCCCAGCCGTCATCGCAGCGGCGACTCCTACTCGTGGGTGGACGCGGCCACCCCGGTCGGGGACGCACCCGGCTGGTTGCGCCCGCCCGGCCGACGTCTTGGCGCCACACTGCGCACGACCCGGCAGCCCTCGGTGGCGGGCGGCTCCCGATACGGCCGTTCGGCGCTCGAGGCGGAGGCGGCCGGCGTCCGGCGGGCCCCGGTGGGGGAACGGAACAACCGCCTCAACCGGGCCGCCTTCTGCCTCGGCATGCTGGTGGCCGGCGGTGAGCTCGACGAGGCCCTCGTCGAAGAAGAGCTGCTCGGCGCCGCAACCGACGCCGGCCTTCCCGAACGCGAAGCGAGGGCCAGTATCCACAGTGGATTGCGGGCCGGGGCCCGGGAGCCCCGCCGCCGCCCGGCAGGCTGCCAGTGAGGCGTGGACCTGTGGAATCCGTCCGGGCCGTCGAGCCGGAGGGGACCGATGACCCCGGCAAGATGTCACACCCACCGGTTACCTTCCGCGGCATGCTCAGCGCGGTCAGCCGACACCGGGCCGAAACCGCCATCAGACGAGCCGCAGCCGCCGGCGAAGGACCCTGGGCCGCCCTCGACGCCTACCGCGCGAAAGCGGCAGTCGTGGCGCCGGGGGTCTCCGAGGGCGGCAAACCGAGTTCGTTCCGCTCCTCGCCGCGGAGCCTTGCCCTGCCTCCGCTCGCGGTGCCTGCGCGGCGCCGACGAAATCGAAAAGGCGCAAACAGTGCGGACATTGTGTCGGGCCTCATCTCGTAGGGACCTTCGGCCCTATTGGGCTCGACCGCTCACGGCGGATCTTGTTACTACTAACCACCCAGACAGGTCCACAGCGAGGACAGTCGTGAAAGTGGATTGGACGCTCACATCTGCGGAGTGAGCGACCCGGATCAGAGATGGACGTCATTGGCGGATAACGAGCTTTACCGCCTGACCGTGGAGTCGGTCCCCCCGGCCCTCAGAGGTTGCGGCCAGCATCGGGCGCAGCTTTGAGACAACCGTCGGCAGCGTGACGCCGGAGAGCTTGCTGGAGGTTCCCGATGCGTGCCGTTGTTCCAACCCGCCCAGCGCGGTGGTCGCCGCCCGGGATCCTCCTCCTCCTCCTCCTCCTCCTCCTCGGTGCGTGTTCGTCACCCTCGCCGGTGCCCCATCAGGCGGCCGCACCGGCGCTGACGCCGGCAGGCCCAACCCCGGACAGCACGGCCACCACCGCTCCGCCGACCACCACCAACACGACCGTGGCGTCAGCGACCGGCGGAACCGGCGCCCGACCCCAACCGGCTGTGGTGACAACGACCACCAAGCCGAAAGTGGTGCGCTCGACCACCACCACGGTGCCGGCGGGGTTCCAGCCGGTGCCGGCCAATTTCGTCCCCGTCCCCGACCCACCGCCGCTCCCGCTGCCGCCGACCACCGGCACCACCATGGTGGTCCTGAACCCGGCCTTCGGCCCAATCCCAGCCGGGGTAGAACAGACCCCACCCTACGAACCGCCCACCGTCGCCGTCGTCGGACCGGTGACCTGCAGGGCAAACCCCGACGCCGCGTACAACTGGGAGGCGTCCTTCACCGCCACGCTCGTCGGAGGCCGCTACTGGCTCTTCCCCTTCGGCGGAACCGGCAACACCGGCACCTTCTACCAAGGCGTCTACGACGCCCAGCACCACCCCGACGGCTTCGATTTCAACCTCGACCAGGTCTGGATCAAGACCCCGGCGAACACCGACTCCGTGTCCGTCCCCATCACTCCGGCGGTGCCCGTCCACTGCCCCACCGGCTGACGCCCGGATCGGCGACGCTCCCTCGCCTTGGCCGTCGGACCATCGCTACCGTGAACGTCCGGCCTGCTCATCGCCCTGGGAGTACCACGAAGCGGCGCTCGGATACCCCTGGAACCGGGCGCAAGGTGTGCCGCCCCCGACCCGGTCGGTATCGTCCATTCCATGGGCCGTCGGCGGGTGCGGGGATGACGGGGACGTGGAGAGCCGCCTGACCGTCGAACTCGTCCCCGGTTGCCGGCTTCGGCGCTCCCGCCGACCGGTCCGCCCTCGGCGCCTACCGCCGCAAGGCCAGCACTCGGGGGCCTAGCGACGGGGGACGTTCTCGGCTGCGAGTGAGAACAGCCCGAGAGGCCCAAAGCGTGGCCCCGTCAACGATGGTTCTCGCTTGCACGGTATCCGTGTATTCAGGTATACTGAGGTGGTGGGGGTCCCCGCATGATCGTCTCGTTTGCCGATGCGGCGACCGAGGCGCTGTTCCACGGCGAACAGGGGAAGAAGGTGCGCCGTTTGCCACCGGAGATCCACAGGACCGCCATCCGCAAGCTCGACATGGTGAACGCCGCGATGGACTTGCGAGACCTTCGCGCTCCGCCTGGGAATCGGTTGGAGGCGCTGCACGGAACCCTCGAGGGGAAGCACAGCATTCGAGTCAACGACCAGTGGCGGATCGTCTTCCGCTGGGAATCGGGCGATGCCCACGATGTGGAGATCGTCGACTACCACTGAGGTGTCCTGATGCTGCCGAAGAAGCGTGTTCCGACCCATCCGGGCGAGGTACTGAACGAGGAGTTCCTCCAGCCGCTCGGTGTGACCCAGGTTGCTCTGGCGGCGCACCTGGGTGTGCCGGTCCAGCGGATCAACGAGCTGGTCCGGGGCAAGCGCGGCGTCACCCCGGAGACGGCCTGGCTGCTGGCCGGGGCCTTCGGGACCACGCCGGAGTTCTGGTTGACCCTTCAGACCAACCACGACCTCGTCCGCGCTCGCCCGACACGTACGATTCAGCGCCTCGCCAAGGCCGGATGAGCCGTCGTAGGGGCTGTTGCGACGATCTTCGAGCTCGTCCCGGTCGCCAGCCTAGGGACGGTCAGCTCCCTCGCTGGGCCGGGCGGCCGGGCCGGCGGATCGGGATGCGGTAGCGCGCGAGTTCCGCTCGCACCTTGTCGAGTGACACGCCCAGCCGGGCGGCCACCGCCCGCACGCCAAGCTGCTCGTCGACGTAGAGGCGCTGGAGGCTGTCCCGGTCGAGCGGTGTTCTCCGGTCCCGGCGGGGCAGGCGGTGGCGGTCGATGTTGCGGTCCACGACGTCCACGGAGACGTCGAAGCGGCGGGCCACCTCGGCGGCCGAGAGCCGCTGGTGCACGTAGAGCTTTTCGAGGGTCCTGCGGGACAGTTCGACGCCGGCTGTCCCCCGGGGCCGCAGGGTGACGCCGGCCATGTGGAGCTGGCGCCACACCTCCCGCTGATGCATGCCCAGTTCGGCCGCCACCGCCCGGATCGTACGGCCTTCGCCGTAGAGGCGGACCACGTCGTCTCGCATCGCCGACCAGTTGCGTCGCCGACGCGTCGGGGCGTCACCTCCCTCGGGGTCGGCAGTGTCCGGACCCCTCGATGGGGCGGGCTGTTCGGCCGCGGCGGCCGCAATCATCCCGAGGCTGCGAAGGGTCGCTTCGGCGGCGGTGGGGGCGAGGCCGGCCGCTGCCGCCGCCCGCGGCAGCGGCATGCCGCCGAGCCACAGGTCGCGCAGGATCCCGGTCGTCCGGCCATCGGGTCCCACCGCAGGGCGTGCCGACCGACCGAGCAGCTCCTTGAGTAGCACGTCCACCGTTAGTCCCCCCTCATGGGCTGCCGGAGCATCGCAGCCACACGACCACCGCACGGCCGGGGGCGTCGCCATTCGGTGCCGCTTCGACAACACCGAGCTCCACCGGCTGCGCCGGGCCGCCACCGAGGCAGGCCGGGATCCCGCTGTCGTGCCAGGTCCGCCCGTCGAACCAGCTGGCGCCGGCCACGTCCCAGCTGCCGTAGACCGCGCCGACGTGGAGTGCCGGGCCGCTCACCTTCCGGCCGTGGAATCCGATGTTGGTGCCGCTGTCGTCGACGATGTCGGCCGTTCCCCGCAGGACCGTGACCGGGGCGGGATGGCTGGCGCTGCGGGCCGTCCACCCGCCGATGACGACGACGGAAGCGGCGATGGCCACGGCGAGGGCGAACCGCCGGCCGGTGTCGCCCAGCGTCGCCCGCCGAGAGGGGGCCGCATTGCTCATTGCTCGGCGTCGCGTTCCGCCGACGGGCCGGACCGTTCGCATGACGCCTGGTCGCCGTCGGAGCGGCAGAAGAGGACGTGGCTGATTGTCCGCTCGCCGTCGCCGCCGGGATAGGTGAGGTCGATGTCGTACTGGGCCGCCTCAGACTTGGGGTGGTGGAAGGCCAGGGTGAGGTCGCAGCTGTACGTGCCGGGCGGGTCGCCGGGTTCAGCGTCGGCGGCCGACCGGAACGGCCCGCAGCTGGCGGTTTCTCGGCGGACGTCGTGGCTGCCCTGGTTGTCCATGCGCGTCACCGTGGCGGTCAGGTCGAACATCGAGTGCTCCCGAGCCGCGCAGCCGCTCGCCGGCAGCGACACGAAGACCCGCAGTTGGTCGACGTGGTAGGTCGTCTCGACGGTCGGGGCCGGACAGTCCGGCTTACCGTCGCGGTCCGGCCGTTCGGCGTGGGCCGAGGCGGCCGGCACGACGACGAGGGGAACGGCGGCCAGGGCGAGCAGCACCTTGCGCACAGGGCACCTCCGGAGGCGTGGGCCGCAGCTGGGGGTTCGGCCCGATCGTCAGGTCAAACGGCGCCCAACCCCGGTCGTGACGCGGCTTTCGCCGGGAATGCCGGAATTTCTCTCTCCGTCAGTAGTCCGCCACGAGCGGTGGGCGCGACCGCCATGCCGTCATGTCGAACCCGGCCCGCGCGCGATCTCCTCGGGGCCATCGATGCGGTTCGCCGGCTGTTCGGCCGGCGCCCAGTTCCCGCCCACTGCGCCAACCAATCCCTCGACCTGCTCCAGTCCCTCATGGGGAGCCCGCCGCCGACGCTCACGGCCGTCACCGTTGGGGGAGGGGAGCACCGCTTCTTCATCCACCCCGGCACGTCCGGTCCGCAACACCGCTGGTCGCCTCCCCTGCGTCTCCGGGGGTTTTGCCGGGGGTCGGCCTGAGGGGTGACGGTGGACCGCCGGGCGTCACGGCCCAGCGTGGGTCGAGCCGATCGTCGCCGGGCTCCCTCTGTGGCCAGTGCCGCCGGCCCGGCCTCGACATGATGTGCCGTTCAGGGCTCCGCTAAGGTCGGCGGTCGATGCGCTGCGAGCCGAGCACCGACTACGTGATCCCCTCCGACTGGGGCGGCGAGGACGAGCGGCTCCGGCTGCTCGGCGAGTGGCGCGACCCGATCACCCTGGCCCGGATGGAGCGCCTCGGGCTCGGGCCGGGCTGGCGTTGCCTGGAGGTCGGCGTGGGTTCGGGTCTGACGGCCCGGGCGATGGCGGCCCGGGTCGGCGGCGGGGGCGGCGGCCGGGTGACGGCGGCCGACATCAACGCCGCCTTCGTGGCCCGGCTCGAGGGCGCACCGGACATCGACGCCGTGCAGTGCGACATCCGCATCGACGACTTCCCGGCCGGCAGCTTCGATCTGATCCACACCCGGCTCGTGCTTGAGCACCTGCCCGACCCGGCAGCGGTGATGCGGCGCATGGTGGAGTGGCTTGCCCCGGGCGGCTGGCTGCTGTTCGAGGAGCCTGACACCGCCCAGGGCGCGGTCAGCCCCGACGACCTGTGGGCCCGCCACATGCAGGCCTACGCCGCTGACCCCGGCTACGACTGCAACTACGGCCGCCGGCTGCCGGCCGACGTGGCCCGGCTGGGCGTCGTCGCCGTCGACGCCGAGATGGACACCGCCATGGTGCGGGGTGGAACCGATCTCGCCCGGTGGTACGCCATGACGATCGAGGCCGTGCGGCCCGGGCTGGTCTCCACCGGGCGGATCACGGCCGCCGAGCTCGACGAGCTCGCCGCCCGGCTGGGCCGCCCCGGCCTGCTCGAGCCGGGCATGACCTTCGTCGCCGTCTGGGGCCGCCAGCCGACGGGCTGACACTGAGGCGGCCGAGCGGCGGACCGACCCCACCAGGAGGGTCTCGGTCCCGCCGGCCGGCCGGGCGTGCCAGGTAGAGGCCCTCCACCAGCGGGCAACCGAGGGAGTCGAGGCCGTCGAGCTGCTCGGCGTTCTCGACCCCCTCGGCCACCACGCTGATACCGATGACGGTCCGTTGTCACAGTTGCCGAAGGATGCTGGCTCTGGATGCTCGAGACACTTCCGACGGCGAACTGGTCCTGACCCTTACTGCCGAGGGAGGTCTTGGGTGTGCAGTGGGTGATCGCCGCTCAGGTAGGAGGGCGGGACGTGCTCGGTCAGCCACACGCCGTTGGCGGAGCGGAAGAAGTGGTGCCCGTCGGCGGACATCCGGCCGCTCTCCACGGTGAGCACCACCGCTGGGCCGTGGCGACCCCCGACGGCCACTGCGGTGTCACGGTCGGCGCTGAGGTGGACGTGACGGCGCCCCATCGGCCGCAGCCCTTCGGCCAGGATGGCGTCGAGCACCGCCGCGCTGGTGCCGTGGAACAGCGTTGCTGGCGGTTCGGTCGGGGAGAGGCCGAGGTCGACGTTCACGCTGTGGCCCTGGTTGGCCCGGATCCGGTTGGTGGCCGGGTCCAGGGTGAAACGCTGCTTCGGATTGGTCCGGACCACCTCGTCGAGCTCTCGGCGGGTGATCGGCAGCCCCGCGGCTCCGGCGGCTCGGAGCAGCTCATCGACGTCCACCCATCCTTGCGAGTCGAGCGTCACGCCGATGCGACCGGGATCGTGTCGCAGCACCAGAGCCAGGAACTTGCTGGTCCTCACCCTTGTGTCCACCCTCCCAGCTTCTCAGTCCCCAGGTCCGCAGACCAGCGGGCCTGGTCGATGCGCCAGAGCCGGTCGAACGGCGCGTCGCGTCGCCCCGGAGGCCGCTAACGGACCCTGCGGGCCCGCAGGGCCCGGCCGGTCCCCCGGGGGGTGCGTTTCGGGGCCATCGCCGTGGCGAATGCAATACCCCCCGGCTCAGGCAGACCGGGACCGTCGGCCGTCGACGACGGCGGTGCCGGCCGCCCGGTCGTGCAGGCCTCGCCGGTCCGGGTCGCGCCACACCCACAGGTAGGGGACGAGGCCTGGGCGGCGACACGGGGACGACGGCGGTGATCGCTGCGGCGACGGCGGCGAAGGCGGCGACGACGATGGCGGTGGCGACCCCGCGGGGGACACGGCGTCGCACGAGGGCGGAGACGGGCACGTCGAGGAGCAAGGCCGAACACGACGAATCCGACGTGCAACGCCCGGGGGGCGAGCCACGCCACGGCGGCGAGCCCGGCGCAGAACAGCGCCACCCGGTAGGGGTTCGTCGGACTCCGCATGGCTGGGAACCGTCCCCGTCGCGCCGCCGGCGTCGAGTGGCCCCTCCGGGCGGCCCGAACCGGTCGGGCACCGAAGGCGTAGCGCCGCCGGACCGGTCCCGGCCGTCCCGGCGGACGCTGTCAGAGGTGGCGATGGCCACCGGAACGCCCAGGCGGATGCCCTCGGCTCCTTCCGACGACGCTCCCGCCCGCGCGCTCAGCCGGTGTTGACCGGCGCCAGCTGCAATGCCCGGCAGCAGCGGAAGACACCGTTGCGGGCCGGACGGTTCCAGGTGTCGAACACGGCCCACAGGAGGCCGTGGCCGTCGCGGAAGGTCTCGAGCCCTCCGGGGGCGTACTGGCCCTGCTCGTGCAGCGCCGCGGTCGTGAGGAACGGCCGGGCCGTGGTCTCCCGGCACGGCCCGTCGAGGTCACGGCAGTAGGCGAGCCCGGTGGCGTAGGCCGGCGTGTCGAACAGACTCCCGGAGTAGAAGAGCCACCAGCCCCCGCCGCCCGCTGGGATCACGGCCGGCTCCTCGATGATGTTGCGCTGCCACGCCTGCCGGGCGGCGAGGAGCCGGTGCGGTGCCCCGGTCAGCGCCAGGCCGTCGGCCCGGAGCGGCTGGGACCACAGGCCGCTCGCCCGGCCGCGGGTGTTGCTCTCGTCCTTCCACAGCAGATGCAGCTGCCCGGCGCCGTCTCTCACCACGCTCGGGTCGATCGAGCCGCCGAGGTCGAGCTGGCAGACGAGCGGCCCGTCGCCCACGGCGGCATACGGCCCCTCGGGTGTCGGCGCGCTGGCCACGCCGATGCACTGCCGGCCGCTGCGGGCATCGGGCAGCGTCACGTAGAGGACGTAACCATGACCGTTATCGAGCACGGCCGGCGCCCAGCTCGCGGCGTGGCGCGGGTCGGGGGCCGCCCACCGGGGAAGGTCCGGCAGCGCGTCGGGACCCTTCTGCCAGGTCCGCAGGTCGGGGGAGTGGGCGGTCGGGATCCGGTCGGGCCAGTCGCCGGTGCCGAAGGCGACGTAGCCCGTCACCGACCCTCCGGTGGCCACCGGCAGGATGAAGGGGTCGCCGAGGTCGCCGGCATAGGCCACCCGGGCCGGCCCGAGCATCGGAGGCCGGGGGGTGGCGGTCGCCCTGGTGCTGCGGCCGATGACCAGCGCGGCGGCGGACACCACGACGACGAGCGCCGCCATGACGACGGGCGTGCGAGGGCGGCTCACCGAGGCATCGTCTCATGGGGCCGCCCCCCGCCGGGCGTCGTCCCCGAAGCTTCATCGCACCCCGGCAGGTATGTCCGATACGTCGGGAGCGAGGTCCCGGCCCGCACAGCATGGGGCCCCACCGGAGTGGGGGCCTCACCGTGTTCGCCGGACGGAGGCCGGCATCCCCACGCTGGCCGGCGCGGCTGGCGCCCGGCATGTCCGTATGGCGGCGTGCCTCCTCCCGTCCGCGTCCAGCTGGCCCCCCTAGTTTTGTCGTACAAAATCCGGTAGGGTGTTCGGTGTTCGGCTGATGTGGACCAGCGCATGCCCGGCACCGGGTCAGCCGCCGGCAGATCCAGCACGTCATCGACCACGCGGGGCTGATCTTCGTGCAGCCCGCCCCACCTGGCTCCACCCTCCACGACGCCCGGCTGGTCTACCTCGGCGACGACCAGAGCCGGGCTCCCATCGAAGTCATGGCCGTCGAAGTCCGGACCAGCCAGGGAGAAGAGGCCCTGATGGTGATCCACGCCATGCCCATGCGGGGCAAGTACCGGCCCCAGTACGAGGAGGCGAAACGTTGGCGAAGATGAAGCCCTCCGACGCGGCGAAGGCCACGCATTCCGGGACCGTCATCACGGACGCCCTCGTCGACGAGCTGGCCGACGAGGCCGAAGCCGGCTACGACCTGCGCCGGGCCGAACGCCGCCAGGTCGGCCGCCCCTCCCTCGGAGCGGGCACGTCACCGAGGCTGCAGTTCCGGGTTTCCCCCGACCTCTACGCCGCGGCCGAACAGCGGGCACGCCAGGAAGGCCGAGCCGTGAGCGACATCGCCCGAGAAGCCCTCCGGGCCTACCTGCAAGAAGCGTCGTGACCCTGAGTCGCGGCGGCTGCGTCACCGTCGGCCCCTCCAAGGAAGGTCAAGCCCGACCGGCCGCACCCGTGCCCGCTTGATCGGCCCGGCGTGGTCAGGCCGTGGTCTTCCTGGCCACGGTCGCCTCAGCCGGCGGGCGCCACGACCATCTGGCCGACGGCCTCGTACTCTCCGCCGCAGCCGACTCGCGCTGGGCCGCCGCCGGGGCGTCGAGGCTGCCGCCCAAGCCCGCCGGCGCGCCGACCCGAGAGTCTGGCCCTACCCGCCCGAGGCGCTCGCCGCCGGCGCCTGAGCCTCGTCGCGGTCCGGTTCCACGCCGGCTTTTCGGCCGCAGCGCGTCAGACCGGGCCGGACCGCTCACCCGCCACCGATGCCAATCGGCCGGCTGCGAAGAGTGAGAGACGCGGCCTCCCACCCGGGCCGATGGATCGGTTCCACGCCGACTCGACGCCCGGGAGACGACGGCAGTCGATGCAAGGGGGTGCCCCCCCTTGACCCCCCGGGGGCCAGACGCCGGAGCAGTGGCGTCCCAGCGACGCCCTCGCCCAGCCCGCCGGCGGCCGGCGCGACCACCTCGCGGACGCCGTCGTCCTCTCCACCGCCCCCGACGGCCGGACCGGCCGCAGCGCCATCGAAGTCGAACTCACCCGCAAAACCAAAGGCCGGGTCGAAGACATCCTCCGGGGCCTGCTCGCCCGCCACGACGACGTCATCTACTTCGCCGTCCCGGCGGCGGCCAGCACCGTGCGCGCCGCCACCGACGCCCTGGGGGCGGGGGAGCGGGTCCGGATCCGGACTACCCGCCTCGTGGCCGTGGCCTGACCGGGGCCGGCGCGGGAACGCCGTTCCTGGTGGATCAGTGGACGGAGGCCCCGAGGCCGAGGTGACCGGCCGGAATAACGATTGAGCGGGACGAGGCTCCTCTACCGCGGGTCATTCGTCCGCCGCCGCCACACCCCAGGCCAGCCGGGACGACCCATTCTCGCCACCCCCCAACCATCCCCGCGGGGTCTGTCGGCCGAACCGCGTCCTGGCTCGGGAAAAGAGTCCGGTCGTCGAGGCGCTGCCGGCCCACGGCCAACCTGGCACGGCCCACCGTGCGGCCCAGCCGCCGGCCGGCGGGTCCGGCTCACCGGCACCACCGCCGATGCAAGCGGGACCTGACCGACACGTTTGAGGGGCCTGCTGCCGCTGATCGGCTGCAGGCCCCTCGTCTTCTTGCCCTTTGGCGGGTCTCAGAACTGCGTCATGCTCGCTGTCGTTACAGGGGTGCTGCTGATTGCTGTGCCGAAGGTGTTCGTGATTCCCGCATCTGGTGTGTACTTGTACGTGGTTGCGGCTGTCACAGTGGGGGGGGCCGTTCCTGTCACGGTTCCGCCCAGCGTGATCTGGAGAGTCAGCGTCGTCGAGTTCCAGGTCATCGTGGACGACGCCCATGTTGCAGTGGCGTTACCTAGCCACTGGCCGCTCGGTGTAGTCAGGGTCCCAAAGTGAAGGGCTCCTGAGCAACCGGTGACCGTGAGGTCGTTCGTGTTCTGACCGTTGCCCTTTTCCATCTTCACGGAGATATTGGTCAGGGTGCCGCTAGACCAGGTCGAGCAGACGGAGCTCAACTGGATGGCCTGGGAATACACGATGCTGATGGTGTCGCCGGCTTCAGGCTTGCCTGCCGTGCCGCCGCTGCCGTTCGCGATGGTCACCGAGACGGCGGTTGGGGCTGGCGCTGTGACGGTGATGGACCGTTGGACCTGTGGGGCGGCGTTGTAGTTGGCGTCGCTCGCCTGGTTGGCGTCGACCTTGCAGGTCCCGGGGGCGGTGTAGTTTAAGGTGGTCCCGTTGGTGCCGGTGACGTTGCAGACGCCCGCACCGCTGGTGCCGTCGATCGTGAAGACGACCGGGCTAGTCGATGCGCCGCCTGTGGCCGACAATGTTGCTGGCGTGCCGACGGTGCCGGTGGCGGGGGCGGTGAAGCTAATGGTCTGTGTCGCCTTGTTCACCTGCAGGTTCACGCCGCCGGTATTGCTGTTGTAGTTGGCCGTGTCGGTGGGGGTGAAGGTGACCGA
>Ga0070741_10003723_pt1 | contig 36973 bp, 28 predicted proteins | sample Coa_R1_4_FD_66440 | JGI IMG/M metagenome (GOLD analysis project Ga0070741, IMG submission 66440) | Surface soil microbial communities from Centralia Pennsylvania, which are recovering from an underground coalmine fire - Coalmine... | ecosystem: Environmental > Terrestrial > Soil > Unclassified ... | reverse complement strand
GAGTTCCAGCGCACGCCACCGACGCACTTCTTTCCAATCAACCGTGCGAGCATTTTTCGTTGCCATGCTCGCACTTTTACCACGCAGAAACAGGTTTAGCTATCAATGCATCGCTCTATAACCCCTGCCACTGCCCCGTCCCGCGCTTTCTCCAGACTCAGCTTGGGATCATTGAAGGGGTTCGGATAGTCCGTGTACGTGATCAGGTAAAGTGCAACGCCGGTTCTCAACTCAAAGGAGTGTGGCTCGACCCGGCCCGCATCAGTCTCCCTCATCCGGGATGATTCGGATGGAGTGCCCGGCAAAAGGATCGAAAAGCGTCCCTTCGCGGAAGTGAACTCTTTCCAGAATCTGTCATTGTACTCAAGGGCCGGTGGGGGCGGCGGAGGCGGATCCTGTGCCGACCCGACGGCGGCACAACACGACAGGAGAAATGGGAGGAGAACAACGCTGAATGGGATTCGCATGAGGCCCCTTCTGATTGGTCGCGGCGGCTTCTGCTAGTGTGTTGCTGAATGTGTTGTGGCTGACCGTTCGGTTTTTTGAGGCTAAGGTAAGTTGAAGAAAATTATTGGCTCCTCAGGTAGGACTCGAACCTACAACCCTCCGGTTAACAGCCGGATGCTCTGCCATTGAGCTACTGAGGAGCAAGGCGTCCAATCAAATTGGAGGTGGAAGATACTATACGAACTCAAAAGCTGTCAACCGCTGATTTCTGCGCGGCTGCCGGGCTATGAAGACGATGGGGAATGCGCTCTGGCCCGCCGCTGTCCGGATACTTCCTGCGCAGTTCCTGCAGAATCAGGCAATGGTTCACGATGCCAGATGGCCGTTTGGTCTGAAGAGATCATTTCGTAGCCGACCCCGCGCCAGACGATGCGTCTGGTCAGGACTGAGGCAGAGACATTATATAGATAAACCAGCGAGACCAGCGGGCCGAGGAAAACGTGCGTCCACCATTTCCGGGTGATCCGTTGACGATCCTCTTCAAGCAACCGTGCCGCCACCGCGAGACGAAGGGCTGCTGAGATGGCCCCGAGGCAGAGGATTCCGACCAGCAATCTGATGAGTGCGGTGTCAGGACGGCCGTTCAATCCTGTCGCGATCAGGAACAGGAGACTGCCCCAGACGGTCAGGTTATAAAGCACGTGCGTCAGGAGCGTCAGCCTCCAGATGCGCGGGGCGTAAACGCGCGTGATCGTGAGCTGGCGGGTCGTGAATTCAAGCATCTCCCTTAACGACATGCTGGCCGGCGTGGCAACCAGACAGGCGGGGACGAATCTGACGTGCTGGCCCGCGGCTTTGATGGCTTCCGTCAGCACGTAATCATCACTGACTGCGCCCGCCCATTGCCGCCTGATGTCCAGGCGCTCAAAGTTTTCACGCCGGATGGCCATCGCGCCGCCCCAGGCGAAAGCCGACTTTTCGCCGAACAGCGTCAGTACACTCGCGTTCCACACCGAGAGCAGCAGCGACCAGAAACCGGCGCGCTTTTCGTCAGCCGGCAGGTACCAGCGGAAGCCACTCGTCGCGCCGACGCTTTCATCGGCGAGCGGGGCAACCAACTCCGCCAGCCACTGTGCCGTCGGGCGCGCATCGGAATCCGCAAAGGCGAGGACTTCGGCGCGCCTGTTGACGGCGTCCAGCGTTTCCAGGGCCGCCCGCAGGTTGTGGATCTTCTGGCCGCAGTTTTCGGCCTCCCCGGCGACGACCAGCCAAGCAGAACGGCGGCTTTGTTTGATCAGCTTGTTCAGGACTGCGTAAGCCGGATCGGCTTCGCTTTCAGTGACGAAGATGATTTCGTAATCGCGGTAATCCTGGGCAAAGAGGGCGCCGATGTTTTCCTCGAAACCGGGATCCAGTCCCTTGCACGGGACGATGACGACCGCCTTTGGCTGATAACGATGTCTGGCGGCCGGCGCGCGCAGTGCGTAACGCGCGAAACGCAGCGCGGCCGCCAGCGCCAGCAGGCTCTGCGCAAAGAGAATGAAGCACAGTGTGTAGAAGAAAAACCCCATAAAAAAACTTCACGGAAACCACCACACTTTGATCCCGATCCTTTGACTGGCACCGGACGGGGAGATGAGGGGGATGCCGTGACAAAGATGGCAGGCATTGTGCTTGAAATCAGATTAAATATCCAGCAGATGTTTCAGGCCGGGGAAATTCCGTCCCCGGCCCGCAAACGCTCGACCGCCCCCAACCTCCCGCCCCTCTATGCGTTGGTCCCGACGGCCTGCTGTTCCGCGGGCTGTGATGCCGGGGCCAGATGATGCTCGATCAGTTCCGCAATCCTGGCGGGTTGTTCATCCGCGAGCGCCAGACGTTTGGCTTCCAGCACCAGACCCGCCATTTCCAGCGCGCGGTCGCGGAAGCGGGCATCCCGCGCGATCAGATCCTCGATCACGCGGCGCTCGCGTTCGGCGCGGGTGACCTGTTCGCCGGCCTCGGCCGCGACCGCGTACTCAACCGGCACGGTCTGGTCGCGCACCTGAACGGCGAAGGGGTGAAACTCATTTCTGATCTCTTCGCGAATGCGACTCAGTTCGAGCAGCGCCGTCTTGAATCCGAGATGACCGCGGAGTGAGAGGTCAACGACCGGGGACGGATCATCCGTTTCGTCCGGGTTGTGAGTTGTCAGTTCCCTGCGGAGTTGTAGGAATAAGGCTTCGCGCAGCGCTTCCGGTTCGGCGCGACCGCTGACGTCAAAGTCCAGCCGAACGAACGGGCGCTGATAATAATCGCGCACGAGGCGGGCGGTGTGCGTGCCGCCGGTGATTTCGACCAGATACGCGCCGCGCGTGTTGGCGAACTCGTCCACGTTGCAGGCTTCGAGCGAGCCGGGGTTGTAAGCCCAGCCGTCAATCTCGAAGTTTTTGTGCGTGTGGCCGAGCGCGAGGTAATCCACGACGGATTTGAGTTCGGTCAGTCTGGCGACGGGCAGCGCCGGGATCGGGCGGTTCAGCTGGCCCTCGACGTCGGTGTGCAGCATCATCACGTTGTAATGCTGCTCGCTGTGGTGCGGGCGCATTTCGTCAATCAGCATCGGCAGCACCCGCCCGGTCGTCGTCCCGTACCAGGTCGAGCCGAAAATCCGCACGCCGTCGAGGTCAATGTATGAGCCTTTGCGCGCCGTTTCGTCCCAGGGCGTGAAGCTGATTTTGCCTTCCGCGTATTCCGGCTCGAGCAGCCTGATGAATCCCCACTGCGACAGGCTGCGGAGCCAGCTGCAGCTGTGTTCCGCCTCGCGCTGGTCGTGATTGCCTTCGATCACGATGACCGGAATGCCCGCGTCGCGGAGTTTCACCAGACAGTACATCGCGTGGTTCATGGCCTGCGGCTCGACGCGGCGGGCGTCGAAGAAGTCGCCGGCGATCAGGACGAATGAGACCCGTTCCCTGAGCGCGTATTTTTCAATGCAGTCGCGCCACGCGTGGAAGAAATCGCGCGTGCGTTCCTCCATCCGGTAGCGGCGAATCCCAAGGTGAATGTCGGCGATGTGCAGGAATCTGGTCATGCGATAACGGGACTGATTCGGATTTGATGATCTCTGGTGCGCCTCAGTATAACACGCTGCCAGAGATTGCTCGGGCGGGAAGGAGGAGGTCAGGTCGGGGGACACATTTTGTCCCCCAAAAATCAAAACAGCAGGCACTGCCGGGAGCCTGCTGTTGATTGGGTGAGGACCAAAGTTGTGATTCGTTATACTGTCCGGAAAATTTTTGAGCCCCCCGGACTTCAAGTGGGAGAAGTCCTGATGCGGTCGTTTTTCAAAGGAGGGCTCGTGCCACCTGACGTCGGACTGGGAATCCGCTGTATGTGGCCGGCTCGGCCTGGGTGCCTCGCCAAAACACTCAATCGGAATCGCTGCGACTCTCTCTGACTGGTTCCGATTCGCGAGTTACGCCAATCAGTGTGCCCCGTTTCCCTGACTGACGTAACCCGCGGATCGAAAGATTGTAGCCACCAGCCAAAATCCGACCCCCGTGTCCTTATCTGACCAGCGGCTACAAGATCGAGAGGAGCGTCTTCCTCAACCCGGTTGGCAGAAGAAGCGGCGAACGTACTGGATCAGAAGCGACGTGAGGAAATCGCTTCTGATCCACTTCGCTATACAAACTTCATCTGCTTCAAAAACCTTGCACGTTCAGCTTTTCAATCAGCTTTTTCTCCGTGCGTCCCCATACAGAGCAACGCATATGCCAGAATGACTGAACGTCGTGCCGCGGAGCCTAAGTCGAACGATGCTTCAACTTACTTCCAGGCGCGCGGCAACAGGAGGAAGCCATCTTCATCAGTTTGTCACAGATTGTAGACAAACTGTCGGTGACAGATGTCCACAGCAGTTGACACTCATCACCCGCCGTTTACTTAAAATTGCTGATCGCACATTCATTCCAGAGCTGAGAGCGATAAAGTCATGACAGTTCAATAATGCACGATCCGGTCAGACATTCGATCGCGATTTGCCATCATCTGAACCGGCGGGTATGATCGCGCTGAAGTCGGGCCCCTGCCGGATCATGCGCGGCAGCATCAGTCCCGGCGAACTCTGAAACAGACTGAGCAGTTCAGATGACACCCATCACACTATGACTCAGGACGAGGTTCTGAAGGAATTTGAAGAGAGCGGCGCGCTGCTCGCCGGGCATTTCCTGCTGACTTCCGGGTTGCACAGCGAGCGTTACCTGCAATGCGCGCTGGTGCTGCAAACACCGCGGACGGCGGAAAGGCTGTGCGCGGCGCTCGCGGCAAAGGCGAAAGCCGACGACCGTATCAGCAGGATTGATCTGGTGATTGCTCCCGCGCTCGGCGGCGTCATTGTCGCCCACGAAGTCGCCAGAGCTTTGGGCGTGCGGGCGCTCTTCACCGAGCGTGATGACAAAAGAGTCATGACCTTGCGGCGCGGCTTCCGGATCGAGCCGGGCGAGCGGGCTTTCGTCGTTGAAGACGTGGTGACTACGGGCGGCTCGACGCGCGAGGTGATGGATGTCGTGCGCGCTCACGGCGGCGAGGTCGCCGGCGCAGGCTCACTGATCGACCGCAGCGGCGGCACAGTTGATCTGGGCGTCCCGCGTTACGCGCTCGCGGTGCTTGAGGTGCCGGTCTTCAAACCTGAACTCTGCCCGATGTGCCAGGCAGGTTCCAGCGCAATCAAGCCGGGCAGCAGATAGAAAGATCTCAAATCTCAAATTTGAAATTTGGGATTGACTGATGAACTACCGCATCACCATCGCCTGGGACGGCACTGATTATCAGGGCTGGCAGTTGCAGGGCGGGAGGCCGACGATTCAGGGCGCAATCAGTGCGGCGCTCGAAAAGATCGCGGGCCAGCCGGTCGTCCCGCACGGCGCGGGTCGCACGGATTCGGGAGTGCATGCCGCGGGCCAGGTCGCTTCGTTCCGACTCGAGCGGGAATGGGCTGGTAAGAAACTGCGGGACGCGCTCAACGGCAATCTGCCCGAGGACATTCGCGTGCTGGAAGCCGAAGCCGCGCCCGATGAATTTCATGCGCGTTTCGATGCGCGCGGCAAAACTTATCGGTATCAGCTCGACACCGGTGAAGTGATGAATCCGCTGCTCGCGCGCTACGCCTGGCATTATCCCTGGTCGGTTGACAGGGAGTTGCTGACCGAGACCGGGCGGAGGCTGCCGGGGACTCACGATTTCACTGTCTTCACGGTCGCTTCGTGCGAAACCAGAACGCGGATCCGCACGCTGACCGATTTTCAGCTTGAAGCTGACGGGCCGCTGCTGCGGCTTTATTTCAGCGGCGATGGTTTTCTGCGGTACATGGTGCGGAGGATGGTCAGCACGCTGCTGGCTTTCAACCGTCGCGGCTGGCGGCCCGCGACATTCGACGAGATCGTCGCGATCTGCGACCGGACGCGCGCCTCGACACTCGCCCCGGCAAAAGGGTTGACCCTGATGAAAGTTGAATATTAGTATGTCGCGTTCGCTCTGACGGAAAAGCCGGCAACGGCAGTTGCCGCCCTGGTTGCAGAATTTCCCCTGAAAGCCCTTTTTTCAAATTCCATGCCGGATTTTTCAGACCTTATCAAGCCGGGCTCGCGCGACGAGCAGTTACTGGCTCAGATTGACTTTACACGGCTGCCGCGTCACATCGCCGTCATCATGGATGGCAACGGTCGCTGGGCACAGCGCCGCCACTTGCCGCGCGTCGCCGGGCACCGGGCCGGGGTTGAAGCCGTTCGCGCCACGGTCGAAACCAGCGCGCGGCTGGGCATAGAGGTGCTGACGCTTTACGCCTTTTCAGTCGAGAACTGGAAGCGCCCGCCCTTTGAGATCGAAGCGCTGATGACTTTCCTCAAGGAGTATCTGCGAAAGGAGATTGATAACCTCCACCGCAATAACATCCGCTTCCAGACCATCGGGCGCATCACCGAGCTTGATGAATCGGTGCAGTTCGAACTGCGCTCGGCGATTCACAAGACGGCCGGCAACACGGGAATGGTGCTGAGCGTCGCACTTAATTACGGTGGTCGCGTCGAGCTGCTGGACGCTTACCGCAAATTGCTCGCCGACTGTCTGCGCGAAGGCCGTTCACCGGAGGAAGTGACCGAAGCCCACATCGAGCGATGCCTGTATACGGCGCAACTGCCCCCACCCGACCTGTTGATCCGCACGAGCGGCGAAATGCGCATCAGCAACTTCCTGCTCTGGCAGATCGCCTACAGCGAAATTTACGTCACCGAAACCTTGTGGCCTGACTTCCGCCGCCCCGACCTGTTTGCCGCCGTCGTGGATTACCAGAAGCGGGAGCGGCGCTACGGAGGGCTGGCCGATACCTCGCGTCGGGCTGCTGTCTGATGCTTCCTGAAAAGGGGCAGGGGAATAAGCTACCGAATGGCACGAATAATTTCCGCGGTCGTCTTCCTGCCGATTCTGATTGCCGCCATTCTGGTCGGCTCGCCCATTTATTTCACCGCGCTGGCAGGGCTCGCCATCCTCTTCGGCCTGATCGAATATTACGCGCTCACTGACCGGGTCGGGGCGAGGGCCGGGCGCGTTCAGGGAGTGCTGGCTTCGGCGGTCATAGTCGTGGCTTTTTATCTCGGCAGGCCCGAATTCATTCCCGCCTCTCTGGCGGCCCTGGTCGTTATTGATCTGACGGTTCATCTGTTCGGCAGCAGTGACCTGCGCGGCGCCGTGCTGGCGACGGCGGCGACGGTTTTCGGCGTGGTTTATGTGGCCCTGATGGGTGGTTATCTGGTGGCGCTCCGCGTGGTCGCGGTCGGCGTGACGGCGATCCACATCTCCGACAAGCAAGTGATAGATTTATCAGCCGTCCTGCTCTCATTCTTTTTCCTGATCGTCTTCGCCGGAGACACCGGGGCTTATTACGTCGGGCGGACGATTGGCCGCAACAAACTGGCCCCGCGCGTCAGTCCGGGCAAGACCGTCGAAGGGGCCGTCGGCGGGCTGGTGACCAACGTTGCCGCCGCGCTGGCTGCTCATTACACTTTCTTCCCGCAACTGCCGATCCCGCACGCCGTCACCCTCGCGGTGGCCATGGGCGTCATCGGTCAGATCGGGGATCTGTGCGAATCAATGCTCAAGCGCGGCGCGCAGGCCAAGGATGCCGGGCAGATCATTCCGGGGCACGGAGGCGTTCTCGACCGCCTCGACAGCATTCTTTTCAATGCCCCGGTGTTGTATTACTACTACGTCTATTTTTTCCCGAAGTAGGTTGTCATCACCCAGCGGGTGATCGTTATGAAACAGATTGCCATTCTCGGCTCGACCGGCTCGATCGGGCGCAACACGCTGCGCGTGGTTGATGCTCTGGGCGGCGCGTTCAGAGTGGCCGCGCTCGGCGCCGGGTCGAATGTCGCGGTGCTGGCCGAACAGATTGAGCATTACCGCCCGCGCGTCGTCGCCGTCGCTGATGAGGATTCCGCCGACAAGCTGCGCGCCGAGATGAAAAAGCGCGACATCACCTCCTCCCCGAACATAGGCATCGGGGTTGAGGGCCTCAGTGAAGTTGCCACCTGCGACGGCGCCGAAATCGTCATCGGCGCGGTAGTCGGCGCGCTCGGATTGCTGCCGACTTATCGCGCGCTCGAAGCGGGCCGCCGCGTCGCGCTCGCCAACAAGGAAACGCTCGTGATTGCCGGCGAACTGATGACCAGCGCCGCCGCAAAATCGGGCGCGGAACTCCTGCCCGTTGACAGCGAACACAATGCGCTGCACCAGTGCCTGCGCGGCGAGCGGCACGACGAGGTCAAGCGCCTGATCCTGACCGCTTCCGGCGGGCCTTTCCGCACCGCGAGCCGCGAGGAGATCGAAAACGCCACGCCCGCCCAGGCGCTCAAGCACCCGACCTGGAATATGGGGGCCAAGATCACGATTGATTCGGCCACGCTGATGAACAAGGGCCTGGAAGTGATCGAGGCGCGCTGGCTCTTTGGCCGCTCCGCCGACGAAATCAGCATCATCGTACACCCGCAATCGGTCGTGCATTCGATGATCGAAATGATTGACGGTTCGGTCATCGCGCAGCTGGGCGTGACGGATATGCGCCACGCGATCCAGTACGCGCTGACTTACCCGGAGCGACAGCCGGCGGAACTGCCGCCGCTCGATCTCGCCTCACTGAGCCGTCTTGAATTTCATGCCCCCGACCCCGAACGCTTTCCCTGCCTGACGCTCGCTTACCGCGCGCTGCGCACCGGCGGGACAATGCCCGCCGTACTCAACGCCGCGAACGAAGTCGCCGTGGCAGCCTTCCTGCACGAACAGATCCGCTTCGGCCAGATCCCGCAACTCATCCGCGCCGCCTGTGAAGCACACACGCCACAGCCTGCCGCCAGTCTCGAAACAGTCCTCGCCGCCGACGAGTGGGCGCGCGCCTGGGTGAAAGAACAGATGGCCGAAGCCAGAGGTCAGGCCTCAGGATCGCTGCCCAACTGACCATTAACCGCGGCTGAAGATCACCTCTTTGACACGGCCTGACTCGTCCCATAAACTTTGAGCCTGCGATTCGCGCCCCGGATTACCCGGCCCGTCTGCCTGTGGTCATTGAGCAGTTCATGACGCGGGCCGCAGATTTCGGTATTCGGTCCCGGCGGGACTCCAGTGAGGAGATTGAAATTGGAAAACTTACAGGGCTATCTGGCATTCGTAGTGATTCTGGTGGCGATGATTGTGATTCACGAGTTCGGTCACTTTATCGTCGCCAAGATGCTGGGCATCGCGGTTGAGACCTTCTCGGTCGGATTCGGCCCGCGACTCGTCGGCTTCCGCTACGGCGAGACCGATTACCGCGTCAGCGCGATTCCGCTCGGCGGCTATGTCAAGTTCCGCGGCGAGAATCTGGAGATGCTTCAGGGCAAGAGCGAGGGTTCGATTGACGAATTCCTCTCGCACCCGAAATGGAAGCGGCTGCTCGTCGCGGTGGCCGGCCCGGCCTTCAACATCGCCACCGCCATTCTGATCCCCACCGTCGCGATCCTGATCGGTTACCAGGAGAGTATTTTCCTGTCGCAGAAAGTAGTGATTGGAGACGTCAAGGCGGGCTCGACGGCAGAGCAGGCCGGTTTGCAGCGTGGCGACCGCATCGTCGGCTACTTCGACAAGCAGAATCCGACCTGGGAAGAATTCTATGATGACGTCAGAGTGCGTCCGAACGAAACCATCCCGCTGACCATTGAGCGCAACGGACAGAGGCTGTCGCTGACGCTTAAACCGCGGGTCGAAACGTTGTCCAGTGGTGAACAGTTCGGCAACGTGGATATTGATTATGCTGTGGATGGCATCGGCGTCGGCAGCCTGACGCGGGGCTACCCGGCAGAAGCAGCCGGACTCAAGCCCGGCGACAAGATCACTGAAATAAACGGGAAGCCGATCACTACCTACGGCGAATTCAAGCGCACCCTCAATGAAAGCAACGGCCAGCCGGTCAGCCTTAAAGTGGCGCGCGGCGGGCAGACGCTTGAAGTAAAAGTCACACCGCGCAGGGACGACAAGGATTACCGGCTCGGTTTCGTCATCAATAACACCACGCTGGTCAAAACCAGTTCCATCTCTTCCGCGCTGGCTTACGGCTGGAAATACAACTGGCGGATCATGAAACTGACCGGGGTGATCTTCAAGCAGATCTTCGCCGGACAGCGTTCGGCGCGTGAATCCGTCTCCGGGCCGCTCGGGATTGCCGAACAGACGGCCGACACTTTCCGTATCGCCGGATGGTCGGGCGTGATTTCGCTGATGGGGCTGCTCAGTCTCAACCTCGGGATTATGAACCTGCTGCCGATTCCGGTGCTGGATGGCGGCGTGATCCTGCTGATCCTGATCGAGGCTCTGATGGGTCTGGTCGGGCTGACGATGTCGATGAATATGCGCGAGCGGTTCCAGCAGGTCGGTTTTGTGATGGTGCTGCTGCTGATGGCTTTCGTCATCGGCAATGACCTCCTGCGCAAGATTTCCAGACCGGCCGTCGAATCTCCCCCGGCTCAACAACAGAACAAGTAGTGGTGCAGTCAGACGGGCGACCCTGCAGACGGGTCGCCCGTTTTATTTTCCGTCAATGGGTGACACCGGCGCACGCCTGGCCGACCTTGCAACTTCAGGCGTGATCATTGAAACTACGCAACGGTCGCCGTTCTTGAATCAACCCCTTCTGGCGGCCAGTCCTGAGAAAACTTCGGAGCAGTAACACCCGGCGGTGAGTAATTTCTTTTTTCATTCACGCACGCCTCTCACTTCAGGAGAGTTCTGACCTCTATGGCACAGGAGGAGAAATTCGTTCGCGGGCTCGGCCTGCTCGATTCGACGATGATCGTCGCGGGTTCGATGATCGGCTCCGGCATCTTCATCGTCTCGGCGGACATTTCGCGGCAGGTCGGCGCGCCGGGTTGGCTGCTGGTCGTCTGGATCGTGACCGGGCTGCTGACGCTGATGGCGGCGCTCAGCTACGGCGAACTGGCCGCGATGATGCCGAAGGCGGGCGGGCAGTATGTTTACCTGCGCGAGGCTTTCTCGCCGCTCTGGGGCTTCCTCTACGGCTGGACGCTCTTTCTGGTCATTCAGACCGGGACGATTGCCGCCGTGGCCGTCGGATTCGCCCGCTACCTGGGCGTGCTGTGGCCGAAGATTTCGGAAAGCAATTACCTCATCGCGCCGATCCGGCTCGGATCGAGTTACGCGATTTCGCTTTCGACCGCGCAGCTCGTCGGCGTGCTGATGATCGCGCTGCTCACCTGGATGAATACGCGGGGACTCAAGCTCGGCAAGCTGGTGCAGAACGTCTTTACCTTCGCCAAGACCGGCGCGCTCGTCGCGCTGATTGTGCTGGGCGTGCTGATCGGCTGGAAGGCGAATGCCGTCAGCGGCAATTTCGGCAACTTCTGGAACGTGCGCGGCACGTTGCAGGATGTGGGTAACGGGCTGACCGCGGCCACGGCCTTCGGCCTGTTCGTCGGCATCTGCGTCGCCCAGACCAATTCACTTTTTTCTGCCGACGCCTGGAACAACATCACGTTCACCGCGGGCGAAGTCAAAGACCCGAAGCGCAACATCCCACTCTCGCTCGCCTTCGGCACATTTCTGGTGATCGGCCTGTACCTGCTCGCCAACATCGCATATCTCGTCACGCTCCCATTCGAGACAATCCAGCAGGTGCCCGGCGACCGCGTCGCGTCGGCGACCGCCGACGTGATCTTCCCTGGGCACGGCGCGGTGGTTATGGCCGTCGCGATCATGGTTTCGACCTTCGGCTGCAATAATGGGCTGATCCTGGCGGGCGCGCGGGCCTATTACGCGATGGCGCGCGACGGGCTGTTTTTTGAATCGGCCGGGCACCTGAACAGGCAGGCGGTTCCCGCCTGGGGGTTGGTGATTCAGGGCATCCTCGCCGCCTTTTACGTCCTGCCGCGCACGGTCAAAACGGCTGCCGACGGCACGGTGTCTTACGGCAATCTTTACGGCGACCTGCTGACTTACGTCATCTCGGCGGCGCTGATCTTCTACATCCTGACGATCTTCGGAATTTATCTGCTGCGAATAAGGCAGCCCGATGTGGCTCGCCCGTACAAGGCTTTCGGCTACCCGATTATTCCGGCAGTCTACATCATTGGCGCCGCAGTCATTCTCGTTGTTCTGTTCATCTACCAGACGGCCACGACGTGGCCGGGACTGCTGATTGTGCTGACCGGTGTCCCGGTTTACTTCCTCTGGCGGTCTTCTGCCAGAAAGCGGGGGATTGAGCCGGCCGAAGCAATCGGGGACTGAGGCCGGCGGGGATTGACGCTCTTCAGGCATGCCATTAGATTAGGCGTAATCTGATTGCGAGGTTCTCCACCTGAACTCGCGGTCATCTTTTCGCGGCTTTACTAAATTTCAGACAATGCGGATGCCGATCACAACTGAAGATGCGCGATTGATGGTCGGCAAACCCATCAAGGGAGGACTCTGATGTCACTACTCGCGACCAAGCCAATTGACCAGATTATCGCCGAGGCGGAAGCCCAGGGCGAACTGACCCTCAAGAAAACCCTGAGCGCCATGGCCCTGACGCTGCTCGGAATCGGCGCGATCATCGGCACGGGAATTTTTGTCCTGACCGGCCAGGCGGCCGGCAAACACGCCGGCCCGGCGGTTGTTGTTTCAATGATTATCGCCGGCATCGTCAGCCTGTTTGCCGCGCTCTGCTATTCGGAGTTTGCCGCCAGTGTGCCGATTTCCGGCTCGGCTTACGCCTACGGCTATGCCACGCTAGGTGAATTTGTCGCGTGGATCATCGGCTGGGATTTGATTCTGGAATACGCCTTCGGCGCGGCGACGGTGGCGGTCGGCTGGTCGGGAAATGTCGTCAGTCTGCTGAGCAGCCTTGGCATACAGTTCCCGATCACGCTGAGCGCGGCTCCGGGTCTGAAATTTGCCAACCTGACGGCGGAAGTGGCAAAGCAGCTGGACAACGTCAAAATTGGCGACACGATTTTACATCCGACAGGTGGCTATAATCCGTTGACCGACGAGTTGGCGAAGGCCCTGGCTCAGGCAGGTGTAAATGCGCCGACGGCCACGGCGATTTTCAATCTCCCGGCGTTTCTGATTGCCATTGCCATCACGCTGCTGCTCGTCAAAGGAATTCAGGAATCGGCCAACTTCAACTCGGTGATCGTGATGGTCAAAATCGCGGTCGTCGTTCTCTTCATCGTGGCGGGGATCGGCTACGTCAACACGCACAATCTGGGAATCGGATGCACCCCGGGAGTCGGCGATTGTGCCGCGTTTATTCCGACGAATACGGGAACATTCGGTGAATTCGGGGTTAGCGGAATTTTCACGGGGGCGGCGGTAATTTTCTTCGCCTACATCGGGTTTGACGCGGTTTCCACCGCCGCGCAGGAGGCGAAAAACCCGCAACGCGACATGCCAAGGGGGATTATTGGCTCGCTCCTGATCTGCACGGTTCTCTACATTCTGGTTTCGGGAATCATGGTCGGGCTGGTTTCTTACACGCAACTCAAGGAAGCCGCCGCGCCGATCGCCGTGGCGATTGATGCCGCTTCACACCAGGCACAGGGGACGACGATGGGGGCGATTCTCAACTCATTTTCACTGATCATCAAAATCGGCGCAGTCCTCGGTCTGAGTTCGACGATGGTAGTGATGATGATGGGCCAGCCGCGTGTTTTTTATTCCATGGCCAAAGACGGACTGCTGCCTAAATGGGGGGCGAAAATTCATCCGAAATTCCGGACGCCGTACGTCACGACGCTGATCACGGGCGCGATTGTGGCTGTCATGGCGGCATTTGTTCGAATCAGTCTGCTCGGCGAACTCGTCAGCATCGGGACGCTCTTCGCGTTTGTGATCGTGGCCATCGGCGTCCTCGTGTTGCGGAAAAGCAGGCCCGATTTACATCGCCCCTTCAGAGTCCCGGCGGTCTGGGTCGTGGCTCCGCTTTCGGCAGTAACCAGTATTCTCCTGATGGCCAGTCTGCCGCTCGACACCTGGCTCCGCCTGATCATCTGGATGGCAATCGGCCTGGTGATCTACTTCCTTTACGGCTATCGTCACAGCAAGCTGCGGCGAACGATGGAAGGGAAAGAGAGAATGGCGGCGGACTGATTGCGCCTCAGATTCTGATAGTCAGAACGGCGGCTGCAAAGAGCCGCCGTTTCTTTTTCAGAGGCTGTCCCCACCAGTCATCACTTCCTGATGTAGTTCCGATGCACCCACGCATCGCCCTGCTTCCGGTCGCGCGTCTCGAAGAAGAGATCCTTTTCGGTTTCGCGTTTGATGAGCGCGATGCGCGGCGTCACCTTCTGCTCATCCGCCCTGCCGTCCTCGGAGGCGCTCAGAAAAGCCTTCACCGCCTCCGCCGTCACGGGCTCAGACTTTTCATCCTGTTTGAATTCGGCAATCGCCTCGACCGCGCTGGCTTCGAGCATCTTCGGCCAGAGCTTTTTGAAGAGCGCGTTCGAGGCGTAGACGTCACCGCTGTTGAGTTTGCCGTTGATGGCGAAGACGTAACCGATCACGTTCTGCTTTCCGGCAATGATTGTGGAAAGTTGTTTGGTGTAATCACTCGCGGTGTCCTTCACCTGCTTATTTTCCAGTGTCAGTTGCAGGCTGGAAGGCGATGCATCTGCTCTCACTTCTACAGACATCGCTGCTGCCGAACCGGCCAAAACGCCTCCACTGACCTGGGCGGCACTTCCGCCGCTGTTTCCGGCACGACCATACCCCGCGCCATCCCCTCCTCCGGCACCACCACCTGACCCGCGCGCAACTCTGGCGTTCTTCGCCAGCTTATCCTGCGCCACGGCCACATTGTCCCAGACTTCCTGCTGCGAGCGTTTGGCCTTCGCCGCCATCTTCAGGTCTTTGGAAGCGAGCGCGTTGCTCGATGAGTTGAAAAAGCCCGCCGCCTCTTCCCCGCGGCGAGTCCAGCGGCCATGTTCGACGCAGAAAGATTCAATCGGCATCCGGCCCGATTTGGGCGGCACGATCAGGTCGAGCGCCAGCACGCGATCCTGCCGGCCGCCCTTCACGATGTCGCCCGATTGTACGTAGACCTCTTCCGGCGAGACGTTTTCAATCGCCAGCTCGTTGACGTCGCCGGTCTCATGCACGATGACCTTTTTCTGTTCGAGCGCCTCCTGCAAAGTCAGCGGCACTTTGCCCTTCATCTGATCCGCGCCGTGGATCAGGAAGATCGTCAGGTTCTTGTGCGAGTACGGCCCGCTGACGGTATAGTTCGCAGCCGCCGCCTGCAGTGCCTTGCCCGTAGTGGCCTGGCGCTGAGCCTGAGTCTGTAAGGCGCAGGCCAGCCCCGTTACCATCACCAGCAGAAACAATCCGATTGCCAGAGTCTGTCTTTTCATATTTACCTCCACGGAAAAATGTCCGGCAAGGCGGCCAGCTTGTCGCGGATTGACAAGACTGGCAGCCTGGAATCCCAAAGGGTCATTCTTATGAACAGCGACAAGCTGGCCGCCTTGCCGGACATTACCTGACCACGAACCGCGTCGGCGCGATGTCCACTCGCGCTTCCGGGTTGTAGTAGTCATACAGCACTGACGCGGCCGTCAGCGCCCTGATGCCGTAGCGCGGACGGAACGTGAAAGAGAATTTCGTCCCGCCCGCGCGCGGCCACAAGTAAACGATCACGCGATCCGGCAGCACATCGTAGTGATTCAATTCCCACCCCGATTCCTTTGCCGCCTTTTCAAGTGAAGCCCGATCCACATCCGCCCCCGGCGGCAATCCGATTTCCGCCAGCATCATTCCGTAACCATGATGGCCGATGCGTTCGGCCACGACACTGCAAGTCACTTCATCGCCGATCTTCGCTTCAGGATTGTCGTAATTCACCGACAGCCGCAGCACACTCGAACCTCCGGGTTCGAAGTTTTCGCGCTGCCCCGCCGCGCCCTGTTTCCACGGCACGTAATGCGTTTCGACCACCTGCGCCGACGCGAGAGAGACGCTGCCCGCGCGCCGAATCTCGACGCGATTATTCCCCCGGCTGAGGGAATTTGAGATGTCTGCCGTAATCGGATTGCTCAACTGATTGCCCAGCGGCATCGCGACCGTACCGACGCGCCGCCCGTTGACGATGATTTCAGCCTGATCGCCATTCGCCTTCTCCGCCTCATTCAGGCTGATGAGCGTGTCCAGCACGTTGACCGTCGCCTGTGTTGAAAGCCAGACGCCGTAACGATCTTTGTTCCGCAGCAGGAAGAGCAGGCCGTGATTCACCAGCTCATCACCTTCTGCCGCTTCACCCTGCCGCCGCGTCGCCCCGCCGGCCCTGAGTGCCTTCACCACCAGCGCCGTCGTCTCAATTCGCCCGGCCAGCCCCCACCCGTAGAACGGTGTATTCGACTCCAGGTTCCAGTAGTTTGTTCCGGCCTCCTCGCGGGCCAGCGTGCGCAGTTTTGCAACCGCCCTGGCCGCGCCCGCCCCTTCGCCCGCATCCGTCGCGGCCAGCGCATACGAAGCGATCAGGTAAGGCTCGTCAATCTCTTCGACGCGCTTTGACAGGTAATCGAGGGCGCGGCCGAGGGCGGCGGCGAAGGCCTTCTCACCGGTCACCGTTTTTGCTTTCTCCATCGCCAGCACGCGGGTGATGAAGGCCGTATTCAAAGCCGTCCGTCTCGCGTCCTCCTCTTTGCTCCAGTAACGCGGCAGCCAGCGGCCATCGAGTTGCTGCTGGCTGATCAGGAATCTGCGTGCGCCTTCGATCACGCCCGCGTCAACCTCGACGAAATCGCTCGCGTCGTTCAGAAATCGCAGCGCGTAAGCCGTCAGCGCCAGATCAGCTTCGCCCCGGCCCCAGTAGCCGAAGCCGCCGTTTTCGGCGCGGTAGCCCAGCAACCGGTCATAACCGGCCTGCGCGTAACGCCGCGCCTTCTCGACGACCTTCTTCATCGGTTCGGTCAGGTTCTCCTGCCGGCCTTCGAGGTAACGCAGCACCATGACGTTCGGGTAAGTCGAAGAGATCGTTTGCTCGGCGCACCCGTAGGGCCTTTGCAGGATGCCTTCGATGCCTTCCAGCGCATGCGCCATCAGGTTCGGATAAATCTTCAACTCGGCCCGCGCCGAGCCTCTGATGGCCTCGTCAGGAATGCTGACATTCACCGCCGCGGCGTTGCCGAAAACGTCGCTCGTCGTCTGCGTGATCTCTTCGCCGTCCGGATGAACGCTGACGGCTTTTTCGATGGCGTCGCTCGCGTCGGAGCCTAAAGCCGTGACGCGCTGTTTCCCCTCTCTGACCGAAGCCGTCGTGCGGAAGTCAAAGATCACCTGTCCGGCGTCACCGGCTTTCACGTCAACTCGTTTGCGCGCGGGCCCGAGCAGTTCAAACCAGCTTTCGGGTTTGATCTCCGCGTTTACCGTCTGAGTTTTGTCGAGGTAGTTGCGCAGCACCACCGGCAGCGCAATCTCATCCCCTTCGGTCAGGACTTTCGGCGGGTCGTGTTCGGCGAAGAATGGCTGGAAGGCGCGGAACTCCTTTTCCGCAATCCCGATTTCGCCGTCAACGGTCGAGCCCACCACCGATAACTTCCACGTCGTGATGTTGTCGGCGAGTTTGAATTTCAACTGCGCGCGGCCCTGCCTGTCGGTTTCAAGCAGCGGCTGCCAGAGCAGCGTTTCTGGGAAGTATTCGCGCAAACGCGGAGTCGCGATTTGAGCAGGTGATGACGTTACAGATTTGACCTCCACAACAGAGGCCACGGCGGCGCTCGACGTCTCCACCACATGCGAAGCATCAGCTGTAACCATGACCGTTTCAGTCACACTGCCCACGTCAAGCGTGGCGTCAACTTTCGTCAGTTTCGAGGAATAAACTGCCACGCCGCCGATGACCGTGGACTTGAAACCCTGGGCGTCAAAACGGACCTCATAAACTCCCGGCGCAAGGCCGCTGAGCAGATAGCTGCCTTCAACAGTGGTTTTTATTTCCCAACTCGCTTCGCTGGCGAGATGCTTTGCCGTCACGGTCGCGTTGGCAACGATTGCGCCCGTGGCGTCAGTGACCTTTCCGGCAATCGCGCCGCCGTCGCCCGAGTAGCTGACGGTCTTCGGTTTCGACTGAGTAACGACTTTCTCGGCGATCTGCTGTGCTGACTGTTCGCCGACGACACGCGAAAACACGGTCACGTCGAAGTCATCGTAAGTTCCTGCCTTGCCATCCGCGCCGACGCCGCGAATGGTGATGTGAATGACCTGCTGCGTGACCGGAGTGACTTCGGTTTTCGGCTTTGGCTTTTCGCCGTACTGCGCCCGATTGAGCATCGTCACGCGGTCGTAATACTGCGAAGTGGTTTTGAAGGTGGCGTAATAGCGATTGCCCCAGCCGTCCCGCAACCGGTCGAAATCAACCCCGGCGCGGCTGAGCGCGGCGCGCAGATCGCTTTCGCTCTGCGGGAGCAGTTTTGTCTGGTTGAAGTGCGCTGTCAGGGCGTGATTGATCAGTGCTTTCGCCTCGGCGGTGTAATCAATCAGACAGGCCGAGACCTGAAAGTCATCGGACCCGTGCCGGCGCCGCTCCTGCTCGTTTTCAAAGCGGCCGTTCGGCCCGCCGCTCGTGACCCTGATCGAAAAGTTCGCGCCCTCGGTGGCGAAGACGAGCCTGTACGGCTGCCCCCAGCGGTCCCGCAGCGCGTCAACGTCAACCCCCTCACAGAACAACAGCTCGCGCCTGAGCGTTTCGCGGTCGCGGATGAAGCCGCCGGTGCGCGCGTGGTAATTCTCGACCGTCCGCGCAATCGCCCTCGCCTGGTGGCTGAAGTATTGCCACGACTTTCTGAGCGCGGTGAAATCGTCGGCGGTGCCGAACCGTTTGTCCGGCCCGGCGCAGAGCAGTTCAAATACGTCGCTGACCGTTTCGACGGAAAATTTCGCGCGGAAAGGCGTGCCCCACGGATCGCGCAGCTCATCATAATCAACTTCGGCCAGCAGCATCTGTCGCCGCAGCGTGGCTTCATCGGTCGGGTAAACCGACTTCAGCCCGTACTGCGATTCGAGCGCGCTTTCGACCGGCCTGAGCTGCGCCGAGATCGCGCGGCTGAAAACCTCGCCGGCATCAGTTTTGAACTCATCGCCGCCGAAAAAGTGCGGGCGGTAATAGCCGTAATACTGCTGGTTGAGCAGAACCTCGGCGACCACTTCCAGCCCATCGGGCAGCGTTTTTGACAGGTCAAGGCGGTCAAGGTCTTTGAGCGTGACGCCGGCGAGGCTCTCGCCTTCGCCGAGCAGTCCGCGGAAGCAGTCGTAAAAACCGAAGCCCCGGCCCCTGAATTCCTGCTCGGTGCGGGCGCGCTCCTCGATGGCTTTGTCGAAGACCACCACGCCGAGCGCGCTTTCCGACGGCCGCCCGTCTGGCATCCGCACGCGCAATTCGGCCCGCGCCTCTTCACCGGGGCGGTACGACGCCTGGCCGAGTTGCACGTCAAGTTTCAGTCCGCGGTCGCGCGGGTAAAGAACCTTCGCCCAGCCCGTCGAGTTGTAAACATCGCTGCTTTCTCCGAAGGCGGGGTAAGCCACGACCATCAGCCCGTCGTGGAATTCCTGATTGAACGGGAAAGTGATTTCAGCGCGCCCGTCATTCGCCTGCAGCGTGCGCGTCGCGAGCAGCCGGCTGCCGCGGAGCAGGTCAACTGTCAGGTCGATGTTCGGCGCGCTCGTGGTGATCCGGGCGGTGACGGGTTCGCCCGCGCGGTAAAGCGCCTTGTCGGTTTCGACGCGAACGGCGGTCGAGGCGTGTTCCCAGTAATCGTGAACGTGAAGCCCTGATCGCCCCTGTTCGTCGCGCGCCGTCAGTCTGACGCGCAGCTTCTCCTGATCTTCCGTTTGCCTGACGGCGAGCGCGGGGACTTTGGCGACGCCGTAGCGATTGGTTCTGACGGTCACGAGCGGCTGACTGAAATCCTCGCTCAGCGCCTTCTGCCTCGCCCGCGTCTCGTTTTCTTCTTCATCATCGTTATCATCGGGAAGCTGATTGATTGCGACTTCGCACCGCGCCGGGGCGCCGTCGGCGTAAAAGGCCGAGACGTAAAACTGCAACGGCAGACCCTCGTGCGTCGCGCCGCGCTGGATCAGGTAAACGTGAATCGGGTCTCTGGTGATGCGCAGGTCGAAGCGGCGCTGTTCGGTCCGGCCCGTGGTCTGATCGGTGAGGTAAGCCGCATACCGCAGATCGCGGAAGCGCGAGTAAGAGCCGGGCTTGAAGTCCTTGTGTTCTTCCGCCAGGTTGATGTGGGCGACGAAGCGGCCTTCGTCGTCAAGCGCGCCTTCGCACTTCTCGCCCTCTTCGGTCTCCCACTTCTGCTCGCGGTAATTCCACCGGCGCTCGGTCTCGCGCACGACCCGCACCCTGCCGCGCCTGACGGGCTGGCCGAACAGGTAATCGGCGCGCACCTCGACTTCGGCATTCTGTCCTGCGAGGTAATAGCCGCGGTCAGGTTTGACGTTGACGACGAAGTTGGGCAGGTCGTAGCGGCTGATTTTGAATGACACGCCGCCGGGCGCGTTGCGCGGGCCTTCCTCGCCCAGCCAGGTTTCGATGTAGTATTCGCCCAGCCTCGCGTTATCCGAAATCGGCCAGTCAACGCTCGCCACGCCGAAGCGGGAAGTTTTGAACCCAGTGCGGAAAATGTAGCTGCCTTCCGGGTCGCGAACCTTGAGCGTACCGTCCGTACCGGCCCATGCCCGGCTGTTCTGATCGAGCCCCAGCACGCGAACGTGCAGCGTCTGTCCCGGCTGATAGAGCGGCTTGTCGGTGCTGACCAGAACCTGATTCGGATACAGGAAATCAACATTCTCATTTGCTTCCTGATAAAAGCCGTCGTGCCGCGCCATGACTTTAAGCTCCGCCTCGTCGGCCCTGAGCTGTTCCGGCAGTTTGAATTCAAGCAGAGCCTCGCCGTTCGCATTCGTGACGCCCGACGCTTTCAGTTCGCGCTCTTTATCAGCCTGCTCGTAAGACATCTGCGCCTGAACATTCACGCCGCCGACCGCGCGTCCGGTCAGCGGATGCAGCGCGCGAACGCGAATCGGATACTTCAATTCCCTGCCGACTTCCTCGGGCACCGAAACCCGCAGGTAGAAAATGTCCGGCGCGATTTCAGAGAGCGAGATGAGGCCGGAGACCGCCGCGGTTTCCTTACCAGAAGCATCGAGCGGGCTGACCTGATACCGCAGCCGGTACCAGATCAGATCCTTCTGGTCAAAATCCCTGTTACCTGTTTTTGTCAGCGCCAATGTGGCCACGTCCGGGCCGGGCCGGAATTGAATTTCCTGCATCCCCATCGCGCGAACGTTGTCCTGCGGGTCAATCAGTTCCAGCCTGATGCGGGCGCTCGTCGGGGCGGTTGCGGAGTTTTCGATGGCCAGCAGCACTTCTGTTTTCTCTTTCCGGAGCAGGAACCTCGTCGCGGCTTCATTGACGCGCCACGTGATGCCCGCGGCGGAAGAAGTCTGGAAAGTCAGGGCGGCGATTTCGATCACAAATGCAGCCAGCAGAAACAGGGTGAGAGTAATAGTCCATCGGCGATTCATGGTGGCCTCCTTCGGGTACGAGAGTACGGGTGGTGTAATTTCGCTTCCCCCAGCAAACGCCGATTGAAAGCAGGCAGACGAAATCTTTTCGGCACGGGGCCGCCGGTCTGTGCTTTCAGGTTTGTTTTGTTACGTCAGGCCTTGTCACACGGGCCTGTTGCCGGATGAACGCGGGGGGAAATTGTTCTTGCAGGAATTTGAGAGAAAGCCGGAATTGTGGAATCCGCCGGCGGAGGATGGTCCGGGGAGGAAGTCAGTTCACTCTGGTAGTGCGCGCTGTTGACCTCATCAGCCCCTGAAAGCGGAACCGGTCGCCTGAAGGGCTGATGGAAGTGCAGACGTCACGGTCAGCCAGGTCAGACAGGAAATGGCGCGCTTCGGCGATGGTCAGGTCGGTTGCCAGAGCCACCTGCTCAATTGACAGGGTGCCGTTGTGGATGCTCGCCAGCCGCAGGATTTCGCGCTCGGTCGCCTCGCGGCGCAGCGGGGCGTCATCGAACTGAGGGAAGACGTAAACGGCGCGCCCGTCCGCTTCCACGTCGCTCAGGCACTGGTTCGCCGTGAACATTTCATGCAAAGTTGCTTCGATCAGCGCGAGCGGGAGCCGCGAACGCGCGGAGACTTCGACCGCCGTCACGTGGCCGCGCGCGAGCAGCGCGACGCGCAGGATGGCCTGCTCGGCTTCGTTGCGCCGCTCAGATTCGCGACGCGCGACGCGCTGCGTCCACGCGTAGAAAAGCGCGAGCGCGTTGCCGGCGAGTGAAAGCAGGAGCAGAGATCCGATCAAGCTGAAAAACCTCTTCGGGGGTAATGGGCGGGGCCGTCGGGCGGATGATACGGTTTTTGACGCCAGTGCGCAACTTGACAGTTTGCGGCGGCAGTCAATATACTCACTGCTTTGCGAATGGGCGCAGATTTCGCCCATGAGCCATCTGTCACTTGCGTGAATCAGTTATTCAGGGAGAGTATCAGGTAATGCCGAATCATAAATCCGCCGAGAAGCGCGACCGCCAGAATGCGCGCCGCAACGCCATCAACGCCGCCGGCCGCAGCCGCCTGCGCACCGAAGTCAAAAAATTGCGCGCGGCCATCGAATCGGGCGATGCCGAGACCGCAAAGACGCTGCTGCCCGTCACGATTTCAGTGATTGATAAGGCGATTCAGAAAGGCGTACTGCACCGCAACGCAGCGGCCCGCCACAAATCACGCCTGACCAGCCACGTCAACGCGCTCGCGGCGAAGTGATGGCGACTAGGTGGCAGAGGCCGGAAGCATTGATGACTCCCCGGCCTCTCTGACCGTCTGCCGGTCCCTTCCCTCAGTCCTGAATCCCGCTTACCGCCATCAGTTCAGTTGCGCCTGTTCCCGGCGCAACTCGGTGATTTTTTCTTTGACCTCATCCGCATCTTCAGCCTGTGGCATTCGGCGCAGGTATGCCCTCAGATCGGCGAGCGCTTCTCTCCGGCGCCCGAGACTCGCGTAAGCCAGGCCGCGATCCCGAATTTCCGTGGCCGCTCCGGGATTGACGAGCAGCGCGCGTTCGATCACCGTAAGCATCCGGTGGTGATCCGGCACGCGGGCGTAAATGCCTTTCAGGTTATTCAGCATCCGCGCGAGGATCTGTTTTTTCGAGACCCCGCTGAGGAAGCCCGGCTGAAAGCCGATCGTGTCGCCGTACATCTCTTCAAACATCTCCTGACATTTTTCGACCGAGAGAATGCGCCCCTCGCGGAAGGGGTCAAGAATTATGTCGCGCTCACCGTCCGAGTATCTGGCCAGGAAATGCCCGGGCATCCCGACGCCCGAGACCGGCAATGAAAGCCTGCGCGCGACTTCGATGTAAACGACCGCGAGCGTGATCGGGATGCCGGTGCGGCGGTCAATCACGTCGTTCAGAAAGCTGTTGCGCGCGTCGTAGTAATCTTTGGTGTTCCCGTGAAAGCCGAGCTGGTTGAAGAGGTAGTCACTCAGGCTGAGCAGCCGCAGCAGCGGGTCGGATTGTGACTCGTGCAGCCCGCGCAGCTCCCCGGCGAAGTGGTCAAGCTGCGCGAGGTATCTTTCCACATTGAGGCGCGGATACTCTTCCGCCGCGATGAGCAGCGCCGCGCGGTCAAGTTCGATTTCACTTTCCGGGCGCGCCACCATCTCAGCAAACCGGCGACGGGCTTCTTCCCTGTTCATCTTCCCCGCTTCGTGCCTCAAAAAAAAGTGATTGACGCTCTGGTGAATTGCCTGTAGGATTCAGCTTAACACTGAGAAAGGAGGTGGTCTAAAAAATATGAGTTTAGAACACAGTGAGGTGGCTGAGACCTAGCAGGTCAGCCCATTGCACGGATGACTTCCCGAGCAAAAGCTGCCCGCTAAGTCAATTCCAACAGCTTACCGAAAACCCCGATGAACGCCTGCGCTCATCGGGGTTTTTGATTTTCCCCTCATTTCAGGTCTGCCTCATCACCAGCCGCTGAATCGTCTTGAATTCCGCCGCCTCCGCCGTCCGCAGCAGCTCGAACAGCGACATCTCGACTGAAGAAACAATCACCCCGGCGCGTGACATTTTGTTGATTGCGACTTCGCGGTTGTGCGGAAGGCGCGTCGCAACCGCGTCACTGATGACATGAACCTGGTAGCCGAGCTGGAGCAGGTCGTGCGCCGTCTGGCTGACGCAGATGTGCGCTTCGATGCCGCAGAGCATCACCTGCTCGACGTGACGTTCGCGCAACCAGAGGTCGAAATCCTGCACGCCGCAGGACGAAAAACACTTCTTCTCAACCGGAGTCAGCCCGGCAGGCAGCGTGGCGGCAATCTCGCTCGCCGTATGGCCAAGCCCCTTCGGATACTGCTCCGTCACGACAACCGGCACGCCCAGGGTATGACAGCTCTCCGTCATCAGGGCGATGCGCGCAGCCACTTCGCCAAAGCCGGCGATCATCGGGCGAAAGCCCTCCTGCATGTCAATCACTGCGAGCGCCGCCCGATTGCGATCAAGCAAAGCCGGATGTCTCATAATAATCCCGGGGATGATTTTACCATTCGTGTTTTTCTGCCGCGCGCCTGATTCTGTCCATCAGCGCCAGACCGAGACCGGCTTCCGTGACCGCCTGACAGTAGATCAATCCAATCCCGGCGGCGTCACACTGACGGAAGAACAGGAAGAGCGCACGGGCATAATCCTCAACGCTGTCGCAAGCCCGGTGCCGACCGAACGAGGCGGCCTGCGGGTGCGCTCCGATTCCAATGTAAGCGGCATTCGCTGCCGGCGATGCTTCGTGCGGTTGTGCAACTAAAACGACTCCGGCCTGCGGCGCGTAATGACGATACTTCAGCCCCGGGCTTTTGGGTAGCTCTCCGGCGCCGCCTTCTGAAAGGCGTGTTTCCGGGATCACCTCGCGCAACCGTTCCAGCGTGATCGCACCTGCGCGCAGTACCACCGGCACAACGCCCGTGCAATCCACGACCGTTGATTCCAGCCCGACTTCCGTCTGATCACCTTTGAGAATACAACTGATGCGACCATCGAGATCAGCCTGGACCGTCTCCCAGGTTGTCGGACTCGGCCTACCCGAAAGATTGGCTGAAGGCGCGGCGACAGGCACACCACAGGCGCTGAGGAATTCGCGCGCGACCGGGTGACGCGGTATGCGCACGCCGACCGTTTCAAGCCCGGCAGTGGCGAGCAGCGGCACTCTTTCGCTTTTGGGAAGCAGGACGGTCAGCGGGCCGGGGAAGAATGCGGCGATGAACTTCTGCGCGGCCCGGGTCACATCGCGCGCGACGAGCCGCAGCTGAGACAAATCGGCCACGTGAGCAATCAGCGGGTTGTCAGCCGGGCGCCCCTTGGAGGCGAAGATTTTACGGATCGCGGCCTCGTCAAAAAGATTCGCGCCGAGGCCGTAAACGGTTTCAGTCGGGAAGGCAACGACTTCGCCTTCGCGGATGAAATGTGCCGCCTGCTGCGGAGACTCGGTCAGAACAGTGGTCGTCATTGCGGCAAAATCATATCACCGTCTGCGCAAAATCACGGGCGACGCGCTCGATGAATTCACGTTCCGGTAATCGCCCCACCATTCCTTCCGGCAGGGCGTCGCGCCCGAGCAAAGTCCCTGCGATCTGCCCGGCAATTGAGGCATTGGTATCAGTGTCACCGCCTGCCACGATCAGTTCGCACATCATCTGCCGGAACCCGAGATTCAGAACCCGCTGCGCGCCACAGATGGCGAAAGGGACGGAGTCAACCACGTAGCCGGAGCAGCCGAAGCGACGACCAGTTTCGGGCAGCGCAAGCGTTTCGCCTGCCTGTCTTAACTCAATCATACGATCACGTACCTGAGTATCCGGCAAAGCTTCAATGACGATTCCCATCAGGCTGCGCTCTCCGTCCCATGTGCCGTCCCATGCCGCCCGCACAGCTACGGCAACGGCGAGCGCACCGGCATAAGCTTCCTCGTGGTGATGCGTGATGCGGCTGACATCGCGGATCGTCTGCCTGCCCTTTGCGTCGCCGGGATCAAGGCAGAAAGCCAGCGGCGCGATCCGCATCGCCGCGCCGTTGCCGGCCGCCCTGTCTCCCTTTCTTCCGACCAGAGCCCAATGACCGCCGTGAACAAGCTCGGAGAGCGCCTTGAGCGTGCTGGCCCCCATCCCGCTGATGCAGGCTTGCCGGTGCCAGTCGGCAAAACGGGCGGCAATGACTGATGGCTCTACGATGCCGCCGGATTGCGTGATGGCTTCACACGTCGCCAGCGTCAGTTGCGTGTCATCTGACAGCTTCCACTGACGGGCGTCAGAAATTTCAACCGACGGTGGCTGGCCTTCGTACGCGCCGCCAAAGGCATCGCCGATTGCCCCGCCAATAATGCAACCTGTCATCCGATCCATCTGAAGTCGGGAAGTGATAAGGCCGAAACGATTGACCGCCAGCCGGACTTTAGCACATTAGCTGACCAATCATGGCCTTATCACTTGCGCCGTCGTCTGGTCATGATTCATTCTGACCGCGTATGAATATTCTGACACCCGGACCTGAACTGCCTCCCTCTTACGTCACTGCCAGGAATTACGCGACGGCTTCTGACAACCGGATTCACAGCGATGAGGTGGCCGCGCTCTATGGCTTCTCGGGCGGGCTCGTCCCCGGCGTCGGCAACTACGCTTACCTGACGCGACCGGTAGTCGAGGCGCTCGGGCGCGAATGGCTGGAGCGCGGCGCGATGGCGGCGAAGTTTCTGAAGCCCGTTTACGACGGCGAGACGGTCTGTGTGCGCGGTAAAGTGACGGGCACTGATCCGGTCAGCATTGCCCTCGAGCTTTTCAACCCCGCCGGGACGCTGTGCGCGGTCGCAGAGGCAGGTCTCCCGCCTTCGCACTCAGAACCTGATCCTGCCGATTACCCCGAACGCGCCCTGCCCGACTTTGCCAAATGCCCGCAGGCATCTCTCGCAAACCTTCCCGTCGGCCTGATTCTCGGCTCGCGCAAGCTGCAACTCGATCTGGCCGGGATCGAAGCGGGGTTTGTAAAAGACGTGTGCGACACGCTGCCGATTTATCGCGGCCCCGGAGCGATATGTCACCCTGCTTTTCTGGTGGCCGAGGCCAATCACATTCTGGCAGACAACGTCGCGCTCGGCCCGTGGGTTCACACCGCGAGTGAAGTGCAGCATTACTCGCTGCCGCTTGACGGCGAAACGCTGTCGCTGCGCGGGAGGGTTGCTGAAGTCTATGAAAAGCGCGGCCACGAATTCGCGGTGCTTGATCTGGGGATGTTCGCCGGAGACTCGCGGGCGGTCGCACGGATCAGGCACACGGCAATCATTCGCCTGAGAGAATCCGCGGCCTGAGATTTACGCTACCCGCTTCCTGCCGCAGCCTGTCAGTTGCTTACTGCCCGTTCAGAACCCGGCATCGAAATGAAAGGATGGGTGATTGATGCTGCCTGACCGGTCATCAGTTCCGCGCCGTTTTCGGTGATCACCATGATGTCTTCGAGGCGCACGCCGAATTCGCCCGGGATGTAGATGCCCGGCTCGTTGCTGAAGGTCATGCCGGGTTCGAGCTTCGTTTTGTTGCCGCGCACCAGATAAGTCCACTCGTGCCCGTCCAGCCCGATGCCGTGCCCGACGCGGTGCGTGAAATATTTGTAGCCGGGGCCGAAGCCGGCATCCACTATTACCTTGCGCGCTGCCGCATCGACGTCTTCGCACGCCGCGCCGGCGCGCGCGGCCCTGAGCGCCGCGGCCTGCGCGCGGTGTTCGATCTCCCAGACGCGGAGCTGGCGGTCAGAAGGCTTGCCGAAGACGGTCGTGCGCGTGATGTCCGAGCTATAACCCTCAACACTGCCCCCGCCGTCAATCAGCACGATGTCCCCTTCGCGAAGTTTTTGCGGCGTGACGGTGCCGTGCGGCGAAGCCGAATGCTCGCCGAACAGCACGAGCGCACCTCCCTGAATGCCGAGCTTCTGATGGGCGGCGGCGATGTTCGCGCCCAGTTCATAATGAGTTATGCCTTCGCGCAGCGTCATGACGGCGGCCTCGAATGCCCTGAGCGTGATCTGATTGGCGAGGCGGATCAGTTCGATTTCATGCGATGATTTGACGCGGCGGCAGCGCGCCGTGACTGGGTCGGCGCTCGTGATCTTCAGGGCCGGCGCCGCCTTCGCTACGCCGTCCGAAAAGCGGAAATCAACCGTCTCTTCGACGCCCAGGTGGCCCGCGACAATGCCACGATCCCTGAGGATTGAAGCGGCCAGCTGGTACGGGCTCTCGTCCTCTTCCCAGGTGCGGACGTCGCTGCCGAATTTGATCTGCTCAAGGGCGCGGCCCTTTTCAAAGGCGGGCGTGACCCAGCCCGGCTCGCCTTTCGCGGGGAAGATCATGGCGAACATCCGCTCGCTCGTCCCCCAGCGCGCCCCGGTGAAATAAAACAGGCTTGATCCGCCGGCGAGCAGGACGGCGTCAATCCCTGCTTCGTGCATGCAGCGGCGCGCCGTTTCCTGACGTTGCAGATACTCATCACGGGTGATCGGTTTCGCCCCGCCGGTCATCGGTTTGAGTTCGGCGATGGGCTTCGGCAATTCCTTCTGTTGACCGAGGGGCAGCGCGAAGGCGGAGAGCGCGCTGAATTTCATGAAGTCGCGTCGGTCAATGCTCATAAATCTTTCCTGTGATCAACTCCTGATAGTTTTCATTTCATCTGGAATTCATGCGACCCAAGGATCAGCGTCACTGCCTGGGTCATCAGTTGCTCAGTGCCTTTGCGCGCCGCGCGGTCATCGAATTTTGCGGGCACCACCTGCCCCTGCGACTCACCCAGCAGGCGGCGCAACGCCGTGCGGGTCTCCGCCGACACGTCGCTGTGAACGAGCAGCGCGATCAGGCGATTCAGCATTTCATTCTGATCGGCAACCATCGCATCGTTCAGAAACCGGCCGGCGTCAACGCGCGTCCCGGGGATGCGGTTCTGCACGAGAGCGATGGCGAAATTCAGCCGCTCAAGCAGCGTCCCGGTGTTGAGCCAGCGCGCCGATTCTTCCGAGTAACCGGTCGGCGGCACGCACTGATAAAGCGGCCCGCCGAGGCGCGCCATCCATTGCAGAATCGGCTGATAACCATCGGTGTTTGCGCCGGACGCCCGCAGCGATGAGGCGATCAGTTCGAGCGGGGATTTGATCTTCGTCTGGTAATACTTCGGCGAGTAAAATTCCGGCGAAGTCAGAATCGCGCGCACCACTTCGCGAATGTCGCCGTCGGTTTTCGTGAAGACTCCGGCCACGCGGTTGACCAGTGCGACGGGCGGGTCGTCGGCCACGAAACGCTGGCAGAGCTTGCGGGCGATGAAGCGCGCGGTTGACGGGTGGTGGGCCAGCAGGTAAATCACGCGTAACCCGTCTTCCATCCCGCCGCCCGCCGGGATGCGCGTGCCGAGGACGGTTTTTTCATTGCGGTCGTGCCACCAGGGGCGGAACACGAAGCCGTAATTCGGCGGCGCCTCAATCGCCCAGCCCGTGAAGCAGCGCGCGACCTCGATCACGTCCTGCTGCGTGTAGCCCCCGTCCACGCTGAGCGTGTGCAGTTCCATCAACTCGCGCCCGTAATTCTCGTTCAGCCCGGGCCGGCGCTGGGGTGGCTGGGCGGGCGGAGCATTGCCAGGTTTTGGCTGTGCTCCTCCTCCCGGTCGCGGCGGGTCAAGGCGTGGCGGCTGTGCGTTCTCGGCCCTGCTCAGATGATTATCCAGGTAATAGAGCATCGCCGGACTCTCGGCCGTGGCCGCGAGCAGGTCTTTGAATTTGCCGAGCGCGTGGGGCCGGATCACGTCGCGTTCGTAAGAGGTGACGAGCCAGCGGTCAATATCCTTGCCGGCAAAAACGTTGAAGTGATTGAACCAGAAGTCGGTCATCACTTCCTGCAACTGCCGCTCGCTGAAAGCGGCGCGCAGCAGTCGGGCCTGCTGCAATTCCAGCACCGGCTGTTGCGGATTGCGCAGCGGTCTGGGCGGCGTCGGCGTCGGCGTCGGCGCCTTGGGCTGGGCCTGTTCTTTGGCCATAGCGTCATCGGCCTTCTGAGCCGTCGGCACAGGCGTGGGTGTTGGCCTTGGCATCGGTGGCGGAGGCGCGAATGCCTGCACCAGCTCCGGTGTACTTTGTTGCAGTGTGCCGAGCGTTGCGAGCGGAGTGGTAATGAAATCATCCGCGATATTTTCGGGGTGGAGCTGCTCGTCAAGGTAACGTTCGATGCCGATCCGACGCACCCGCTCGATGTCGCCCGGCCGCGGCCCGAATCCGGCGCGGTTGAGCAGGTGCAGAATCTTCTGATCTTCAGTCAGCGCGGGTGAGGCCGCAGACGGTGCCGCGTGCCGTGCCCGGGCTGTATTCATTGCCCGGACAGGCGTGATCAGTCGTTCGCCAGTCGCGAGTGGTGGATCAGGCAGCCGCGGCTTGAGCGGCGCGATCATTGAAACCAGCGGGGGTGGCGCCGCGAGTACTGACTTCAGTCTCGCCTGCTGCTCCTGAGAGAGCGCGGGCATCAGTTCATCGGCCACCGCGCGGCGCTCGCGCTCGAAAGCGGCGCGCAGTTCCTCCGGTCTGAGACCATTGCTGGGGACGCCGCGGGACTGTTCCTGCAGCCGCTCGAACTGCGGGCGATGAGCCTTGAGGATTTCACGCAACCTGGTGACCTGCTGAGCGTCGAGTTGCAACTGGCCCGTCAGATTCCGAACGACCTGCTCCTCGTCGTAAGGCGGCAGGGGCTGCTGTGCGGTGAGTTGCCCGACCAGAATCAGGGCCGGAACTAAAACGCCTGCCAGCGTCAGCAGGGCGCGAAGGCGCGAGGGATGCTTTGCCATTTTCAGACTCCCGCGAATGTGGTTGAAATAATGGAGAGTGCGTATTTCTGACCGGCGGTAGCGTACTACTTTAATGAGACGGAATCCACTGCTCTCAGGCGATTGCCGGAACCGGTGAACGAGGTCTGAAGCAGGCCACTCACTCCTCGACCAAAGATTCTGCGAGGTCGCGCGGTTGACCTGTAGCACTTGCGATTGTGAAGATTATCCTTATGAAATCCAGCCGCTGAATTGCTTCCCGACCCATTTGCCGGATATTTTATGAAAAACGTATGTAGCTCCGCTGCCGCACAGGCCGCAGCCCTGTGTGAAGCCATCAACGACAGTAAATCCATCCTCAACGAAGGAAATCGCGACGCAGTCCCCATGGATTTCAAATTCAGAGAAGAAATAGTAGAAGAGGACTTCTCCTGGGCGGGCCTTCTCCACAATCTTCTGGAAGGGGAGAATTATGATCTCACGTCCTGGGAGACGCCGAACCCAATCAGCCTTGATGCTCCTGGTTGAAAGAAGGATCTGTTTTCCGTTCTCCCTCTGATCCCGCAAAACGTGATCCAGCATCTGGCCGATAATCTCCGCTTTATCACTATCAGTAAGTTCAATGTCAGCGCCCCCGGACTCACCACAGGCGGTGACAACGGTGAGCTGAAGATCAAGCGTGATTGTCTGTGATTCGGCAATGCGAACCTGCCTGAATTTATGCTCAAATCCATCGGCCTCAACTTGTATTTCGTATGTGCCGACAGGCAGGGTCGAAATCGTAAATCTCCCTTCAGCATTGCTTACAGCCTTAAAGGTCAGGCCGCCGGGCTTGGCGGCCTGACCTTTAAGCTCGGCTCTTACCTTTGCATTCGGGACCGCCGCGCCCCTGGGATCGATTAGTGATCTGGTGATCGTTCCCGTTTGTGCTGTTGCGATCATTGCAACCAGCAAAGGCAGTACCGCTACCAACCCGGCCCTGACGACGCCCTTTATAATTCGTCCCTGCATATGTATAGATCAGGATCAGATGTCCGTTGTCCTATTCAACCGTGACCGACTTCGCCAAGTTGCGCGGCTGATCCACGTCGCAGCCCCTTCTGACCGCGATATGATAGGCCATCAGTTGCAGCGGCACGGCTGACAGAACCGGCGAGAGCAGTTCGCTCGAAGACGGCACCTCAATCGTGTAACTGGCCGATTCGCGGGTGTCCGTGTCGCCTTCGGTCACGACGGCGACCACGATGCCGTCGCGGGCGCGGACTTCCTGAATGTTCGAGAGCGTCTTCTCGTAACGCAGCCGCGACTTTTCATCGTCCGGGTCGAGCGTGTTGATGACGACGACCGGCAGACGCGAATCAATCAGCGCGTTCGGCCCGTGCTTCATCTCTCCGGCGGCGTAACCTTCGGCGTGAATGTAGGAAATTTCCTTGAGCTTGAGCGCGCCTTCGAGCGCAATCGGGAAATTAATGCCGCGCCCGAGATAGAGGAAGTCACTCGAAAGCACGAAGGCCCTGGAGAGTTCCTCGTAATCGGTGTTGGGGTTGTTGAGCAGCTTTTCGAGCTTCACCGGCAGTTCGGAAAGGTGCTGTGTGTGCCATTTCAATTTGTCTTCGCCGAGCACGCCGCGCTCCTGACCGAGATAGAGCGCGAGCAGGTAGGCCGCGACCATCTGTGAAGTGAAAGCCTTTGTCGAAGCGACACCGATTTCCGGCCCGGCGTGCGTGTAAATCGTGCCGTCGGCCTCGCGCGTGATCATCGCGCCCTGCACGTTGCAGATGGCGAGCGACCGGCAGCCTTTCTCTTTTGCCTCGCGCAGCGCGGCGAGCGTGTCCGCCGTCTCGCCCGACTGTGAAATCACCATCATCAGCGTCGTCGGGTTGAGGATCGGGTTGCGGTAGCGGAACTCCGAGGCGTAATCAACCTCAACCGGCACGCGCGCGAGTTCCTCGATCAGGTATTTGGCCACGAGCGCCGCGTGCCAGGCGGTGCCGCAGGCCGCGATTTTGATGTCAGTGAAACCGCGGAAGTCTTCGGGCGTCAGCTGCATTTCATCAAGGAAGATGCGCCCCGTGTCGAGCGAGACGCGATTCTGCGTGGTGTCGCGCACGGCCCGCGGCTGCTCGTAAATTTCCTTGAGCATGAAATGCTTGAAGCCGCCTTTTTCCGCCTGAATCGGATCCCAAGTGATTCGCTGAACGTTCGGTTTGATCTCCCTGCCCGCAACGTCCGTCACGCGCACGCCCGCGCGGGTCAGCACCGCCATTTCGTTATCGCCCAGGAAAAACAGGTTGCGCGTGTGCGGCAGGATCGCGGGGATGTCCGACGCGACGAAGTATTCGTCTTCGCCAAGCCCGATCACGACCGGCGGGCCGAGTCGTGCGGCGACGAGCTTTTCAGGCTCATCGGTTGACATTGCCACGAGCGCATAAATGCCACGAATCTCTTTCAGCGTTTCGCGGAACGCGCCTTCCAGCCCGAGCTTCGGATTCTGGCGCAGATGCTGTTCGATCAGGTGGGCGACGACTTCGGTGTCGGTTTCGGACTGGAAGCGGTGATCCTGTTTTTGCAGTTCGCGTTTGAGTTCGAGGTAATTTTCGATGATGCCGTTGTGAACCACGCAGATGTGGCCGGAACTGTCGCGGTGCGGATGCGCGTTCTCTTCGGTCGGCCTGCCATGCGTGGCCCAGCGCGTATGTCCGAGGCCGTAATCACCTTCAATCGGATCACGGGCCAGCGCGTCTTCCAGATTGCGCAGCTTGCCGCTCGCGCGCCGCACCTGCATTTCGCCATCCCCGTTCACGACGGCAATGCCCGCCGAGTCGTAGCCGCGATATTCCAGACGCCGCAATCCTTCAATCACGACCGGCACGACCTGCTTACTCCCAACGTAACCAACAATCCCGCACATTATTTTTGCTCTCCAGAGTCATCAGCCGCGCAGGACGCGGCCCACTTTTACTTAAGCCTCTTCTTCACCTTTGCCGGTACGCCTGCCACCAGCGAGTCTTCAGGAACATCCTCAACAATCACCGATCCGGCGCCTGACACCGAACCGCGCCCGACCCGCACCGGGGCGACGAGCATCGTATCCGACCCGATCTTGACATCGTCTTCGATATAAGTCGGATTCTTATTCTTCCCGTCGTAATTGCACGTCACCGTGCCAGCACCAATATTGACTCGCTCCCCAATCGTCGCATCGCCCAGATAAGTCAGATGCATGGACTTCGTCTTGCGGCCCAGCCTCGATTTCTTAACCTCGACGAAGTTGCCGATCACGGCCTCTTCGGCGAGTTCGGCGTGCATTCTCAGATGCGCGAACGGGCCGACAGAGTTCCTTGCCGTGAGCCTGCTGTCCACGATCACGCAGGAATTATTCACCGTACACCCGTCGCCGATTTCGACGTTGACGAGGCGTGACCACGAATGAATCTCGCAGTTGCCGCCGATGCGCGAATTGCCTTCGATGATGACCTGCGGATGGATGACCGTGTCGCGACCGATCCGCACGTCGGCGTCAATGTAGGTCGAATCGGGGTCAACAATCGTCACGCCCTCGGCCATCAGGCGGTCGAGGATCTCGTGCCGCAGCCGCTTCCAGATCGCGGCGACTTCCGCGCGGGTGTTGGCCCCCAGCAGTTCTTCGTAATCATCGTGCGGGATTGCGCCGACGGTCTTCCCGTCCTTGAGCATCAACTCCGGCACGTCCGTGAGGTAATACTCACCCTGCGCGTTGCGCGTGGTCAGGCGGTCGAGCGTCGGCACGAGCGCGGGGATGTCGAAGCAGTAGAACCCGGGATTGATTTCCTTGATGGCGCGCTCCGCCGGCGTGCAGTCTTTCTCCTCAACGATCCGCTGAAACCGGCCTTCCGCGTCGCGGACGATGCGACCGTAGGCCATCGGATTTTCCATCGTGATGGTCAGCAGCGTCGTGCCGTTGCCGCCCTGCTGGTGTGCTTCAATCAGATTACGGAGCGTCTCGGTTTTTACGAGCGGCGCGTCGCCATAAAGCACGACCAGCAAGCCGCGCGCGTTTTTGAAAGCGTCGCGTGCGGTCATCACGGCGTGGCCGGTGCCGCGCTGTTCGGTTTGCATCACAAAACTCAGCCGTTCGGCCATCCCGGGATTGAGCGAGGCGCGGGCGGCGGCTTCGACTTTATCGGACTGGTGGCCGACGACGACGACGATTTTTTCAGGGTCGAGCCCGGCGGCGGCGCGCAGCACGTGCGCGATCATTGGCTGACCGCCGAGTTTATGCAGGACCTTGGCCTGCTCGCTCTTCATTCGCGTGCCGAGGCCGGCGGCGAGAATCAAAACATTTACCGGTTCTTTCACAGTCATGTCCTCTGAATCAGGGATTGAATCGTCGGGGCGAGTTATAGGGGAACGCAGGTATTATAGGTGATACAGCTCGAAAATTGCCCGGCTTAATTTCACTGGATCGTGGCGGACGAAGCGGTCTTCGGAGGCGAGCGGCAGGGTGACGAAACTGACTCCGCCCGAGGCCGAGTGCGTTACCGCGGGCGGTTCCAGCGCGACGGCCTTCTCAGCCGCGTACCGCTCGCGCATCTCCGCCGAGATCGGCGTCGAGTTGAAGAGCGCGAAATCGAGCCTCAGCCCGCGCCCGTGCCTGAGCAGCTCTTCGACATGAGCTTCAGCCGTGAAGCAGTCGGTCTCATCGGCCTCGGTCATCGCATTGCAGATGTAAATTTTCTTCGCCCGCGAACGGCCAATGGCTTCGGCGATCCCGCCGACCAGCAGGTTCGGAATCACGCTCGTGAACAGTGAGCCGGGGCCGAGCGTGATCAGATCCGCTTCGAGGATCGCTTCCACAGCTTCGGGCAGCGCGCGCGCGTCGGCGGGCGTGAGCGAAAGCCCGCGAATCGGCAGGCGCCGCGACTCGCTGAGCGATTTGATCGCCCTCTGTCCGCGCACCACTTCCCCGCCGACTTCCGCCTGCAGGTCAACTGAATCGAGCGTCGAAGGCAGCACCCGCGCCCCACAGCCGAGCAGCAGGCTGGCCTGTTCGATGGCGTTCAGGAAATTCCCATTCATCTGCGTCAGCGCGACGATAATCAGGTTGCCGAGCGAATGCCCGTCGAGCGGCCCGTCACTGCGGAAGCGGTGCCGAAACAGCCTTGATGTGAAACGATCCTCGCGGGCCAGCGCGACCAGACAGCTGCGGATGTCACCCGGCGGCAGAATCCCGAACTCTTCGCGCAACCGCCCGGAGCTTTTGCCGTCATCTGTGACGGTCACGATCGCCGTCAGGGAAATGACCGGCGAGGCGGACGGCGGCGCGTCGGGCGCCAGTTCAGGAAACAGTTTTGCCTGATCGTCAGCGCGCCGCCCCGCCCCCACGTACGGCCGCAGCCCGGTGAGCAGTGTTGACAGCCCGGTGCCGCCGCCGATGGCGACCATTTTCAATTGTCTCGTGTCAGTTCCTGTGGGCATGCCGGAGGGGTGGGGACTCTGCTTTCAATTCTATGATCCGGGAGCGGGCAAACGATACGCAGCCGAACTCTGATAGTCAAACTTTCACGGTAATCTGTAACGCTTCTTAACAGACACGGAACACAAAAGAGGCGGAGGTTTTCCGGCTTTGTTTCCAGGCTATGGCTTATAACCGAGCAAATGCTTCTTTTCCCGTTTCGCCCCCTTTTCCAGCCATTCAATGGGGTTCTGATCTGTTTCAGTGGGATTGACCCAGACGATGTTTCCAATCTCACCAACCTTCTCAGCGGCGGCGGCGAAAAGATTGCGCACGGTGTTATCCAGTGAAATTACCGTTCTGTCTGTTGCGATGGCTGCTTCCAGCAGCCGAAAGTCCTTGAGCATCGCTTCTTTTGCTTTTTCATTCGGATCATCCGCCTTGAGTTGCGAAAGGCTGAGAGGGCTGATCGTTCCTGCCTTTACTGCCAGAGCATTTGTTGCGGCCTTTTCAATATCGTCACGCAGCAACTCATTCCCACCGGGCTTGACGAAATGAAACTTTCTTCTTGCTATAGCTTTCAAGAAAAAGGATCTTTGAAAAATCAGGAAAACGAGCGGCGGGGTTGACGAAGAGACAGCAGTCGGGAGATCTCCTGTGGTTGAGTTGACCACTCAATCACCAACAGGA
>Ga0070741_10003722_pt1 | contig 36974 bp, 33 predicted proteins | sample Coa_R1_4_FD_66440 | JGI IMG/M metagenome (GOLD analysis project Ga0070741, IMG submission 66440) | Surface soil microbial communities from Centralia Pennsylvania, which are recovering from an underground coalmine fire - Coalmine... | ecosystem: Environmental > Terrestrial > Soil > Unclassified ... | reverse complement strand
GACGGACACGTTTGTGGACATCCTGGGCGAAGTGGTGCGTCCGTTCGTCTATACCATCATCCAGGAAACGCCGCAGCAGGAGTGGGGCATCGCCGGCGTTCCCATGCCCGACCTGGTCTATCTGACGAGCGCGCAACACGCCCGGGTCATCGAACGTTCCAACGAGTTGATGCGTGCGGCCATTGCCCAGATGCAGCAACAGCAGTCGGGCGGCAACGGTGCACAGCCTCGCAGTCCTGAGCGAGGCAATGGATCGGACGAGTTCGCCGACAAACTGTGGCGCGGTGAAGCCGACCTGGACGAGCCGGGCAGCCCACGCCAGTTCAGGTCGGCTGCCGAGGCTGCCGCCTACGCGGACAGTGTCTGGCGAGGCGAGCAGAGCGGTGGTCGCCGCGAGTGGGCCTCGAAGGCCGAGGAACATCGTGCTCTGTTCGCGCGCTGGTTCGAGGAACTCTGGAACAAGAAGAACTATCAAATCCCCTACGAGCTGGTCCATCCCGACTTCACAGCGCATGGCGCGGGCGGCCAACGCATCAAGCAGGGCCCGGAAGGCGTCATCGAACTGGTCAAGGGCTGGCACCAGGCCTTCCCGGATGGTCACATGACGATGGATGACATCATCACGGAGGGCGATCTGTCGGTCATCCGCATGACCTGGGAAGCCACTCACCTCGGACAATTCGGCCCCATTGCGCCCACAGGAAGGCGCATCAAGGTCACTTCCACCGGCATTGACCGGGTGGTTGACGGCAAGATCACCGAAGGCTGGGGCGAACTAGACTTGATGGGCATGTTCATGCAGATGGGGGTCTTTCCATCGCCCACCCCACCTAGCCCGGAAGAGGAAGCGCTTAACCGCAATAAGGGCGCGGTGGTACAGCTTAACGAGGCGTTGAACCGTCAGAACTATGACGTATTCTACGAGCTTCTGAGTGATAACTTTGTCAACCACATTGGCTCGGAAACACAACAGGGTGTTGAGGCACTTGTGGCCTCCTATGAGCCATTCTTTGAAGCCATGCCAGACTTCCACAGCCAGATCACGACCTTGACTGCGCAGTACGACAGGGTAGCGGTCCGCGCCACTTTTACAGGCACGCACAAGGGCAACTTTATGGGCATCGCTCCGGCCACCGGCAAGGCGATCACCTGGACGGGTCAGATCATTTACCGCTTCGACGAGAATGGCAAGATCGTGGAACGCTGGCAGGATGCAGATGGCCTGGGGCTGATGACGCAGCTAGGCGCAGTTTCCGGCTCATCGGCCTGAGTTGAGTGCACACTCGTTGCTGGAGAACAACACACAATGGGAAAACAAGAAGAGCATCGCGCTCTGTTCGCGCGCTGGTTCGAGGAACTCTGGAACAAGAAGAACTACAAAATCCCCTACGAGCTGGTCGATCCCGAGTTCGTCGCGCACGGTGCGGGCGGCCAACGCATCAAGCAGGGGCCGGAAGGGGTTATCGAACTGGTAAAAGCCTGGCACACGGCCTTCCCGGACGGGCACATGACGATGGATGACATCATCACCGAAGGGGATATGTCGGTCATCCGCATGACCTGGGAAGCTACTCATACCGGGCCTTTTGGAACCATCGCCCCGACGGGCAGGCGGATCAAGGTCACTTCCACCGGCATTGACCGGGTAGTCAACGGCAAGATCGTCGAGGGTTGGGGCGAACTGGACATGATGGGCATGTTTATGCAGATGGGCGTGATTCCATCGCCGGAACCGCCCGCCGACCAGGGGAAAGCGTGATTCACATTGCGGGGTACGCGCGGCATGGTATGCAGCACGGCAGGCGAAACCCTGCCGTGTCTGGCCCGATAATCGCCGCATGCCCCTCATCTTGATTGGCATAAACATGAAAGCAAAAGCGATGGCCGAACAAAATGCGAATATCGTTCGTCGGTTCTTCGAGGAAGTGTGGAATAACAACAACCTGAGTCTGGTCGATGAACTGCTGGCAAGTGATTTTGTCGACCACAGCGCGCCGCCCGGCACTCCCGGCGGTATTGAAGGCTACAAGAAGACCGTCGCCATGTTCCGCTCTGCCTTCCCGAATATCCAGTTCACGCTTGACCACATCCTGGCCGAAGGGGATCGCGTGGCGATTCGCCTCACGGGGCGCGGCACGCACAAGGGCAACTTTATGGGGATCGCACCCACCGGCAAACAGGTCAGCTTCAGCGGCATGACGTTTATCCGCCTGCGGGATGGCAAGATCACCGAACGTTGGGGCATTTCCGACATGCCCGGTTTGATGCAGCAGCTTGGCGCAGGCGGCCCCGGCGCAGCGACGAACCCGCCCGCCAGGGCAAACAGCAGCAAGGGCGAAGTCGTCTATATGGCCCCTGATGCGAGCCATTCTACAACTCGTGTGCTGGGCGTGTATCATCTTTGTAAGGCAACCAAAGATGATACACGCGGCATCTATTCGTTCTTTGTTTCCACAGTGCCCGCCGGCGAAGGCGTACCGCTGCACGTTCACCTGAAAGAAGATGAAGCCTACTACATCCTGGAAGGCGAATTCGAGATTTACGACTCGACTCACCATCGTACCCTGACTGTCGGCCCCGACGCCTACGTTTACGTGCCAATGGGAACTGAGCATGGCTTCAAGAACGTCGGCAAGGCCCCAGGCAGAATGATCTTGATGATCACGCCGGGTGGCCTGGAAGGATTCTTCGAGGGGATCGGGCAGGTCATCACGGATGTGAACAACCCACCCCCGCCGCCGAGCGGCCCGCCAGACTTCGCCAGAGCCGCCCAGGTCGCGGCGAAATACAATGTGACGTTTGTCGTGCCAGAGGGTGGTCACTGACCAGGAGAAGAGACGCATGGCGGAATCGCGCAAGAAGCAGGTCTATCGGCGCTTTGTCGAAGAGGTGATCAACAAGGGGAACCTCAGCATTATCCCTGAGCTTTATCACCCCGATTACGTCGACCACAGTGCGCCGCCCGGCGTGGCCCACGAGGGCAGCGTCTTTGATCAGGTTGCACAAATTCCGAAGATGTTTCGTGGTGCTTTCCCGGACGTGCATTTCACGATTGAGGACATGGTTGAGGATGGCGACTGGGTAGCGACGCGCGTCACCGGGCGCGCTCAACACCTGGGACGCCCCTTTATGGGTGTTCCGCCCAGTGGCCGCCGCGTCACCTGGTCGTCGGAAGGATTCTTCCGCATCAAGAACGGCAAGATCATTGAACACTACGGCCAACCCGATCTGATGGCCCTTCGCCAGCAGATTTCGGCAAAGCCAGAGCCGGGTTCGTTGGATGAAAACCGGGCCATCGTGACGCGCTATGTCTACGAAGTCAATATGCAGAACTATGACGCCTTCGATGAATTTGTCGATCCTGGCTTTGTGGATCACGACCCGATTCCCGGCCAACAACCAGGCATTCCGGGTCTGAAGGCCGCTTACCGCACCTTCTCGAATGCCTTCCCGGATGTGTGGTTTACGTTTGAAGACCTGATCGCCGAGGAGGATCGGGTGGTTGGGCGCGGCGTCATCGAAGGCACACACACAGGCAGTTTTATGGGCATCCCGCCGACGGGCAAGAAGCTGCACTGGACGGGCACACGCATGTTTCGAGTGAAAAACGGCAAAGTGGTGGAGGGCTGGATCAATCTTGACCTGCTGGGCCTGCTACAGCAGATGACTGCCCATGGAAGGTAACGATTTCAGTTGGCGTGTAGGGTAGCGCTTCCTCAAGTTCCCACGGCAGGCATTGGATGAGGGCCAGAGAGCCAGAACAATCGGGAGGGAAGGATGATTCTCGTAGTTGGAGCCACAGGATCGCTAGGTGCTGAGATTTGTCGCCGTCTTGCCGCCAAAGGCAAGTCAGTAAGGGCACTGGTGAGAGCTACCTCCAATCCTGCCAAAGTGGATAGCCTGAAGAACCTCGGCATCACGCTCGTTCAGGGCGATCTGACAGATCGGGCCTCGCTGGACGCGGCTTGCAAAGGGGTCACGACCATCATTTCGACGGCCAGCACTTCGTATTCCGCCAGGCCGGATGTTATGGGCGTCGATCACCAGGGTCAACTCAGCCTGGTCGATGCGGCAAAAGCAGCGGGCGTCTCCCACTTCATCTACATCTCGTTCTCTGGCAGCTTCAACACCGACTCCCCTCTCATCAATGCCAAGCGCGCAGTAGAGAAGCACCTCAAAGAGAGCGGGATGACCTACACGATTGTACGTTCCAGTTTCTTTATGGAGGCGATGTTCAGCCCGACGGCGGGCTTTGACTACACCAATGGCAAAGCGATGATCTATGGCTCGGGGCAGAACAAGATCAGTTGGATCACGATCCCGGACGTGGCGCACTTTGCCGTCGCAGCAGTGGACAACCCTGCGGCGCGCAACGCCATCATTGAGATCGGCGGCCCGGAGGCACTCAGCCCCCTGGAAGTGGTGAAAATCTTTGAGGAGGTCACCGGCAAGTCTTTTGAGGTGCAGCACCTGCCCGAAGAAGCGATTCAGATGCAGTTGGCACAGGCAACGGATCCATTGCAGAAGGGCTTCGCGGGGATGATGGTCGAGTATGCGAAGGGTAACCCCGTTGATATGCAGCGCACATTGCAAACGTACCCTGTGAAACTGACCTCGGTGAAGGAGTATGCCCAGCGCGCATTGAGCGCCGGCGCAGCAGGGTGAGGTCGGCCTGAGAACACGATAGCTTCCAGCGGGCCGGGGACAGAATCCCGGCTGCACTGATATTCGACGGGTTCAGTGCATATACAGAAATATGCCGACCCAAACCCATTTACCAAAATCTTGGAGGAAAGCATGGCAACAGCAGCCCAGAACCGGGCCAACATCATCAAGTTGTACGACGAAACGAACAAGGGCAATATTGAATATTTGCGGGAAATGCTCGCTGACGACTTCGTGAGCTACGGCGGCGCAGGCTTCCAGGATTTGCACGGGCCGGAAGCCTTCATTCAACTCTACAAGACCTTCGTGGCGGCCTTCCCAGACCTTCACTTTGAAGTGAAGCAATTGGTGTGCGAGGACAACTGGGCGGCAGTGCGCGGCATTCAGACCGGCACGCACAAGGGCAACTTCCTGGGTATGGTTCCGCCCACCGGGGTCAAGGTGGAGTGGTCGGGAACGGCCATTTTCCGCATCAATGACAAAGGGCAGATCGTCGAGCGCTGGCAAGACCTGGACAACCTGAGCCTGTTCCAGCAGTTGGGCGTCATTCCGAAGTTCGGGGCCGCACAGGGCTAACCTGAATCTACTAACTCGCTCTGCGCCTGGTTTTCAACCGGGCGCAGAGTGACACAAGTTCAAACACTTTTGCTGACGCAGGAGGACAATGCAATGTCGATTGAATCGAACAAGGCGCTGATGTGGCGCATGATCGAAGAAATCTGGAACAAGGGCAACTACGACGTGGCCGACGAAATCTTTGCGCCGGAGCACACCAGCCCCAGCGCGCCGCAGCTTCCGCCCGGCCCCGAGGCGGTGAAGATGCTGGCGCGCATGTTCCGCGAGGCCATGCCAGACTACCACATGCTGATCGATTTTATGGTGGCCGACGAGGACAAAGTATCGGCGCGCTTCATCCAGAGCGGCACGCATACCGGCGCTGAATTGATGGGCATAAAACCTTCTGGGCGCAAAGCCACCTGGACGGAAATCGGGACGCTGCTGATCAAGAACGGCAAGGTGGTGACGAGCTGGTACGAAGTGGACATGCTGGCGATGGTGCAGCAGCTAACCACACCCACGCCGCGCGAGATCATGGACAAATACTATGAATACGCCAACGCCGGGAAGTGGGACGACTGGTGCGACCTCTTCGCCGATAACATGGTGATGGACGAACAACTGGCCGGGCACATTGAGGGGCTGGCAACGCTGCGCCCGATGATGGCGGGCATGGGCCAGGCTTACAAGAAATTCCAGAACGTCCCGAAGCATATCTTCGCGGACGGCAACGAGGGCGCAGTGGTCTCGCACATTTCGGCGCTGGCGGCCAAGTACCCGGACAAACCGATTGAGGCCGAGGTCATGAACTACTTCCGTTTCGAGAACGGCAAGATCGTGTACATGGCGAATTTCCACGACTCAAAGCCGTTCCAGCCGTTTCTGGATCAGATTGCAGGCAAGTAGGCAAGCGCTTTCGCTCAGAGCAAAGAGGAAAACATGGCCGATTACGATTTCATCGTAGTGGGTTCCGGGGCAGGCGGCGCGGTGGTTGCCAACCGCCTGAGTGAGAATCCGAATGCCAAAGTCTTGCTGCTGGAAGCGGGCGGCCCCACCATTCCAGACAACGTTCGCAACCCCTCGATCTGGTACACCTTGCTTGGTTCCCCGGTGGATTGGGCGTACAACAGCGTGCCGCAGCCCGGCTTGAACCAGCGCAGCACCTTTGAACCGCGCGGCAAAATCCCTGGCGGCTCCAGCAATTTTTACATCATGATGCACATTCGCGGCCACACGTCGGACTACGACAACTGGGCTTATAACGGTGCGCCGGGGTGGGCCTACCAGGACGTGCTGCCGTACTTTCAGAAGCTGGAAGACCAGGAAGACAATACCAGCCCCTGGGCTGGGCACGGCGGCATGATCAGCGTTATCAATGCCAAGAACCACAACCCGAACCCGACGTCCCAGGTGTTCATCGACGCCTGCCTGGAACTCGGCTACCCGGCCACCGACGACTTCAACGGGCCGAATATGGAAGGCGTGGGCTGGCATCATGTCAACATCAAGAATGGCAAGCGGCATGGCGTAAACGAAGCCTACATTGAGCCGATCCAGGGCAAGCGCAAGAACTTCACGCTGGAGACGAATGCCCAGGCGACCAAACTCCTGTTCGACAAGAAGCGCTGCACGGGCGTCCAGTACAGCCAGAATGGAGAACTCAAGACGGCCACCGCCCGGCACGAGGTGATTGTCTGCTGCGGGGCGATTGAATCGCCAAAGTTGCTCCTGCTATCGGGTATTGGGAACCCGGAACAGCTTGGCAAGTTTAATATCCCGGTGGTCTCAGCCTTGCCCGGCGTGGGCGAGAATTTCCATAATCACGTGTTGACTGGCGTGATCTACGAGTGTGAGCCGCAAGTGCCGCCCGGCAACCTCAATCTGTCCGAAAGCGCGCTGTTCACCAAGTCCGAACCGGGCTGGGTCGGGCCGGACATCCAGATCGCCTTTGTCCATGTGCCGTTCAACATCATTATCGGCCAGGGACATCCGAACTCGGTCAGCATTCTGCCCGGCGTGGTGCGCCCGCTGTCTCGCGGGTGGATTCGTCTGGCAAGTGACAACCCCCTGGACAAGCCGCTGGTCAACCCCAACTACCTGGGTGTCGGGTCCGACCTGGTGCGGCTGAAGGATGCAGTAAAGCTCTCGCGGGAGATCTTCCATACCAAAGCATTCTCCAAATGGGCAAAGACCGAACTCATGCCCGGCCCGGAGATCAAGACCGATCAGGAATTGATCGAGTTCACCCGGAAGAACGCCGACTCTTATCATCATCAGGCCGGATCGTGCAAGATGGGGTCGGACGCGATGGCGGTGGTCGATCCGCAGCTGCGTGTCTACGGCGTCGAAGGCGTGCGCGTCGCCGATGCGAGCGTCATGCCGCAGGTTCCGTCGGGCAATTGCCATGCCGGAATCATGATGATCGCTGAAAAGTGCGCCGACATGATCAAGAAGACGCACGGTTTATAGCCACAGGAGCCACTATATGCAAGCGCTACAGGGCAAAAAAATTGGTATCCTGCTGGAGAGCGACTTCTACGAGCCGGAGATTTACTACTACCAGCGCCGCTTCCCCGAAGAGGGTGCGGAACTACACTTCCTGACGCGCCTGTGGGGGCAGCCGCACCTGACCTTTCACGGCCACGAGTGGCACAACCCCATGGAGTGCCACGAGAGCTTCGAGAACATGAGTGATGCGGAACTGCGCAGCTACTCGGCCATCATTGTGCCGTCGGGCATGGTCTCGGATCGGCTGCGCTATACCGACGACGTGAACAAACTGGCCCCGGCCACCGAGTTCATCAAGCGCGCCTTTGCCGAAAAGAGCATTCTCAAAGGCATCATCTGTCACGGGATGTGGCTGATCGCCTCTGCACCCGAACTGGTGCGAGGCCGCCCGGTGGTTTGCCACAACAACCTGGTGGGCGACGTGCGAAACATGGGCGCGATCTATACCGACCAGGATGTGGTGGTGGACGGCGACCTGGTGACGGGCCGTTCCGGCGGGCACTGCCACCTTTTTGCGCATAAGATCGTCGAATTGCTGGCCGAACGGTAGCCAGAAGAGGAATGCTATGGCCGAATTAGCCTTCAATCACGTTGCGATTACCTGTAAGGACCCGATTGCCGTCGAACGTTTCTACACCAAGCATTTCGGGTTCAAGCGTGCCCGTGTCATCCCACTGGGGGCGGATCAAATCGTCTTCCTCAAGTCGGGCAACCTGTATCTGGAAATCTTCGGAACGAAGGAGGATTCACCGAACCCGCCGCCGACCAACGACGGTTACGGTTTCCCTGGCTGGCGGCATATCGCGTTCAAGGTCGATAACGTGGACGCGAAACTGGCCGAAATGGGCAGCGATGCCAAAATCACGCTGGGGCCTCTCAGCTTCGATGATTTCATCAAGGGCTGGCGCACCGTCTGGGTGGCCGATCCGGGTGGCAATATCGTCGAGATCAGTCAGGGCTATACCGATCAGGATAACCCGCCGCCGTTGACATAAGAACTGACCTCACCCCAACCCCTCTCCAACCGGAGAGGGGCAATGTGCCCGGTGCTGAAACCGTGCTGAAATTACGAAGCCCCTGCGGGGTTATTGCAGCCTCGAAGAGGCTTTGTAATCTCAGCCCTGTCGCTCAAGTCACAGGGCGAAGTGCGCAGAAACCGAGTTTTGCCTATACTTCACAACGTCCGGAATGTTCTAAACCACCGAGGAACCCATGACAGAGACGAACTTTACTTTTTCTGACACGATTGGCGGGTACGTCACGAGCTTTAACCGCGCCGAGAAATGCTTCGGGATCAAAACGTCCGATGGACGCGAATATACAGCGTATCTGACGCCCACCGCTTACGGGCGTATTGCGCAGAACCTGGAAGACCCTTACAACGACGCCACCGGGCGCTTCGCGGAACTGCTCTCGCCAGGGCAGCACGTCTTTGCCTACGGCATCTTCTACCCGGACAATGGGCGCTTCGAGGTCAAGTGGATGGTTTTCCCTGGCGAGTCTGTCGGCCAGTATCGCCACGAAGAGCCGGACTGGTGGGTCAAGCAGATCCGCTCTATCGCCAACAGTTATCTGAAATGGCAGTTCAACTACCCGAACGAGGAAATCGACTATCGCAATTACCGGACGTTCTTGCATCTGGGCGGCAGCAAGAAGGGCGACTACCTGCAAGAAACCGACACGATCTCGCGTCTGGTGTACGGCTTCGCCTCAGCGTTCTTGATGACGGGCGAGGACAAGTTCCTCGAAGGCGCAGAAAAGGGCACAGAATACCTGCGCGAGCACATGCGCTTCAACGACCCGGATGAAGACCTGACATACTGGTATCACGGCATCCAGGTGACGGGCAACCGCGAGCAAAAGCTGTTGACCTCGGAATTCGGCGACGACTACGACTCGATCCCGATGTATGAGCAGATTTACGCCCTGGCCGGGCCGATCCAGACCTACCGTGTCACGGGTGATCCCCGCATTCTGGAAGATGCCGAGCAGACCGTCAAGCTGTTTGACCGCTTCTACCTGGATCGGGACAAGGGCGGCTACTTTTCACACATCGACCCCATCACGCTTGATCCGCGCGCCGAGTCGCTACAGCACAACCGCGCCCGCAAGAACTGGAACTCGGTGGGCGACCATGCCCCGGCCTACCTGATCAACCTGTACCTGGCGACGGGCGAAGATCGTTACGCCGACTTCCTGGAATACACCTTTGACACCATCGCACAGTATTTCCCGGACTACGAACACAGCCCGTTTGTCCAGGAGAAATTCTACGAGGACTGGAGCCACGACACGACCTGGGGCTGGCAGCAGAACCGCGCCGTCGTCGGCCACAACCTCAAGATCGCCTGGAACCTGATGCGCATGAACAGCCTCAGGCCGAAAGATACCTACGTCAACCTGGCCCGCAAGATCGCGGAGAAGATGCCCGCCGCAGGCAGCGACCAGCAGCGCGGCGGCTGGTACGACGTGGTGGAGCGTATCCTGGACACCAGCAAGGGCGAAACCATCCACCGCTTCGTGTGGCATGATCGCAAGGCGTGGTGGCAGCAAGAACAGGCGATTCTGGCCTACCTGATCTTGCACGGCGTCCTGGGCGACGACTTGTATCTGAAATACGCCCGCGAGTCCGCAGCCTTCTACAACGCTTTCTTCCTCGACCACGATGACGGCGGTGTGTACTTCAACGTGCTGGCGAATGGGCTGCCGTACCTGATGGGCAACGAGCGCATGAAGGGCAGCCACTCCATGAGCGGTTATCACTCCACCGAGTTGTGCTACCTGGCCGCCGTATACACCAACCTGCTCATCACCAAGCAGCCGATGGACTTCTATTTCAAGCCCTACCCGCGCGGATTCAAGCGGAACATTCTGCGGGTGTCGCCGGACATTCTGCCCCCCGGCAGCATCCGGATCGATTCGGTAGAAATCGATGGAAAGCCACACTCGAACTTCGACCCGGACAAGTTGACGGTCAAGCTGCCGGACACGCAGGACCAGGTCAAAGTGAAAGTGCGCATTGCGCCCAACTGATCCCGTCGATTCGTCTCGGATTCGTCTCATCCGCGCATGGGTGTGAAATAGACTTCAGGCGATATGGAAATCTACGTCAGTCAAGCCGGCGATGTGCTGGTCGTACAGGCGTTTGGCGAAATTGATGCCGCTGCCGCTGAGGAGCTTCAAACACGAATTGCCGACCTTACTGCGCCGGGCAGCCGCTTGGTGCTGGATATGAGCGGCGTCAGCAGTATGTCCAGCGCCGGACTTCGGTTGCTGCTCCTGTTGTACCGCCAGGTGAACGAGACAGGCGGGCAGATCGTGTTGTGCGGCGCGTCGGAGGATATTGTGGATACGATGTCCGCGACGGGCTTCCTGGACTTTTTCGCCATGTACGACACAGTGGATGCCGGGCTAGAGGCGCTAGGATAGGCGGTTTATCTCACCCCCACAAGGTTGTGTACTCCCCCTCGCCAATGGAGAGGGGGTTGGGGGTGAGGTAAACTATCGTCATCCCGTCACACAGACCGCCCTGGCGGTCAAGCTGCAAAAAGGTTCGCTATGGAAATCAACATCTCAACAGCCGGAGAAGTAACCGTCGTCGAAATCACCGGAGAAATCGAAGCCAGCGCGGCGGCCCAGATACAGGAGAAAGTGTTGGCGCTGATCAAGCCCAGCCTCAAGCTGTTGATGGACATGACCGAGGTCAAGTTTATGTCCAGCGCCGGGCTGCGCCTGCTGCTCCTGCTGTATCGGCAGGTTACAGGGCAGGGCGGCCAAATGGTACTGGTCGGCCTGTCAGAGGAAATCCAGGATACCATGTCTGCAACGGGTTTTCTGTCGTTTTTCACCATTCAAAATACGGTGGACGCCGGATTGGGAATGCTTAATCAGTAACACACGACACAGCAGAGGTCACTGCCACCATGATGGAGCAACGAATCGACGTTCATCCAACCCACGAGTACCAGGGCTACAAACTACGCCCAGGTCGCCCGATGCCGTTCGGGGCGACGCTGGTTCCGGGCGGGGTCAACTTCTCAATTTATTCGAGCTACGCTACAGCCTGCACGCTGGTCTTGTTTGAGAAAGGCGCGCCGCAGCCGATGATCGAAATTCCCTTCCCAAGTGAATTCCGGATCGGCAATGTGTATGCAATGGTCGTGTTCGGCCTGGATTACGAAAACACCGAATACGGCTACCGGATGGATGGGCCGTACAACCCGCGTGAGGGCCATCGTTTCGACAAGACTAAGATTCTACTCGACCCTTACGCCAAAGCGATTGGTGGGCGCGACGTATGGGGGCAAACACCAAACTGGGACGATATTTACCAGCACCGCGCGCGGCTCGTCTATGACGACTTCGACTGGGAATCCGATCATCCATTGGAGACGCCCATCGAAGACCTGATCATCTACGAGATGCACGTGCGCAGTTTCACCCGTCACCCCTCGTCCCACGCCAAGCATCCGGGCACGTTCGCGGCCATGCGCGACAAGATTCCATATTTGAAGGAACTGGGCGTGAACTGCGTCGAATTGCTGCCCGTCTACGAATTCGACGAATTTGAGAACAGCCGGTGGAACCCCATCACTAACCAGATGTCATACCAGTATTGGGGCTATGGCACGGTAGGCTTCTTTGCGCCCAAAGCCGGTTTCGCCGCAACGGGCAAGCTCGGAATGCAGGTGGACGAGTTTAAAGCGCTGATCAAAGAACTACACCGGAACGAGATCGAGGTCATGCTGGACGTGGTCTTCAACCACACGGCGGAAGGCAACGAGAATGGCCCGTACATCTCGTTCCGGGGCATCGACAACAAAGTGTATTACATGCTCACCCCAGAGGGCTACTATTTTAACTTCAGCGGCACGGGCAACACGCTCAACTGTAACAACCCGGTGGTGCGCAACATGGTGCTGGACTGCCTGCGCTATTGGGCGTCCGAATATCACATCGATGGTTTCCGCTTCGACCTGGCCGCGATCCTGGGGCGCGACCAGAACGGCGCGCCGCTGGCGAACCCGCCGCTGCTGGAAAACCTGGCTGCCGATCCGATCCTGGCGAAGTGCAAATTGATTGCTGAGGCATGGGACGCAGGCGGGCTGTACCAGGTCGGTTCCTTCCCGGCCTATGGGCGCTGGGCGGAGTGGAACGGCAAATTCCGTGATGCCATGCGCCGTTTCCTGAAGGGCGACGAAGGCATGGTGGGGGAAGTGGCGCAGCGTGTGCAGGGGTCGCCTGATCTGTATGCTGGGCGCGGCCCAACGGCCTCCATCAATTTCTTCACGGCCCACGACGGCTTTACGCTCAATGACCTGGTTTCGTACAACGAGAAACACAATGAAGCCAATGGCGAAAACAATAACGACGGCGCCAACGATAACAATAGCTGGAACTGCGGTTGGGAAGGCCCAACCGACGATCCCTGGATCAATGCGCTGCGCCGACGGCAGATGAAGAATGCGGTGACGATGTTGATCGCCAGCCAGGGTGTGCCCATGATCCTGATGGGTGACGAAGTGGCACGCACCCAGTCTGGCAATAACAACACCTACTGCCACGATAACGAACTGAATTGGTTCGATTGGACGCAGGTGGAGACCAACGCCGAGCAATTGCGCTTCTTCAAGAACTGCTTCGCCTTCCGGCGTGCCCACCCCGTTCTGCGGAGCCGGACGCATTTCCGCAACCAGGACTACGTGGGCAGCGGTTACGCCGACATTTCGTGGCATGGCCTGAAGGCGTGGGAGGCCGACTGGTCGAAGGACAGTCGCCTTCTGGCGTTTTTGTTGTGCGGCAAACACGCCAAAGGTGGAACCGCCAACGACGACTACATCTACGTGGCGATGAACATGCACTGGGAAAGCCAGTGGCTTGAGCTTCCGCGTCTGCCCGCTGGAATGCAATGGCATGTTGCCATCAACACTGGCGTGCCGTGCCCGGAAGACATCTGGGAACCCGGCTCCGAACCGTTGTTAAGCGATCAGAGCAGTTTCCTGATTGGGGATCGGTCTGTGATTATGCTGGTAGGCCGATAGCCCGCAGACTTGTTGACCGTATGGCCTGTCCTTGCCCTCACTCCATCCGATGGGGAGCTAGGCAGACCCATTGCCCATACACATCAAACGACGAGAGGAACGAACAATGGCTTTCAACGCAAACCTGGAAGTAACCGACAAGGGGACTGGCAAGATCACATTAAGCGGCGAACTGGACGCCAGTGTGGCCCCACTGTTCCGCGCCGAGGTCGAAAAGGCCGTCGCGCAGAAGGTGAAGCGCCTGGCCCTGGTCATGGATGGCCTGGATTATATGTCCAGCGCCGGGTTGCGTGCCCTGATCTTCGCCAAACAGAAGATGGGCGCGAACACTGACGTGTATATAATCGGCGCCCAGGAATCGGTCATGGAGACGCTGACCATGACCGGCTTTCACAATAGCGTGATCATCCTGGATAGCTACGACGCGGCGAAGATCGAAGGCTAGGCACAGTCCCCCAATTGACAGCACATTTGACACCGGCTGTGCGGGCAGAGAATGGTCAGCTATGAGCAAACACATCCTGGAATCCTTGACTCTCCCTGGAACCCTGGCGTCCCTCAGCTCGATTGGAAACTATGTCATGAAGGTCGCCGCCGCTGCCGGGATCGACAAATCGGCGGCCTACCGCCTTCGCCTCGCAGTCGATGAGATCGCCACAAACTGCGTGGTTCATGGTTATGATGAAGGGGGATTGGAAGGGATGTTATACTTAGGCGGATCCATTGACGACAAAACCCTGACCGTCTACATAGAAGATACGGCAATGCCTTACGATCCTCGCCAGACACCAGCGCCGGATGATCTGGATGTTCCACTGGAAGAGCGGGAAATTGGCGGGTTGGGTGTCTTCCTGGCGCTCAGGGGAGTAGATCAGTTTGAGTACGAATACGTCAATGGCCGCAATCGCAGCATCTTCATCATGAACCGGACATCGGACGATAAACCAAAAGCTGGCTGACGGGGTGAGATAACAACCAACATGAAAACCGAGGCAGGGCGGCTGTTAATTATCGAAAATGAGGTTGCGCACCGGGAAGCGCTGTGCACGCAACTGCTCGAAATGGGTTACACCGTCTTCGATGCGGACGATGAGCAGAGCGCTCTCGCTATCTGCCGTGAGCACCGGCTCGACCTGATTTTGATAGGGGCCGATCTGCCAGAGATGGACGGGGGCGAACTCCTGACGCGCTTGAAGGCAGAACGCGCCCTGGAACACGTCCCGCTGATCCTGGTGGCGATAGGAGACGACCTGGACACGGTGGCGAATCTGATTGGTAAGGGCGCCGAAGACTACGTTCAGGCGCCCTTCAATCCAGTCCTGCTACAAAGCCGCCTGAACGACTCCATCGACAAGAAGCGGCTACGTGATCAATCGATGGAGTATGCCCGTCTGGTGGATGACCTGAAGCTGGTGATCCTGCCGACAGGTGTGGCGCTCTCCGTCGAAGACAACTTCGAGCGCCTCCTGGAACGGATTTTGATGGAAACCAAGAACGTCTCGAATGCCGATGCGGGCACCCTGTACATCCGCACGGAAGAGGACACGCTGAAGTTTGCCATCATGTCCACCGACTCCTTGGGCATTGCGATGGGCGGCACGACAGGCAAGGAAATCCCGTTCAACCCGTTGCCGATGTACGATCCGGTGACCCACGAGCCGAATCATCACAACGTTGCCACGCACGTCGCGCTGCACGGGCATTCGGTCAATATCCCCGACATTTACAATGCCGAAGGTTTCGACTTTTCGGGTGCGATGGCTTTCGATCAACGCAATGGCTACCGCTCAAAATCCAGCCTGACTGTCCCGCTGAAAAACAAGACGGAAGTGATCGGCGTTCTGCAACTGCTGAACGCCATCGACCCGATCACCGGGGAAGTCATTCCCTTCACCCCTTATCAACAGTTGGTCGTCGAAACGCTGGCCGCGCAGGCGGCTGTTGCGCTGAACAGCCAACTGCTGCGGCGGCGTCAGGAATGGCTGCTCAAACTGGAACGCGACGTGCAGATCGGACGGCAGATTCAGACCGACTTCCTGCCGACCAATCTGCCCAGCCCGGCGGGTTGGGAGATCGCAGCGCGTTTCCACCCGGCCCGCGAGGTGGCGGGGGACTTCTACGACGCCTTCACCCTCGCCAACAACCGGGTCGGCCTGGTCATCGCGGACGTGTGCGATAAGGGCGTCGGCGCGGCGCTCTTCATGGCCCTGATGCGCAGCCTGGTGCGGGCATTTGCGCAGCAGCACCACGCCATGGACTGGGAAAACATCCTGGCTGAAGACGCCGGGCCGGGGGCAGTGACCGAGATGTCAGCGGAGCAGCGGCGCATCTTCCTGACGCCGGGGGCAGTCAACCTGCACAACTCGATCAAGCTGACCAATGACTATGTGGCCGACAACCATGCCAACCTGAACATGTTCGCCACGATGTTCTTCGCTATCCTCGAACCCGCCGGTGGAAACCTGCTGTACGTGAACGGCGGCCACAATCCCCCGGCGATCATCGATGCGCGCGGCGTGATCAAGAAGCGCTTGCCACCCACCGGCCCTGCCGTCGGGATGCTGTCCGGCTCGACCTTCACCATTGCGCAGGCCAAACTTGAGCCGGGTGATACGTTGATGGCCTTCACTGACGGTGTGACCGACGCCCGCAACCCGCAGGGCAAGCTGTTTCACGAGTCGAGCCTGTTGCCACTGCTTCAAGAGCCAGCCGAATCGGCGACGGCCTTGCTGGATCGGGTGGACCTGGCACTGAAAGAGCACATCGCGGACGCGGTGCAGTTCGACGACATCACCATGCTGGCAGCGCGGCGCTTGCCGAAGGGGTAGACCGGGTTCACCGCACTCCTCTCTACGAAGCCGAGCAGTAACAATCAGAAGGGGCATAGCCGATGGCCATGCCCCTTCGCGTTTCGCGGTGTGCCGTCGGGATCAGCGATCCCCGGCCAGGCCAAGCAGGCCCATGTTGATCTTCGGCTGGCGCGACTTTTCCTCGTCCTTGCCGAAGCGGATCACCTCGCCGCTGTCGGTGATTGCCTCCACCGCCAGGCCCAGGCTTTGCAATTCCTTGACCAGCACGCGGAAGCTGGCCGGGACGCCCGGCTCCTCGATGGGTTCACCCTTGACGATAGCCTCGTAAGTCTTGACGCGGCCCTGCACATCGTCCGACTTGACCGTGAGCATCTCCTGGAGCGTGTGCGCCGCGCCGTAGGCTTCCAGCGCCCACACTTCCATTTCGCCGAAGCGCTGGCCGCCGAACTGGGCCTTGCCGCCCAGCGGCTGCTGCGTAACCAGGCTGTATGGCCCCGTAGACCGGGCGTGCACCTTGTCTTCGACCAGGTGCGCCAGCTTCAACATGTGAATGACGCCGACGGTCACCGGGCGGTCAAACGGCTCGCCGGTCTTGCCGTCGTAAAGGATTTGCTTGCCATAGATCGGCACAGGCTCGCCCGTGCGCAGGAACACGCGGTCGGCATACTCGCGCAGCGCCTCGCCGCTCAGGTCGGTGGGAGTCGGCTCGCCGCTGGTCACTTCCGACCAGAGCCGCAGGCTGATGTCGATAGCGTAGTCGTCACGCCGATCCCGCTCTTCAAGGCTGACGCCATTCGTGTCGAACAGCAGCGCTTTGTCCGGGTCATAACCCTTTTCGCGCAGCCATTCGCGGAGCACCGAACGGCGAGCGTATACGTATTCCAGTGCCAACTGCTCGGCGTTGTAGGCCGGGTTGCTGCCCAGCCAGCTTTCGATGTACAGGCGGCGCACCTCGTCGTCATCTTCGAGCGTCTCCGCATCGAACCCCTGAGTCTTGACCCAGGCCCAGGCCCGCTCAGTAATTTCATACCAGGCGCGGTCAATCAACCAGGCACGTCCCAGTTCAGCCTCGATCTCGTGCTCGTCTGCGCCATCGAACACCGGCGTCACCGCCCGGAAGCCCAGGCGATCCGCCGCCCAACCGAGGTGCGTTTCGAGCACCTGGCCGATGTTCATACGGCCCGGCACGCCCAGCGGGTTCAGGATGATGTCAATCGGTGTGCCGTCAGCCAGATAGGGCATATCCTCAATGGGCACAACCTTCGAGATGACACCCTTGTTGCCGTGCCGTCCGGCCATCTTATCACCCTGGGTCAGCTTGCGCTTCTGGGCGACGCTGACGCGCACCAGTTGATCGACGCCAGCCGGCAGATCGCGGTGCTCTTCACGGGTGAAGATTTTGACATCGACGACCTTGCCCTTTTCGCCATGCGGCAGGCGCAGCGACGAATCCTTCACCTCGCGCGCTTTCTCACCGAAGATGGCGCGCAGCAGCTTCTCTTCAGGGCTGAGTTCTTTCTCACCCTTCGGCGTGATCTTGCCGACCAGGATGTCGTTCGGGCCAACCTCTGCGCCGATGCGAACGATGCCGAACTCGTCAAGGTCTTTGAGTGCCTCTTCGCCGACGTTTGGAATATCGTAGGTGATCTCCTCCGGGCCGAGCTTGGTATCACGTGCCTCGACTTCGTGCTTCTCGATGTGGATCGAGGTGAACTTATCGTCGCGCAGCAATTGCTCGCTGATCAGCAGCGCGTCTTCGTAGTTGCCGCCTTCCCAGGACAGGAACGCACACAGCACATCGTGGCCGAGCGCCAGGTTGCCGTGCACCGTGGAGGAACTATCGGCGATCACGTCGCCGGGCTTGATGTGCTGGCCCTTACGCACGATTGGGCGCTGGTCGATGCAGGTGGACTGGTTGGAGCGGGTGTATTTGCGCAGCTTATAGGTGCGGACGTTGCCGCTGGCCTCGCGCACAACCACCTGCCCGCCCTGCACGCTCAACACCTCGCCCTCGGACTCTGAAATCAGGACCTGCCCGGAGTCGTAAGCGGCCTGATCCTCCATGCCCGTACTGACAATCGGCACGTCCGGCTGAAGCAGGGGCACGGCCTGGCGCTGCATATTCGACCCCATCAGGGCGCGGTTAGCGTCGTCATGTTCCAGGAACGGGATCAGCGCTGCTGAAATGCCCACGATCTGGCGCGGCGCAACGTCCATGTAATCGATGCGATCCGGGGTTGTATCCAGGAACTTCTGATGGAAGCGGGCCGAAACGCGCTCATCCACGAACGAGTTGCTCTCGTCCAGCTTGGCATTGGCCTGGGCGATCATAAAGCGGTCTTCTTCGTCAGCGGACAGGTATTCAATCTTGTTTTCGACGAAGGGGCGCACCGGCACTTTGCTAATACCTGCTTTGCGCAGTTTGGCAATCGCTTTATCGTCCAGCTTGACGCCTTCGCCCAGTAAGGTGTCGCCTTTAGCGTTGGTGATTTCCTCGCGGGTGTAACGTCCGGGCAGGCGCGGGTCGTCAATCGGCAATTCCCGGACAACCAGGCGGTAGGGCGTCTCGATAAAGCCGTATTCGTTCACGCGCGCATAACTGGCAAGACGCCCGATCAGACCGATGTTCGGGCCTTCCGGCGTCTCTATCGGGCAAATGCGCCCGTAATGGCTGTGGTGCACGTCGCGCACGTCGAAGCCCGCGCGCTCCCGCCGCAAACCGCCGGGGCCAAGTGCTGACAACGTGCGTTTGTGTGTCAGTTCGGCCAGCGGGTTGGTCTGCTCCATGAACTGGCTCAACTGGCTGCTGCCGAAAAATTCACGGATGGCGGCTACAATTGGACGGATGTTGATGAGCGTGATGGGTGTAATATTGTCCGTCTCACGGATCGACATACGCTCACGGACGACACGTTCGGTGCGGCGCAGACCGATGCGCAACTTGTTCTGGATCAGTTCGCCCACCGTCTTGACGCGGCGGTTGCCCAGGTGGTCGATGTCGTCCGGCTCGGCTGCACCATTGTTGATCTGGATCATGCGCTCGACCAGCTTGACCAGGTCGTACTTGGTCACGGTACGCACCGTGCGCGGAATCTCAGCGTCCATACGCAGACGCTGGTTCAGCTTATAACGCCCTACGCGCTCCAGGTCGTAGCGGCGCTGGTCAAACAACTGGCTTTCCAGGTAGACGCGGGCGTTGTCCAGCGTGGGCGGGTCACCAGGGCGCATCCGCTTGTAGAATTCGAGCAGTGCGGCCTCGCCAATGGTCTGCCCCTCACGCAAATCCCACTGCGGTTCGCCCTTGATCGTCCCCAGGATGTACTGGTGATCCGGGTTGTTATCGACTTCCTTGTAGATTTCGATCAGTTCTTCGTCTGTGCCCGTCTTGAGCGGCGAAATGCTATCCATGCCGTCACGGACAGCCGTCAGGGCACGCAGCAAGATCGTGACAGGGATGGTACGTTTACGGTTGAATTTGACGGTCAGGTAGTCGCTCTTGCGGGTCTCGAATTCCATCCACGCGCCGCGATCCGGGATCAATTTGGCGGCGGAAAGCAAGCGGCCTGTCGTGCGATCTTCTTCGGCGTCGAAGTAGACGCCAGGCGAGCGGATCAACTGGCTGACGACGACTCGCTCTGTACCATTGATGATGAACGTCCCATTCTCGGTCATCAGCGGGAAATCGCCCAGGAAAATGTCGGATGTGACCACCTCATCGCCCGCTTCGCGGTTGACCAGCGCCACGCGCACGTACAGCGGGGCCGCATAGGTCATGTCCCGCTCAAGGCAAATGTCCTCGTCGTACTTTGGCTCCTCAAACCAATACTTGAGGCCAAACTCCTCCGTTTCCGGGCCGAAGCCCGGAAAATATAGCTTCAAATTGCCATTGAAGCTCTCAATGGGGCTGATCTCGCTGAACAGCTCGCCTAGACCCTCCTCTCGAAACCAGTTGAACGAATTCAACTGGACTTCGATCAATGAGGGCAGGTCCTGGACGTCATAGGTACGAGCGTAGTTTTTGGTGTCTAGCCGACGCTGCATGTGCCACTCCTGAACAACTCAGAATTTACGAAGGACGCTGCTAGTTCGGGTGGAAGTGAGGACGCCCATCTTTGCTAGCACGCTCACCTGGACATTGGACAGAGGATCATATATGGGGTTTCCCGCGACCTCTCAGTATACCATAGCTTTTTCCAGTGTCAAGCAGTTTCGCCGCAGAAAATGGCAAGCCCACCCTCATCAGGCGGCCAATTGGCCGTGCGCTGTGCCGGGGTAAACTCCCTGCGCATCGTAACCTGTGGTACAATGCGGCCTTATGTCGCCAATGGCCGGTGGTTCAGCCAGTGTCGCTGGCAGTCGGATTGATCTCGTGTGTCTCATGATCCTTCGAGAAAGGATGACTTCGTGTCGAATAATCCATCATCGCGTGTCGTGGCGCGCATCCAACCCTCTGCGTTGATTTTTGTAATGCTGGTCCTTGTCATCGGGGCACTGCTGCTGGCGTCAAACAACATCGATCCCAATGCGGGCAGGCGCGCGCAATTCACAGTGACGCCGGTTGACCCTTTCGCCGTCAGTCAATATGTCTCCTGGAAGAGTCCCGACGGGTTTGTCCGGCTTGAACACCCGAACATCTGGCAACCACAGACTTCTCAAACCAACCCGCTCACGTATGTCCTGAGTCCTGCCAATTCGAGCGGGGCTTTTATCAGCATTCAGATGCGCCCGACCTCAGCTTACCTGGGTGTGGCGTCCACAACGACTCCGGATGAACTGTTGAAGCGGAATTTTGCCAATCGCGCTCAGGATCTGCCGCCCGTAACGACCAAAGCGGTGAGCGTGGGCAACTTTGCGGGTACGGGCGCTCATTACGTCGAACGAGCGTCGGATCAATCGACCAATCAACCGCTCATGGTAGAAAGCGAGTTGTGGGTTGTAGCGCTTGATTCAACCCACGTCCTGGTGATTCAGGGGATCACGGAGACAGGCAATTGGGCCAGGATGCAGCCGATCTTCGAGCACATCACTGGCTCGCTCCAGATCGACAGCGCTGGCGCGATCAAAGCGATGGACACTACATTCCCGGCCACACCCGCTGCCACCAGCACGGCCACCCCTGCGGCAGCGGGCACGGCCCCGGCCAATGCAACCAGCCCGGCAACGGCAGCCTCGTCCTGACTTCGCGCATGAGTTGTGTGGGTTCTGCGGTTGGAAAGGGTAACTTATCAGGCATCAAAATCAGGATAGTTACGGAGAAGGCCCGTGATTAGACGCACCATACTGGCGCTGCTGGCGCTGCAACTACTGACGTTGGGAGGCGGGCAGTTGAGCCGGGCACAGGGCCAGGAGCTATTGAATAATCCGAGCTTTGAGTCGTACTACGGCTCCAATGGCAACCTGGTCCCGACAGGCTGGACGCTGACCTCGAGCGTGCCAGTGTCGTCCTCCGGCCATACGTGGCCGGGCGAGTCACGCACTGGCGCGTCGTGGGACGTGAATGCGACCAGAACCGTTTTCACGATGATTGCCTACCAGATCGTCCCTGGCGTGCGTGCGGGCAGCAAACTGCGCTTTTCGGCATGGGCCAACGTTTTCACCTGCAACCGCGAAACGTCGTGCATCGAGGATGGGCGCAGCTACCGCGTCTCCGACCAGGGTTCGCAGGCGCGTACCCGCATCGGCGTCGATCCCAAAGGCGGAACCGATCCGAACTCTCCCAATGTCGTGTGGTCGGCCTTCATCGCGCCGTTTGACCAGTTCCAGCAGATGATTATCGATTTTACATCTCAGAACGACAATGGCGTGACCGTCTACCTGTATGCCACGCAGTCAGTTGGGATGCTGCTCAATCACGTATACTGGGACGATGCCAGCCTACAACTCTTGCGGCCCGGCCAGGGCGGCACGCCGGGCGCAGCGGGCGGCGGCTCGAACGCGCAGTTCGCCCCTCCCGTCAAGACACAGGAAGCGCAGCCGGACGGCAGCATCATTCACATCGTCCAGCCCGGTGATACCCTTTCTTCGATTGCATACGCCTATAAAGTGACCGTCCAACAATTGCGTGCCCTGAACAGGCTCTCCGAGGATGCCTGGGTGCTGCAAATCGGCCAGAAAATCATCGTCAGGCCGCCCGATAAGGCCCTCGCCGCTGCAACAGGTGCGGCCACTGGCGCTGCTACCGAAGCCGTGAGCGGAGGTGAAACGTTCGGCGCGATCATTACGTCTACTGCAACCGTCAGTGTCCCGCTCAACCTGACCCTCCCGCCCGAATCATCTTCGGCACCTACCGCAGCAGGAACATCCGCTGCAACACTAGCCACCGCGCCTGTGATGAGCGCGCCATCCACCGAGACCAGTACGCCTGAACCAACACAGGTCGCTATCCAGACCACCCCGCTGCCTACTGTTGCCCCGATCAGTAAAGACGGGGCGGTGTGCGTGACAGCCTTCGAGGATACCAATATCAACCACTGGATGGATGCCGACGAGAAACTGCTGGCCGAAGTGAGCCTGACCTTAAGCCAGCGTGGGCAGCCTGTCAAGACCCTGACGACGACGGCGACCAGCCCGGTTTGTTTTAGTGAGATTCCGCCTGGTATCTACGCCATCGCCGCCACACCGCCAGGCAATTATGGCCTGACTACTTCCGGCCAGTTGGAGGTGGAGGTCAAGCCAGGCGTATCGCTGGCGCTGTCATTCGGAGCTGCCAGCGGGTACAGATCGACCCCGGTGGGCACTGACCAGGCAGCACAGGACGTGACTCCTCCAGCCACAAGCACGCAGCCGGATAAAACAGCGGCGGTCTTGGAGACGCTCATCGGCAACAGCGGCTTGATCGTGTTTGGTCTGGCCGGGTTTGTCCTGGTAATCGGGCTGGGGATGGTGCTGGTCATCCGGCGGCGATGACTGTACACAGTTCGGTCACAGGCCAAAACCAGACAAAGCATTGTGAAAACTCATGACATTCCACACTTACTCAAAATCCGCTTGTGGAGGTGAATTAGTGTTATAAGCGGTCAGTAGGAGTATGGAGGTTGCCATGCGTGTCAAGATCAACCGCGATGTCTGCCCGACCCAACTGGCATTTTGTGAGCGCTGTCTGGGGCGCTTCCTGGCCTACCCGATGGGCTATGAGCGCCGCTGCTTTGAGTTCCTGGAAGACGATGGCAAAGAGGAATTAACCATCGAATTGCATTCCGGCTCACACGATGTCGTGCTGACGATGAACGAGGAACAGCGCAAACTGGCGGCAGGCGAAGGCTGGTCCTATTTTGTGGACTTCGATGTGCCGCTATACCGGACGGGGCACGAAACGCGCAGTTAGCAGAGCTGGCAATTCCAGGGGCAGTTCGAGTGGACACGATAGCCCCGGCGACCTGCCGGGGCGTTTTTGTTTGATAGAGATTAGGTACTAATTCGGCTAGTCGTTAGTTTCTGGCAAGGTGTAAAGCGCTATGATAGATAAGCGGATGTATTCAACCAGTACCGCCAATGGGTTGGGTGGAGAGAGTGATGAATGGTGACCAATCGTCGCGTGGCAGGTCATGAAGTCCAGACTCAAAGCATACTTCCCGCTTTCGGCGCGCGACAGATCTTCGCCGCGCGGGAATACTGGAGTTGGCGTTGCGCCGTCTGTGATGCCCCAAGTCATTCCATTGAACACGTGCCCTGGCTGCCACCTTACAGTCTCAACTGGCCGGGAATTGTCCCCACCAATATGCTGCCTCTCTGTGACATCTGTGCCGATAGCAAGGGCGACGGCGAACCAGAAGCGTGGCTGACCCACAAACTGGGGCAGAAGAGAGCCGACGGAAAACTGGCGCAGATCAAAATCTATTTCCGGGAAATGGCCGACGACAAAGCGGTGGACTTCTGGTACGAAATTGGTCTGCGGCGGGCCATCAGGCGTTATCTCCGATCTGTTGCAGATCGGCAATCTGTGCAAATAGAGTTTACACCTGGCGAGGATGACGACGTGGCACTCTGGCTGCACTCCCTGGATCAGGCGCAGCGCCAGCCCACCATCAAAGCCGCCTTGCGCGCTTACATGAAGAATGAGGACTTTGACCCACTGCATTATCTGGAAAGTGTATTGACCCGAACCGCCAGCGAGGGTCGCCACCTGACCGGGGAAATGGTCGAGGAGTAATCGCTTTGATCACTTGGGCAGAGTTGCCCTCTGCCCAAATCGTCTCAGCATATTGCCATGTGCCGCCCTGAACGTTCAGGGCGCTTCCATTTTCCCCAACGGCACATAAGCGAAGTGCAGGTCGGCCAGGGCTGGCGGCGGTGGGACAAGCGGCTTTTCCCAGTATACCGGGCGGATGAAGCCCTCTTTGCTCTGGCTTCTTTGCAGCGCATATTCCCATTCCTGCTGGCAATACCTGGATTGGGCGGAGCGCGCCGACCAGAAAAGCTGGAAGATGTCAGCGCGATCAATCAGTCGTTGGAGATCCTCGTGCCATTTTTCACCGGCGCGCAGGCTGTCGATGTCGATCAGGACGGTGTAGCCGAGCGCCCGGTAAGCGTCACGGCAGGCCAGGACAACCGGTGTGTCGTCGTGGCTGTACGAGACAAAAATCTGTTCCTCTTTATAGAGGGCGGCACTCACGGCGCTGGTTTCCGGGCTGGTGGAAGCAGGGGCTGCTTCGTTGAGCAACATTCCGCCCTTGAGCGTGGCGACAATCAGCGGCCCCACGAAGACTGTGATCTGTATGTTAGCTGCTGCCCCGGCCAGGTCTTTGCCGGCACGGAAGCGGAACTCGGCGCGATGCAAGTCCTCGACCCACTTGAGTGTGATCCGCTCCGGGTTGAAGGTGACACCCTCGCAGAACGGCACCACCGTGATCTCCGTGCCGCGCGCCAGCCTGGCCGGGGCAGCACCGCGCGTCTCTCGCGGTGTGCCGCCCATTTCGTCCTTGAACTTTGCCGCATCGGCCTGCACCTTGCCGAGCGCCGCCTCGACGTGGGCGTAAACCAGCAGCGTATACCACGTCTCGACGGCGGCCTCCTTCGGAAAATAGGCCGTGAAACGCACGTCTTCGGTGGGCACGGCTGGTGCTTCACCTGGAGTTGGTAACGTGATTGCGCGCGCATATTCTGGCTCAGGTACAGGGGGAGGCGGTGGCGAAGCAGGCGCAGACGCCGGGGGCGTGCGTTCGGTGCTCGGCTCAGTTCTTGATGCTTGTTGCGTATCCAGCAAGTCATTGGCAGGCGCAGGCGCTGCTGCTGGTGCAGCTTGCGGCGCTGGCGGCGGAGGTGGAGCGGCCCGTGATGGGCGCGGCGCGGCAGGCGCAGGCGCTTGGAGGGGCGGAGCAGGTGGTGGCCCACCCGCCAATATTGGAGGCGGCGGTGGCTCCGGCGGCGCACTGCGGCCTGGCATTTCCTCCTGCGGGAAGAGCCCCTCCGCGCTGCGCGTAACAGGCGGAGGTTGCATTTCACCTGTGGCTACTTTGTCCCGCTCTACGGCCTTTGGTTTTGCGGGCGACTGCCGAGGTGGACTCGCAGCAGGTGCTGTCGGCGCGTAGCCCGACCCGCCCCGCGATGCTCCGCCCGGTGTGGATCGACTTCTGGCAAACAAGATGGCCCCGACCACAAGCACGACGGCAATGACAACCAGGAGCAGAATCGGCGCAGCGTCCATAGGCACTCTCCCTTGCCAGGTCAGGCAGTCCCGGTGAGTTTCAGGATTTCGGCGCGGTGTTCTTCTTCGTGCCCGATGGTGTCTTTGACCAGAACGGCAATCGTGCCGCGCGGCCCCCAGGGGAAACGCATCTGCCCCTCGAATTTCTCCGGCGCAGTCTCGTTGATGGCGGCCTTGAGCCTGGCGCGGGCCGTCGCCCATTCCTCGTAGACCTGATCGGCGGGCACGTCGTAGCGTTCGTGGTAGTTTCGCTGGTTGAAGCCTTCTTCCGAAGGATAATCGTCCGTGATCTGGTATTCCTTGCCTTGCTGGTAGGCACGTAGGGCGAACACACAGGCGACTTCCCAGGCGGCTAAATGTCCAATAATGTCCTTCACGCGCCAATCCCCATGCACGACGCTTTCCGCGTTCAAGGCCCTGGCAGCGCTCATTGTCCTGGCAAGCGCGTCAGCCAGTTGTTGGTTCAAGGCGGCTTTTTCTTCACGCTCAGGCAGGCTCATTGGTTGCCCCCTGTTCGCTCTGAGGTTGGTGTGAAGCGTAATAGGCTTCCAGGGCGATCAGAAGCTCGTCCTCTGGCAACTGCCGCAACAGTCCTTCCACATCAACATGATGTTCCTGTGCCAGCCGCCAGAGTTCCCTCGCCGCGCTGAGGGTGCTGCTTGCAGGGCGCTCAAAATCGCGCTGAAATTCCAGCAGGCCCCACGGGTTCAACTGGCCGGACATGATCAGAATCAGATATTCGCTGTGCAGGGCAAGATACTGGCGATAAACGTCCACCACGCTCGCCAGGGCATAAATGCCCTCAAAGATGGTCTGCTCGGACTCGGCGTGCTCAAGCCGCTCCAGGTACATTTGGAGCATTAACAGGGCTTCGGCTGGTGCATTGATCAGTCGTTTCCGCACCGAATTTGCCACTGCATCGCGCGCCTTCCAGATGCGCCAGTGGTCAAAAGCAGATTGGACTTCTGGCGGCAAAAGTTTGGCATCGGCCAGAGCCAGGATTCGTAAGTCGGGTGGTTTCATTCACAAATCAATCAGCGCCATGCGTACCGGCTGGGACAAACTGAAAAGGATGAACTGTATAGGACTCTATTGTACCAACGCTTTGCGCGGGCATAAATGCGATACAATGAAAGCCAGCAATGAGGAGTCATGACAGTTACACCTTGACAAACCATCCTACCACACTCCCACGCAAACGGCGTATTGTGCTCTGTATGGGCCAGTATTGCAATCGCGGTGGGCAAGCTGAACCCTTGTACGGACGCCTACGCCAGGCGTTAGGCGAGATCACCCCGGCCTGGGCCTCCACACAGCCGGTACGCTGGGAGATCGCCAACTGCCTGAGTATGTGCGGCGCAGGGCCGAACCTGATCGTGTACCCCGATGCGGTGGATTACCACCACGTCGATCTGGATACACTGGAAGCGATCCTTGACCGTTTTTTATAATCCTCATCGCGCAGCGAAGAGCAACCTTGAAGAAACACTTATTGACCTTGCTCTTGATCACCATCGTCGTGCGTGGCGTGCTGCTCATCAGCTACCCGATGGGCGGCTTCGACGACGACCAATCGGCGCAGCGCTTCTTGATCAGCGAACTGCTGCACGGCAACCTGATGGTCGGCAACCTGCGCTACAACACAGGCTATCCGCTTGTCATTGCGCCTGTCGTGGCGCTGGCCCGGCCTTTCGGCAGGTTGGATGACCGGATCGTGCTGCTGGTACAGGTCGTTCTGGCATCGACGATTCCCTGTGCGATGTACGACGTTGTACGCACTCGCTACAACGCACGTGCGGCGCTGATCACGGCGCTGGTGCTGGCGCTTGATCCATTCGGGTTGCAATGGGCACATTTCTCGCTGCCGGTGTGGTTGGTGGCCTTGTGTGTGGCTTGGGGGTTGTGGAGTGTCAATCGGGCACGGCTGAATCAAAAGCACGCACTGCAATGGATCGCGGCAGCTGGCGTGCTGTTTGGCGTCGCCTGTCTGGCCCGTTGGGAGGCGGCGTTGGTGGTCGGCGGCCTGGGCCTGACATTCTTCTGGCTAGGCGAATTCCAATGGCGTAAGCGGCTGGCAATGTTCGGGGTGCTTGGGACAATCAGCGCGGGCGTGCTGGCGGTTTATCTGGCAGTCATTCACTATCCATCGACAGGCATGTGGAAACCAAGCTGCATGGAGGGCCTGGATCGCATCTTGAGCGTCAGACATATGTCTGTGCCGATCACCGCAGAGAATGGCCCGGCAACGGCACGGCTGTTGAACCTGCTCACGCTGAAGCCGCTGCGCGAGGTCACCTTTACGGGTGCAGCTTCGTACCCTGGTTGGCGAAAGCCCGGCCCCTGGGCTACGCCCGAAGAACAAACTGCGTTCTTCAGCCAGCCATTTGGGATACCGGACACAACCCTGACGATTGATTTTCCCGTGAACCTGATTTACTACATGGGTCTATGTCCAACCGATACGTTGTTGACGCAGGCTGTCAACGAAGCCATTCGTGCTCACCCTGTTCAATGGGCCTCCGGCTGGCTGGTGAACGCCGGGCGAATGCTGGTCAAGATGCCACTGGGCAACAATGATGGCTACAGCACGATCAATATCTACCTGCCCATCTATCACGACTTCCCGATGGACAGCACAGGCAACCGTCTCGCCGATGCGCTTGGCTTTCGTAAAGCGCCAACCGATTATTTTTATTCGGGACAAATCGTCTGGAAGCCGGGCATCCGCCTGTTGTCAGCGATCTACAACCGATGGGATGCGCTCTATTGGCTGGCGCTGCCTGCATTGGTCTGGGCAGTTCTTTCGCGGAAGTGGCTGTATCTGGCCTCGGTGGTCATGCTGCTGCCCTTCTTACTGTTCGCCAGCGCATTCAACACGGTCCAGCCGCGCATCTATGCATCCGTCTACCCATTGAGTACGATGTTGATCGGCGGGTTTATCGCAGCAGCATTTGACTGGCTCTCGCACAGGTGGAAAACGGTGAGAATCCGCAATCCGCTGCACAGCGATCTGGATCATGCTACATGACGAACCGGGCCGATCTATCAAGACCTGCCGCGCTGCCGAGCCGGTTGGCAATCGCGTCTTTCCCAACGACACTGTGGGCTGTCACGCTGGCTTTCACTGTGGCCCTCACCGTATACAACCTTCTGTCGCTGTTTGGCGTGGGCCTGACGATGGACGAAGGGCTGTACATGCCACTCATCAAGCAGATGGCTTTGGGGCGCAACATCTACCTGACGTTTGTCGATCATCAAGCGCCGGGCATTGCCCTGCTCGGGGTTCCCTTCGTATGGATATTCGGGAGCACGGTGCTGGCGGCGAAGGTGCATTCTTTCTTCTTTTGCCTTCTGTTTATCTGCGCCGTTGCCTATCTGGGATGGGCCTTTACCCGATCCCGAAAGAGCGCCGCACTTGCAGCCGCTCTGGCGGGCTATTTTGCGACGGCCTACGCCATCAGAGTAGGCGTCAACGTCAGTTCTCTATCTGCCATCCTGACCGCGTTGGGGTTAGCCTGCGCGATTCGCCAGTCTGAAAAGTTGTCTTCGATCCGCTGGTGGGTTGTCGCGGGCGGACTGCTGGTCGGCATGGCAGTCATGACCAAGCCCTCCGTCGTGATCGAGCTCCCGGCCTTGCTCTGGATCGTGTATTTGTTCAGCCATTCATGGCGAAGAGCAATGCTTTTCCTGGGGGCCTGCCTGATAGTCATCGCGCTGGTTTGCCTGTACTTTGCTGCGCTAGGCACACTCAACGAGATGCTGTACATTGCCATTGCTGTGAATTTTGTCTATACAGGGGTAGCGTCTGCGGCGGCCAATACGTCACCCCTCTACTCGGCCATTCAGGAGCGCCTGGAATTCTTCAGGACTATTTTTTTGCCGGAGACTCTGCCTTACCTGAGCGCACTGATTCTCGGCGCAGCGGCCAGTTTTGTCTGGTTGTTGCGGCAGCGGCGAACCGCTCTACTGTTTGCGCTGGCGCTCTGGTGCATTCTGGCCTTTCTCGATTCGGCTGTCGGGTTGGCACTGCATATGCGCTACTTCTTTCACGTCTTTGCGCCGCTGGCCGTCCTGTTCGTGATGGCCTGGGAAACGGCACTTCGCCGGAGGCTGATGCAGGTCACCTTTGTCGCGGCGGGCCTTCTCCTGGCGATTCCGCTGCTGCGCCCGCTGCCGTATCCGCCCAGCCTTCCTCACGGCAAACAGACGGCTCAACGCTCAGACTATCAGCAGAGCATTACCTTCCTGACCTCTCACCTGAGCAGGGAGGACTGTTTGCTGGGCTGGAATGAAACGATCTCCATCTTCTACTTCACGGATTACAAGCCCTGCAGCCGGGTCATCCATCCGGGCAATATGATGATCGAGCAGGCTTCCGACATCTACCAGATGCGCCGCCAATTTTTGCACGACATCCTGACCACGAGGCCCAAGATGATGGCAGTCGGCGGCCCCTGGGGATTCTTTCCGCAGTTGAGGCAGCTTACCGATCACCATCTTGGGCCACAGGTGTTTTATGACGACATTACGCAGATGTCCTTCCATACGATGGATTGGTCGTCGTATTCTGAGGGCAGCGGGAATATCAACGGCGAGATCAATCTGATGGGCTATGACGTGCAGCCTGGGCGCAATGTGAAGCCGGGTGGTGAAATAGAGGTTGTCCTCTATTGGGAAACGACGAAGCGCCCCACAGGCGATTACCAGGGATTTGTCCAGTTGGTTTCCCCGGATTACAGGAGCAAAATCGTGTCGGTTGACCTCTTGCCGACGGAACCATATTGGCCGACCAGCCAGTGGGCCAAACCGGGCGAGGTCGTCGTAGGCCGCCCTTACAAGCTGATAATCCCGGCTGATCTGCCCGCCGGGGAATATGCGCTGGTCACGGGCATGTATCGATTCGAGCAGGATGGTCAGCCGCAGGGCTTGCCCCACTTTGATCGCGCCACTAACCAGACGTTGCCCTTTCTCTTGTTGGGGAAGATCGCTGTTACAAACTGACCCGGCTTCAGTGCAACACCGCTCGCCGATCTTCCGGCTGCTGGCCGTCCTGAGTGACCGGAAGCCGTTCGAGCGACGGGAAGCTGTACGCGCCGACGCGCCAAGTGTAGGGGCCAGGCGCAGCGTCCGCCGGGATGGTCAGCGCGAAATCCAGGGTAATCGGCTCGCCAACAGCCCAGACGTTGGTCGGGTAGCGCCCGCCGAAGGGTTGAACGCCCTGCTGTGCGATGATGTGCTCCGCCCGATCCAGGACGTGGACGAACAGCGTGTAGCCACGATCTACGGGAGCCACCGCGTGCCACTACTGGCGCAGATGGATAGTCTGTCCGGGGAGCGCTACGGCCAGGGAACGACCTTTTGGCACAATGATCCGCGATGAGGCCAACCTCAGCGCCCAATATTGGCGTCAGGCTGCGATTTAAGCGTCACGAACCACCAGCCGCCGCCCACGTCCTCGCTGTCGTACACTGCGTAGGCCGGTGGGCGGCAAGACCCCGGCGAATTGGCGGTTGTGTAGGCGTAGCCTTCGCCGTCGGCGGGGCCGGTGTCGGGCCGGGTGCGCAGCACCACGAAGACGTACAACGCCTGCCCGCACTTGCCGTAGATCACTTCTTTGGTGTTGTTGTCTTTGGTCAGCCCGGCTTCAGCGCCGGAAATCGAGTGATACTCGTCGGTGGCAAGCTGGTTCTGCCACTGCGCGATTTTGCTGTCCAGCGCTTCGTGCAGTTCGCGCAGGTCGAGCGCCGTTTGCGTCTGTACCTGCGGTGGTTCGCTGGACAGCCCTGTTCCGCCGCCATAGTAGGGGTTGTAGACCGGGCCGTCGCCGTCATAATAGTTGCCGCCCAGGCCACGCAGTGAACCCAGGCCGCCGGACACCACACACACCAGGAACAGGCACAGGAAAATGAAACAGCCAAAACCGCCGCAGCCGAAGCCACCGCCCCGCCCAAAACGCGGCCCAAACAGCCAGGGCAGCAGGCCGAGCAGTAGCCAGCCAAAACCGCTACCGCCGCCACCATAGTAGGGGCCGGGGTTCCAGGGGCCGCGCGGACGCCAGCCGCCACCCCAGTTGCCACCACCCCAATTACCACCGCCGCTGAAGCTGCCGCCGAGATTCGAGCTTCCCGAATGTCTGCCGGGCATTACTTTGCTCCTGATAAAGTTTCGCGCTATACCCTAAGATGTCAATGATACCAGAGATACGCGCGGTCAGGACAAGACGCGCGGAAGAAAGCGGATCGATCAGGGAAATCACATTGCCACGCACCCAACTGCTGATTCCATCACGTCGCGTTAACCGCTGGTGGCGCACTATCCGCGCGTTGTACCGCGACAGTTCGGCGCTCTGGCGCGAATTTCGGCGGTCCATCGTCGTCTTTTTGCTGGCGACGCTGGTCGGCGGCTACCTCTACGGCGAACTCCTGGTGCTGGCAGGCTATCCGCGTCTGCCGTACATCGATTTGCCCTACCTGATGGTCATGTTGATGTTCTTCCAGGCCCCGGGCGACGCGCCGCCACAACCTCAACTGGTCGCGTTCTGGTACATCATGCCGCTGATCGGCATCTACATCGTAGGGCGCGGAGCCGTAGATTTCGTGCGCCTGTTCTTTGATCGCAGCGAACGCCGCAATGCGTGGGAGGAAGCTGTGGCTTCAACGTATCGCAACCACGTGATCGTGATGGGCGCGGGCCATCTCGGCCTGCGGGTGATCCGCTCCCTGGTATCGATGGGGCTGGAAGTGGTCGCCATCGACAGCGCCCTGAAACCTGAATCGGAGGCCGAACTGCGCCGCTTGAAAGTGCCGCTGATCGCCGCCGATGGCCGCCTGCCGGACACGATGAAGAGCGCCGGGCTGCGTCACGCCCAGGCCTTCATCGTCTGTACCTCCAACGATCACCTCAACCTGGAAGTGACTATGCGGGCGCGCGACCTGAATCCTGACGTTCGGATCGTCGTCCGTATGTGGGATAACCAGTTCACCGCACAGATTCGGCGTTTCATGAATGTCGAAGCTGTCCTGAGCGCCTCCGATCTGGCGGCTCCGGCCTTTGCGGCGTCGGCCCTCAACATCGAGATCACGCAGACACTCACGGTAGGCGACACGGACTACAGCATGATCCGCCTGCAAGTTGCACCAGGCTCGTTCCTGGACGGTGAGACCATCGAGGCTCTTCAAGACAGTAACCAGATCGACATCGTGCTGCACGGGAACGGCGACAGGGTCAATGTCCATCCGGCGCACAATGTTAAAGTGTGTGCCGGGGACACGCTGGTCATCTTCGCCCAGCATCATCGCATCACGGACATTGTGGCACGCAATCGCAGCAAGGGATAATTTGAACGCCTGATGCAGAACTACCGGCGCTTGCCCTTCGCGGCCACCTTCTTGCCCGGCTTGGCCGTCTTGGTCTGGGCGGGTTTGGCAGGTTCAGGCTTGCTACGCGCTGCTTTGGGTGCTTCTGGCTTCTTGGGCCTGGTGCGCGGCCCTTCAAGCAGCGCTTCGATCTGCCTGACGACGCTTTCGCCCTCACCCTTCTTGAAGCTGAATACCAGCTTGGCCGTGCCCTCGGCGCTCTTGCTGATCGCGCTGTAGCGGCTCGGCAAAATGCCCGGCACGTCCAGGATGTTCCGGCGCAGCCATTCCTGATCCTGCGAAAGATTGCGGGCATCCCAGGTTGGGTTGGCGATGGTCAGGTAGCACGCACTGTAATTTACGCTCAGGATGTAGCGCCCGTGCTGCTTTATCTGTGGGACAGTGGGCAGTGCCTTGCGTTTGAACGGCACGTAGATCGTCCCCAGTTCGTTGAAGGCTTCTGCGAAACCCGCCAGATTGGGGCCAAGATAGGCCACTGCCAGCGCGTAGGCTACGCGCTGCCCGCGCCCGCCGAAACGCAGCTTGCGGTGAATGAAGCACACCGGGTAAGCGGTCAGGCGCTGCCACCATTCGCTGTCCACCTCGGCACGCACCAGCACGACGGCCTCGCTGATGTTCCCGGCCTCGTACTCGTTGCAAACCTTGTTGATCCACGCCTCCGTAGTGCGTGAGGGCGGCGGATTCAGGAATATGCGCCGCTTTGGCCCCCAGGGACGCTGGAGGCCGTTGTCTTCAGCGGTGAAGTATTGTTTGGCCGGGACGTTGGGCAGCGACTTGCTGTTGCTGTTCGGGTCGAGGTCAATCGCCCCCATCAATTCCACCGTCGCCACCACAATGTCCGGCGGAACGAACCATCGCGCGCCGTTTTGCTTGTTGGAGGACCTGGCCGATTTGCGGTTCGAGTCCTCCATGGACAGCGGTTCCAAATCGAAGAGCGTCAGTTGTTTCATTGCGACTGCTCCCATCTGCTACCAGCGGGTACTTCACCGGGCAACCTGCTTTTCATGTTCTTTCAGGCACGCGCCCAGTACAGCGATACCTGCATCGAGCGCCTCCTCTTCGGCATAGGTAAAGCACAGCCGCACGTAGCGATCCGCTGTTTCCCCAGCGAAGCTGATCTGTCCGGGCATGAAATCCATACCCTGTGCCTGAGTCAACGCTCGCAGTTCGGTGGCGGACAGGTGCGGCGGCAGCACAATCCAGACGAAAAAGCCACCCTGCGGCGCTATCCACTCCGCCCCATCGGGCAAATACTGCTTGAGCGCCTCCACCATCTTATCGCGGCGGCGGCGATAGGTGTCCTGCAAGAAGGCGATCTGCGCGTCGATGTCTTCCTGCTTCAAGTATTCGGACAGGATTTCTGTCGTCAACAGGCTGGCGCTGGCATCCGCTTTATAGGTGGCGAAAAGCTGAGTCTGCTCCCGCGTTGACCACAACCAGCCCTGCCTCAGCGATGGCGCGATAATCTTCGAGAACGTGCCAACCGTGATAACTGTTCCGCCGCCAGGGTCGAAGTGGCGCAGCATGGGCGGCGGCGGCGGCCCATAGTGCAAGAACTGATAGGCCGTGTCTTCGAGGATGGCGAATTGGCGACGCTTCGCCAGCGCCACCAGCTTTTCGCGGTGGGCCGCCGCCGTACAGAGTCCCGTGGGATTCTGGTAGGTCTGCATGGTGTAGAGCATCCGCAGCCGCGCGCCATATTTCTCCGCCAGCGCGTCCAGCGCGTCCAGGTCGATGCCTTCCGGCGTCATCGGCACACCGATGACTTTGACGTGGCTCATGCGCAGGATCGAGATGGCGAAGAAAAAAGTGGGGCTTTCGACGGCTACCACGTCGCCGGGGATGCACAGCGCGCGGCAGGCGATGTCGATGCCTTGCAGCGATCCGCTGGTCAGTATCAGATCGGAGGGCTGCACTGCGCTGTCCGTGTGGCGCTGCAAGAAATTCGCTACGGCCTCCCGTCCGAAGAGCACCCCTTTCAGGTCGCCGCCGTACTGCAAGCCCCGGTTGGCGCAGATCAATTCATTCGACAGCCGCGCCAGCGCATCGCGCGGGATGACCGAAAGGTGGGGATAACCCGTATTCAAATCGTAGCGTATTTCCGCCATAGCTTATGTTCGTCGGAATTGGTCAGCACTACCAGCTATGTTACAATGTTTTCAAAATCTCGGCTTCTCGGTGGCGACTTTTCATACCCAAAGATTACTTTCTGCCCAATGACGCAAAATGACCACTCAGAATGAGACAGTGACGCAGCGACAACCTGGTGTTGGCGTTCCCCCACACGAGGCGGTTGGTCTCTCGCCGGACCAGGTGATCGCGGCGCTGCGCGGGATGCTGCTGGCGCGCGAGGTCGATGACCGGCTGTGGCTGTTGAGCCGGCAGGGCAAAGCGCACTTCGTTATCACCTCGGCGGGCCACGAGGCCATTCAGTTCGGCTGCGCCTGGGCGATCAACGTCGGCGTGGATTACGTCGTGCCCTATTACCGTGACATGGCCCTGGCAATGGCGATGGGCCAGACGCCGCTCGACATGCTGCTGCACGCGATGGGCAAACGCGACGACCCGGCCAGCGGCGGTCGGCAGATGTTCGGGCATTTCAGCAGTCGCAAACTGCGTATCGTCAGCGGTTCAAGTTCGGTAGGCAGCCAGATCGTCCACGCGGTGGGGCTGGCGCTGGCCTTTACCATCAAGGGCGAGACGAACATCGCCGCGCTGTCGCTGTTTGGCGAAGGCGCGACTGCCGAAGGCGCATGGCACGAGGCGATCAGTTTCGCCGGGATACACCAGTTGCCTGTCGTGTTTGTGTGCGAGAACAACCAGTACGCCATCTCGACACCCCACAGCCGTGAAGTGCCCGTCGCGGACGTAGCGATCAAGGCAGCAGGCTACAATATGCCGGGCGTGATCGCCGACGGCAACGACATCTTTGCGGTCTACGAGGTGGCGTCGGCGGCGCTCAACCGGGCGCGATCCGGCGGTGGGCCGACGCTGCTGGAATTCAAGACCTACCGCTTGCGGCCCCACTCCAACGCCGACAACGATTTGAAATACCGGACAGAAGAAGAAGTCAGCGACTGGTGGCGGCGCGACCCGATCAAGCGCCTGGCCGATTACACCTTAGCGCACCACCTGATCGACGCAACAGCGCTGGAAGAGATGCGCGCCGCAGTCCGGGCGGAAGTTGATCAGGCCACACGGCTGGCCGAGCAAGCGCCCGGCCCCGGCCTCGACACACTGTACGACCATTTGTGTGATCACTCTCCCCGGTAAACCGGGGAGCTTCTCAGGCTACGCTCGCCCCAACGGGCCACGTTAACGCCTGACCGCCCGAACGGAACGTCGCCGTCAGGCATCCGGGCGGACTGAACGC
>Ga0070741_10003721_pt1 | contig 36996 bp, 29 predicted proteins | sample Coa_R1_4_FD_66440 | JGI IMG/M metagenome (GOLD analysis project Ga0070741, IMG submission 66440) | Surface soil microbial communities from Centralia Pennsylvania, which are recovering from an underground coalmine fire - Coalmine... | ecosystem: Environmental > Terrestrial > Soil > Unclassified ... | reverse complement strand
CTTGGTGATCGCCGCCGTGAGCGTGGTCTTGCCGTGGTCGATGTGCCCGATCGTGCCGACGTTCACGTGGGGCTTGGTCCGCTCGAACTTCTGCTTGGCCATGTCCTCCGGTCTCCTTACCGCACGGGCGCCCGATCTCTGCTCCGGCTGCGTAGCGGCGGGTGGACTCGAACCACCGACACAGCGATTATGAGCCGCTTGCTCTGCCTCTGAGCTACGCCGCCTCGGCGAGCAAGTCTACCCGGAGGCCGGCCGGGCGGCACCCATGACCTGGCATTCCACGGCGGAACCCGTCCCTCGCGCGTTACCGTCAACTCCGTGCGATGAGACGCGGCCGCCACATGTACGCGAGGCCCCGAAGGGGCCGGCGCGCCGCCGCCGCCGTCGCGGGGGTTGCGATCGTGACGGTTGGCGCGATCACGCTCGCCCGCTCGGTCCTCGGGCCCGGGGGCTCGAGCGTCCGGCCCTCCACCACGCCGTCCACCGGCCCTCGATGCGCGAGCGCTCGCGCAGCCGGCGGCGCGCGTCTCGGGGCCGTCGCCTGGGTGCAGGACGGCGCCCTGCACCTGCTCGACCTGGACACCTGCGTCGAGCGGACGCTCGTCCAGCAGGGGGCGGCCCCTCCGGTGCGCTTCAGCCACGACGGGCGCTGGATCGCCTTCGGCGGCGGACGCCTCGTCTCCACCTCCGGAGGCGAGGTGCAAGATCCGCTTCCCGAGCTGAGCTCCTGGGAGTGGTCCCCGCGGTCCGACCTCCTCGCCGGGACCACCCGGGCAGGAAGCGTCGTCCTCGGAGGGCCCGGGCGAGCCGCACGGACGTTGCTGCCCGAGGGGACGCGCGCGGGTCACGTCGTCTTCAGCCCGAGCGGGCGATCGCTCGCCCTGGATGCCAGAGGTGACCGGGTCGAGGTCGTCGACGTCGCGAGCGGGTCAGCCACGACCATCTACCGGGTGACACCGGGCACCACGGCCCCTCCAGAGGTCACGGGATGGTCCCCGGATGGCCGGTGGGTGCTCTTCTTCTCGAGGTTCCCGGGCAGGGCCGCCGTCCCGCTCAACGCCGCTCCCGCCGGAGGCGGCCCGTGGGTGAACGTCTTCGACCCGGTCCTGCCCTACGGCGACTTCCTGTCCTGGTGCGGCGACAAGCTGGTCCTGTCCGGAGGAGGGAAGCGCCGTGCGAGCGAGGGGAACCAGATCCTGACGTCCGCGCCCCCGCGATGGCGGTTCCAGAACCTCTCGATCGACTTCTCCCGGAGCTGGATCTGGCCGGCGTGCTCGCCGAACGGGCGATGGATCGCGACGACGGCCATGCCGAGCGCCCCCGAGAACCCTCCGGGTGCGGGAGCGAGGTCCCTCTGGCTCCTGGCCACGGACGGGCGGGGAAGGGTCAGGCTCACCGGGGCGATGCATGCCGCCTACGAGCTGCCCCGCTGGTCCGCGAACGGACGCCTCCTGCTGGTCGTGAGGCGACCGGTCAAACCGAGCGCTCCCGGAGTTCTCCTGCTGATTCCCGTCGATCCGTCCTCGGGCAAGCCCGGCAAGCCCGTCGGTCCCATCGCGACCCTCGGCCCCTCACCCGGACGCTCGGGTCACGGCGACTGGTCGGGCATGACCGACTGGTATCAGCCCGGGTAGGCGAGGGCGCGACGGGTGCCGGGCAGCCGCCCCTGAGATCGCATCCGAGGCGGCGATGACGCCCGAGCCGGAGAGGGGAATCGAACCCCTGACCCCCTCCTTACCATGGAGGTGCTCTGCCGACTGAGCTACTCCGGCGCGCCCGCGATCATAGCAACCTCCCCGTCGCCGCCCTCGTGCCACCATGGCACCGTGCGCTGGCTGTCGGTGGTCCTCGTCACCGTGCTCTCGACGGCCGCCTGCGGGCGATCGCCGGGCGGCATGCCCGTCCGGGAGATGACGATCTCCTCCACCCCGATCACGCGCCTCAGCGTCGAGATCGCGGATACCCCGGCGGAGCGGGCCCGGGGGCTGATGGGGCGGTCCTCGCTCGGAGCGGACGAGGGGATGGCCTTCCTCTTCGACTCGCCGACGACCGCGGCCTTCTGGATGAAGGACACACCGATCCCGCTCTCGATCGCGTTCTGGGACCGGGACGGGCGGATCGTCGCCATCCTGGACATGGAACCCTGCCGCCGGGATCCGTGTCCGACGTACGCTCCGGGGATCCCCTATGTTGGAGCGGTCGAGGTGAATCAGGGCTTCTTCCAGCGGCATGGCGTGAAGGTGGGCGATCGCGTTGCGCTCGGCTGAGCACGACCCCGAGTGTCTGCTCTGCCGCGCCGAGCGGATCACCGCATGGCACTTCGAGGACGAGGAGTGCTGGGTGGCCGACTGCCTGGTTTGCGCCACCCCGATGATCGTGTGGCGCACGCACGGACTCCCCGACGCCGAGGGCGAGGCCAGGCTCCTCCGGCACCTGGAGCGCGTCGCGGCCGAACGCTACGGCGAGGAGGGGTACTGGATCGACCCCGTCCGCCGGCGCATTCCGGACCACTGGCACGCGCACGCGAGGCCCGCCGGCGGGTTCGTGGACCCCGCGAGCGAGCTGTTCGGGAGGTTCTAGCCAGGCACCGGCGCGAGCCGCTACCGCGCTGGCGGACGCTGGAGCTCCGGATCCAGTCGCCCCCGCAGCACGTCCTCTGCGCGATGACAGGCCACCGCCCGACCGGGGGCGATCTCCCGGAGCACCGGCACCTGCGTCCGGCAGAGGTCGACGGCGACCGGGCACCGCGGATGGAACCGGCAGCCGGCCGGGGGACGGGTCGCGTCCGGAGGAGCTCCCGGGAGCACGATCCTTCGGCGCCGGGCGTGCAGATCGATCTCGGGCACGGCGGAGCGGAGCGCCACGGTGTAGGGATGGGCCGGGGTCGAGAGCAGGGCCGGCGTTGGACCCCGTTCCACGATCCGTCCCAGGTACATGACGGCCGTCTCCTCGCAGAGCTCCTCGACGACCCCGAGGTTGTGCGAGACGAGGAGATACGCGAGCGCGTGGGAGTCGCGCAGCCGGCGGATCAGCTCCAGGATCCTGGCCTGCACCGTCACGTCGAGCGCGCTCGTGGGTTCGTCGAGAACGAGGATGCGCGGCTCGACCGCGAGCGCGCGCGCGATCGCCACCCGCTGCCGCTGCCCGCCCGAGAGCTGATGCGGGAAGCGGCGCGCGTGCTCTGCCTCGAGCCCGACCTCCTCCAGCAGCCGAGCCACCCGCGTCCCCGCGCCCGCACGGTCGGCGATCCGGTGCACGCGGAGCCCCTCGGCCACCGCCCCCCCGATCCGGACCCGTGGATCGAGCGTGGTGTCCGGGTCCTGGAACACGATCTGCACGGCCCTCCGGTACCGGTTCAGCGCACGACCCCGAAGCCCCGATACCGGGGTCCCCTCGAGGAAGATCTCGCCGCCCGAGACCGGCACCAGACGCATCACGGCCCGGGCAAGGGTGGTCTTGCCCGAGCCGCTCTCGCCCACCAGCCCGAGCCCGAACGGTCCCGGGGGCAGGGCCAGCGACACCCCGTCGACCGCCCGAACGGGTCCGAACCTCACCACCAGGTCGCGCACCTCGAGCAGCGGTGTGGGCGGCGCGAGCGCCGGCATCGAGGCCGGCGGGCTCTCGCTCACGACTCCGCCCCCGCCCGGCCGACCCTCGGGACGGCCGCGACGAGCGCCCGCGTGTACTCGTGGCGGGGACGTCGAAGGACGTCGTCGGCCGGGCCCTCCTCGACGATCCGGCCCTCGCGCATCACGGCGATCCGGTCGCAGAGCTCCGCCACCACCGCGAGATCGTGGCTGATGAACAACACGCTCATGCCTCGTTCGTCCCGGAGCGAGCGGATCAGCTCCAGGATCTCAGCCTGCACCGTCACGTCGAGCGCGCTCGTGGGTTCGTCGGCCAGCAGCACCCGGCTCTGCAGCGCAAGCGCCAGCGCGATCGCCACCCGCTGCGCCTGTCCCCCCGAGAGCTGATGCGGGTAGCGCTCGAGCAGGTCCGGCGTGAGCAGCACGCCGCGCAGGGCGTCCTCCGCGCGGGAGCGGGCCTCGCGGCGGTTCGGCGCGCCGTGCAGGAGCAGCGACCGCACGAGCACGTCGCCGACGCGGAACACGGGGTTGAAACTTCCCACGGGACTCTGGAAGATCATCGCGATCTGCCGGCCCCGCACCTCACGGAGACGGCGTTCGGTCTGGTCCAGCAGGTCCTGCCCCTGGAACCGAATGGTTCCGCGAACCGTCGCGCCGACGGTCGGGGCGAGCCCGAGGATCGCAAGCGCGGTCATCGACTTTCCCGACCCGCTCTCTCCGGCCAGGCCGAGGATCTCACCGTCGCGGATCTCCAGGTGCTCGACGCGCACCACCTCGCGGCTCCCGAACGCGATCGACAGATCGCCGATCTCGATCGCCGGCACAGGACCTGCCGGACGCGATCTGTCGGGTGTCGTCTCGCCGCTCATCGGGTCGGCACGCGCCGGGGATCCAGGACGTCTCGGAGCCCGTCGCCGAGGAGGTTGAACGCCACCGCCGTGAGCAGGATCGCGGCCCCCGGGAAGGTGACGAGCCACCACTGGGTCGTGAAGTAGGACTGGCCCTGGCTCACCATCAGCCCCCAGTCGGGCGTCGGATCTTGCGCGCCGAGGCCGAGGAACGAGAGCGCCGACGCCGTCAGGATCACGGCAGAGACGTCGAGCGACACCTGCACGATCAACGGCGTGATGGAGTTCGGAAGGATGTGCCGGAGCAGGATCCGGCGATGCGGGACCCCGAGCGCACGGGCGGCCTCGACGTACTGGCGTCCGGCGACCGAGGCGGCTTGCCCGCGAACCAGTCGCGTGTACCACGGCCACCACGTGAGCGCGATCGCAAGCGTCGTGTTCCCGATGGACGGCGAGAGCACCGCGGCGAACGCCAGGGCGAGCAACAGGGCGGGAAACGCGAGGAACACGTCGGTGATCCGCATCAGGACGTCGTCGACGACCCCGCCGAAGTAGCCGGCCGCGATCCCCAGGGGAATCCCCACGGCGCAGGCGATGACGAGCACCAGGACGGCGATGAGCGGGGAGATGCGGGCCCCGTACAGCACCCGCGTCAGGATGTCCCGCCCGAGCTGGTCGGTGCCGAAGGGGTGCAGGCTCGAGGGGGGCAGCAGCGTCTGCGTCGGGTGGGTCGCGACGGAGGCGTCGGCCGGATACGGGGCCACCAGGGGGGCAAGCAGCGCGGCGAGCACGATCAGGAGCGACAGCACCGCGCCGGCCGTGAGGAGCGGGTTTCGGCGGAGCACCGCCGCCAGCCTCGCGAGCCGGCTCGGCGACCTCGGCGCCAGCGCGTGCTCGATCATCGCAGCGCGATCCTGGGATCGAGCCAGGCCTGGAGGAGATCGACGACGAGGTTCGCCAGCACGTAGACCACGGCGACGAACAGGGTCACGCCGACGATCGCGGGAGTGTCGAGCGAGGAGATCGAGTCCGCCGCATAGCTCCCGAGCCCCGGCCAGTCGAAGATCGCCTCGACGAGGAACGTGTTGGCGAGCGAGTAGGCGAACACGAGCGCCACGACCGCGATCACGGGGTTCAGGGCGAGCTTCAGGGCGAACCTGCCGAACACCGACCGCTCCGGGAAGCCGAGGGCGCGAACCATCCGGACGTGATCCTCCCCGACGCTGTCGAGCACGGAGGCCCGAACCATCCGCGTGATGACGCCCAGCGGGTACGAGGCGATCACCAGCGCGGGAAGCACCACGTGGGCGGCCGCGCTCCGCAGCACCGACCAGTTGCCGGTGACGAGCGCGTCGACGAGCACCATCCGCGTGTACTGCGTGAGCGGGTGCGTGTAGTCGAGGTTGGGGTCGTACTGGCCGGCCACCGGAAGCAGGTGCAGGCGCTGGAAGAAGACGAGCTGGAGGATGAGGGCGAGCCAGAACGCCGGCATCGACACCCCGAGGACGGCGCCGACGCGGATCACCCCGTCCACCGCCTTGCCCGACCACTTGGCCGAGACGAGTCCGAGCGGGACGCCGAGCACGAGCGAGAGCACGAGGGCCACCGTGACGAGCTCGATCGACGCAGGGGCGCGGTCCATGAGGTCGGACAGCACGGGCCGGTGGGTGTGGATGGACGTCCCCCAGTTCCCGTCGAGCACGCCGACGAAGTAGCGCCCGATCTGCACGGGCAGCGGCCGGTCGAGGCCCAGCTCGTGACGGACCCGCGCGATCTCGGCCCGCGAGGCGTGAGGACCCGCCCACGACACCGCGGGGTCCCCGGGGACGACCCTGGCGATGACGAAGGTGAGCACCACCACCCCGGCCACCACGAGGATGGCCAGCGCCACCCGCCGAACGACGTATCGGATCAACCGGGCGTCAGATCGTAGGCGAACACCACGTTGGGGTAGGCGGGGTTCTCGACGAAGCCCTTCACCGACGACAGCATCGCCTTCTGATAGACCTGGGTGTAGAGGGACAGGGCCGGCGCCGCCCTCAGCAACAGCTCCTGCATCTGCTTATAGGTGGCGATCGCCTTCTGGCGATCGGTGGCCGCCTGGCTCTCCACCGCGTCGATCATGTGGTCGAGCTGCGGGTTCGAGTAGTAGCACAGGTTGAAGTACGGCTTGCTCTCCGTGTGGAACAGGTTGATGAACCAGGAGTACGGGTCCGCGTAGTCCGGCCACCAGTAGAACAGGAGGATGTCCTGCCGGTCGGCGGGGTTCGAGGACTTCGCCTTCGCCCACTGAGCCGGCCAGGCGAGAGGGCGAACGTCGACCGTGACGTTCAGCTTCGCAAGATCGGACTTCATGAGCGAGGCCACGAGCTGCTCGTCCGCGTCTCCCTGCACGTACGTGAGCGTGAGCGTCATCGGCTTGCCGCCCGGACCGTAGCCCGCCTGGGCAAGCAGCTGCTGAGCGCGCTGGGGGTCGTAGGTGGGGTTCGGGAGGTCGTCGAAGTGCCCCCAGAGCCCCGGCGGCACGAAGCCGGAGATTTGCTCGGCGCCTCCGTGCAGCGCGGAGATCATCCCCTGGTAGTCGATCGCGCTCGCCACGGCCTGCCGGACGCGCTCGTCGGCGAGCGGACCGTAGGACGTGTTCAGCATCGCGAGCAGCGTCTGCCACGAGGGGTCGTCGGTCGTCGTGAACCCCGGCTGGTTCTGGAACGTCTGCCAGAGCTGTGGGGTCATCCGCTCGACCATGCTGACCTGACCGGAGCGGAGAAGCTGTGCCGCCGTGGTGGGCTGAGGCGTGACCCGGAACACGTAGCGCGTGTAGTGCGGGCCGCTCCATCCACCCCAGTAGTCGGGGAAGGCCTTCAGGCGGAGCTCGATCTCCTGCCCCTTGCTCCACTGATCGAGCTCGTAGGGGCCGGTGCCCGCCTCGTGGCCCTGCTCGAACCACTTGGCGAGGTCCTCGCCCCCCGCGGCCTTCGTGTCGTAGATGTAGGCGGCGTAGTCGGCCGAGGCGATCAGGTCGAGCGGGGCGGGGTACTTCAGGTGGAACACCACCGTGTCGGGCGAGGGCGCGTCGATCGACTTGACCGGGCCCCAGATGTAGGCGGCACCCCCGTTGAGCTTGATCGTCCGGTCGATCGAGGCCTTGACGTCCTCGGAGGTCATCGTCCGCCCTGTGTGGAACGTGACCCCGGATCGAAGCGTGAACGTCCACGTCAGCCCGTCTGACGACGACTGCCACGACGTAGCGAGCAGCGGCTTCACCTGCTGCGTCGTCGAGTCGTAGCGGGTGAGCTGCTCGTACATGTTGTTCATGGCGATGATCTCGTTCGAGTATCCGGTCGCCGGATCCCACCCGATCATCACCTGCGAGGTCACGTCGTAGGTGAAGGTGGCCTGCGCACCGGCGCTCGGCGTGTTCTTCGCCGTGCTCGTCCCGTGGCAGGCGACCGCCAGCACACCAAGCACGATCGCGACCGCAGCGATCCGCCGGCTACCGTGCAGCGCGAACATGTCGACCTCCTTGCTCGGCTCTCCGCTCACGCGTCCAGGGGTCCCGCGGCCTTGGCCCGAATGCGGACCGCGGGATTGATCAGGTAGGTCAGGGGGATCTCCTCCAGCTCGACGATCTCGACCGAGCCCGGAGACGCGCCGGCGGCGACGGCCCTGTCGCATGCCTCCTCCACGGCCTCCGCAACCGCCGCCTCTCGCCCTCCGGGCCCCAGGTTGAAGATCCGATCCACCTCTCCGCTCACCGAGGCGATCGCCGCTCCGATGGCGTTCGCCACGTCGAAGTGCTCCGGCCGCCGGACTCCGCTCACGCCGGGGAGCGAATCGGGGACCAGCGCGCTCGCCCCGCCGACGGCGATCAGCGGGCGGGGCTCCCGCGAGGTCTTCACGCGATCCACGGCGTCGGCCAGCAGGGCCTCGGCACGGGCGAGGGCGGCCTCGAGCGCGCCGCGGTAGGCCTCGGGGACATCGTGGTCGCCGAGCGAGAGCCGTCCCGCCGCCACGGCGGCGTCGGTGAGCGTCGGCGTCGGGCCCCCAAACGCGAGCCCCTCTTCGGAAAGGCGGAAGCCCACGCTGTCGGGGCCGACCGTCACTCCCTCGCCGTCCGTCCGGACGATCGTGCCCCCGCCGAGGGCGATCGTAACGAGGTCCGGCATCCTGAAGTTCGTCTTGATGCCGCCGATCTCGACCCCGGAGCTGGACTCGCGCGGGAACCCCCGCACCACGACCCCCACGTCCGTAGACGTTCCTCCCACGTCCACCACGATCGCGTCGCTCATGCCCGTGAGGTGAACGGCCCCCCGGATGGAGTTGGCGGGGCCGCTGCCGATCGTGAGGACCGGATATCGCAGCGCGTACTCGAGATCCATCAGCGTTCCGTCGTTTTGGGCAAAGTAGGTCACGGGATCGAGCCCGCAGGCTTCGAGCGCGGACCGGAAGGCGCGAGCCACGTCCTGAGCGACACCGGCGAGCGCCGCGTTCAGGACCGTGGCGTTCTCGCGTTCGAGCAGACCGATCGACCCGATCTCGTGGCTGAGCGACACGTGGATGTCGCCGAGCTCCTTGCGGATCAGGTCGCGGGCGGCGAGCTCGTGCTCCGCGGAGACGGGTGCGAACACGCTGGAGATGGCCACCGCCTCGGCCCGGCCGGCGACCGAGGCGGCGAACCGGGAGACGGCATCCGACCCCAGGGGAACGATCTCGCGCCCGTCGAACTCGACTCCCCCTTCGACGATCGCCTCCCCGACCGAGACGGCCGCGCGCAGGTCCTCCGGCCACCCGAACAGCGGTCGAACGGCGAAGGTCGCCGGAGCCCCGAGCCGCAGCACGGCCACCTTGCGCAGCCTCCGCCGCTCGAGCACCGCGTTGGTGGCGTGGGTCGTGCCGAGCATCGCGTGGGTGATCCGCCGCCGGTCCACGCGAGGGTCCTCCACGGCGCTCGCGATCGCCCGCGCGATGCCGGTCGTCACGTCGGGGGTGGTCGGGACCTTCGCGCGGGCGAGGAGGCGGTCGTCCGCGTCGAGCACCACGGCGTCGGTGTTCGTCCCGCCGACGTCGATGCCCAGACGGAGATCGAGCGCGCTACCCACGAGCATCGCCCCGTGAAGCCATCGCCTCCACCGGCACGTAGTCGAGGTCGTAGCCGAAGGCCCGCGGGCCCGCCAGCTCCAGTCCCGCCGGGGTTCGCCAGATGGGGTCGCACGGGAATGCGATCACGGTGACGCGCTGCCCGTACCGGAGCCGTTCCGTGTGGATCGCCGTCGCGGTCTGCGTGTCGCAGACGGTGATGATGTCCGGGACGGTCGCCCGAACCTCTCCGTCCTCCAGGGCGATCAGGTTCTCGTTCTGGATCTCGAGGCGGAGGATCCGGCCCGCCTGCGACCCCAGCCCCTCGATGGTCGCGGAGCCTCGAACGAAGCCCCCGCTGATTCGCCGCTCGACGTCGACGATCTTCCCCTCGAGGAGCACCGTGGCATCCAGGGTCTCGACGAGCGAGGCGACCGGATCGCGGGGGGCCGCGAGCACCGCCTCCCCGATCCGGATGGCGAGCGACACGGTCCCGCGCGCGGTTGCGGTCTTGGCCTGGGCAACGGTCATCTGGTACTCGGAGGAGAAGGCCTGCCCCCCGAACTCGACGGCGGCCGCCCGCTCCATCCGTTCCATCCAGTGACCGTCGATGCCCTCGAAGATGATCACGTTGCCGCGCTCGTCGGTCATGACGGCCGGGTTCGGCGACACGCCGGCGACCTCCATCGTGACCTGCGGCACTTCGGGGAACGCCCGCCCCATGCCGTCCGCGTCCACGAGCGGGCGTCCGCTGCGCGCGCACCAGACCACGGGCGACATGCCGTTCGAGCCGCCGATCTCGGCCGACATGAGCGCCGCCACCGGCTTGCCGTGGATGCGTTCGACGATCGGGATGATGCGGGGGATCTCGTCCCCCCGGTCGATCTTCTCGATCCAGATGAGGGGAGCTCCGATCCCTCCGCAGGGCATCACCAGCGAGTCGTCGTCGAGCTCGTCCAGGTCCACCACGCGCACGGGGCCGAACTCCTGGACCGCCTGGAGCGAGGCGAGCAACCCCACGGCGGTGTCCCCGCCGCCGCCGGCGCCCAGGATCGAGCAGCCGATCGCCATCGCCCGAAGGTTGCTCTCGTCGAGCTGCACGCCACCTCCCCGACCCCTTGCCCTGGGTGGACGCTAGCGCCGGCGACCGCATCCCGGAAGGGCAATCCGAACGAACTTCGACCTAGTATTGGTGCATCATGCCCAGCGTCTCCGACCTGCTGGCCGCCCCGGGCCTTGAGTCGCTGTCGCTCCATCCGGCCGGAGGCAGGGGCGCGCGCCGCGTGAGCCGGGTCGCCTTCGCCGAGCGGCTCGGAGACGTCGAGTCGGCCCCGCGCGATTCGTTCGTGATCCTCGGCCGGGCGGCCGCCGAGCAGGCCGACAGCTACCGGTTCGACGTGGCGGTGCGGCGGGCCGCGGGCTCCGCGGTCGCCGCGCTCGCCGTCCGCGGGCGCGTCGCCGGCTCGCTTCCCCGCTCCGCGCTCTCGGTGGCGGCGCGGGACGACGTGGCGATCGTCCAGGTGCCCGAGGAGCTCAACCCGGCTGAGCTCGCCGCCGCCGTCGATGCCGCCCTGACGGGCGACGTCCACACCTCGGTACGGCTGGCGGCCCGAGGCCTGGCGGCGCTCGAGCGCATCGGCGCCGCCGAGCTGGGGATCGATCGCGCGCTGGAGGCGCTCTCCGAGGTCCTGCCGGGCATCGGCCTGCGGGAGCCCGCGGACCACGACCTCGGGGTTCCGCTGATCGTCGACGGGGTCCAGGAGGCGACGCTCTGCTGTCCCTCCCCCGCGGGACCCGACCCGATCCGGGCCCTGCTCCTGCGGGCGGCGGCGGGCGACCTCGCGGCCACCCTGTCGAAGCTTCGGCGATCGGAGGAGGCCCCGGTCAGATCGAGGACCGAGCTGCTCACCGAGCTCCTCGCCCTCGAGCCCGGCCGCGATGCCGGCCTGCTGCGACGCGCACGGCAGCTCGGGCTCCGCGTCGACGGCTGGCACACCGTGGCCCTGATCGATGCCGGCGTCCCGCCCGCGATCGACGAGGTCCACCGCTTCGAGCTCCACCGGGCGATCGAGCGCCTCGCCCTCCAGACGGCCCGGGGGTCGGGCGGAACGTGGTCCCTCGCGCGGTCCGAGGAGCAGACCGTCCTCGTGTCGACGGCCGAGCGCGACCCGGGGACGCGCGCGGTGGCCGCCGTCGCCCGCGCCGCAGCGGCCGTCGTGCGGGACCTCCGGTCTCGCTTCGCCGAGCTCTCGCCCCGGGCCGGGGTCGGGGCCACCCATCTCGGTCCGGCCGGGCTCCGCGCCTCGGTCGCGGAGGCGCGGACCGCGCTCGCCGGCGCCGGGCCCGAGACCGCGGCCGTCTTCGACGCCGCCGGGCTCCGAGCCATGCTGGCGGAGTGGTACGCGACCGACACCGCCCGCCGGTCGGTCGAGACCCTGCTCGAGCCCCTCACGCGCCTCGGAGGACGGCGGGCCGACGAGGCGATCCGCACGCTCCAGGTCTTCCTCGACGAGCAGGGGTCCGTGAGCCGGACCGCCCGGCGGCTGCACCTGCATCGAAACGCCGTGGCCTACCGCGTCCGGCGGATCTTCGACCTCCTCGATGTCGATCGAGACGACCCGGACGCGCGTCTTGCGCTCCAGCTCGCCTGCCGCGCCCGCCGGCTTCCTTAGTCCGCGTCCACCCGGAGGCCGTACACGTCGCGGGCCTCGTCCTCGTCGATGAGGCCGTTCGCCAGGTCCTCGAGCACCCGCTCCCGCTCGCGATCCCGGGGATCGCCGTGCCCTCCCCCGGTGCCGGTGACCAGCCGAACCAGATCGCCGGCGACAAGGCGATAGCTGGCCGCCTTGCCGAAACGCCGGGGCGGTCCGCCGTCCGCGGGCACCACCTCGACGTAGTTGACCGAGCCGGCGTGCCCGCCCGCGACCCCCCACGGCGCGAACCGGTGGCGGCCGAACGCCACCGTCAGCCGGGCCTCTTCCGACAGGATCCGGTACTCGCGCACGAGCCCCCGCCCGCCGCGCCGCCGGCCGGCCCCGGCTCCCGGAACCACGTCGAGCCCGATGCGCTCCACGAGGACGCCGTACCGCTGCTCCGCGACCTCCGCCGGGATCAGGTACGTCTCGCCGTCCCCGACCGAGACCAGGGCGTGCTCGCCGTCCTTGATCGCGCTGGCGCCCCACCCCCCGGGTTGGGGCTCGACCAGCAGGGTCTCCTCCCCCGTGTCCGGATGCCGGAGGGCGATCGAGGTGGCGCACACCGAGACGAAGCTCCCGGCGGTGAGCGTCTCGGGCAGGGCGGGCGCGAGGGCCTTCCACACGAGGTCGGTGGCGGCCTCCGTCGCCTCGAAGTACGCGGCGACGGGGGCCGGCCTGCGCGCGTTGAAGACCAGGCCCTCGGGGCAGACGATCTCCAGCGGGTGGAACCACGCGTCGGACGCCGGTTCGACCGGGTCGGTGACCGCTTTGAACACGGTGCGGATACCGGAGACCAGGCCGCTCCAGGTGCAGTTCACGGGGCCCCGGACCTGGGGGCTGCTGCCGGACAGATCCACGACCATCCGGTCGGGGGCGAGGGTGACTCGGGCCCGGATGGGCACCGGACCCCCGCCCACCCCGTCGTCGTCCAGGTGGTCGGCCGCCTCGTACACGCCGTGAGGCAACCTGGCGAGCGCCGCGCGCGCCAGCGCCTCGCTCCTCGCGTGCACCTCCCGCATGGCCTCCGCAACCACCCGGGGTCCGTACCGGTCGCAGAGCTCGCGCACCCTGCGCTCCGCCACCTCGAGGCACGCAGCCTGCGCGACGAGATCGCCCTCGACCATGTCGGGGAGGCGGCTGTTGGCCCTGAGCATCGCCACGATGTCCCGGTCCGGCCGCCCGCCCCGGTACGCCTTCACGAACGGGAGCTGGAGGCCCTCCTGGAACACCTCGGTCGAGTCCGCCGTCCACGACCCGGGGTCCTTCCCGCCCACCTCCGTCCAGTGTCCCTTCGCGGCCGCGAGCGCGAGCAGCTCGTCACCGACGAAGATCGGGCGGACGAGCGCCACGTCGGACAGGTGCGTGCCGCCTCCCGCGTACGGATCGTTGGTCGCCACCACGTCGCCGGGCGCCAGGTCCGGTACCCGTCGAAGGACGTCGCGGGCCGCCTGCCCGAGCGGGCCAAGGAAGCCCGCGATGCCGTTGCCCTGCGACACGAGCTCTCCGTCCGCGTCGGTGAGACCGACGCCGAAGTCGAGCACCTCGTAGATGACCGGGCTCTGCGAGGTTCGCTGCAGGGCGACGAACATCTCATCCGCCACAGCCAGGAACGCCTCGCGAAGCACGTCGAGCGTGAACCGGTCGGTCACGGAGCCCCCCGATCCCTTCGCCGACCCGTCACGGCATCTCCCGGATGATCAGGTTCCCCAGCCGGTCCGCCTCGACGCGCTGTCCCGGAAGCACCAGCGTCGTGCTCGCCTCCTCCTCGATCACGCACGGGCCGTCGGCCGGCCGCCCCGGCTCCAGGCTCGCCCGCTCGAACACCGACGCGCGCTGCCTGCCCCCGTACCCGTCGAGATCCACCTCCCGCGGCCGAAACTCGTGCTCGACCTGCGGGCGCCGCCCCCCGGAGGTCCACCGCACCGGCGGAGCCGGCAGCGAGACGCTCACGCGGGCCGAAACGATCTCCACGGGGACCGTGAGGCTGAACGCATAGGCCTCCTCGGACCGGCGATCGAAGTCCTCGCGCAGCCGGGCCATCGACCCCTCGTCGATCGGCCCGGATCCGACAGGCACCTCGAGCGCGTGCTCCTGTCCCAGGTACCGGAGCTCCGCGAACCGGTGGACCTCGATCTGCGCGCCCTCCTCTTCCAGGGCCTCGCGCGCCTCCTTCTCGAGCTCGTCGAACAGCGGAGCGAGCACCTCCGGAACGAGCCGCCCAACGTGCGTCCGGACCGCGTCGGAACGGATCTCGGAGAGCAGCATCCCGAACGCGGAGAAGTTGCCCGGGGCGGGCGGGATGACCGTCCGGGTGACCCCGAGCTCCCGGGCAAGCAGCGCCGCGTGCAGCGGCCCCGCACCTCCGTACGCAACGAACGTGAAGTCCCGCGGATCGTGACCGCGCCGGACGCTCACCAGCCGGAGCGCGTGGGCCATCTGCGCGATGGCGAGCCTGAGCACGCCGCGCGCGGCCTCCTCTGCGCTCACCCGAAGGCGGGCACCGAGCCGCTCGAGCGCGCGCCAGGCCGCGTCCGGATCCAGGCGCATGGAGCCTCCGAGGAAGAACTCGGCGTCGAGCCGCCCCGCCACCAGGTTGGCGTCGGTGACGGTGGGCTCCTCACCGCCCAGCGCGTAGCACGCGGGGCCCGGCTCCGCACCGGCGCTCCGCGGCCCGACGTGCAGCCCGCCGGCCTCGTCGACCCACGCGATCGACCCTCCCCCGGCGCCGATCTCGACGATCTCCACGACCGGGACCTGGACGGGGTACCCGGCGAACCTGGGCGTGCGGCCGATGTGATGCAGCGTCTCGATTCGCAGGCGACCGCCGATCACGGCGGAGGTCTTCGCGGTGGTTCCGCCGACGTCGAGGGCGAGCACGTCGCTCGCCCCCAGCCGCCGGCCCGCCTCGGCGGCCGCGAGGACTCCGGCGACCGGACCGGACTCGAGGAGGTTGATCGGCGCACGCATCGCCCGCTCGAAGGAGGCGACGCCCCCGCCGGAGCGCACCGCGAAGAGCGGGCCCGTCACCCCCGCTTCCCGGGCGCGCTCGCGCAGGCGCGTGAGGTATCGGCGGACCACCGGCTTCACGTAGGCCGACAGCACCGCCGTACTGGTCCGCTCGTACTCGCGCCACTGGCCGCTCACCTCGTGGGAGGCCACGATCTCGACGCCCGGCAGCAGCTCGCCCAGGAGCTCGGCCGCCCGTTGCTCGTGGGCCGGGTTGGTCCACGCGTGGAGGAAGCACACGGCCACCGCCTCAACGGCGGCCGCGCGGATGGCGCCGGCCACGACCCCCAGTCCTTCCTCGTCGAGCGGCTCGAGCACGTCCCCTCGGTAGGACATCCTCTCGGCGACCTCGAAGCGCAGACGCCGTGGCACGAACGGCTCCGGCTTGGCGTAGGCGAGGTTGTACAGGTCGGGACGGTTGGCGCGCCCGATCTCCAGCACGTCCCGGAAGCCTCGCGTCGTGACGAGCGCCGTCGGCACGCCGCGGCGCTCGGTGATGGCGTTGATGACGACGGTGGTGCCGTGGACGAGGCGCTCGATCTCCTCCGCCGGCACCCCCGAGCGCGAGAGCGCCGCCATCACCCCTTCGTCGAGCGCCTGAGGGGTGGTGGGGGACTTCGACAGGATCAGCGCCCCGGTCGACAGGTCGACCGCGGCGAGGTCGGTGAACGTCCCTCCGATGTCGATCGCCGTACGGAACCTGATGCGGGCCTCCTCTCGAGCCGGGCGAGAGGGTACCGCGCTACAGGCGGGCGAGAGGGTACCGCGCTACTGGCGGGCGACGACCGCCCGGCCCTGCTCCCACCGGATGTCGAACCGGACGACCTGCCCCGGCCCGCCGGTCGCCACGGACCTGCCGTTCACGCGGAGCTCCGCACCGCCGGCGTTGCCGAGCACGAGCTGGAGCTCGTGCCGGGCCCGGTAGGAAGCCGAGGTCCCCGGCTGGAGGGTCCGCTGCACGAGCACGCGCCCGTCCGCCGTCACCTGGACCCAGCACGCTTGCACCACGTGAATCTGCGCCCGAACGCCCGGGCTCGGGACGGGCGATCCGCGCCGGCCGGCCGGCCCGTGCGGCACGATCGCCGTGGCGCGGGAGGAGACGGCCGGGGTGGCCGGGACGGCGGAATGGCCGGAGCCCGGGGATTCGGCCGGAAGCCGAGCCTCCGTCCGAGAGCGGCCGCCGCTCACCACGGCCATGGCGAGGAAGGCCACCAGACAGAGGGCGGTCAGCACCGTCCCCGCCATCCTCCAGTGGCGCCGGGGATCGGGAAGCGGTTCGAGCGGGGTGTCCTCGGGCGGTGGATGGCGCCGGTCGAACTCGCGGACCATCGCCCTCGCGTCCAGACCGAGGAACTCGGCGTACTCGCGAAGGAAGAACCGCGCGTACGCGGGAGCCGGGAACTCGTCGAGCGGCGCGTCGCCCTCGAGCGCCTGGAGGTGCCGTTCCCAGATCCCCGTGCTCCTGGCGGCCTGCTCGAGCGAGATCGAACGCTCCTCGCGCGCGCGCCGCAGCGTGGCTCCGAGCCCGCTCGGTTGCGCCTCGGAGGGCGGTTCCGGCGCGTCAGGACCCCCGGCCGCCGCACCGGGGCCGGCGAAAAGTCCCTCGAGCTCGGCAAGGTCCGCAGCAGGTCCGAGCGACTCCGGCGCCGAGGGCCCGGTACCGGCCGGATCGACCGGTGCCGGAGCGGATTCCGACCGGTCGCCGGGCCAGTGATTCCCGCAGGACCGGCAGAGCCACTCCTCGAAGACCTCGCGGCGGGTGCCGACGGGCACCTCGTCGCCTCCGCGCAGCTCGAGGACGTACTCGGAGGGGATCCCCGCCAGCGCGGGGACGACCAGCGCGGAGCCGCACCTCGGGCACTCAGGGCGTGGCATCGGCGTCTCCCCGACACCCCCTCACGACTGCGCGATGGCCCGGCGTCCTCCGCGCGAACGGACGCGGCCGCCGGCGGTGGGGCGGCTCGTTGGTGGGCGAACAACCCGGATGGCAGGCGCACGCCAACCACGACATCGGTTCGCACCTCAAACCCCGGCCATGGGGTGACCTCGAAGCTAGTCCGGCCCTTCCGCTTCGTCAACCGGGGAGACCAGCGCCGTTCTCGATCCTGGCTGCGCTTGCGCCGGAGGGGCGCGGGCGCGATGATGCCGGCTCGCGCGCGGGAGGGAGGGGAGCCATGAGGTTCAGGGTCGTCGCCGTGGTCATCGCGGTGGTCGCGTTGAGCGGCTGCAGCAAGAGCGCCGGCTCCACACTTCCTTCGCCCTCCTCCGTCCCGCCGACGCCCGTGGCGACCCTGACGCCCTCGGAAGCCCCGAGCACCTCCGCCGCCTCCACCGACCTGTCGGGGACCTGGACCGGGCAGTGGGAGCGGGTGGGGATCGCCGGCCAGGGCGCGATGGACCTGACGCTCCAGCAGCAGGGGTCGGCGCTCACCGGGTCCATCGAGTTCCACGACTCGCTCTGTCTGACCCCCGCTCGCCAGCTGACGGGCGTCGTGGCCGGAAACGCCGTTCAGTTCTCCGTGAACGAGGGCGGGACCGCCGCCACGTTCACGGGCACGCTCAGAGGAACCACGCTGAGCGGGCAGGCCACCGTCTCGTGCCAGGGACTGACGGGCGGGGCGACGTGGACCGTCAGCCGGTCCTGAGGACCGCCCGCCCCGATTGACCGCGGCATCGGGAGCGAGGACACCGGCGCTCCTATCGCTGCATCCGAAAGTCTTTGGCGTTTCGTCGAAGGACGAGGACGAGCCCGAAGGCGATCACCGCGATCCCGGCAGCCGCGAGAACCCACTCCCCAACGCTCATCGCCACCACCGCCGGTCCAGCCACTCTTCGTTTCGATTGTGGCCGCTGGGGATGAAGGCCAGGCAAAACTCGGGCGTCGGAGGGATGAACGCATCGGTCGGTGCCGGTGGACACATTCAAGATCGTCCGGGGCGGGCAAGCAGGGTCAGGGCGACTCGGGGCCTCTCCCCACCCTGGCCACCTCACGAGCATGAACGCAGATGCGGCCTTCACCTATCCGGTGAACCCCACGTTCTGCAGCCGGAGCTCAAGCGTCGGGTTCACCGTCGACCCGCCGACGTCCTTCTGCATCAGGTAGTTGATCGTCTCGTAGTGCACGAAGATGATGGGAGCGTCCTCGAACACGATCTGTCGAAGCTGTTTGTACAAGTCCTTTCGCTGGTTGTCGTCGGTTGACCGCCGGGCCTGGTCGATCAGGGCATCGGCCTGAGGGTTGGAGTAGCCCGTGGTGTTGATGTCGCCGCCCGTTCGAATCACGAGCGCATAGAAGTTGTCAGGGTCGATAGTCCGCTCCTGATACGCGGACGTGATCTGGTAGTTGCCCTTGATGAAGGCATCGAACCAGACCGACACATCCACCTGCTTGATGTTCACCGTGATGCCGATCTGCTGCAGCTGCTGCCGCACGACCTCGCCAGTCTTTAGCAGCTCAGGGTATTGCGGAAGCCCGAGGTACTCGACCGTGAGGCCGGAGGTGTGACCGGCTTGAGCCAGAAGGTTCCTCGCCCGGTCGAGATCCGGCTTCACAACTGGCGCCCCGTCGTACCAGATGGAGCCGGTCGGCACCTCCTCGATCCCAGTCTCGCCGGCCCCGAAGTAGGCCACCTGTCGGATTGCGTCGCGATCGATCGCCCAGTACACGGCCTGACGGACCAGCTTGTCGTCGAACGGTGACTTCTTGGTGTTCAGCGCCAGGAAGTCCGGGATCCCGGCGTTCGGAGCTGTGACGTAGGTGAAGGTGGGATCGCTCTTGAGGGCGGAGAGATCCTGAAGAGGGACGGCATCGATCCAGTTGAGTTCACCGGAGCGCAAGGCGTCGATGCGACTCTCATCCACGTTTCGGAAGAAGAACTGCACGCCGTCGAGGAAGGGCAGGCCCTTTTGGAAGTACTGGTCCCACTTCTGAAGCGTGACGTGGTCACCCTGAACCCACTCGAAGAACTTGAACGGGCCCGTCCCAACCGGGTTGCGAGCGGGATCCGCCGATTCGATCGCCTTCTGGTTCACGATCTCCCCGTTGTTCGCGAGGTTGGACAGGAACGGCCCGAACGGGGACTTCAAGTGAAACGTCACCTGTGTGGGCCCGGTCACTTCGACGCTGTCGATCACGTCATAGAGCGGCGCGTAGGAGCTGGCGGTCTTTGGGTCGAGAATCCGCTCAAACGTGTACTTGACGTCTTGCGGTGTGAACGGCTCGCCGTTGTGGAATCGGGCCCCGCTCACGAGATCGAAGACCCAGGTCTTCTCGTCGGCCGCCTGCCACTTCGTCGCGAGCTGCCCGTAGAAGTTGCCATCGGGGTCCAGGTCGATGAGTTTGTTGAAGATGTTGTCGTACACCTGGGCACCCGTGTAGATCGTCGAGGTTGCCGGGTCGAGAGTGTCGGGCTCACCCGTCAGCGCTGCCTTCAGCGTGCCCCCGGGCTTCGGCTTGCCGGCCGTGCGGCCGGAGGATGCAGAGGGTGCCGGCGCGCCGCCATTCGAGCTGCATGCCGCGAGCACTGCACCGAGACTCGTCGACGCGACCACGACCATGCCGAACCCGCCCGCCCTGCGGAACAACTCGCGCCTCGATAGCTCGCCCCGGACAAACGCCCGGGCGAGCGCCTCTGCTTGTGCCTGCTCCCCCATTCCCATCGTTGCCCCCCTTCCCGAACCACCAACGGCCAGGTGACCTGTCAGCCGCGGTGCTTCTGGATCCAGCTCAGATAGGTCCTGTTGAACTCGCTCGGGTACTCCCACATGCAGGCGTGCCCGCCGCGCGTCGTGGCCCATTCCGCCCCGGGGATCTGCTCGTAGAGGCGCCTCGACAGGCTGACGGGGATCAGGATGTCCTGCTCGCCCGCAAGCACGAGCGTGGGCGTCGAGATGCTGCCGAGCCGGCCCGTGGCATCGTGCGTCTGGATCACGTTCAGCTGGGCGAGGTAGGCCTCGACGGGCATGTCCATCGCGGCCATCTCCGCCTCGAACCCCTTGGCCTCGTCCTCCCGCTCCTCGAAGAAGGGGACCGTGAAGGCCCAGAGCATGACGTCGCGCATGATGAAGGGCACTCCCGTCACGGGGGCCATGTCGTGCCACATCGAGAACATCCGCGAGCAAAAGGGGCCGGGTGCGGCGTACGTGCACGCGAGCGTCACTGTGCGGAGGTCGGAGGGGTAGTTGATCGCATACTCCTGCGCGATCATGCCGCCCATTGACACCCCCATCAGGTGAAATTCGTGCAGCCCGAGCTCGTCGACGAGCGCCTTGGCGTCGTCGGCGAGCATCCGGCTCGTGTAGGGACCCTGGGGCTTGCTCGTCTTGCCGACGCCCCGGTTGTCAAACCGGAGCACACGGAAGCCGGCGTTGAGGAGGTCCTCCATCTGGAAGACCCACGTCTCCAAATCGTCGGCGAGTCCGTTCACGAGGACGATCGTCTCGGACCCCTCCCCCTCGAGCTTGAAATTGATCTCGATGCCGTTGACTCGTGCAGTCGGCATCACCTCTCCTTTCCCTGGTCGGCCGGTCCGGTCGGCGCGCCAGATCGGTCAGTGCGGATCGCGGCCCCGGCCACATGACACGCCGCCTCGTGACCGTGACCGAAATCGGTGAACGCGGGCTCGTCGACCCGACACCTCTCGACGGCCACCGGGCACCGGGTGTGAAACCGGCATCCTCGTGGCGGGCTGAGCGGGCTCGGGATCTCACCCCGCAGGCCGGCCGGCCTCGACCGCCGGGATGGAACCGGTTGCGGGATCGCCTCCAGCAGGGCCTTCGTGTAGGGATGCTGCGGGTTGCCGAACACCCGGTCGGTCTCGCCGATCTCGACGATCTTCCCCAGGTACATCACGGCAATCCGGTGGCTGATGTGCTCGACCACAGCGAGGTCGTGGCTGATCAGCACGATCGCCAAGCCGAGGGTTCGCTGCAGCTCCGCGAGCAGGTTCAGAACCTGCGCCCGCACGGAAACGTCGAGCGCTGAGACCGGCTCGTCGGCCACGATCAGATCGGGCTGGGGAGCAAGCGCCGCGGCGATCCCAATCCGCTGTCGCTGCCCGCCCGAGAGCTCGTGCGGACGCCTGTCGGCCAGCGCAGGATGCAACCCAACGCGCTCGAGCAGGCTGCCAACCCGCTGTCGGCGGTCATCTCGGGAGCCGATCCTCAGGGCATCAAGCGCCTCCCGAACGCTCTGCTCGACCCGCCAGCGCGGGTCGAGCGAGCTGAAGGGGTCCTGGAACACCGGCTGAACGCGCTTGCGGAACCGTGCGAGTTGAGCTCCTCGAATCCGAGTTACGTCCTCACCTGCGAACACGATCGATCCGGCGGTGGGCTCGAGCAGCCGCAGCATGCATCGCGCGAGGGTGCTCTTACCCGAGCCCGACTCCCCCACGATCCCAAGCACCTCGCCCGGTCGCACGTGCAGGTCGACGCCGTCCACCGCGTGCACGACCACGTGTCCACCGAACAAACCGCGCGCAGATGGAAAATGCTTCACGAGTCCGCGAATCTGCAGCAGGGGCTCGGCCCCGAGAGCCGACGAGACCGCGCCGGAAGCCTGGGCTTGGCCGACGCTCACCTGTTGGCCTCCGCCTTCAGCGGCCTCGGGTCCAGATCCCCGCTCGGCAGGCCGTCACCGGCTCCCGACGGGCGTGCCCCTCCTCCGGCCGCCCGGCGCGTGGCCTCGGACAACCAGCAGGCAACGGAATGGTCCGGCGTCTCGCGCGCGAGGGGCGGCACGAGCTCGCACTCGTCCCTTCGATGAGGACAGCGGGGGCCGAATCGACATCCGGGTGGGGGGTCCGAGAGGTCGGGAACCCGACCGCTGATCACCGGCAGCTCTCCTGGCGCGTGTTTCGCGCTCGGCAGAGCCCGAAGCAGGGCCTGAGTGTATGGGTGCCTGGGTGCGAGGAAGATCTCCTCGACAGGCGCAACCTCGATGAGCTGACCGGCGTACATGACGCCGACTCGATCGCACATCTGGGCGATCACACCAAGATCGTGTGTGATGAGCATGATCGTCGTGCGGTGGCGCCGGCGCAGATCGCGAAGGAGGTCCAGGACCTGCGCCTGGATCGTGACATCAAGCGCCGTCGTCGGCTCGTCGGCCAGCAGGAGCGCCGGCTCGTTCGCGAGAGCGGTCGCAATCACAACCCGCTGCCGCATTCCCCCGGAGAGCCGGTGCGGGGGATCGCCATAGCGTCGCTCCGGGTCGGGTATGCCGACGTCCCTCAACAAGGCAAGGGCCCGGACTCGCGCAGCCTTCTTGTCAAGCGGGCGGTGGGCGCGAATGGTCTCCGCCACCTGGTTCCCGATGGAGAATGCGGGGTCGAGCGAAGTCATGGGATCCTGGAAGACCATGCTGATCCGATCGCCCCTCAGCATTCGGTATTCGTCCGCCCCGATCCCGACGAGCTCCTGCTGCTGAAAGCGGATGCTGCCGGACAGCGAGGCTGTGTTGGGGAGGAGCCCCATGATCGCCGTCGCAAGCGTGGACTTCCCGCAACCGGTCTCGCCGACGAGGCCGAACACCTCGCCCTCTCCGACCTGCAGTGAGACCTCGCTGACGGCCGACACGATTCCCTCCGGCGTCGTGAAGTTGACGCTCACCCCCTCGAGCTCAAGGAGGGCTCTCACCGCGCCACCCCGCGGGGATCGAGCCGCCGGCGAAGCCCGTCGCCGACGAGGTTGAAGGCGAGCACCGTGATGGCGATCGCCACACCCGGGAAGACCTCCGCCCACGGTGCTTGCGTGAGCACGTCCCGGCCGTCCGCCAGCATCACGCCCAGGGAGGGTGTCGGCGGCTGCGCCCCGAGACCGAGGAACGAGAGCGCTGCCTCGATTTGCATGGCGAACCCCATGAGCACTGTGGCCTGCACGATCGCGGGGCCAATCGCGTTGGGCATCACGTGGCGGGCGATGATCCAAAGCGACGATGCGCCTCGCGCTCGCGCGCCTTCCACATAGGTCTGCGCCGCCACGACAAGGGTCGAGGCCCGGACCACGCGGGCGAGGATCGGAATGTAGATCACGGCGATTGCGAGAAGCGCTATGAGCGTTCCGGGGCCAAGGATCGCGATGAGCGCCACAGCAAGCAACAGAGCGGGCAGGGCGAGCAGCATGTCGACTGGTCGCATGATCAGGGTGTCGACCCACCCACCGTAGTAGCCAGCGAGGAGCCCCAGCGGCACCCCCACGAGGAACGCAAGCGCGACCGATCCGATCGCCACCGAAAGCGACACGCGGTACGCGAACATCACCCGGGACAGTACGTCCCGGCCGAGCGCATCCGAGCCGAATGGATGCGCGAGGTTCGGTGCACCCAGGATCCTGCTGGGATCGATCGAATCGGGGTTGTGAGGCGCGATGACCGGCGCGAGGACTGCGACGGAGACGAGCCCAAGCAGGACGATCGCACCGATCCGGGCCGACCGAGAGCCCAACACCCTGCGCCCTCGAGCTATTGGGGCTTGCTGCGCGATCGTGTGAGCGCTCATGTCGTTGTCCACGTGCGCGAACCACCGACGTTCATGACGGCTGCCCCTCCTCAATGCGCGGATCCACCACGCCAACCAGGAGGTCAGTAACGAGGTTCACGAGGATGAACAGGATCGCGATGAGGAGCACCCCGCCCTGCACCACGACGTAGTTGCGCTGCTGAATGGCGGTGACGATCAGGCGCCCGACGCCCGGAAGGGCGAACAGCGACTCGATCACGATGGCCCCGCCGAGCAATACTCCGAACTGAATCCCGACAACCGTTAGGATCGGAGGGGCAGCGTTTCGCAGAGCGTGGACGAAGACGATCCGTCGCTCGGACAGCCCCTTGGCCCGAAGGAACTGGACGTAGGGAGTACCGAGTGTCTCCTCCATCGCTCCCCGCGTCGTCCGGACGATGTACGCGGCCTCACCCGTCGCCAGCGTGAGGACCGGCAGGATCATGTAGCGGAGGTTCTGCACCGGATCCTGCAGCAGCGGCACGTAACCCGAAGGCGGGAGGATTTGGTTCAGTCCGGCAAAGACCAGGACGAGCATGATCCCGAGCCAGAAGTCGGGAATGGCGATCCCGGCAACGACGAACCCTTCCGTCGCCGTTCGCACCGGCCCGGGACGCGCGGCCGCGAGCACACCGAGCGGAACGCCGATCAGCACAGCGAGCGTCATCGAGAGTGAGGTGAGTTCCAATGTGACTGGCAGGCGGGTCGACAGGAGCGTGGACACCGGCGTGTGGCTGATGAAGTCCTCACCGAGGTTTCCGTGCAGCAGCCCCCCGGCCCAGCTCAAGTACTGGGCGAGCAGGCTCCTGTCCAGACCAAGCGCCTTTCGGACGACGCGGACGTTCTGTGGGGTCGCGCGAAAGCCGAGCATGGTGCGCACCGGGTCCCCGGGAACGAGCCGGATCATCAGGAACACGAACACACTCATTAGGACGCTGACCGGAATCGCCAAGAGGAGCCTGCGAACGATCAGCCGGGCCCGCGGACTCATGTCCCCCCCTGCCCGATCGCGGGCGCCTCCCCTAAGCCACCTCGAGCTTCGATTCGGGCCATGAGCTCGCGGACGGTCGACTCGGTGAGCTGGAAGTGAGTCCGCGCCACCCGCGCCGCGGCGGTCGCGTTGCCGCTGGCAACTGCTCGGGCCAGCCTTGTGTGGTCCTCGATCGCCCGGGCCCGGATCTGCGGGCTGTACGGCTCGGCCCCGAACCCCAGGCTGATCTCGCTTCGAATGAGCGAGCTCAAATTGGCCAGATAAGGATTATGGGTGGCCCCTGCCACCGCCTCGTGGAGCGCCTGGTCGGCAGCGCGGGAGGCTTCCCGATCGGGCGCCTGCAGGTAGGCCTCGAGTGCCGCATCGATTCTCGCGATGTCTTCGGGCGAGCGACGCTCGGCCGCCGTCCGGGCGATCAGCGGCTCCACGAGCTGACGGAAGTCGAACAGCCGCTCGAACCGCTCCCAGCCGGGGAGAAGGGTTCGGCTCACCATCTCTTGGGCCTGGGGCCCCCAGCTCGAACGCACGTAGGCCCCGCCGCTTCTGCCTCGCCGCACCTCCACGTAGCCGAGGGCCGACAGACGTTGCAAGGCCTCACGCACGGTGGCGCGGCTCACGCCCAGCATGGCGGCCAGGTCTCGCTCCGCAGGAAGTCGCTGCCCGGGGACGAACTCGCCCAGTGCAATCGCGGTGACGAGTCGATCGGCAACGTGCTCGCCCGCGCTTCGCAGGCGGACAGGCTCGAGCACCGAGCTGCCCGAGGTCGCCTCAGCGGCGTCCAGCCACCGCCGATCGAAACGCTCCGCAGCGGTCACGCTGCCACCTCTGACTCCGGGGGGTCGGCGAACCAGCGGGCGATGAACCGCGCAAGGGTCTTCGCGCCCCGGACGATGCTGTCGAGCTCGACGCACTCGTCGATGCCGTGGATCCGGTGCGCCCTTGGCCCGTAGCACAGCGCTGGGGTGGAGAAGCTGTTGACGTACAGGCGAGCATCTGTGGTGCTCGCCAGACGAACGACCTCCGGCGCCGAACCGTGAACCTCGCGGTGGGCATCGGAAAGCCGCGAAGCGAGGGGGTGGAATGGGTCGAGCGCGTACCCTTGAGCCCGAAAGCCAGACGCCCGGATCCACGGCGGATGTTCGCGAAGCCATCCGTGACCGCTGCAGGCGTCGAGGATCGCCTCCCGGACCCGCTGTTCGGCCTCATCGGAACTCCAATGCGTCGGATGGCCTATCCGGACTCGCATGCGGGCTCGGGCGGGCACGCTAGAGCCCCAGTCGCCGGCGCGCAGAATACCCACGTTCACGTTGTACGGATGCCTCGAGTCGGTGAACAGCGGCTCGCTCCACTGCCGGTTCATATCGGCCTCGAACTCACGAAGCGCATCGATGACCACCATGGCCGCATCGAGCGCGTTCACGACAGTGTCCGCGGATTGCGCATGAGCAGCCTCGCCGTCGACCGTCACGTCCAGCCAGAGGATTCCCACACCAGCGAGCAGGAGCTTGAGGTCCGTGGGCTCGGGGAGGACGACGGCGTCCGCCAGCACGCCGGCGCGGGCGGCAGCGAGCGTCCCGTTACCCGTGCATTCTTCCTCGATGACCGACAGGAACGAAAGGGATCCTCGAAGGAGACCGGGGGCGACGGTGAGCAGGGCCTCGAGCGCCAGCGTCGCCATCGCGAAGCCGCCCTTCATGTCCCCTGAACCCCGTCCGTAGAGACGACCGTCGTGGATGCGGGGCGTGAAGGGCGGCGAGACCCACAGCTCCGGATCGTCTGCCGGAACCACGTCGATGTGGCCATTCAGGAGCAGCGAGGGACCAGCGCCCGCCTCCAGCCTGCCCAGCACGTCGCAGCGACCCTCATAGGCGGTCAGCGGCACGCCGGCAAGCGGATCCTCACCGATCGACTCTGGGATCGGAAGCAGGGACACGCGAAACCCGAGCCGTCCGAGCTCCTCTGCCACCAACTCCTGAGCACGACCCTCCTCGCCTACGGTGCTGGGCGCAGCCACAATCCGCTCCAAGAAGGAGACGGCACGGTCCCTAAACCGCTCGATCGCGGCGTCCAGGTCGCTCGGCTCCGGCAACCGGCTCAAAGGTCGAAAGTCCAGTCCATAGATCCTTTTCGCCACCCTACACCCGCAGTCAAGCCCCCGCGGGCGCGTGCTGCCTTCCCGAACATCCGTTCGTGTCGGGCCGAAGACCTATGATCCCGCCATGCGCAGGCTCCCCCTCCCGCCTGCGGGAACGGCACGCAAGGCCGCTTCCCGCGGTTGCATCCTCGCGATAAGCTCCCGCTTGCCCGCAGGCTCAACTGCGGTTGCGAGGGGGGTTGACCGTGCACAAGCCCGGCCGCGGGAGCGAAGGCTGCCCGCCGCGGTCTCGCGACGGATCCCGGAGCGCAGAGGGCTGGTGAGCAGGCCGTGGCGCGCCTCGAGGATCTGACGCCCGGGGCGCGCGTCCGCGGCCTGATCCCCGAAGGGACCGTCGAGGTCGTCCAGCTCGCCTGGCACGGAACCGAGGCCGCCACCCTCACGTACCGGGACGGTGACGGCCGGGTCGGCGAGCAGCTCGTCTACCGGGACGACGAGGGCCGCCTCGAGCTCGAGACCCCCGGCGCCGCCTTCGCCTTCGACGGCAACGGCCACCTCTTCCGGCTCGCCTCGGAGGCCCTCCGCATCCGCCTCGCGTACCTCTTCGACCCGCTCCTCGCGGTCCACACCTCGGTCCTCGAGCCCCTCCCGCACCAGATCAGGGCGGTCTATGGGGAGCTCCTGCCGCGGCAGCCCCTCCGGTTCCTCCTCGCCGACGACCCCGGGGCCGGCAAGACCATCATGGCGGGCCTCTTCATCAAGGAGCTGATCGTCCGTGGGGACCTGAAGCGCTGCCTCGTCATCTGCCCCGGCGCCCTCGTCGAGCAGTGGCAGGACGAGCTCCACGACAAGTTCGGCCTGAACTTCGAGATCGTGACGCGCGAGACCATCGAGAACTCGCGCAGCGGCAACCCCTTCGCGGAGAAGAGCCTGGTCATCGCGCGCCTGGATCATCTGGCCCGCAACGACGACCTGATCGCCAAGCTGGAGCACACCGACTGGGACCTCGTGGTCGTCGACGAGGCCCACAAGATGTCGGCCCACTACTTCGGAGGCGAGCTCAAGGAGACCAAGCGCTACAAGCTCGGCAGGGTCGTGGGCTCGCTCACCCGCCACCTCCTGCTCATGACGGCCACCCCGCACTCGGGCAAGGAGGCGGACTTCCAGCTCTTCATGGCGCTGCTCGACGCCGACCGGTTCGAGGGCCGCTTCCGCGACGGGGTCCACTCGACCGACACGCGCGACCTCATGCGGCGGATGGTGAAGGAGGAGCTGCTCCGGTTCGACGGCCGGCGCCTGTTCCCCGAGCGCCGCGCCTACAGCGTCGAGTACGAGCTCTCGGACGAGGAGGCCTACCTGTACGAGGAGGTCACCAACTACGTCCGGGACGAGATGAACCGCGCCGAGCGCCTGAAGGCGGAGGGCGAGGGCCGTCGCGGCGCCGTCGTCGGCTTCGCCCTCACCATCCTCCAGCGCCGGCTCGCCTCCTCGCCCGAGGCCATCTACCAGTCGCTGAAGCGCCGCCGCAAGCGCCTGGAGGACCGCCTGCGCGAGGAGGAGCTCCTCAAGCGCGGCCTCGAAACCAAGGTCGCCGGCCGGGTCCCCGACCTCGACGAGGAGGACGTCGAGACCATCGACGAGCGGCCGGACGAGGAGATCGAGGAGCTCGAGGAGGAGGTCGTCGACGAGGCCACCGCGGCCCAGACGATCGCCGAGCTCAAGGCCGAGATCGCGACCCTGCGGCGACTGGAGGAGCTCGCCAGGAAGGTGCGCAGCTCCGGCACCGACCGAAAGTGGGAGGAGCTCTCCAGGCTCCTCCAGCACGAGCGGGAGATGTTCGACGCCGAGGGGGCCCGCCGCAAGCTCATCATCTTCACCGAGCACCGGGACACCCTGAACTACCTCGTCGAGCGGATCCGCACGCTCCTCGGCCGCGACGAGGCGGTCGTCGCCATCCACGGCGGCATGGGGCGGGAGGAGCGCCGGAAGATCCAGGAGGCGTTCGCGCAGGACAAGGACGTCCTCATCCTCGTGGCGACCGACGCGGCGGGCGAGGGCATCAACCTCCAGCGCGCCCACCTCATGGTCAACTACGACCTGCCCTGGAACCCGAACCGGATCGAGCAGCGGTTCGGGCGGATCCACCGCATCGGTCAGACCGAGGTCTGTCATCTCTGGAACCTCGTCGCCGTCGAGACCCGCGAGGGCGAGGTCTTCAAGCGCCTGTTCGACAAGCTCGAGGTCCAGCGCCAGGCCCTCGGCGGCCGGGTCTTCGACGTCCTTGGCCAGGTGTTCAAGGAGAGCTCGCTCCGGGACCTGCTCATCGAGGCGGTCCGCTACGGCGAGCGGCCCGAGGTCAAGGCCAAGCTCGAGGAGGTCGTGGACCGGGCCGTCGGCGAGGAGCTCCGCAGGGTGGTCACGGAGAAGGCCCTGGTCACCGACGTCATGACCGCCGCCGAGGTGGAGCGGATCCGCGAGCAGATGGAGGAGGCCGAGGCCCGTCGCCTGCAGCCCCACTTCATCCGGGCCTTCTTCCTCGAGGCCTTCCGCCACCTCGGCGGGCGGATCTCCGAGCGCGAGCCCGGCCGGTACGAGATCACCCACGTGCCCGCCGAGATCCGCGCGCGGGACCGCGTGATCGGCCTCGGCGCCCCGGTCCTCCGCCGGTACGAGCGGGTCACCTTCGAGAAGGACCTCGTGAACGTCCCCGGGCGCCCGATGGCCGAGTTCGTCTGCCCCGGCCATCCGCTGCTCGACGCGACCGTCGACATCGTCCTCGAGCGGTACCGCGACCTCCTGCGCCGGGGCACGGTCCTCGTCGCCGAGCACGACCCGACCGAGGAACCGCGCGTCCTCCTCTACCTCCAGCACGCGATCCAGGACGCCCGCCTCACCTCTTCGGGCGAGCGACGCGTGGTCTCCAAGCGCCTGGAGTTCGTGGAGCTCAGGGAGAACGGCGAGGCCGCCACCGCCGGGTACGCGCCGTACCTCGACTACCGCCCCCTCGCCGACGACGAGTGGGAGCTGGTGCGCGCGGTGCTCGACGCCCCGTGGCTCCGGGGGGACGTCGAGGCCCGCGGTCGCGAGATCGCCATCCGCGAGGCCGTGCCCAAGCACCTGGAAGAGGTCCGACGCCGGACCATCGAGCGGGTGGACCGGACGATCGCCGCGGTGAAGGACCGGCTCACGAAGGAGATCAACTACTGGGACCACCGGGCGGCCCAGCTCAAGCTCGAGGAGGAGGCCGGGAAGCAGCCGAAGATGAACTCCGCCCGCGCACGCCAGCGGGCCGACGAGCTCCAGGCCAGGCTCAAGGGCCGCCTGGCGGAGCTCGAGCAGGAGAAGCAGCTGTCGCCGCTGCCCCCCGTCGTGATTGGGGGCGCCGTGGTGGTCCCGCGCGGGCTCCTCGAGCGGCTGCGGGGTGAGCGCCAGGCCGACCCGACGGTCTACGCTCGGCTCACCGAGCGGGTCGAGCGTCTGGCGGTGGAAGCGGTCATGGAGACGGAGCGGCGTCTCGGCCGCATCCCCGTCGAGATGCCGCGGAACAACCCCGGCTACGACATCCGCTCCAAGGACCCCGAGACCGGCGACCTCTGGTTCATCGAGGTGAAGGGCCGGATCAAGGGCGCCGACGTCGTGACCGTCACGAAGAACGAGATCCTCACGGCCCTCAACAAGCCCGACCGGTTCATCCTGGCCCTCGTCGAGGTCGGCGAGGACGATTCGACCCGGGTCCGCTACCTGCGGCATCCGTTCGCCGGGAGCAAGGACGCGTACTTCGCGGTCACGAGTATCAACTACAACTGGACAACCAGTTTTGGTCGCGCACGTCTCCCCTCGTGAGTCCCGGCTGGCGGGGGGGCACGGTCACCGCCAGGGGGGGCCGAAGAACCGATAGTCGGACCGGAGCCGTTCGTAGCCCTCCCGCGCTGCACCCTCGGAGATGAGGCCCCCGGTGACCGCACGCCGGACGAGGTCGAGGGTCGATAGGCACTCGATGCCGCCGAGGGCGCCGTAGGCGATGCGAGCATCCGCGTCGTCGCAGCCGAACGCCTTCCTCCTGGCCACCGCGATGGCTATCGAAACCGCCTCGCCGGCGTCCAAACGCCGCGCCCGCATCCCCAGGGCCTGCCTCCAGGAACGGTGTTCGGGATCGGTGAGCCGGATTGCCATCCTGAGCTCCTGGGTGGTCGGCACAACTACATCGAGATGGCCGCCAGACCTCCTGTCGATCAACTGTTCCAGCCCCATCTGTGCGACGAGAGCGCGAGTGTAGTCGGGGGAGCCAGCCGGATGTAGACTCGTCTGGCGCGCAAAGAACTCCTTCGCCCGGTCTAGCTCGCCCGTTTCCTCAGGATTGACCCCGACGACCCCCTGAGCCACCCGGACGACTCCACCGCTAAGCGCGCAGAGCTCATCAATCCAGCCGGCGATGGCGAAGTTCCTGGCGACAGAAGTGTCGACGAGCAGAAACCTCAATCTACTCTACGCGAGCGGCCCCCTCAAGGTCCTGCAGAACCCGGCGCTCAGAAGCCCCGGCCTCCGGCTGCTCGAGCAGGACTAAGACGTCCTCGACGCTCACCCCCAAGGTCTCCGCTGCATCGCCCAGGGTAACAACCCCCCGTACGATGGCCGCCCTGAAGAGCCGCAGCATCCTGTCGGGGAATCGATCCAGAGGCGCAAGCTCGTAGTCGCCGAGATCGGCCGGGTTAACCGGGTAGCCCAGACGCTTGGCAAGGGTGCTGGGGGAGATCCTCCCAAGAGCCTCGTACTGCTCAGGCGTGATGAGTTTCTCCTGTCGCAGCCGCACGAGTAACGCCGCGTAGCTCACGCCGAAGTGGCGTTGCAGGTGCACGACCATCACAGGATCCGCGATGTCCTCCCAGGCCTCGAGCTCATCGATCAGCCGTGCCAAGGCCTCCCCGGGCACCAGAAGCTCCCCGGCGAACAGGTCGGCGAACCGCTCCCCTTCGGCGCGGGCGCCGGGCATGGAAATCCAGACGTCAACGTCCTGGGAATGGAAGAAGGCGTGGGCCAGCTCGTGAGCCAGTGTGAAGACCTGGCGGCCCAGGGTCATGTCCGAGTTCACGACGACGCAGAAGCCAGCGAGGGGATGGTTGTAGAACAACCCTGACGGAGCGCTGGTGAGGTCGCTCCCCAGCGACAGGCTGAACACCAGCACATGCTCATCGACCAGGCGGAACAGGTCGTCGATAAGCCCGGAGCCCAACCCAAGGAGCTCTCGGACACTCCGGGCCAGTCGAGCGGCATCCCGGCGGCCTGCCCGAGCCCTGACGGGAGAGAAGGGACTCCTACCGCGACCTGGGGCCTTGCCCCCGAGCTCCTCCAAGATTTCCACGTAGGCGTTGAGCAGTTCCGAGAACCGCTGGATCCCGATTCGAGCGCGCCCCGCCAGAACGCGAGGGGCAGCCCGATACAGGATTTCAGAAGCAGGCTTAGGGCCTTCCGGCCCCTCCAGCCCTTCCAGCAACGCCGCGAGGGACAGTCCGTAGAGCCGCGAGAGGCCAAGGAGGGTCCCAAGCGACGGCTGCCGCCGCCCAGACTCGTAGTAGCTCAAGACCACCCGGTTCAGGCCCACAGCCTCAGCGGCCTCTTCCTGTGACAGGCCCGCCCGCTGCCGGGCTAGGGCTAGGGCGTCGCCCAGCCTCGTGTCCACATCCGCCACCTCCATGGGTATGTTACAATTTCCGAAGTCGTATGGCCAGCTAGTAACGAAGCGGCCCAGGTGTGGCGCACCCAAGACAGAAGGAGATCGCGATGCCGAGCTTGGTCGGTCGGATGCTGGATGAGATCCGCGCGGAGATTGCGCCGTCGGACGATGTGCTTAGCGCTGCCCGACAGCGGCGGGATCGAGTGCTGAGCATCGCCCGGAGATTCCCCGGCACGTTGAGGACGTACGTCTCGGGCAGTATTGCCCACGGGACGGCGAACGAGGACACCGATGCCGACTGCGGGGTGGTCCTCGACCGACGCGCCTACCCGGACCTAGGCCCTGATGGGGATGATGCCGGCCCCCGTGAGGTGGTTGAGCGGGTCCGCACCCTCCTCCGGCAGAGCATGGGGACAGACGAGGGCGTCGCGTACCGTCTCACCAAGCGCGCGATCAAGGTTACCTTCAGCAACTCGGTTCACGGACAGAACCCCAGCGTCGATCTCATCGTAGCCCTGACGCGTCTTGACGAGCCCGGACTGTGGATCCCAAACCTCGAGTCGGGTGGATGGGATGCATCGCATCCAGAGAAGCACACCGAACTGTTCTCCTCGGGCCGACAGGAGTTACGGCGCGTTCGTGCCCAGGCGACGCGGCTCGCCAAAGCGTGGAACAAGCAGTTCGCGGATCCGGCCTTCTGCAGTTTCAACCTGGAGGTGTTCGCCTGGCACGCCGTCACCGCGGCTGTCAGCCTGGGGGAGGCGCTCCACATGCTATTCGCGTACGGCGCCAGCGACCTCTCCACGCGGAACACGCATGATCCAGCGGGAGTGTCACGGCCCATACGTACCCTCATCGACCGCGACCAGGCCGTGACGCGGATTCGGCGAGCCGCGGCTCTCATGGAGCAGGCGCTGGAAGCCGACGACGAGGAGGAGATCCGTGAGGCGCTGGCGAAGTTGTTCCCAGACTACGTGCCGGCCCCTGGAGCCCCAGCCTCGAAGGCCAAGCTCGTGGATGCGTTGAGGCGAGCCAACGCCGGGCTCACCTTCGGGGCAGGAGGCCTCCATCTCGGTGGGACTGGGAAGCCACTGAAGCCGACCCGCGCATACGGGGATGGGCCGCCGGGGTAACGGCCCGCGCAAGGGCTTCGCAGGCCCGTGGTACGGGCAAGATCGCGAGCGCCTCCGCTTCGAGAGCGAGGCGCGGAGGGCTTATCCGCACATGAGGGCGAAGGTTGTGACGAACGTCGCCGACGCTGGGTACCGGATCCGGTTGCGTGTCGAGGTCCCCTACTATGGGTCGCGGCGCGTCGAGATTCGCTTCTCCCTCTCAGCGCCGACAATTCCCAGAGTCTATGTGGATGGCCCGAGCGACTCACCCCACAGGTTCCCTGACCGGAGCCTCTGCATGTGGCACCCGGGCGACCCGCCGTCCCACAGGTGGGTGTTCGAAGATGGGCTACTCGCTCTCATCGGCTACATCGTAGCCCACCTCCTTCGAGAGGGCTGGTGGCGGGAGCGAGGTGAGTGGCCCGGGCTGGAGGCGGGTCACGTAGAGGAGAAGCTCGAGGGAGGGCGCGATGACCGGCTCACCGCCTGACGCGGCGGCGGCCTGGTGGTGGTCGTCGGCGCTCGTGGCGGCTGTCGTCGCTGGCTTCGTTTCTCTCCTCACCCTCTGGATCACGGAGGCGCGGAGGGCGAAGGATCGCCGCCGGAAGCTGCTCGCCGAGGCCTTTGGCGCCGCAGTCCGATACCGGGAGTTCGCCTATCGGGTGCGCAGGCGGAGGGACGATGGCCTGGATGAGCGGGTCCGGCTATCGGAAGCCCTGAGTGAGGTCCAGGAACGCCTGAACACGTATGAGGCACTTCTACGGGTCGAGGCGCCGTGTGTCTCGAAGACTTACTCCGATCTCATCGCGGCGGTCAGAGAGATCGCCGGAAGGCAGATTGCCGAGGCCTGGGAACAAGCCCCGCTCGGACCAGGGGAGGTCGGGAGGATCGTCGGAGTGGACCTCACCGGGATTGAGCCGTACGAGGAGGCGTTTCTGCTTGCGGCGGGAGACTTCCTCAGCCCCTGGCCCTGCTGGCTCCGACGGGCCACCCGGATGATGGTGCGCCGACGTGCCCATCGATCATCCGGGTTGCTCTAATGGACGATTGGCAAGTGTTATGGACACATCGAAAGAGCTTTTAGACCAAGTTCATAGTGGGCCGGCAAGGGAGCACCGGGGATGGCGGAACGGAAGAAGCTGATAGAGGTGGCGCTGCCGCTCGAGGGGATCAACCGGGAGGCGGCGCGGGAGAAGTCGATCCGCCATGGCCACCCCTCGACGCTGCACCTGTGGTGGGCGCGGCGGCCCCTCGCGGCCTGTCGAGCGGTGCTCTTCGCCTCGATCGTCGACGACCCGTCCTCGCGACCCGATGAGTTCCCCACGGAGGAAGCCCAGGACGCGGAACGGCAGCGCCTTTTCCGCATCATCGAGGAGCTGGTCAAGTGGGAGAACTCCACGAACGAGCGGGTCCTCGAGGTAGCCCGTGAGGAGATCCGCAAGGCCACGGGCGGGAACCCGCCGCCCGTCCTCGACCCGTTCTGCGGAGGTGGGTCCATCCCGCTCGAGGCGCAGCGCCTCGGCCTGGAGGCGTACGCGTCTGACCTGAACCCGGTGGCGGTGCTCATCACGAAGGCGCTGATCGAGATCCCGCCCCGGTTCGCGGGCCGGCCGCCGGTCAACCCGGAGGCCCGCTCGAAGCTCGGTGCGGGCGACGGATGGACGGGGGCCAAGGGTCTCGCGGAGGACGTCCGCTACTACGGTCGGTGGATGCGCGAGCGGGCCGAGGAGCGCATCGGGCACCTCTACCCGAAGGCGAAGCTGCCCCGCGAGCACGGAGGCGGGGAGGCGACGGTCATCGCGTGGCTGTGGGCTCGGACGGTGAAGTGTCCGAACCCGGTCTGCGGGGCGCAGATGCCGCTCGTGCGCTCGTTCTGGCTCTCCACGAAGCCGAAGCGGAACGCCTGGGTCGAGCCCATCGTCGACCGCGAGGCGAAGGCGGTTCGTTTCGAGGTGCGGACGGGTAAGGGTGGCCCACCCGAAGCGCCGAAACTGTCGCGGGGGGCCAAGTTCAAGTGCATCGTGTGCGATCACGCTGCGGATGACCAGCACATCAAGGATGAGGGCATGGCCAAGCGCATGGGCGCGCAGATGATGGCCATGGTCGCGGAAGGCAGCAGAGAGAGGATCTACCTCCCGCCCGACGCCGCGCACGAGAGCGTCGCAGCGGAGGCTACTCCATCATGGGCTCCCGAGGAGGAGCTGCCCTACGAGCCGCGCGCGATCTGGTGCACCCTTTACGGCCTCACGACCTATCGGGACCTGTTCACGCCGAGGCAGTTGGTGGCGCTGACGACGTTCAGCGATCTCGTGAGTGAGGCGCGCGAGCAGGCGCTGAAGGATGCCATCGCGGCCGGGCTGCCCGACGACGGCGAGCGCCTCGAGGATGGCGGCACCGGCGCCCCCGCCTACGCCGACGCCATCGCCACCTACTTGGCGCTGGCCGTCGACCGGGTCATAGATCGACAGTCAACGATTTGCACGTGGGACTCAAGTCCAACGAAGCTTCAGCTACGAAACACCTTCGCACGTCAAGCCATTCCCATGACGTGGGACTTTGCTGAGGGGAACCCCTTCTGTGAATCCTCGGGGACGTGGGATTCGAGCGTCGATTGGGTCGGCATGGTCATTTCCGGGTGGGTCCCTGGTCGCCCGGGAAACGTCCGACAGCTTGACACTACCACTGCTGTGGACGGCGTTGAGCGACCGGTAGTGGCAACAGATCCGCCCTACTACGACAACATCGGCTACGCGGACCTCTCGGATTTCTTCTACGTCTGGCTCCGACGCTCGCTCGTGGATGTTTTCCCCACCCTCTTCAGCACGCTTCTGACTCCGAAGGCGGAGGAGCTTGTTGCAACACCTTACCGTTTCGGTGGGGATCGGGAGCAGGCTGAGCGGTTCTTCGAGGAAGGACTGCGGCAGTCGTTCGAACGCATGCGCGACAAGCACCATGCAGACTTCCCGCTCACGCTCTTCTATGCGTTCAAGCAGGCCGAGCGGACCGGTGACGGTGGCGACATGGCGGAGGTGCTCGTCTCCACGGGATGGGAGACGATGCTGACGAGCTTGCTCGTCGCTGGTTTCGCCATCACCGGGACGTGGCCGATCCGGAGCGAGTTGAGCCATCGGCCGGTGGCAGCCGGGACCAACGCGCTCGCCTCTTCTGTCGTTCTCGTTTGCCGACCGCGGGCGAAGGATGCGCCGCTCGCGACCAGGCAGGAGTTCGTCCGGGCTCTCCGCGCCGAGCTTCCGGACGCGCTGCGCAAGCTCCAACACGGAGGCATCGCGCCCGTCGACCTCGCGCAGGCGGCAATCGGGCCGGGGATGGCTGTGTTTTCGCGGTACTCGAAGGTCGTCGAGGCGGACGGGTGTCCGATGCGGGTCGGCACGGCGCTCGGCATCATCAACCAGGTGCTC
>Ga0070741_10003720_pt1 | contig 37001 bp, 42 predicted proteins | sample Coa_R1_4_FD_66440 | JGI IMG/M metagenome (GOLD analysis project Ga0070741, IMG submission 66440) | Surface soil microbial communities from Centralia Pennsylvania, which are recovering from an underground coalmine fire - Coalmine... | ecosystem: Environmental > Terrestrial > Soil > Unclassified ... | reverse complement strand
TCCGGCTACTGGATGGTGGCCGGCGACGGCGGGGTGTTCTCCTTCGGTGCCCCCTTCTGGGGCTCGACCGGCAACCTCAAGCTCAACAAGCCGGTGGAGGGCATCGTCCCCACGCTGACCAACAAGGGCTACTGGCTGGTGGCCTCCGACGGCGGCATCTTCGCCTTCGGCGACGCCGCCTTCAAGGGCTCCATGGGCTCCACCAAACTCAACAAGCCCGTCGTGGGCATGGTCCGCTACGGCGACGGCTACCTCATGGTCGCCTCCGACGGCGGCATCTTCGACTTCTCCAGCTTCCCCTTCCAGGGCTCCCTGGGCGCCAACCCGCCGGCCCATCCCATCGTCGGCACCGCCCCCCTGCCCACCGCCACCGCCCCCGCTCCCGTCGGAGTGCCGGCCCCGGCGCCCACCGGCGGCGGGACGGCGCCCAACCCGGCACCGGTCAACCTGCCTCCCGGCACCCTCCCGGCCTACTTCTCCTCCACGGCCCTGACGACCTACGGCTCGGCCCTCGACCCCAACAACACCTACAGCAACAACCTGCCCTACGCCCAGACGGTCGACTCGGTGGTCGAGATCGGCGACAAGGTCTACGTCGCCGGCGAGTTCACCAACATGGTCGACACCTCGAACGCCGAGGCTCCGGCCTCCCCCGCCCTGCCCTTCCTCGTGGTGCTGGACAAGAACACCTGGAAGCCCGACCCCACCTCGCCGTTCAACACCGCCGCCAACCAGCCGAACAAGCCGGTCCTCTCGCTGACCGCCTCGCCTGACGGCAAGACGCTCTACGCCGGCGGGCAGTTCACCCAGATCGGCGGCGGATCGAGCGTCCGGGTCGCCGCCCTCGACACGACGACCGGGCAGCTGAAGCCCGGCTGGTCGTCGCCGCAGCCCAACGCCGCCGTCAACTCCGTGGTGCTGAGCAACGACGGTCAGCACCTTTACATCGGCGGGTCGTTCTCCCACCTCGGTCTCAGCGCCACGCCGACCACCTACCTCGCCGAACTCGACGCCGCCACCGGCGCCCAGATCCCGGACTTCGCTTCGCCGACCGACTACGGCGGCATGTTCCAGGGCCACGGCGGTCTCCGGATCGAGAGCCCCCCTGCGCCGGCGCACGCCAGCGTCCACGATCTCGCACTGTCCCGGGACGGTTCAACCCTGATCGTCGGCGGCGACTTCCTCCACTTCGGGGTCCAGTCCGATCCGTCCAAGAATCACGCCGGCCTGCTCACTGTGGACGCCACCACCGGACAGATGACGCCGTGGCAGCCGATCAACACCCGGCCCGTCTTCCAAATCACCGACAGCGTGGTCGACTCCAAGGCATTCTACGTCGCCGCCGGCGGCGCCGGTGGGAATATCCAGCAGTTCCACATCGGCGCCGGCACCGGGACGCCGGACTGGAAGGTCGAGGTCGACGGTGACGGCACCGGAGTGGCCGCTACGGCCGATGCCGTCTACCTGGTGGGCCACTTCGGTCATGTGGCGGCCAGCGCCCAGGACGTCTGCACTGTCCAGACGAACCCCAACCAGTCGTGCGACTTCACCAAGAACGGCAACACGAACCGGTTCAACCACCTGGCCGCTTTCGACCTCACCGGCAAGCTCCTGCCGACCTTCACCGCCCAGGCCAACACCCCGAAGGGGCCGGAGTTCGCCTACCTCGGCGCCCAGGACCTGTACGTGGGCGGCGACTTCACCGGTGTGGCCTCGGCCCCCAACCCCGACCCGACGGCGCTCAACGTGTACCGCAAGCAGCCCGGACTGGCCGTCTTCCCCGCCTGCCCTTCCGCCGCCGCCTGCTGAGCGGCGGCGGGGGCGGGCCGGCCTCCGCAGGGTTTTGTTCTCCGGCCGGAAACAGCGCCGAATCCAAACGGTCGCCTGATCCTCTGATGATGCAGGCCACCGGCTGACTTCGTCGTTCGTCCATCGCACCGGCCGGAGAGGGAGATCCCGATGCACCCAGCACCAGCACCGCCGCACCGCCGCGCCCGGGTCCTGGCCGCGGCCGCCGCCGGGCTGCTCGTCGCCGGTCTGGCGAGCCCGGCCCTGGCCGCCGGCCATCCCATGGAACCGGCGCCCGACGGCTCCGGCGACTGCTCGCCCGGCCTCGTGGCCGGGACCACGGCGCCGATGTACGGCCACATCGAAAAGGCGCACCTCGAGCGGTCGCCGGGCCAGCAGGCCGGCGACGCCCAGAAGACCGACGACTACGTCGAGGTCCACACGGTATGGATCGAGGCCGTCACCGCTCCGGCTCGCAACGGCGCCGACCACATCGCCGGCGAGACGCCGAAGCCCTTCTTCGGCCACCTCGAGCACGCCCACCTGCAGCGCTCACCGGGCCAGCAGGTCTCCGATGTGCGGGACAGCGACGACTACGTCCTCGTCCACACCGTGTGGGCCGAGAGCCTGCTGCAGCCGACGATCGACGTCATCGACGGGAGGCCGTGCCAGTTCCGCGCCCGGGCCGCGGCGACGAACGTCGCCATCGAGCAGCGGGCCTTCAACCCGAATCCCGTCGCCGTCCACGTCGGCGACACCGTGACGTGGCGCAACACCTCCGACGACGACCACAACGTGCGGGGCGGGCCCGTCGACTCGCCCGTCCTCCACCCGGGGGACTCGTTTTCGTTCACCTTCACCAGGGCGGGGACGATCGACTACGTCTGCGACCTGCACCCGACCATGCAGGCCCGGATCGCCGTCAGCTGAGCGCGCCGACCCGCCGGAGCACGGCGTCGAGGACGGCGCCGGCCTGGAAGCGGAGCTCCTCCAGCGGCCGGTTCCGGTGGACCCGCTCGCCGAGGTCGACCTCGGCGATGGCGCCGGCGCCGAAGCGGGCGGCGACGTCGAGGAGCAGCCCGATCTCGACGGCGTAGCCGGAGTCGAAGCCGACGGAGTCGGTCACGGCCCGGCGCAGAGCCGTTTCGCCGGCCAACGGTTGCGACAGGTCGGCGAGTTCGGGGAACCAGCGGTCGAGCAGCGGACGGGCCACGAGCTCGGTCACCCGTCCGCCCTCCCCCGCCCGCCCGTAGAGCGAACGGCGATAGGCCCCTTTGACCAGCATCAGGTCGGGGAACAGCAGCAGCGGCCCGACGAGGCCGGCGACGAAGTGCGGGGCGACGTTGGTGACGTCGGCGTCGAGGAACACGATCACGTCGGCGTCGGACGAGGCGACGGCCTGGGCCATGGCCGCCCCTTTGCTGGGTGTGCCGTCCCGGCGCACCACCCGGGCCCCGGCGGCGGCGGCCGCCTTCGCCGTGGCGTCCGTCGAGTTGTCGTCGACGACGACCACGTCGTCGACGACCCCCGCCTGGCGCAGCTTCCCGGCGGCGCCCACGACCTGCCCGACGGTCGCTTCCTCGTTGTGGGCCGGAATGCAGACGGCGACGCGCTGCCCGTCCTTGGCGGCGGCGAGGTGGCCAAGGGAGAACTGGCGATGGTCGAAGCCGGCCCGGCGGCGGGCGGGCAGGACGGCGTCGATCAACCGGCCCGTCCGGTCAGGCCGAAGAACTCCGTGCGGGTCCGGGAATCGTTTCGGACGAGACCGCGCAGCGCCGAGGTCACCGTTCGCGATCCGGCCGCCTTCACGCCCCGCAGCGACATGCAGAGGTGCTCGGCCTCGAGGACGACGCCGACGCCCTTCGGATCCAGCTGCTCCTCCAGCCACCCGGCGATCTGGCAGGTCAGCCGCTCCTGGACCTGCAGCCCCCGGGCGAAGAGCTCCACCACCCGGGCCAGCTTCGACAGCCCGAGGATCCGCCCGGCCGGGATGTAGCCGACGTGGGCCACGCCGTGGAACGGCAGCAGATGGTGCTGGCACAGCGACTGGAAGGGGATGTCCCGGGCGAGGACCAGCTCGTCGTATCCCTCGTCGTTGGGGAACGTCGTCAGGTCGAACGATCGGGGGGTGAGCAGCTCGGCGTAGGCCCGGGCCACCCGCCGGGGGGTGTCGGTCAGGTGCTCGGAGGCCGGATCGTGCCCGAGGGCGACGAGCAGGTCCCGCACGGCGTCCTCGGCGCCGGCCAGGTCCACCGTCCGCTCGGACCGGAGGACCCGCAGCCGCCGGGCGTCGACATCGGCGAGCTCGGCGACATCGACGATCTCCGCCATGGGGGAACGGGAAGCGAGGTCGGTCAACGGTTGCCGGTCCTTTCTAAGAGAGCCTACAATTGACGTTAGATGGACGCTCCGGAGCCGTCAAACCGCGAGAGCCTGGACGATCGGCTCGCGCCGCTGGCGGCCCTGGCCGAGCCGGCACGGCGGCGGCTCTACGAGTTCGTCGTTCGCCAGGCCGAGCCCGTCGGCCGCGACCAGGCGGCGGCCGGGGTGGGCGTGGCCCGGCACGTGGCCAAGTTCCACCTCGACCGGCTGGTGGCCGGCGGGCTGCTCGACGTCGAGTACCGGCGGCCGCCGGGGCGGGGCGGCCCGGGGGCGGGGCGGCCGGCGAAGCTCTACCGCCGGTCGGAGCGGACGCTGGAGGTCAGCGTCCCGCCCCGCCGGTACGAGCTCGTCGGGCGGCTGCTGGCCGCAGCGGTGAGCGAGGCGGAACGGACCGGAGCGCCGCTGGCCGAGGCGGTGGCCGGCGCGGCCCGAGCGGCCGGGCTCGAGATCGGACGGGCGGCCCGGCAGGCGGCCGGCCGGCGGGCGTCGCGCGCCGCCGTTCTCGCCGCCGGACTCGAATCACTCTCCGCCGAAGGTTTCGAACCGAGCGCCGACGGGACCGGCGTGGTGCTGCGCAACTGCCCCTTCGACGTCCTCGCCCGCGACTACACCGACCTGGTCTGCGGCCTGAATTTGAGCTTCATGACCGGGCTCGTCGCCGGCCTCGACCGGTCCGACCTCACGGCCCGGCTGGAGCCCCGGCCGGGAATGTGCTGCGTCCGCCTGGCTCCGGAGGGACGGGATACGGGGGGCGAATGAAAGGTGTACGCTTGGTGAACACTTCGTAAACGGCAGTGCGGAGATTCTTGGGGGACCGCATGAACCTCATTGGCGCACTCTGGGTCATCCCGCTGGCACTGATCCTGCTTGCCGTCGTCGCCCGGATGGGGCCGGGGACCGGCCGCCAGCCGGCGAAGACGACCACCGCCGCCAAGCGCCGGTAACCGTCGCCCTCAGTCCGGGGAGCCGCCGGGGGCCTGCAACCCGGTGATCACGAGGTCGCAGATCGCGCCGCCCACCTCGTCAAGCGAGCGGGGCCCGCCCGGCACGTACCACAGGGGCACGGCGTTGAGGGCGGCGAGGACGGCGTTGCGGACGACGCCGCGGTCGACGGGCCGGAAGGCGCCGGCCGCCACCCCGTCGGCCAGGATCACGTCGAGACCGCCCATGTAGTCGTGAAAGACCGACCGGACGAGGTCGTCGGTGTGGCCCGCCAGCGCCACCCGGGCCGCCACCTTCCCGGCCGGGTCGGCGAAGAGGCTCCGGAGGTGCCCGAGGCAGAAGACCCGGAGCCGCTCCTCCGGCGTCATGCCGGGCTGCGTCAGTTCCGCGACGGCGCGCTCCTGGGCCCGCACCACATGGCCCACCACGTGCCCCAGCAGCTCCTCCTTGCTCTTGACGTAGTAGTAGAGGCTGGCCTTGGTGAGGCCGACGCGCTCCCCGACCGCCTCCAGCGTCGCCCCCTCCAGACCCAGCTCGGCGAACACATCGACGGCGGCCCGGACGATCAGCTCCCGGCGGGACTCCCAGCGCCGTTCCTGCCGGGCGGCGGTCGTGTCGGAGTGGGCCAAGCCATCACCGTAACCCGGGGCCGCGGCGCCGGCTGCGCCGTGGCGCCGCCGACGGGGCGTCAGTTCGTGGGTGCCGCCCGCAGCACGAGAACGGCCAGGTCGTCGCTCGGCGGTTCGGTGGCGAACGACAGCACCGCCTGCTCGACCGCGCCGGCCAGCGAACGGGCGTCGCCCGGGGCGGCGGCCAGCGTCGCCAGCAGGCCGTCGACGCCGTAGAAGGTGCCGCCGCGGCGCCGCTCGGTCACGCCGTCGGTGTAGAAGACCAGGGCGTCGCCGGGAGCGAGCGGGAGGCGGGTCTCCGACACCGGGGCGTCGGCCATCGCCCCGATGAGGGAACCGGGCGAGCCCACGGTGATGACCCGGCCGTCCGCGAGACGGAGGACGGGCAGCGGGTGGCCACCGAGGGCCAGGGTGACGGTCGGGGCGGGACCGTCCCCGCGGACCAGGGCCACGACCGCGGTGCAGAACCGCGGCTCGAAGCGCCCGGGTTCGTTCTCCCGCAGCAGCACGTCGTTGAGGTGGGCCAGGATGGCGGCCGGCGAGGGGTCGGTGAGGGCGGCCGACCGGATCGTGTGGCGGACCAGGGAGGCGGTGGTGGCCGCCTCGATACCCCGGCCGCAGACGTCGCCGACGACGAGGACGAACCGGCGGCCGTCGAGCCGGACGGCGTCGTAGAAGTCGCCGCCGACCTCGACGCCGGCCCCGCCGGCGGCGTAGCAGGCCGCCAGCTCCACGCCGGCGATCGGCGGGAGCGACGGCGGGAGCAGGCTCGCCTGCAGCGTCCGGGACAGGCGGACCTGGCGGCGATAGGAGCGGGCGTGGTCGACGGCGACGGCGATCCGCCCGGCCAGCTCCCGGGCCACCTCCGCGGTGCCGGGGGGGAGCGGCCGGTCGCCATCGTTGGCCAGCGTCAGCGACCCGGTCGGCCGGCGGCGGACGGCGAGGGGGACGGTGACGACGGCGGCGTCACCCTCGGGTGTCGCCTTGCCGGCCTCGACGATCAGCTGCAGGTCGGTGAGTGATATCGAGCAGCGGTCGGCCAGCCGGCCGGCGGCCAGCTCCGCCGTCCCCAACGCCAGCTTTTCGGCGTCGAGCGAGCTCCCGAGCACCGCCGACGCCTCGGCCAGGAACGCCGCCGCCGCCCGCGACCGTTCGCGGTCCTCGTACAGCTGGGCCCGGCTGAAGGCGGCGTCGCACTGACCGGCCAGGGCGCGGAGGAACGTCTCGTCCTCGGGCGGGAACTCCCGGGGCTCGGCGAACCCGAAGATGAGGCAGCCGGTCGGTTCCGCATCGGAGAGCGGGACGATGGCGACGGCATCGTCCCCCGTCACCGGCGACGAGGCGAACACCGGGTAGCGGGCGTCCCGCTCGGCCGGCGAGCCGAGGAACACCGCTCGCATTGTCCGGACCGCTTCGCTGGCCGGCAGGTCGGCGGCCAGGGGGAACCGCCGCCAGTGCGTCATCACCTCGTCGGGATAGTTGACCGCCTGAAGGATCTCGAGGTCATCGCCAAAGCGGAGGCACACCGCCGCGCTGGAGGCCCTGAGCTCCGCCCGGGCGCTGCCGAGGACGACGTCGGCGACGTCGAGCATCGTCACCGCCCGGGACAGCCCGGCCGTCACCCGCTGCAGGGCCGCCAGCCGCGACACGGCCGCCCGCTCGGCCTCGTCGGCCCGGCGCCGGTCGACCGAGCGGGCCACCTGGGCGGCCAGGACCTCGGTCACCGCCAGCTCCGCCTCCGAGAAGACGTGAGGGGCGTCGTAGTAGAGCATGAACTTCCCGACGACCCGGCCGTGGTACAGCAGGGGGACGAAGGCCAGCGCGCCGATGCCCTCCGCCTGGAAAGCCGGCCAGAACTCGGCCATGGCGGGGTCGACGAAGACGTCGGCCACGAGGATGGGCGCGGCGTCGGCGTCGTCGGGGGACCAGGGCGTGTGGCCCTCCACCGCCCGGCGGTACTCCTCCGAGAGACCTCTCCAGGCCTTGAACCGCATGACACCGTCGGCGTCGTAGAGCAGCAGCGCCGCCCGGTCGGCGCCGACGGTGGTGACCACGGCTTCCACCGCCGCCCGGTGGAAGCGGGCCGGAGAGGAGCTGGACTCGTGCAGCGCCGCCGTGACCTGGAGCACGGCCCGCAGCCCGTCCGCGGCCATCAGTTCCACGTTCACCCGCCCGACGGTCGATCGACAGGAGCGGCCGGCCCGCCCAGGCCGGCTCGCCCACCGAAGGCTGCCTGCTCAACCCGGTTGCAGCGTACGCGGAGCGGAATCCGCACGCCAGAGCGCCTCCGGGCGCGCCCCCGGGCCGAAGGTGAGAGGATGGCCGGGCATTTCGGTCAATCCACGCAGCCCCAAGGCTTCCGAGAGTGAGGAGTGCCTTCGATGCGAAAGCTCTTCACCATCCTGTCGGCGGTAGCGATCACCGTGGGCGTCGGCGTACCCGCCGGGGCGGCGACGAAGTCCTCGGGCAAACACCCCGACCGGGGCCACCCGGCCCCGGCCAGGGCCCACCACGGCGACAAGGACCGGGACCGGAAGGTCAGCCACGGCGACAAAAACCGGGACCGGAAGGTCAGCCACGGCGACAAGGATCGGGACCGAAACCGGCATGCCAACGCCCACGGCCATGATCGCGACCGCGACCGGCATGTCAACGACGGGGACCACGACCGCGACGACCGGCATTTCAACGACCGGGATCACCGTCGGGACCGGCGGGACTTCGATGGCCGGCGCCGCCATCACCACCGTTACGACTACGACCGCTACGACTACCACGGCCATCGATACCCGTATTACGGGTATTACGACGACGGCTATTACGACTACTACGACTACTACTACGACCGTTACTACTACGGCGGATATTACGGCGGGTACTACAACCGCCCGTACTACAACGGCGGCTACTACAACGGCCGCTACGACAACGGCGGCTATTACAACGGCGGCTATTACAACGGCGGCAACGGCAACTGCGACGAGAGCCCGCCTCCGGGCGTCGTGGCCATCCGCTGCACCGCCTTCAACCCGACCCCGCTCCGCATCAACGTGGGCCAGCAGGTGGTGTGGTCGTGGCAGGACGGCAGCACGGCGCACACCGTCACGGCCGACGACGGATCGTTCGATTCCGGCAGCCGGACGGCCGGCGAGCTGCGGATCACGTTCAGCCACGCCACGACCTTCAACTACCACTGCCGCATCCATCCCCAGATGACCGGCTCGGTGGTGGTCAGCTGAAGGCAGCACCGTCCGCGCCTGGCCGGGCCCTCCGCCCGGCCAGGCGATTCACCCGGTTCTCATGCTCGGGGCCCGTCCCGGCTTGACAGGAAACCCGCCAAAGCCGACGATTCGGACAGAATCAACGCCAGGGCTGGGACGCCGAAAATTTCCGGTATATTGCCGATCCCCTGAGGTGCCACTGGGGAAAGGCGGCGGTTGCCATTTCGCCGGTGCGCGCCGGGAAGACACGGGGCTGGGGAGCGATGCGAAAGATCTGCAAGCGGGCAGGTGGCGGCCGGTCGGCCCGGGGGCTGGCGGTCGCCGTCCTTTTGGTCGGGGCGACCTTCGCCGGCGGGCGGCCGGCGCATTCCGTCGAGGTGCTGTGCAATGGGCAGGAGTCCACCCACCCCTGGCTCAACGCCTCGGGCCAGAAGGGGCCGGCCCTCATCGACGGCACGGACAAGGACGACGTCATCATCGGCAGCAACGGTGACGACACCATCAACGGCAAGGGTGGCGACGACGTCATCTGCGGCGAGGCCGGCAACGACTCGATCAGCGGCGGGCCGGGCAATGACACGATCCGGGGCAACGGCGGCGACGACGACCTCGACGGCGGGCCGGGCAACGACACCGTGAGCGGTGACGGCGGGAACGACACGCTGGCCGGCGGGGCAGCCAAGGACGTGCTCGTCGGCGGCGACGGCGACGACGTCATCGTCGGCAGCGACGACAACGACGTCGACAAGATCGACGGCGGAGCCGGCTTCGACGACTGTGTGGCGAGCCAGGGCGACGAAGTGAACCACTGCGAGACCTAAGCTCGCGGCAGTGCATGAGCTGTCGCTGTGCGAAGCCATCGCCGGAGCGGTGAACCGGCACGCCGGGGGCCGGCCCGTGACGCGGGTGCTGGTCCGGATCGGGCACCTGCGCCAGGTCGTGCCCGACGCCCTCACCTTCAGCTGGGAGATGCTCTGCGCCGGCACCGACCTCGAGGGCAGCGTCCTCGAGGTTGAGAGCGTGCCGGCCGTCGTGTCGTGCCCGGCTTGTGGTGAGGAGACCACGCTCGACGTGCCGATCGTCTCCTGCGGCCACTGCTACAGCCGGGATGTCACGCTCGTCTCCGGCGAGGAGTTCGCCGTCGTCTCGCTGGAACTGGCCGAGGTCTGATGGGCCGCTTCCACCGCCACGCCGACGGCACCGGGCACGACCACGACCATGAGCACGACGTCGGCGACCACAGCGGCTACCCCGAGACCGGCACCGCCCGGATCATGGTCCTGGAGAACATCCTCTCGGAGAACGACCGGGTGGCGGGCGAGAACCGGCGCGACCTGCGGGCGGCCGGCGTCCGCACGGTCAACCTCATGTCGTCGCCGGGGGCGGGAAAGACGACCCTGCTGCAGCGGACGCTGGCCGCCCTCGGGAGCCGCCTGCGCGTCGGCGTCCTCGAGGGCGACATCGCCACCAGCCTCGACGCCGACCGCCTGGAGGGGCTGGGGGCGGCGGTGGCCCTGGTCAACACCGAGGCCGGCTTCGGCGGCGAGTGCCACCTCGACGCCACCATGGTCCGGGCCGGGCTGGCCCGGCTGCCGCTGGCCGACCTCGACCTGCTGCTGATCGAGAACGTCGGCAACCTCGTCTGCCCGGCCGAGTTCGCCGTCGGCGAGGACGCCCGGGCCATGGTCTACGCCATCACCGAAGGCGAGGAGAAGCCGCTCAAGTACCCGGTGATGTTCCGGGCCGCCGACGTCGTCGTCGTCAACAAGATCGATCTCCTCCCCCACCTCGACTTCGACCTCCCGCGGTTCCTGGCCAACCTGGCCGACGTCAACCCGAAGGCCACCGTCATCCAGGCCAGCAGCCGGACGGGCGACGGCGTCGACGCCTGGTGCGCCTGGCTCCTCACGCTCGCCGGCCGCTGACCGCCGAGGGTCCGGGCCTTTCGGCGTTCCTGCGGAACGACAGGTGTTCCGGAGGAACGCCGGATCGGCGGAACGGGCCGATTACGGTGCGGACCGATGGGCGAGGTCTGGGCGATCGTCGTGGCCGCCGGCTCGGGGAGCCGCTTCGGAAACGCCGTCCCCAAGCAGTTCCTGGACCTCGGCGGGCAGGCCCTCGTGATCCGGGCGGTGCGGGCGGCGGCCGCCTGCGACGGCGTGGTCGTCGTCGTCCCGGCCGCCAACGCCGAGCTCCGGCTCAATGAGGAGGGGACGTTCATCGTCGGCGGCCCAGGGGCGGTCGTCGCCGGAGGGGCGACGCGCTCCGCGTCGGTGCGGGCCGGGCTGGCCGCCGTGCCGGACAACGCCGAGATCATCGTCGTCCACGACGCCGCCCGGCCGCTGGCCACGGCCGAACTGTTCGAGCGGGTCGTGGCCGCCGTACGGGCCGGGGCGGACGGCGCCGTCCCGGGGCTGCCCGTCCCGGACACCATCAAGCGCGTCGAGGCCGGAGGGGGCGGGACGCTGGTGGTCGAGACCCTCGACCGGCCGGCGCTGCGGGCGATCCAGACGCCGCAGGCGTTCCGGGCCGCCGTGCTGCGCCGGGCCCACGCCGGCGGCGGCGACGCCACCGACGACGCCGCCCTCGTCGAGGCCCTCGGCGCCACCGTCGTCGTCGTCGACGGCGACCCCGCCAACCTGAAGATCACCGGACCCGACGACCTCGCCCGGGCCGAGGCCCTCCTCGCCCGGCGAGGCGGCTGAACGATGGAGATCCGGGTGGGGCAGGGCTTCGACGTCCATCCCTGGAGCGACGACCCCGAGCGCCGGCTGGTGCTGGCCGGCGTCGTCCTTCCCGCGGCGCGCGGCCTGGCCGGCCACAGTGACGCCGACGTGGTGGCCCACGCCGTGGCCGATGCCCTCCTCGGCGCCGCCGGGCTCGGCGACATCGGCGCCCACTTCCCCGACACCGACCCCCGCTGGGCCGGCGCCGACAGCCTGGCCCTGCTGGCCCACGTCGCCGGCCTGGTCCGGGCCGAGGGCTGGTCGATCGGCAACGTCGACACGACCGTGGTCCTCGAAGCCCCGAAGCTGGCGCCGCACAAGGCGGCGATGGAGGACGGCCTGGCCGGCGTCGTCGGCGCCCCCGTCACGGTCAAGGCCAAGCGGGCCGAAGGCCTGGGCGCCCTGGGCCGGGGCGAGGGCGTCGCCTGCCTCGCCGTCGCCCTCCTCCTCCGTGAGCAGGGTGCGTCCTGCTAGCTCCGCAGCAGGTCGCCGACCCGGACGGGCGTGAGACCGTGCCGGCGGGCGGCGGTGACCATCGGCTCCAAGGCGGCCACGGTGTGGGCGTGGCCGGTGTGGAGGCTCACGATGGCGCCGGGGTGGAGCTTGGCCACCACTCGCTCCGCGATCGTGGTGGCCGGTGGGTCCTCGTAGTCGAGGGGGTCGATGTCGTAGCCGACGGTGGTGCGATAGCCGGCCCGGCCGGCCTCGGCCAGGATCAGCGCCGTGGGGACGTCGATGCCCGACGGGCGGAACCAGGCGCCGGGCGACCCGGCGTGGCGGGTGAGGGCGTCGCGGCAGCGGGTGATCTCGTCGGCCACCACGGACGCCTTCACCTGGCCCAGGGCCGGGTGGGTGTAGGTGTGGTTGGCCAGCTCGTGGCCGTCGCCGAGGATGGCGCCCGCCACCTCGGGGTTCTGGTCGAGCCACGACCCGACGGCGAACACCGTCACCGGCGTCGTCAGCCGCTTGGCCGCCGCCAGCAGGTCGTGGAGGAGCCCGAGGTCGCCGGAACCGTGGAACGTGAACGCCACCCGGCCGGAGTCCGCCGGGCCGTGGCTCACATAGGCCGCCGGGCCGGCGGGGGCGGCGGCGGCCGCCGCGGTGCTCGGCGTCGCCGGGCGACCGTCAGCCGGCGGTCGCGACGCCGGTCGTGACGACGTACAGGCGCCCACGACGACGGCGGACGCGGCTCCGAGGAAGGCCCGGCGACTGATGGCCACACCGCATTCTGACTCCGGCGGTCAGCCCCGCACGGTCATGAAGCTGAACACCCCCGGGGAGGACGGGTTCACCGTGGCCAGCACCCAGTCCGGGGTGAAGCCGGGGAAGGTCTCGAGCCGGGTCAGGTTGGGGACGTCCTTCCAGGGGTGGTCCTGCCGGTGGACGTGGGTGTCGCCGTGGACCAGCACCACCGGTCGGCGGAACCGGGCGGCCCGGCGCTTGAGGCGGGCGATGAGGGCGGCGGAGCTGCCATCGGTGGGATCGTCCTGCATGATGACCATGACCCCGGCGGCCTTCATCGCCTCGGCCCGGTCGAAGGCCGCCTCCAGCCAGGCGCCGTCGGCGCCGAAGGCCGGGCCGCCGCCGCCCGGGCCGGGGACGTCGAGCGTGGCGAAGAGCACGCCGCCCCACTCCCACCGGGCGTTCTCCGGGGTGCCGGGCTGGCGCCACTGGCCGATGGGGTGCAAGCCGAGCGAGTTCCCGGTGGAGAAGAACGTCCGGCGGATGTCGGCCAGCCAGCCCCGCGGGGTGCCGTTCGGGCAGTCCTGCCACTCGTTGTCGCCCGGCGTGTAGACGAGCGTCGAGAAGCCGTCGAAGACGCCCTTCACGTCGCGGAGACGCTGGTCGCTGCAGGGCGTGTCGCCCTTTTGGATGTCGCCGTCGTGCACGACGAAGACGAGGCCCGACCGGTTGGCGCTCGACCGGACCTTGAGCAGGTTGGCGTCGTCGTGGGCGCTGTACCCGGTGTCGCCGATGAGGCCGATCCGGAACGACCGCGACGGCGATGCCGCCCCCACCGGCGGTGCCACGCCCCCGACGACCAGCAGGCTCAGCGCCATCATGGACCACTTCGACCACAGCGGCACGGGCGGACCGTAACACCGGCTCCGGCCGTCCGGCACAGGCGGGCACTCAGCGGCGGGGAAAGTTTCCTGAATCTTCCTGAACCGGACAGGAACCGGGGGTGCCCGTCCAGAAAGAGCAAATTGTGAAGAAGCTCCTGGAAAGCACCCTTCCGATGGCCGTCGCCGTCCTGCTCACGGCGGGCGTGATCGCCGCCGTCGGGATCATCGTGGGCCACGTCCGCCAGTCGCAGGACGCCGCCTGGTGCAGGAAGGTCACGCCGACCCAGATCACCGTGAAAGGCGTGGTCACCGCCGTCCCGGCCGACCAGCTGGCCACCGACCGGGCCCACTGCGAGGCACAGCGCCGGTCGCAGCGGGGGATCTTCGGGGCGGTGTGGAAGACCGGCGGCCAGGAGATGGCCGACTGCGGGATCGACTGGGGCCGCTACCAGCAGCTCTCCAACGGCGACCGGACCCCGGCCGTGGACCAGGTCATGACCCAGTACGGGCTGAGCCCCTCGCTCGACCCCGGCAGCCTGAAGGACCAGCGCACGTTCATCACCGCCTGCCTGGCGACGAAGAAGTAGCCGTCCTGACGACGGGCGGTCCGCCCTTCCCTTGACTCGCCCCCGGGGGTATCGGCTAGGCAACAGGCCGTGCTCGGCCTCCCCGACCGCATCCGCGCCGGCCTGTTCGACCTCGACGGCGTCCTGACGAAGACGGCCACGGTCCACGCCGCGGCCTGGAAGGAGCTGTTCGACGACTTCCTGCGGGCCCGGGCGGCGGAAACCGGGGAGCCGTTCGTCCCCTTCGACCGGCACGAGGACTACGACCGCTACGTCGACGGCAAGCCGCGGGCCGACGGCGTCCGCTCTTTCCTGGCCTCCCGGGGGATCCAGCTCCCCGAAGGGAGCTCCGACGACCCGCCCCGGGCCGCCACCGTCCACGGGCTCGGCAATCGCAAGAACGAGATCGTCCTGGCCAAGATGGCCGAGGGCGTCGAGGTCTACCCGGGCTCCGTCCGCTACGTCGAGGCCCTGCGCGACGCCGGGCTGGCCCGGGCCGTGGTCTCGTCGAGCGCCAACACCAAGACCGTCCTGGCGGTGACCGGCCTCGACAAGCTCTTCGACACGGTGGTCGACGGCGTCGTGGCCGACCGGGAGCACCTGGCCGGCAAACCGGCCCCCGACACGTTCCTGGCCGCCGCCCGGGCCCTGGGCATCGACCCGGCCGACGCCGCCGTGTTCGAGGACGCCCTGGCCGGCGTCGAGGCCGGACGGGCGGGGAAGTTCGGCTGTGTGGTCGGCGTCGACCGGGTCGGGCAGGCCGACGACCTCCGCCGCCACGGCGCCGACATCGTCGTCACCGACCTGGCCGAGCTGTCCCGTGCATAACCGGCGCCTGATCGAGGCCGGCGCCTTCCGGACCGAGCCGTGGAGCATCCGGGAGGAGCGCCTCGACGTCGACCTGCTGGCCCAGAGCGAATCCGTTCTGGCCCTGGCCAACGGCCACCTCGGCCTGCGGGGCAACCTCGACGAGGGCGAGCCCTACGGGCTGCCCGGGACCTACCTCAACGGCGTCTACGAGCTCCGGCCGCTGCCCTATGCGGAGGCGGGCTACGGCTACCCCGAGTCGGGCCAGACGCTCATCAACATCACCGACGGCAAGGTCATCCGGCTCCTGGTCGACGACGAGCCGTTCGACGTCCGCTACGGATCGCTCCGCCACCACCAGCGGGTCCTCGACTTCCGGGCCGGAACGCTGCAGCGGACGGTGGAGTGGGTCTCGCCCGCCGGCCAGGCGATCCGGGTGACGTCGGTCCGGCTGGTGTCGTTCACCCAGCGGGCGGTGGCGGCCGTCGAGTACGTCGTCGAGGCGCTCGATGACCGGGCCCGCATCGTCGTCCAGTCCGAACTCGTGGCCAACGAACCGATGCCCACGCCCGACAACGACCCCCGGGTGGCGGCCGTCCTCACCGCGCCGCTGGTGAGCGAGGACCACGGCACCCGGGGGCCGGCGGCGGCCATGCTCGTCCACCGCACCGACCGCAGCGGGCTGCGGGTGGCGGCGGGGATGGACCACCTCGTCGATGGGCCCGACGGCACCGACGTCGCCAGCGAGAGCGGCCCCGACATCGCCCGGGTCACGATCACCGCCGTCCTTGCGCCCGGCCAGCGCCTCCGGGTGTTGAAGCTGCTGGGCTACGGCTGGTCGAGCGTCCGGTCCCGCCAGGCTTTGTGGGATCAGGTGGCGGCGGCCATCACCGGCGCCCGCCACACCGGCTGGGAGCGGCTGCTGGCCGAGCAGCGGGAGTATCTCGACCGGTTCTGGGCCCGGGCCATGGTCGAGGTGGCCGGCGACCGCGAGATCGAGCACGCCGCCCGCTTCGGGCTCTTCCACGTCCTCCAGGCCAGCGCCCGGGCCGAAGGGCGGGCCATCCCGGCCAAGGGCCTCACCGGCACCGGCTACGACGGCCACGCCTTCTGGGACACCGAGACCTTCGTCCTGCCGATCCTCACGTCGACCGCTCCCGAGGCCGCCCGGGACGCGCTGCGCTGGCGCCACTCGACGCTCCCCACCGCCCGGGCCCGGGCCGCCGGCCTCGCCCACCGGGGCGCCGCCTTCCCCTGGCGCACGATCGCCGGCGAGGAGTGCTCGGCCTACTGGCCGGCCGGGACGGCGGCCTTCCACGTCAGCGCCGACGTCGCCGCCGCCGTCGTCCGCTACGTGGAGGCCACCGACGACGAGGCGTTCGAGCGGGATTTCGGGCTCGAGATCCTGGTCGAGACGGCCCGGCTGTGGTGCTCGCTCGGCCATCACGACCGCCACGGCCGCTTCCGCCTGCCCGGCATGACCGGACCCGACGAGTACTCCGCCCTCGCCGACGACAACGTCTACACGAACCTGATGGCCCAGGAGAACCTCCGGGCGGCCGCCAGCTGTGCCGAGCGCTACCTCGAGGAGGCGGGCCGGCTCGGCGTCGACGAGGAGGAGCGGGCCTCCTGGCAGGCGGCGGCCGAGGCGATGTACGTGCCCTACGACGAGGAGCTCGGCGTCCACCCCCAGGCCGAGGGGTTCACCACCTACCAGGTGTGGGACTTCGAGAACACCAAGCCCGACCAGTACCCGCTGTTCCTGCACTTCCCCTACTTCGACCTCTATCGGCGGCAGGTCGTCAAGCAGGCCGACCTGGTGCTGGCCATGCAGTTCCGGAGCGACGCCTTCACCGACGAGCAGAAGGCCCGCAACTTCGCCTACTACGAGGCCCTCACGGTGCGGGACTCGTCGCTGTCGGCGGCGCCGCAGGCGGTCATCGCCGCCGAGCTCGGGCACCTCGACCTGGCCTACGACTACCTCGGCGAGGTGGCGGAGATGGACCTGCTCGACCTGCAGCACAACACCCGCAACGGCCTGCACATGGCGTCGCTGGCCGGGGCGTGGACCGTGCTGGCCGCCGGGTTCGGGGGCCTGCGGGCCCGGGGCGGCCGGCTGTCGCTGGCGCCCCGCCTGCCCGACGGCCTGTCGCGCCTGGCGTTCAACTACTGGTACCGGCACCGCAACCTCTACCTGTCGGCCACCCCCGGGGAGGCCCGGTACCGCCTCGAGGAGGGCGACCCGATCGAGATCCTCCACTACGGCCGGCCGGTGACCGTGACCGCCGACGAGACGGCGGTGCCGATCCCGCCCACCCCGGCCCGGCCCCGCCCCCGCCAGCCCGCCGGCCGGGAACCCGTCCGCCGCCGCCCGCCGGGTTAGGTCCCGGCTACGGACCCGTGCCGCCGGTGTGGCGCAACGGCGCGGCGACGCCGTCGACGCGGCGGATCCGCTCGTTGAAGGTGTCGGCGATGTAGAGGTTGCCGTACGCGTCGAACTCCAGCGCCCGGGGAACGGCGAAGCTGGCCGAGAGCGCCGGGCCGCCGTCGCCGCAGTTGTTCCCCGGCGAGGCGTAGCAGGCCTTGCCGGTACCGGCCACCGTGGTGATGATCCCGTTGACGTCGACCTTGCGGATCCGCTGGTTGAGCGAATCGGCGATCCAGATGTTGCCGGCGCCGTCGACGTTGGCGCCCCGTTCGAAGTTGAGCTCCGCTTTCGTGGCCGGCCCGCCGTCACCGGAGAAGCCGGCCTTCCCGGTGCCGGCGACCGTCGAGATGATGCCGTCGGGCGAGATGCGCCGGACCCGGTTCACCGGCGGCTCGGTGAAGATGATCGAGCCGTCGGGGGCCAGCGCCAGCGTGCGGGGCTCGGTGAGCTTGGCCCGGACGGCGGGGCCGCCGTCTCCGCTCTCGCCCGTCACACCCGTCCCGGCGATCGTGGTGATGATTCCGGTGCGGACGTCGACCCGGCGGATCCGGTCGTTGCCGGAGTCGGCGATGATCAGGTTCCAGTCGCGGTCGAAGACGATGCCCTTCGGCTTGTCGAGCAGCGCCTGGCGGGCCGGGCCGCCGTCACCCCGGTCGCCGCCGTGGCCGCCCTGGCCGGCCAGCGTCGTGATGATGTGGGTGGCGTGGTCGACCCGGCGGATGACGTGGTTGGCGGCGTCGGCGATGAACAGGTCGCCGTTGGCCGCCACCGCCGCCGAATGGGGGCAGCTGAGCGTGGCCTCCGTGGCCGGGACACCCTCGCCGCTGAAGTTCGGCTTGCACTCGGCGTCGTCCCGGGGGACGTAGCCGGTGCTGTGGCCGGCGATCGTCGTGATCACGCCGTCGGTCCCGACCCGGCGGATGACCTGGTTGAAGGTGTCGACGATGTACATCGTCCCGGCGCGGTCGAACGCCAGCATGCGGGGCTCGTTCATCTGGGCGTCGCGAGCCTGGCCGCCGTCACCGCTGTACCCGGCCGGACTCTTGCCGGCCACGGTGGTGATCGTCCCGGTCTCGGCCCGGACGGGAACCGCGGCCAGGAGCCCCGCCAGGCCGGCGATGCCGAGCGACGCCGCCACCCGGGTGCGGGAAACACGTGGCATGACCCGACATTTTGTCCGCCGGGCGCTCTTCGGCGGCGGACCCCCCGCAGCGGCATCATGGCGGGATGGACTCCCGGCACCCTCCCGTCCCCTCCCCGCTGGTCGGCGACGGCCTCCCGGTCCCCTGTCTCGACGGGCGGGAGCGTCCCTACCTGAACCTCGACTCGGCCGCCTCGGCCAGCGCCCTCCCGGCGGTGGCCCGGCGGGTCGAGGAGTTCCTGCCGTGGTACTCCAGCGTCCACCGGGGGGCGGGCTACAAGTCGCGCCTGGCCACCAACGCCTACGAGGAGGCCCGCCTCGCCGCCCTGCGCTTCGCCGGTCGAGAGGAAGACGGGGACGACATCGCCGTCATCGTCCGCAACACCACCGAGGCGATCAACCATCTCGCCTACCGGCTCCCGCTCGGGCCCGACGACGTCGTCGTCACCAGCGTCGTCGAGCACCACGCCATGCTCCTGCCCTGGGGCCGGCGCTGCCAGCGCCGCTTCGTGGAGTGCGGCTCCGACGGCACGTTCGGCGTCGACGACGTCACCGCCGCCCTCGACGCCGACCCCCGTCCCAAGCTGCTGGCCGTCACCGGGGCGTCCAACGTCACCGGCTGGCTGCCCCCGGTCGACGCCATCCTGGCCGCCGCCCGCGAACGGGGGATCCCGGTGGCGCTCGACGCCGCCCAGCTCGCTCCCCACCGGCCGCTGCCGGCGGCGGCCGACTACATCGCCTGGAGCGGGCACAAGATGTACGCCCCCTACGGCGCCGGCGTCCTCATCGGCCCCCGGGCCACGTTCGCCGACGGTGACCCCTTCCTGGCCGGCGGCGGCGCCGTCGACCTCGTCGACCTCGACGAGGTGTCGTGGACGGACCCGCCGGAGCGGGAGGAGGCCGGCTCTCCCAACGTCATCGGCGCGGTGGCGCTCGACGAGGCCTTCGCCGAGTTCGACCGCCTGGGCTGGAAGACGATCGTGGAGCACGACGACTCCCTCGCCGGGCCGCTGCGGGCCGGGCTGGCCGCCATTCCCGGCGTTCGGGTGCTCGGGCCCCCGTCCTCCGAACCCACGCTCCCGCTGGCCACCTTCACCGTCGACGGCGTGCACCACGCCCTGGTCGCCGCCCGGCTGTCGGCCGAATACGGCATCGGCGTCCGCCACGGCTGCTTCTGTGCCCACCCCTACCTGCTGCGGCTGCTCGACCTGAGCCCGGAGCAGGTGGCGGAGTACCGGGCCGCCGTCCTGCGCCACGACCGCCGGGAGATGCCCGGGGCGGTGCGGGCCAGCGCCGGCCTGTCCACGTCAATGGCCGATGTCGACCGCCTCATCGTCGCCGTGGCCGAGATCGCCGGCGGCCGGCCGGCGCCCGTCCCCTACGTGCAGGACCCGTCCACCGGCGACTTCTGGCCCGAGGGCACCGCCCCCGGCTGGACCGCCGACGACCGCAGCCTCGGCGCCTCCTGCGCCCGCGGCTGACGGGCTCCGCCCCGCCGATCGGCATATCAAGCATTCCAATGCGGGCCCGCCAACCGGCGTTCCTGAGGAACAGGGGGTGATCCTCAGGAACGCCGGATCCCCGGATCGCCGGGCGCGTGGGCCAACCGGCGCTCCTGGGGAACGACAGGTGTTCGTCAGGAACGCCGGAACGAGACGCCGCGGCAGTGCCGTGTTGGGCGGTTCCGCGCCGCCGCGGGCCGGGTCAGCCGCCGCCACGGCCGAGGACGAAGGACACCAGCAGCAGCGTCAGCACGATGCTGGTGATCACGACGAACACGCGGTCGTGCTGGTAGACGAAGGCCACCACCGAGAAGGCCACCCGCATGACCGGCGTGGCGATCAGCAGCAGCAGGCCAGCCATCACGATGGCCCGGCCCTGGCCGTGCTGGAGGCCCTGGACGAGCGATCCGATCGTGTGGGGGAATTGCGCCCCCGGCTTGGTCAGCGGGCCGAGGTCGTGGCGGTGGCTGAGGTACCGGGGATGGTGGATGAAGGTCACCACCGTCCCGGCCAGCACGACCAGGAGGCTGGTGAGGACGCCGATGCGGAGCAGGGAGCTGATGGCCAGCTCGACCTTGCGGACCTTCTCGTCCTGGTCGGCACCGGCGGCCGGCAGGGCCCGGGCGTCGGCGCGCTGAGCGATCTCCCGGCTCATCGCATCCCCTTCAGCAGCATCTCCAGCGAGACCCACAGCAGGACGGCCACGAACACCTTGCGGATCAGCGCGCTCTCCAGGCGGCCGAGGAGCTTGGACCCGCCGAGCGCCCCGGCCAGCACCCCCATGGCCACCGGCCCGGCCACGAACGGATCCACCTGGCCCCGGGCGAAGTAGACGCCGGCGCTGGCCGCCGCCGTCACCCCGATCATGAAGTTGCTGGTGGCGGTGGAGACCTTGATCGGCAGCCGCATGGCCAGGTCCATGGCCGGGACCTTGAGCGCCCCGCTGCCGATGCCGAGCAGCCCGCTGACCACGCCGGCGATGTACATGAGCACGATGCCGATCCTCGACCCGGTGACCTGGTACTCCACCTCCCGGCCGGCCGCCTCGTCGACGTAGGAGCTGTGCAGCGCCAGCCGGTCGGCTAGGCCGTCGGCGGGAACGGCGGCCAGGGCCAGTTCGGCGTGACGCTTGCGGAACATGGCCAGCGCCGAATAGCCCATGACCACGGCGAAGATGATGTACAGCGAACGGATCGGGATGACGCCGGCCAGGTAGGCGCCCGACAGCGCCCCGGCCGTGGTCCCCATCTCCAGGTACATGGCCACCCGGAGGTTGGTCAGCCCGTCCCGGACGTAGGCCGCCGCCGCCCCCGACGAGGTGGCGATGACCGACACGATCGAGGCGCCGATGGCGAAGCGGATGTCGATGTGGAGGAGCAGCGTCAGCGCCGGGACGACGATGATCCCGCCGCCGAGCCCGAGGAGCGACCCGAGCAGGCCGGCCGACACCGAGATGGCGAAGACCACGAGGGTGAAGAGGAGCGGCGTCATGACGACATGATCATATGTCTAGACATCTGGTCAGCCGAACCGGAACTCCACTACTCTGCCCGGATGGTGAACTTCACCCCCGGTTTCGAGGTGGCGATCCTGCTGGGGGCGGTCATCGCCGGGTTGCTCGGGGCCCTGCTGGGGCTCGGCGGCGGCACCTTCATCATCCCCATGCTCACCGCCCTCGGCGTCGACATCCGCCACGCCATCGCCGTCAGCATCGTGGCCGTCATCGCCACCTCCTGCGGGGCGGCCTCGTCTTACGTACGGGACGGTCTGGCCAACATCCGCATCGGCATCTTCCTCTGCGTGGCGACCACCACCGGGGCGCTGTTCGGCGCCGGGCTCAACGGCGTCCTGCCCGTCCGCGCCCTCTACCTGATCTTCGCCGGCGTCCTCGGCTGGTCGGGGATCATCATGTTCCGCAAGCGCGGCCGGTCCGCCGACCGCCTGGAACCGGCCGAGGACGCCCCCGGCGGCCGCCTCCGCCTGGCCGGACGCTTCTACGACCCCTCCCTCGGCCGGGAGCGGCGCTACGTCCCCAGCCGGCCGGGGCTCGGCTTCGGGCTGATGGTCGGCGCCGGCACCGTGTCGGGCCTCCTCGGCATCGGCAGCGGCGGCCTCAAGGTCCCGGCCATGGACCTGGCCATGGACCTGCCGATCAAGGTCTCCACCGCCACCAGTAACTTCATGATCGGTATCACCGGGCTGGCCAGCGCCCTCGTCTACCTGGAACGGGGCCAGGTGCTCATCTCGCTGGTCTCCCCCATCGCCCTCGGCGTCCTGGCCGGGGCGACCCTGGGCACCCGCCTCCTGCCGAGGCTGTCCGGGGCCACGATCCGGGCCTGCTTCGTGGTGGTGCTGGCCCTGATCGTGGCCCAGATGCTCTACCAGGGGCTGACCTGATGGCACCCCTGCGCACCCCTGAGGAGCGGCAGGCCCGCCGGGAGCAGTCCCGCCAGCTCGAAACCCGCATCGCCACGGTCCTGCGGACGGGCGTGATCAGCGCCGCCGTCCTCCTCACGGTGGCCCAGCCCTGGATCGTGTTCCAGGACCGCGCCCACCGGGCCCACCACCTCTCGGTGGGCGACGCGCTGCGCCGCCTGCCCGAGCTCGACCCCCGAGCGGTGGCGGCCGTCGGCGTGCTGATCATCGTGGCCACACCGATCCTCCAGCTGCTGACGTCGGCGGTCCTCTTCTGGCGCAAGCACGACCGGCTCTACGTCGGGCTCACGCTGATGGTGTGCGTGATCATCGCCATCGGCGCCCTGCTGACCGGAGGCGGCCACTGACCGGCGACGGCCCCGTTAGCCTCCGAGGGTCATGAGCTCGCCGCCCGTCCTGCTGTTGTGGACCGCCGACCCCCGGGTCGTCCGATCGCTGGAGAGCGTCGCCGGTGAGCAGGGTCTCGAACCCCGGCGGACCGACCACCCGCCGGCCGAGGCGCCCGCCGTCGTCGTCATCGACCTCGACGCCCCCGGCGCCTTCGACGCCCTCGTCGACTTCCGGGAGCGCTGGCCGGAGGCGCTGGTGGCCGGCCATCTCGGCCTGCCCGACCGGGAGCGGTGGCTCGCCGCCGAGCGGGCGGGGTGCGATCTCGTGGCCAACCGGGGGGCGATGGCCACCGCCCTGCGCAAGCGGCTGGCGTCGGGCGAGATCCGGCGGGGCCGGCGGGTCGGTCTGTTCGCCCTCAACGACGCCGCCGGCCGGCTCGGCTGCATCTGGCGCGAGACGGCCGGGGCGGTCGTCGACGAACCGCTCGCCGTCTACCACGTCGGCAGCCGGTTCTTTGCCTGTGCCGACCGCTGCCCCCACGCCGGCGCCCTCCTCTCGGAAGGCGAGTTGGAGCGGAACGTGATCACCTGCCCCCGCCACGGCAGCCAGTTCGACATCACCAACGGCCAGCGCCTGCGGGGCCCGGCCGACACCGACATCGTCACCTACCCCACGGTGGAGGACGGAGGACAGTTCTACCTGCTGGTCCCGTAGTTGCGCAGATGCGCAAGTGTTGTTACGCTCCGGCTGTGACGGTGCCCGATTCCATGATCGACGAAGCGGCCCGTCGGTTCGCCCTGCTGTCCGATCCGACCCGGTTACGGATCGTGGCCGTGCTGCTCGAGCGGGAGCCGATGACGGTGACCGAGCTGTCCGACTCGCTCGGGATCGCGGCGCCGAACGTGTCACAGCACCTGGCCCGGCTCTCCGCCGGCCGCCTCGTCGGCCGGGAGAAGCACGGCCGCAGCGTCCAGTACCGCACCACCGAGCCCAGCCTGTATCCGCTCTGCGAGTTGATGTGCAACGCGCTGGTGGAGCAGGCGGAGCGACTCTCCGTCCATCCGTCCCGGGCCAGGGCCGGCTAGCCACGACCTAGCCGGCGGCGCGGGCCGTCACGTTCGACCCGGGGTGCGGGGGTGCCCCCGGAACGAAAGGAATCAGCGCATGAGGGGGGCATCAGCGCTGGCAGTCCTCGAGACCAGGACGGTCTTCTGGCACGTCCACGGGGCCACGAAGCTGCTGTTCTACGGGCTGGCCGCTCTGGCCACGCTGGCCTTCGCCGCCTATGCGTGGAAGCGCGTCCAGAAGTACCGCCGGGGCCGGCGGATCGGCCGGTGGCGGGAGGTCTGGGAGCAGACCCGCACCCGGGAGCGCCAGCTCGTCGACCTCAGCCGGCGGGTGGCCCGGTCGCGCCCCCTGCAGACGTCGCTGGCGGCCATCGCCACCCAGTCGACGGTGGCCAAGCGGGACCGCAAGACCGGTCTGGCCCACTTCTTCGTCTTCTGGGGGTTCATCACCCTCTTCATCGGGACGTGCATCCTCACGCTCGACACCGACATCCTGGCGCCGATCAGCGACAAGGTCGTCGGGCACGAGATCCACTTCTTCCACGGGCCCTTCTACCTCGTCTACTCCGTGATCCTCGACGTCATGGGGCTGGGGGCGATCGTCGGCCTCGCCTACCTGATCGGCCGGCGGTGGACCCACCCGCCGCAGCTCGACTACACCCGGGCCGAGAAGCCGGCCGAGGGCTACGACCGCTCGGCGCTGCGCAAGGGGGACGCCCTCTTCGCCTGGTTCCTGATGATCGTGCTGGTGACCGGCTTCCTGGAGGAGGGCTTCCGGCTCGTCAACAGCCAGTTCCCGTCGTTCGAGCACTGGTCGCCGGTCGGCTGGGTGCTGGGCAAGGGCATGAGCGGCGTCGGCCTCAGCGTGGCCGAGGCCGGGCACCTCCGGCTGGCCACCTGGTGGACGCACGCCGCGCTGGCCCTCGCCTTCGTGGCCTACATCCCGATCTCCAAGGCCATGCACATGGTGGTCGACGTCGCCAACCTCACGGTCCACGACCCGGCGGCGGCCCGCCACCTGCCCAAGCCCAACCCGGAGTCCGACCACGTCGGCTACCGGACGCTCGGCGACTTCACCTGGAAGGAACTCGTCGACTTCGACGCCTGCACCAAGTGCGGACGCTGCCACGTCGCCTGCCCGGCCCAGGTGGCCGGCGGGCCGCTCTCCCCCCGCGACCTCGTCCTCGACCTGCGGCAGTGGGTCGACCGCCAGAACAACCTCCACGCCATCCTCGACTGGGAGCAGCGGCCGGAGCCGACCGGTCCCCTGGCCGGCAACGGCGAGACCAAGCTGGCCGGCGACGTCATCAAGCAGCAGACGCTGTGGGCCTGCACCACCTGCATGGCCTGTGTCGAGGCCTGCCCGGTGGGCATCGAGCACGTCTCCACCATCGTCCAGCTCCGCCGGGCCCTGGTCGACGAGGGCTCGATGGAGCCGAGCCTCCAGGACGCCCTGCAGAACCTGGCCACCCAGGGCAACAGCTTCGGCAAGTCGTCCCGGCAGCGGGCCCGCTGGACCAAGGGGCTCGACTTCAAGATCAAGGACGCCCGCAAGGAGCCCGTCCGGTACCTGTGGTTCGTCGGCGACTACGCCAGCTTCGACGATCGCCTGGCCGAGCTGTCCCGGACGATGGCCACGCTCCTCAACGAGGCCGGCGTCGACTTCGGCATCCTCTACGAGGACGAGCGCAACTCCGGCAACGACGTCCGCCGGGTGGGCGAGGAGGGCCTCTACGAGATGCTCGTGGAGCAGAACATGGCCGCCTTCAACGCCGCCACCTTCGACGAGATCTTCACCACCGACCCGCACTCCCTCAACACGCTGCGCAACGAGTACCCGGAGTTCGGCCTCGAGGTGCCCGTCCGCCACTACACCGAGCTCCTCGCCTCCCTGGTCGAGGACGGGACCATCCCGGTGAACCCGCTCCGCCGCACGGTGACCTACCACGACCCCTGCTACCTGGCCCGTTACAACCGGGTGACCGACGCTCCCCGGAGGTTGCTGGCCGCCCTCGGCTGCACCGTCAAGGAGATGCCCCGCAACCGCGACAACACGTTCTGCTGCGGCGCCGGCGGCGGGCGCATCTGGATGGACGACTCGAACCTCACCGAGCGGCCGAGCGAGAACCGGATCCGGGAGGCGGTCTCGGTCGGCGTCGACACCTTCGTCGTGGCCTGCCCCAAGGACATGACGATGTACTCCGACGCGGCCAAGACGACGGGCAACGAGGAGACCATGGCCGTGGTCGACATGATCCAGCTCGTCGAGGCGGCCGTCGACCGGACGCGTCTCGGCATGCGCAATCCAGCACGTTTGTAAAAACGAATGCCGTGTGCCAAAATATGACTTACTTATGGGTGAATCGGCTGCCCCGATCGATTCGCTGCTCCGGCGGGAGCTCGACGAGCTCGTCGCCAGCATGTGCAAGGCGCTCAACGACTCCAAGCGCCTCTTGCTGCTGTACGCCTTACGAAACGGCCGGTACACCGTGAGCGAGCTGTGCGAGCTCATCGAGGCCCCGCAGTCGAACACGTCGCAGCACCTCGCCGTGCTGCGGGACCGGGGGCTCGTGCAGGCCGAACGGCAGGGCAACAACGTCGTCTACTCGCTGCGGCACCCCAAGGTGATCGAAGCCATCGACATCCTGCGGGGCGTCATGTCCGACGAGCTCGAGCGCCAGACGTCGCTGCGGGCGCCGGTGGTGCGCTGACCGGTCCCGCCACCTCCTTCCCGTCGCCGGGCCAGGTCCGCGAGGAACTCAAGGCGGTCATCGACCCCGAGCTCGGCGTCAACATCGTCGACCTCGGGCTGATCTACGACGTCGATGTCGACGACGACGGCGTCCTCACCGTCCGGTACTCGTTGACGACCATGGCCTGCGGCCTTGGGCCGCTCATCGAGTCGGGCATCCGGGAGGTGGCGAACACGCTCCCGTTCGAGGACGTCCGCACCGAACTCGTCTTCGAGCCGCCCTGGTCGCCGGAGCGGATCTCGGCCGAGGGCAAAACCTTCCTGGGGATCTGATGCCGCTCGACCGCCCGCCCGAGCGCAAGGCCCGCCCGGCCACCAGGGCACAGGCGCTGCCGGGGCCGGCACCCGAGACGACGTTCTCGTCCGACCTCGCCACCCTCTGCCACCACGGCGAACGGGCGGTGACCGTCGCCGCCCGGCCCGGCGGCGAACTCGTCGCCGCCCTCGGCAGCCCGTTCGATCCCGAGGCCTTCGTCACCTGGCGGGCCGACGGCATCCAGGTGTTCTTCCGCGGCGAAGCGCCGGCCCGGCTGGAACTCCAGCTGTCGGCCGGCGCTTCGGTGACGGCGATCGCTGCCTACGAATAGCCTTTGGGGGGTCCTCGGGGGGCAAAGCCCCCCGAGTGCTAAATGAAGAGCGTGATGTCGGAGTCGGCGGCCATGTCGATGAAGCTGGCGGCGCCCATCGGCGGGCCGAGGCCCTCGATGAAGTCCTCCTTGCTGAGGCCGTAGAGCTCCATCGTCATCTGGCAGGGGTAGAGGTTCACGCCGAGGTCCTGGGCCATGCCGAGCAGCTCGGTCGGGGTGGCCACCTTGTACTGCGAGGCCAGCTTCTTGATCATCGTCGTGCCGGCGCCGCCGAAGTGGATCTTCCCCAGCTTCAGGTGGTCCGTGCCGCCACGGTCGATGAGCGACTCCCCGATCTGCATCCAGTTCTGGCCCGTCACCCGCTTGTCGTTCTTCTGGAGGACGCGCAGCCCCCAGAAGGTGAAGAAGATGTTCACCTCGAGCCCGGAAGCGGCCGCCGTGGTGGACAGGATCAGCACCGGCCACACCCGGTCGAGGTCGCTGCTCCAACACACGATCGACATGCGCTTCTGGCGGTTGCCGTTGCCGTTGTCAGCCATAGGCGTGACCCCTCTCACCCGCTCGCAACATGCGGACATGCGGAACTGCTGATACAGACCATCCTCCTACGATTTCTCACTCCTCACAACGGAAACATCGAATTCCTTGTTCCTCGATCACCTTTCGGTAGTACTCGAAGGCCGCCGCGCCGTCGACCAGGTGGGCGCTCTCGCCGTCGAAGTCGGTGGGCCGCAGCCGCACCAGCCAGCCGGCGCCGTAGGGGTCGCGGTTGGCGACGGCGATGTCGTCCTCGAAGGCGAGCCGGTTGTCGGCGGTGATCTGGCCCGACAGCGGCGCCGGGAACGGCCCGACCCACTTGGCGCTCTCGATGACCGCCATCGGCCGGCCCTGTTTCACCTGCTTGCCGGGGTGCTTCCAGGAGACGAGCACGAAGCGCCCGCAGCGGGTCTGAGCGATGTCGGTCATGCCGCACTCGACCTCGCCGCTCTCGAGGCGCCGGAGCCAGACGTCCCGCTCGAGGTCATAGAGCAGGTCATCGGGGACGACGCAGCCGAACCAGCTCTGCTCAGCCATAGCTCCTCATCGGGATCTCCTCCTCAGCCGCCGCAGGTGATCCCTTCCTTTTCCAGGAACGCGCTGTAGGCGGCGATGCCGGCTTCGCCGGTGGCCAGCCCGGCCGACTCGGCGTCCCAGTTCTCGGGGCGGACCTTGGCGATCCAGCCGCCGCCGTACGGTTCACGGTTGACGATGCCGGGATCGGCCACCGCCGCGTCGTTGATCTCCAGGATCTCGCCGGTGACGGGGGTTGGCACCGGCCCGACCCACTTCGAGCTCTCGACCGTGGCCACGCTCTTGCCCGCCTCCACCCGGCGGCCGACCTTCTTCGGGCTGATGGAGATGATGCCCTTGGCCAGGTTCTGGGCCACGTCGGTGAGGCCGACGGTCACGACGCCGTCCTCGTGGCGGGCCCAGACGTGTTTCTCGACCACGTAGTACAGGTCCTCGGGAAGGTTGCAGTTGCTGACCGTCGCCACGCGTCCTCCTACTCGACGGGGAGATCTTCGTGTTCACCCAGCAGGTGGTTCACCAGCATGTCGAACGCCACGAGGCGGATCTGGCTCTGGAACTCCTCGATGAAACCCGGGTCCCGGCCCCGGGGCTTGATCTCCCGCTCGTAGCCGTCGCCGCAGATCGGGCACGTGAGGGCGTAGAACGACCGCCCTCCGCCCTTCTCCTGGAAGCGGACGGCGTCGGCGTGCTGCCCGCCCAGGTGGGCGTGCAGCTCCCGGGGCGACCCCTCGAAGGCACAGAACGGGCAGTTCAACCGACCTTGTCCGTCATGGCCGGCACGAGGTCGAAGAGGTCGAGGGTCGTGCCGTAGTGGGCGACGTCGAAGATCGGGGCGTTGGCGTCGGTGTTGCAGGCGATGATCAGCTCGGCGTCGCGCATCCCCTCGAGGTGCTCGGGAGCGCCCGAGATGCCGAACGTCAGGTACACCTTGGGCTTCACCTTGAGTCCCGACTTGCCGACCTGGCGGGTCTTCGGCAGCCAGCCGGCGTCGGTGACCGGCCGGGAGGCCGACAGCGGAGCGCCCAGGGCGTCGGCCAGTTCCTGGACGTCCTCCAGGTTCTCCTGGCTGCCGATGCCCCGGCCGACCGAGACGAGGATCTCGGCGGCGGTGATGTCGACGTCGCCGCCTTCCGGCTCGACCATGGTCAGGAACGAGGTCTTCAGGTCGTCGAGACCCGCCGGTGGGGCCACCGTCTCGACGGACGGGCTGCCGCCGCCGGACACCGCCGGGAACGACCCGGCCACGACGGTGCAGATGCCCTTGTCGCCGTCGAGGCCGACCTCGGCCAGCAGCTTGCCGCCGTAGACCTGGGCGGTGGCCACGATGTCGCTGCCCTCGGCCTCCAGCCGCACGGTGTAGGCCACCAGCGGGGCACCCCAGGCGGCGGACAGGCCGGCGCCGATGTCCATCCCGATGGTGGAGTTGGCGATCAGCACCAGCCGGGGCTGGCGCTCGTTGACGATGCCGAGCAGCGCCTTCTCCCACGCCTCGGGGGTGTAGTCGGTCAATGCCGGGTGGTCGACGGTGAGCACGGTGTCGGCGCCGGTGATCTGGCCGGCGAGGTCGGCAGCGCCGAGCAGCGCCACCACCGCCTGCCCACCGGTGGCCCCGGCCAGTTCCTTGGCCTTGCCCACGAGCTCCGCCGTCGTGTCGGACAGCTGGCCCCGGAGATGGTCGGCCAGCACGAGGATGTCGTTCGCCATCGAAGCTCCCTTTACTTGAGCACACCCTTGGACCGGACGAGTTCGATGATGCGCTCGGCCACCTCTTCGGGGCTGCCGGAGAGCATCTCGGCGTGGCCGGCCTTCTCCGGCTCGAACAGGCGCCGCACGGTGATGCCGGCCCCGGCCCCGGTGGCCGACGCCGCCACTTCCTCGATCCCGCCCGCCTGCTGGGCCTGACGGATCCGGGTGATCGAGGCGTAGCGGGGTGGCTGGCGGGCGGCCTGCACGCCGACGACGGCCGGAAGCTTCACTTCGAGGCGGGTGGCTTTGCCCCCGCCGAACTCCTGGCTGACGACGATCGTGTTGTCCTTGCCCTCGACGCCGATGACGACGCCGACGTGCGGCCAGCCGAGCATGGCGGCCAGCAGCGGCGGCAGCTGGCCGTCGAGGTCGTCGACGGCCTGGACGCCGGCCAGCACGAGGTCGATCTCCTGGCCCTTCAGCCATTCGGCCAGCGCCGACGCCCGGGTGTGGCTGTCGATCCAGCCGTCGCCGAGGCCGGTGAGATTGACGGCCCGGTCGGCGCCCTTGGCGATGGCCGTGGAGAGGCTGAGCTCGACGTCGGGATCGCCGAAGCCGACCACGATCACCTCGCCGCCGCCGGCCTCCTTGACGAGGAGCGCTTCCTCGATGGCCTGGTCGTCCCACTCGGACAGCACGAACTTGAGGAACTCCCGGTCGACGTCGGTCTCGTCGTCGTTGAGCTCGAGCTCCTCGACGAGGTCCGGCGTCTGCTTGATGGGAACCACGATGCGCATGGCTGTTTCTCCTTGGCGGCTCAGGCCGCCTGTGTCGGGGGGACACCCCCCATCCTCCGGGTCAGTGCTTCAGCTCGTGGAGAGCGAGGTCGGAACGGATCGCGGCCAGGTCGACCTGGTCGGGCAGGAACGGGAAGTCGCGGAACGGCTCCGACGGGCGGTAGGAACCGTAGGGCCGGGTGCAGCCGGGTTCGCCGCCGGCGCCGGGGCAGCCGTTGGTCATGAAAGGGATGCCCGACTCGACGCTCTGCTCGACGACGGCGCCGTCCCCGTCGAGGACGGCCAGGTTGCCGTCGGCGTCGAAGTCGAACTGGCCGGCGGTGAACCCCTCGGTCTCGATGAGGTGCTTGGCCAGCTGGATCCGCCGCCAGCGACGCAGCGGCGACTTCGGGTGGTCGGCCAGGCGGGAGTCCGGCTCGGGGTTGAAGCAGAACAGGTAGGAGAAGATCTGGCTGTCCCGCAGCCGGGTGAAGATGTCGACGAGGTCGCGGTCGGTCTCGCCGAGCCCGACCAGCGTGTGGCAGTTGACCTTCCAGGGCCCGAAGATCTCCCGGGCGTCGTTCACGACCTCCCAGTACTTGGCCCACGACAGCCCGGCGCCACCGGCCGGGACGTCGGTGCGGATGCGCCGGAACAGGTCCTCGGTCACGGCGTCGAGCCCGATGCCGATCATGTCGACGCCGGCGGCCTTGAACCGCTCCAGCTTGGTCCGGTTGAGCGTCGGCGGGGCCACCAGGATCGACAGCGGCGCCTCCACCTTGGCCACGATGCGTTCGGCGATGTCGAGCGTGTCGCGGTAGGCGTGGGGGTGCGTGACCATCGAGATGCACAGCCGCGTCATCTGGTCGGAGCGGGCGGCCATGCGCTCGACGAGGTCGTCGGTGCGGACGAGCGGCCACTCGACCCGGATGAACGACTTGTCCTCGTAGGCGCCGGGGCGGGTGCGGGCGAGGCCGCAATAGCCGCAGTCGGAGCGGCAGCCGTCCTCGTAGTTCAGCAGCAGGTTGATCCCGCCGAACTCGAAGTCGCGGGTGAAGCGCCCCGACCGGAAGCGCAGGGCGATGGCCGAGGCCATCGAGATGCGCACCCACTCCGGGCTCTCATGCATCCCGGCCGGCCGCAGGCGGGCGGACGAGAAGGTCACGGGGGCGACGGTCATCGCTGCTCCTCCGGGAAGTAGCAGGAGCCGGACGGGCGGACGGGGGCGGCGGCCGCCGTTCCGGAGTGCTGGGTGGCTCGTTCCCCTGCCGCCAGCACCGCCCGGACGAGCTCCGACGGGGGCACGCCGAGGCCGGTTCCGTCGGGACAGGCGGTGGCGGCCAGTTTCTCCAACGACGCCTCCTCGAGCCGGGCCCACCGGAGCGAGGCCTCGAAACGGGCCAGCGGCTCGGGTACGGCGTTGAAGTCACCGGCGAAGAGGGCGCTCTTGATCGTCGAGCCGTGCAGCGCCAGGTAGCACCGCACCAGACCCTCAGGTGTCTTGAACATCGACGTGGCCGTGGCGTCGGGCTGGGGACTGTGCTCGAAGCACCACTGCTCGTTCCCGTACCGCTCGATTTGGAGCACCGCCGCTCGGGCCTCCTCGGCGGGTGTGGCCGTCCCCGGTTCCAGCCCGATCCCGAGGGCTTTGGCAAAACCGGTGGCGATCACAGCGCGGATGTCGGCGCCGCCGACCCGGCGCCCCGTCTCCCGGCTCACGGTGGTGATCCGCTCCGCCACCGCCGCCACCGCCTTGTCGCCCAGCTTGGCGGCCGGGATGTTGAGGACCTGGAGCATGAAGGCGATGTCGAGGTCGGCCAGGACGCTGGAGTGGAACAGGAGCCCGCCGCCCGGGTCGAGGTACAGCCCGAGGCCGGCGATCTTGCGGCCGTCGACCGACAGGTCGTTCTTGCCCGCGAACGTCGCCTCGATGCCGAGTTCGGCCAGGCCGGCCACGATCCCTTCCGCGTAGCGGGCCAGGAGCGCCCGGGGGTTCTGGCCGGCGGGGGCCCGCGTGGCCACGGCCACCCCGAGCTGCCCGTCCCCCATGACGATGGCGCCACCGCCGGTCGGCCGCCGGGAGAACCCGGTGCCCGTCCGCCGGCAGGCCTCGACGTCGACCTCCGCATCGAGATGCTGGTACCGGCCCACCAGGGCGCAATGGCTGCGATAGGTGTAGAGCCGCAGGGTCGGTGGCCAGCCGGGGTCCCCGTCCCGGGCATAGCCCGCCAGCATCGCCTCGTCGAGGGCCAGCCCGGCGGCGGCCTCGACCCCGTCGTGGGTCAACAGCCGCCAGGGCGCGGTCACGCCGACACCTTCACTTCCGACCACGCCTGCCCTTCGTCGCCCGTCCAGGTGAGGGAGCAACAATACTCATAGAGCTTCGGTTCGAGCCCCCGGCTCCTGGCGTAGGCGATGGCGCCTTCGGCCGGGTAGGCGATGCCGTTGAGGCCGTGGTCGATGGCCGCCTCGTCGAGCTCCTGCTTCATCCCCCCGAGCGGACGGGCACAGCCGAGGTTGACCTTGGTGGTCGGCATGGCGGCCCGGGCCGTGGCGAAGAAATCGACGAGGTCCCCGAGCGGCGGGGGCGGCAGATGCTCCATGGGGGTTCCGACCAGCGGGACGAGGACGACGATGATCAAGGTCGACACCGGGTAGCGGCTGATCATCTCCAACGCCCGCTGCTCGCCCAGGAACCGGCCGTAGTGCAGGCCGCAGACGATGTGCGGGATGATCCGCAAGCCGCGCTCGGCGAGGAGGGCGAGCGATTGCTCGAAATCGGCAGTGGTGAGGTCGAGGTGGTAGACGTCACGGATCGTCTCGTCGGCCCCAATGATGTCGAGCATGACCCCGTCGACGCCGGAATCGGCCAGGCCTTGCGCCAGTTGGGGTGACACGACACCGGAGTGCGCGATCACCGTCATGCCGAGTTCGTCCTTGATGCGGGGGACGTGCTTGAGGTGGCCGAGGAGCGGCACCCCGCCGGCCCTGGTCGAGCCGCCCGAGACCAGCAACCCTTCGCTGCCCTGGCGCTTGAGCGAGGCGGCGAGGTCGAAGAGGTCCTCCCCCGCCTTGACCGAGATCATGCCTTCGAGGACCTTGGCCTGGCAGTGGTCGCAGGACAGGGCGCAGGCCGACCCGGTGACCGAGACGGGCAGGAACCGGCGCGGGTTGGCCGGCTTCCACTCCGTGGTCTGCCACCGCTTGAGGCCGGGGGCGTAGAACTCGATGGTGCCGCCGAAGTTGGCCTGACGGAGCGCGAACCCGGCGGTGGGAACGGCGGTCGACGCCGGTGTCATTCGGCCAGCACCCCTTTCATCCGGTAGTCCTCGACCTCGCCGGCGAACCACACCGGCACGACGTCGGCACCGGAGATGAGGTCCCGCAGTTCGGCGGGGTCGGCCAGTTCGAGCTCCACCAGCCAGCCGGCACCGTAGGGGTCGCGCTCCACCAGTGCCGGGTCGGCCACGACGGCATCGTTGGTGGCGACCACCGTGCCCGAGACGGGGCTCACCAGCGGGCCGACGAACTTGGCCGCCTCCAGGCTGCCGAACGCCTCCCCCCGCTTCAGCTGCTCGCCGACGGCCAGGAAGGCGAGCTGGGCCAGCGTGCCGCTGGTCTCGACGCCGAGGGCGTCGAGACCGACGCGGGCCCGGTCCGGGCCGACCATCGAGACCCAGAAGTGCCCGGCCGGGTCGTAGGCCCGGTCGAGCGCCACCTGAAATCCGGCCACTTCGGCGATCTCGCTCACGACGCCTCCGTTCCCGCTCACCCGACGAGCCGGGCCTCGGCCAGCGCCGCCGTCAGCGCGCCGTCGAGCTCCGGATCGGATACCTCTACCCGGTCGATCTGATCCCCGATCACCGTAGCCACGGCCCGGCGCCCGTCCTGCTCGATCCACACCACGTACACACCGGCCCGCACCTTGACCTGGGAGCATTTGGGGGCCGGCCGCTGCGGTCCCCGCAGCCACTCCGGCGACCGGAAGCGGCCGTCGAGCTCATCGAGCCGTTCCCGCTCCAACGGCGACAGCCTTCCCGGCACGGGCTCGAGGCCCAGCGCCTCGCCGTAGGCGGCGATGGCCGCCGCTCGGAAGGCGGCCGGGTCGACCGGGGTGGGGGCCACGAAGCGCTCCATCAGCCGGACGACCTCCGCCCGCACCTCGTCGGGCAGTGCCAGCACCCGGGCGGCGGCGACGTGGTCGAAGCGCTCGATGAGGTTGCCGACCACGACCACCGCGTCCTCGATCTGGGCCGCGCCGTGGCCGCAGATCTTGGCCTCACCGACGACGATCTCGTTGTCCCCGTCCAGTTCGGCCGGCACGCCGGCGGCCCGGAAGGCCGCCACCGCCGGTTCGAGCAGGCGGCGCAGCGCCGCCTCCCGGGACCGGGGCACGGCCGCCACCGGCAGGACGATCTGGAAGAACTGCTGGTGCTCGTCGAGGTAGACGACGCCACCGCCGACCATCCGCCGGTAGACGGGGAGCCCGGCCTCCCGGCAGGCGGCGAGATCGGCCTCCTCCAGCCGGCGGTGGTAGCCGAGCCCGACGTAGGGCCGGGCCGGGCGCATGAACGACAGCGTCGGCGGGGCGCCGGCCGACACCCCGTAGGCCAACGCGTGCCACAGCGTCTGGGATCGAAGGGCGGAGACCCGCCCGAAGTCGACGATCCGCAGGTCAGGCACTCGGCGCCAACCCCATGGCTTCGTCGAGCAGTTCGATGATGTCGGGCACCCGCAGGCCCTCGTTGCCGGTCGACTTCACGCCGTCCTCGAAGCGCGACACCTCGTAGGGGCAGCACACCGCCAGCGCCGCCGCCCCCGTCTCGGCCGCCTCCCGGACCCTGCGCTCCGACAGCCGCTCGCTGGTGTGGTTGGCGGTGAAGCCGTCGAGCCACATGCCGCCGCCGCCCCCGCCGCAGCAGTACCCGTTCTCCCGCGACCGCTCCATCTCGATCAGGTTCAGGCCCGGGATCGACTTGAGCAGCCGCCGGGGGGCGTCGTACTCGCCGCCGTGGCGGCCGAGGTAGCAGGGGTCGTGGAAGGTGACGTCGAGGTTGACCTCGTTCACGAACTCGGCCCGGTCCATGAGCGGCGCCAGCAGCTGGGTGTAGTGCAGGACGTCGTAGTTGTGCCCGTACTGCGGGTAGATCTTGGTGAAGGCGTTGTAGGCGTGGGGGTCGGGCGTGACGATCCGGTTGAACTGGTACTTGGACAGCGTGGCCACGACGTCCTCCATCATGGCCTCGAACAGGCCCTTCTCCCCCGCCAGACGCTGGGAGTCGGCGACCGTCTTCTCCTCGGGACCGACGATGGCCCATTCGATCCCGAGGGCGGTGGCCACCCGGGCGAAGGCCTGCGCCGCCTGCTGGCCGCGGGGGTGGTAGCTCCAGTAGTCCTCCACCCACACCAGCACGTCGACCGGGCCCGGGTCCGAGGCGGACAGCACCCGGACGGGCACGCCGGCGTTCTTCGTCCAGGCGTGGCGGCGGCGGGCGTTCTCACCGAGGCAGTTGCCGTAGCGGAACGTCTTCTCGAACACGTCCTGCAGCTCGGCCGGCACGTTGCCCTCGCCGACGGCCACCTCCCGCACCGCGGGCATGATCTTGATCATGTCGACTTCCTTCGGGCAGACCCGGAGGCAGTTCATGCAGGTCGTGCACAGCCACAGGTCGGCGTCGTGGAAGAGGTCGGTGCCGGTCTGGACCTTCCGGTGGATCTTGCGGGGCCCGTACTCGCCGACGAGGTCGACCGGGCAGACGGGCACGCACTTCCCGCAGCCGTAGCACCACTCCAGCGACTCGCCGCCGGGCTGGGCGGCGATCTTCTCGAACCCGGCGGTGTCGTAGTCCCAGATGACGCGCTGCTCGAACATCCGGTTCCACATCGCCGACAGCTCCCAGGGACGGCCCGAGATCGTCGACTCGACGGTGGCGGTCTCGAACTCGATGGGAGCGGGATACTGCTTGTGGCCTCCGACAGGCATGGCCTTCAGACCTCCGGTTTGTAGACGCCGAGCAGGCGCCGCACCAGGTCGGGGAGCTCGGGCACGATGCGGTTGAACTCCTGGGTCATCCGCAGCCGGAGCACCGTGTACATGT